>Ga0070683_100003736_pt1 | contig 12415 bp, 11 predicted proteins | sample KBSC713LmetaG_FD_64662 | JGI IMG/M metagenome (GOLD analysis project Ga0070683, IMG submission 64662) | Corn rhizosphere microbial communities from Kellogg Biological Station, Michigan, USA - KBS C7.1-3L metaG | ecosystem: Host-associated > Plants > Roots > Rhizosphere ...
CCCTTCTTGCGGTCGATCGAGTTCTGCATGTCGATGCGCCCGACGAACATCGCGACCTTGCCCTTGCTGATGTTGGCGGCCTTGAGCGCGTCGATCGCGGCCTGCCCGGCCAGCCTGCCGGCGGCGACGTTGTCGGTGCCGACGAACGCCTTGCGCTGCGACTTCGGCGCGTCCGAGTCGTGCACGACGACCGGCATCTTCCCGGCGACCCGATCCAGCAGCGGCGTCATCGCGTCCGGGTTGATCGCGCAGATCGCCATGCCGTCGAAGTTCTGGACGAGGATGTCCTCGATGAAGCGCTGCTGCTCGGAGACCTCGGTCTTCATCGGCCGGAACACGTCGGCCTTGATGCCGAGATCCTTCTCCGCCTTGCGGACGCCCTTCTCGGCGATGTTCCAGAAGTCCGACGAGTTGTTGGTGACGAACGCGAAGTGATACGCCTTCGCGCCGGCTGGCTCGGCCGTGGCGGCGGCCGCGGGCGCTGCGGGTTCCGATTTCTTGCAGGCCGCGCCCCCGACGGCCAGCACAACCGTCAGCAGCGTCAGCAAGGAATTGCGCACGGTCTTCATCGGCATCGTCTCCTCCTCTTAACAGAGTTCCCCGGCCTCGAACAAACGCGAACCGCTATAGCCCAGCGGGAAACGGAATTAATATAGACAATTTACAAATTCGCAAATCGCGCCGAGCTCGTGCGGCGCGCGGACCGCGCCGCGGGGTTCCATAAACGAAAATTTTGCGGGCGGATTTCTTGCCTCGAAATCCGACGAGACACGACTTTTACGGCCACTAAGGAGACATCCAGCGGCCATCAACAGACGTAGTTCTGTTGGTTTTCGGCGCTGGCCTTCGCGAGGTCCCCCCATGCCGCGATACAGCTCTGCACGTTTCACGTTCGCTGCCGCATTGGCGCTCGCGCTCGTCGCGGGCTGCGCGGCGAGCGAACCGATCGACATCGATGATCTCGCGCGCCAGCGCGCGACGGGCGCTGCTGGATCGAGCGTCGCCGGATCATCCGGATCGGGCAACGCGGGGAGCGGCGTGTCAGGCCTCGGGGGCTCGACCGGGACTCCCCCACCCACGGGGACTGCGGGAACGTTCGGCGCGGCGGGCGGCGTCGGAACGACCGGCGCCGCGGGAACCGGCAAGGTCAACATCACCTCCGGCCAGGCCGGCGACGGCACCACGAGCGGAACGGGCGGTGACAACGGTTCCGGCCAGGCCGGCAGCGGTGGCGCTGGGGGAAGCACCGGCAACGGCGGAAGCAGTGGCAGCGCGGGAAGCGGTGGCTTCACAGGAAGCGCCGGACGCGGCGGCAGCGGCGGCATTACAGGAAGCGCCGGACGCGGCGGCACCACCGGATCAGCCGGGCGTGGCGGCACCACGGGCTTCGCTGGCACCACGGGTTCCGCGGGACGCGGCGGCACCACCGGATCGGCGGGGCGCGGCGGCAGCGGCGCCGTCGACGGGGGCAGCAACCCCGACGGCGCGACCGCGGCGACGTTCACGGACATCTACACGACGATCCTCACCGTCTACTGCGCGGGCTCGAGTTGCCACAACCCGGGCTCGCAGGGCGGCGTCAGCTTCTCCTCGCAATCGACGGCCTACAGCGCGGTCAGCCGCCGCGTCACGCCCGGCAACGGCGCGGGCTCCAGCTTCTACAACACGGTGAACTCGGGCTCGATGCCGCGCGGCGCTGCCAAGCTGTCGTCGACGAACCTCGCGAAGATCAAGGCGTGGATCGACGCCGGCGCGCTCAATAATTGATCAGTCCCGGTCCGGCCCGCCCGGCAGGTACTTGAGGACGTGGACGCGCTCGAGCGTCACCAGTCCTTCGCCGACCATCTCGTCCAGGATCGGCTTCAGCCGCTCGACGTGCTCCGCGCTGTCGACCACCTCGACGATCATCGGCAGGTCCTCGGACAGCCGCAGAATCTGGGCCGTGTGAATCACGCTGCGCGCGCCGAAGCCCGCCACCGCGCGCGTGACCGTCGCGCCCGCGAACCCTTCGCTGCGCAGGCGCTCCAGCAGCGCCATGTGCAGCGGGCGGTGATGCCACTGGTCGGATTCGCCGATGAAGATTCGCACCAGCACCTGCTCTCCCTCGATCGATCTCATCGGGACCTCCTCAGCCGATCGCGCGGCACACGAGAACGCCGAGGCCGCCCGTCAGCAAGCAGACGACGACAGTCGCCAGGATGTTGAGCGCGCCCAGCCCCAGCGAACCGTCCTGCAGCAGTCGGATCGTCTCGTAGTTGAACGTCGAGTACGTCGTGAAGCCGCCCATGACGCCGGTCGTGAGCACGAGACGCGTCGAAGGCGCGATCAGTCCGCGCTGCACGCCGAGGTACATGATGATGACGATGCAGAACGAGCCCAGCGAATTGATGATCAGCGTGCCCCACGGAAACGTGGTGCCGAGCGCGCGCTGCGCCCAGCCCCCCAGCAGGTAACGCGCGCCGGTCCCGAAGGCGCCGCCCAGGCAGATCAGTAAAAAGCGTGCCATCCCCGTGATTTATCGCGCGCGCGTGCCAGCCGCGCCAGATCGGAGTTACCATCCGGGGCCGGAGGCGATTCATGAAGCGCCAGCGCCCGCCAGGAACGTATCCGTGTGGAACGCCGCGTCCGGCCGTCGTCGGTCCCACCCGCCGTCAGTTCGTGCAGGGGATGCTGGTGGGCGCGGCCGGCGCCGCGGCCGCGGGCTGCACCAGCAAGTCACCGATGATGATCGGCCCCAATGACGCCGCGTCGGGGCTGAACAAGACCGCCGTCGATCGCGTGACGCTGGGCGCGACCGGCATCGTCACGTCGCGCCTCGCGCTGGGCAGCGGCACGCACGGCTCCAACGGCTCGTCCGATCAGACGCGCCTGGGCATGACCACGTTCGTCAACCAGCTGACCTACGGGTACAGCAAGGGCCTGACGTTCTTCGAGACCGCCGCCGACTACGGAGCCCACCCGTTCATCGCCGAGGCGGTCCGCCAGGTCGGCCGCCAGAACGTCGTCGTGCTGACCAAGACCGAGGCGCAGACAGCCGCCGATATGCAGGCCGACCTGGACAAGTTCCGGCGCGACCTCGGCGTCGACATGATCGACATCGTGCTGCTGCACAACAAGCAGAGCGCGACCTGGACCGCCGAGTGCGCGGGCGCGATGGACGTCCTGTCGCGGGCGAAGGAGAGCGGCGTCATCCGGGCCCACGGCGTCTCTTGTCACACGCTCGCGGCGTTGCAGCTCGCCGCCGCCACGCCCTGGGTCGAGATCGATCAGGCGCGGGTAAACCCCGACGGCATCCTGATGGACGCGGACCCGGCGACCGTCATCGGCGTCCTCAAGCAGATGAAGGCGTCCGGCAAGGGCGTCATCGGCATGAAGATCCTCGGGGAAGGCCAGCTCTCCAATCAGGTCGACCGCGCGATCACGCACGCCGTCGGGCTGGACTGCATCGACGCGTTCACGATCGGCTTCAACAGCACCGGGCAGCTGGACGAAGTGATGCAGAAGATCGCCGCCGTCTGAGCTGTCAACTTCAGACCCCTGAAAGGATTCCGAACCTCCCGCGCAGGGCTGCCTGCGGCAAAGCCGCACTCCGCCCACGCGATTCGGCCTTATCCTTCCGGGCGCCATGGCGTCCGCGTCCGATCACAAGCACACGAACCGGCTGATCCAAGAGACCAGCCCCTACCTGTTGCAGCACGCGCACAATCCGGTCGATTGGCGGCCGTGGGGCGACGAGGCGTTCGAGGAAGCGCGCCGCCTCGAGAAGCCGGTCTTTCTTTCGATCGGCTACTCGACCTGTCACTGGTGCCACGTGATGGAGGAGGAATCGTTCGAGGACGAGGAGATCGCGTCCGTGATGAACGACCTCTATGTGAGCATCAAGGTCGATCGCGAGGAGCGGCCCGACGTGGACGCGATCTACATGGCGGCCGTGCAGGCGCTGACGGGATCGGGCGGCTGGCCGATGAGCGTGTGGCTGACGCCCGACCGCGAGCCGTTCTTCGGCGGCACCTACTTCCCGCCGCGCGACGGCGCGCGCGGCGCGAGCCACGGGTTCATCACCGTCCTGCGCGACATCCACGACACGTACAAAGCCGACCCAGCGCGCGTCCAGCGCGCGACCGCGGCGCTGGTCAACGCCGTCCGCTCGCGCATCGAGGCGGGTGAAGCGGCGGCCGCCGCGGCGGCCGGGCGCCCCGCCCCGTCGCTGATCGGCGACACCATCCAGGTCTTCAAGCGCCTGTTCGACGATCGCGACGGCGGCCTGCGCCGCGCGCCCAAGTTCCCGTCGAACATCCCGATTCGCGTGCTGCTGCGCGCGCACGCCCGCAACGGCGACGGCGTCGCGCTGCTGATGGCGGCGCTGACGCTGGAGAAGATGGCGGCGGGCGGCATGTACGACCAGCTCGCGGGCGGCTTCCACCGTTACTCGACCGACGCGCGCTGGCTGGTGCCGCATTTCGAGAAGATGCTCTACGACAACGCCCTCCTGATCCCCGCCTACGCCGAGGCGCACCAGGTGACCGGGCGCGCCGACTTCGCGCGCGTCGCGCGCGACACGCTGGACTACCTGCTGCGCGAGATGATCGCGCCCGCGGGCGGCTTCTACTCCGCGACCGACGCCGATTCGAAGCGGCCCGACGGCAAATCCGAGGAGGGCGCGTTCTTCGTCTGGTCGGAGGCGGAGATCCGGCAGGTGCTGGGCGCCGTCCCCGAGACCGATCGCTTCATCAAGTACTACGGCGTCACGGCGGAGGGAAACTTCGAGGGCGCGAACATCCTGGCCGTCGGCGCGCCCGACGAGGCGACGCAGGCGGCGCTGGCGCCCCAGCGCGCGGCGCTTTACGCGGCCCGCGCGCGGCGTTCGCCGCCGTTCCGCGACGACAAGATCCTCGCGGCGTGGAACGGGCTGGCGATCTCGGCGGCGGCCGTCGCCGGGCGGATGTTCGACGAGCGCCGTTATGTGGACGCCGCCGTCCGCGCGGCGACGCACCTCCTCGAAAAGATGCGTCCGGGTGGACGCCTGGCCCGCAGCGCGAAGGATGGCCGCGTCGGTGGCGCCGGCTTCCTCGACGACTACGCGTTCTCGTGCGCGGGTCTCATCGATCTGTTCGAGGCGACGTTCGAGCCGCGCTGGCTGCGCGAGGCGATCGCGCTCGCCGAGGAGGCCGAGCGCCTGTTCGCCGATCCGACGGGCGGCTGGTTCATGACCGCCGCCGATCACGAGAAGCTGATCGCGAGAGAGAAGCCCACCTACGACGGCGCCGAGCCGTCGGGGACTTCGATCGCGCTGCTGAACGCCCTCCGCCTCGCGACGTTCACGTCCGACGATCGCTGGCGCGCGATCGCCGACCGCGCGTTCGCCGCGATCGCGCCGACGCTGACCGAGAATCCCGTTGCGCTGACCGAGGCGCTGGTGGCGCTGGACTACGCCAGCGACGAGGCGAAGGAGATCGCGATCGTCTGGCCGCGCGACGCGGGGCCCGAAGCCGCGCGGCCGCTGCTGGACGTCGTCCGTCGCACGTTCGTCCCCAACCACGCCCTCGCCGCCGCGTCCGAGGCCGACGCGCCCGCGCTGGGCCAGCTGATCCCCTTCATCGCCGACAAGACCGCCGCGGGCGGACGCGCGACCGCTTACGTCTGCGTCCGCGGACGCTGCGAGCTACCCGTCCAAGAACCCGACGCGCTCGCGAAGCTCCTCGAGCGCCGCCTCCCCTACCCAGCGGCGTGACCGTCAGCGCCGCGTGAAGACCGAAACGTTCGTCACGCCGGTCGTCGCGTTCGTCTCGAAGAGCGTGAAGGTCGTGCTGGTCGCCGTGTACGTCTGCATCGCAACGTCGTCCTTCAAGACCGCACCGTCGGTGTCGATGTGCAGGCACGTCCGCGTGAACATGATCGCGTTGCCTTGCGTGGTCAGTCGAACGGAGCCGGTGCCCGCCAGGATGTCGCCGAGAACCAGCTGAACGCAGTCGCCCGCGATCATGAGCGTCTCCGACAATGCGAGGGCGCTGGAGCAGGTCGAACCGTATTTGTCCTGCGACGTCAGCACGTACGTCCCGTCGGCGATCGGACCGCCGGTTCCGGTCGGCGCCGTACCCGTCTTGCAGATCGGGGTGACGGCCGCGCCCAGGTTCGCGAGCCCGTTGCACTCTTGCCCCGCCGGCACATCGGCGCCGCACATCCCGACCGACGGGGTGTCCATCGACGCGCCATCCGTCCCCGTCGAAGCGCCGTCGGGCGCCGCCATGCCGCTGCTACATGCGGACGCCGCCAGCGCGAGTGCCCACGCCCATCCAGCTCCAACGCCGTGTCTCGTCAATCGCTCCACCTCCACCGCCACTCTACCGGCGCCCTCACAACTTGTAAGGTGACGGCCGTCGCAGCGGAAACAATGTTTCCGCGATCGTCGCCGCGTCGACGCCGAAGCGGACGGCCAGCGCGCGCAGCACCATGACGTTCAACCGGCCATCGGGCGCGTCGACCGTCTCGCCGCGCGCCCGCGCGCCCAGCGCGTCGCTCATCAGCGCGTGATAGGCCGCGATCCAGTCCATCCACGGCTCGCGCGCGCCGCCCCCGGCAGCGGCTGCGGCCGCGGTCGCGCGCCGCGCCAGCTCGTCGGCGCCCAGCGTGTCCAGCTCGCGCAGGCAGCCGGGGAACCGCGCCGCCAGGGCGCGAAGCTCGTCGCGCGTCGCCGGGGCCCCGCCCGTATCCCGGCGGCCGCGCAGCGCCAGCAAAGCCCGGTACTTGTCCGCCAGCGCCTCCAGGGTCAGGGCGGCCGAGGATCCTGCCGATGCTGCTTCGGACGGCCGTGGATTCTGCGAAGTCGCCATGGGGTCGCGCGGGCCGCCGAATGGCGCGCCGCCGCCCAGACGTTACAATGGCGACACGCGGGATGCCCGTTCGCCGATTCTCCGTCGGTAGTCTTGTCCTCGTATCGACGCTGGCGATGCTGGCGAGCGAGCCTGCGGCCTGGGCAAGGCGTCACCGCTCGAAGGACGCAGGCAAGTCGGACGCCGGCAAGACGACCCCCTCGAAAGCGAAGGAGCCGCCCAAGGACGAGGCGACCGACGCCGACGAGGACGCTGCGCCCGAGTCCGAAGCCAGGCCGGAGCCCAAGGCGGAACCCAGGCCCGAACCGAAGACCGAACCCAGGCCCGCGCCCCGGCTGGACGTGCCGCCACCTCCCCCGGAAGGGAACGCCGACGCAAGGGTCGAAGCGCAGGCGGCGCCCGGCGCGCGCGTCTCCGCCGTCGACGTCGAGCTGCCCGAAGGCCCGAACATCGTCGGCTTCTCGGACCGGCTGTACGTCCGATCGCCGGGCGGCGAGGTGATCGTCTTCCCGGGCGGCCGCGTGCAGGTCGACGCCGCCGCGTTCCCGCGCCAGACGCCGAAGAGCGGCGCCTACATCCGGCGGGCCCGCGTCGAGCTGACCGGGTGGCTGGGGCGGATCTTCTACTTCGACGTCTCGGCCGACTTCGCGCCCGACGTGCCTTCGGGCGAAGCTCTGCCGCCCAGCCTGGTGCCCGCGACGGACAACTACGTCGCGCTCGCGCCGGTGGGCGACCGCTTCATCCTGCAGGCGGGCGAGTTCGACGCGCCGTTCACGCTCGAGAACCGGACCTCCGACGCGTACACGGATTTCATCGAGCGGTCGATGGTCGCGCGCTCGGTCGGCGTGCCGCGCAACAAGGAGGTCGGCGCGATGGTGCACGGCCTGCTCGCCGACGGCGTCTTCTATTACTCGGGCGGCGTGTTCAACGGCAACGGGCCGGACTTCCGCAACGTCGACAACCAGTCGGATTTCATCGGGCGCATGACGCTCTCGCCGTTCGCGCGCGGGGAGGGCGCGTTCCGCCGCCTGACGCTGGGCGGGTCGGGCTGGTACGGGCGCCACGTCCTGGGACCGGCGTTTCCGGTGCAGGCGACGCCGGGCGGCGTGCCCTTCGTGATGCCGCAATGGACGACGGGCCAGCCTCCGCTGGGGCAATCGCTGGAGCTGCGCGAGCACGGCACCGTGCTGGCGGTGGCGGGCGAGCTGTCGCTCCCGCTGGGCAGCCGCTTCGGCCTGCGCGGCGAGTTCGTCTACAAGCAGCAGCGGCTGGCCGAGACCGAAGCGCCGCCCCTGACCGGCCCCCTCACCCCGATGAGCACGCCGCAGCTGAACGCGATGGCTGGCTACGGCGAGGTATGGCTGTGGTTGGCCGGCGACGAGCGCATGCTGCCCGTGCCGGGCCTCCAGCTGCCGCACCGGATCGAAGGGCACACCTACCGGCGCGCCTTCGAGGACGGGCTCATGCTGGCCCTCCGGGGCGAATTCGTGAAGGAAGACCTCGTCAACACGTTGACCTCCCTGGCGGATCCGACGCGCGCGACGACCCGCGTCGTCTCGGGGACGGCGGGCGTCAACTACTGGCGCGGCCACTTTGCGCGCATCTCGATCAACTACGTGCTGAACATGTGGAGCGGCACGTCGGAGACGATCAAGACGCTGCGCGCCCAGGGTCAATTCGAGCACGAGCTGCTTCTTCGCTTCGCCTCTTCGCTCTGATATACAACCGCGCGATGAGGCTGCTGCCGCACGACGCATCCTTCTTCGCGCACTTCGAACACCAGGGTAAGAAGACGGTCGAAGGCTGTCGCGCTTTCCTCGAAATGGTCGAGCAACCGACCAACCTGGAAGCGCGCGCCGATCGGGTCAAGACGATCGAGCACGAGTGCGACGACATCACGCACGCGGTCGTCGAAGCGCTGCACAAGACCTTCATCACGCCGATCGACCGCAACGACATCTACACGCTGATCACGAAGATGGACGACATCATGGACTTCGTGGAGGCGGCGGCCGACCGGCTGGCGCTCTACGCGATCCCGACGATGACCAACGAGGTCGTCGAGCTGGCCCGCTGCCTGGTGGACAGCGCCGAGCACGTCCTGAGCGCGGTGTCGGGCATCCGCGATCTGGGCAAGCCCAACGGGATCCTCCAGCACTGCATCGAGATCAACCGGCTGGAGAACGTCGCGGATGGAATCTTGCGCGGCGCGCTGGCGCGCCTCTTCCGCGAGGAGAAGGATCCGATCGCGGTGATCAAGTGGAAAGAGATCTACGAGACGCTCGAGACGGCGACCGACCGGTGCGAGGACGTCGCCAACATCATCGAGGGCGTCGTCCTCGAGAACAGCTGAGCCCGCGCCCATGTTGACGGTCGTCGCGATCGTGGTGATCGCGTTAGTCTTCGACTACATCAACGGCTTCCACGACGCCGCGAACTCGATCGCGACCGTCGTGTCGACCCGGGTGCTCACGCCGCGCGCCGCCGTCGCGTGGGCGGCTTTCTTCAACTTCATCGCCTTCGTGGTGTTCCCGCTGCACGTCGCCCACACGATCGGCAAGGGGATCATCGATCCGAAGATCATCGACGACGCGGTCCTGTTCGGCGCGCTGGGCGGCGCGATCGCGTGGAACCTCATCACGTGGTTCTACGGCCTGCCGTCCAGTTCGTCACACGCGCTGGTCGGCGGCCTCATCGGCGCCGGCTTCTGCAAGGGCGGCGCTTCCGTGATCGAGTCGGGCGTCCTCAAGACGGCCCTCTTCATCGTGATCTCGCCGGTGCTGGGGATGCTGCTGGGCGGCGGCCTGATGGTGCTTTTCGCCTGGATCCTGCGCCGCAAGCAGCCCGGGCGTGTCGATCGCTGGTTCCGGCGGCTGCAGCTCCTGTCATCGGCGCTGTTCAGCCTCGGCCACGGCGCCAACGATGCGCAGAAGACGATGGGCATCATCATGGCGATGCTGATCGCGAAGGGCTACCTCGGCGAGAAGTCGCCCCTACCGCTGTGGGTGATCGTGTCGTGCCAGCTGGCGATGGGCCTGGGCACGCTGTCGGGCGGCTGGCGCATCGTGAAGACGATGGGCATGGGGCTCACCAAGCTGAAGCCGTTCGGTGGCTTCTGCGCCGAGACGGGCGCGGCCGCCATGCTCTTCCTGGCGAGCGCGCTGGGTGTGCCGGTGTCGACCACGCACACGATCACGGGCGGCATCGTCGGCGTCGGCTACGTGACGCGCCCGTCCAGCGTGCGCTGGCGGGTCGCCTTCCGGATCGTCTGGGCGTGGCTGTTCACGATCCAGTCGGCGGCGCTGATCGCCGCCGGGCTCTACGCCGGCCTGCGCGCTCTGGGGATGGGGCGGTAAGCGCAGCCTAGAGCGCGGCGCCGGGCAACGCGGAGCCCGGCAAATGGAACAGGCGCGCGACGAACGCGCGCATCGCGGTCCGGTCGCCCGCCCGGATCGATCGCAGGTTGTCCGGCGTGAACGACGCCAGCGCCCGCGTGCCCGGCAGCGCCGCGGCCGGGCGGTTCGCCAGCAACGCGCCGCTCGCGGCGGACGTGCCCAGGCCGTAGGTCGTCGCCATGATCGTCAGCTGCGCGTCATCCAGACCGTTCGTGCAGTCGTCCAGGCCGGGGCTGACGGTCGGGTACATGAGGTTTCCCGCGACCATCGAATGAACCAGCGCGCCCGAGTGGCCGAACTCGTGCGCCGTCACCAGATCGTCCAGCACGGGATCGACGATCCGCGCCTGCCGGAGCACGTTGTCACCCAGCACCACCATCGGCGTGAAGTTCGGGGGCAGGTTCACGCCCTGCCAGATCGCCGCGTCGTCGGACATGATCAGCGAGAACTGGGCCAGCAGCGCCGGTGAGATCGACAGGCCCGCCAGCGACGTGCCCGGCGCGCTGATCGGATCGCCGCCCGGCCGTTCCAGGTTCGAGAGCAGGACCAGGTTCGTCACGCCGTTGCCCATGTCGCTGTGCGTGTTCGCGAAGTCGACCATCGGCTTCAGCAAGAAGTTCGCGACGAACGTGACGACCTGGTTGTAGGTCGCGGGATCCGACGCCATCAACGCCGCCTCGTCGCTGAGGTCGACCCCCGGGAACGCGGCGACAAGCGCGCGGTCCAGCGACGTCGTGTCGGTGTCCAGCGCGTACGCCATCGTCGTCACTGCGGGCGCCATGTCCGTCGAGAACGTCAGCGAATGGCGCGCGTAATAGCTGGCCAGGCCCTGCGTCGCCGGCGGAAGCACGACGTTGCCGTTCGTGTACAGCCGCATCGGCCGCAGCCCGGCCAGCCGCTGATCGACCGCGTTACAGGCTGCGTTCGTGTACGGCGTGGTCTTGAAGTAGACGGTCAGATCGGGCGGGCCGTCCGAGCCGCCGCAACCGACGACGCCGCCACCAACGATCGCAACCGCGATTAAGCAACGATTCAGGTATCGCATTGACAAATCGTACCCCGAACCCGGGGCCGCTCAAATGGCGGCGGTCACGCCGCGCCGAACGTAACTACGACTTGACCACGCGCAACGCTGCCCGGGTCGCCGAGGGATTGCCCCGGCGCGGGTTGCTGGCGCGCACCGGCGCGTCAGGCTTCGCCGGCTCCTGGCGGCGCGGGCGCTCATCGCGCTCACGATCGCGGACCTGATCGACCGCGAAGCGCAGCTTTCGGTCGGCCAGCTCCTCGAACAGGTCGCCCTTGCGCCGGGCCGCCCAGATCTCCAGCTCGGGATCACCGTCGGCGTCGATGCGCACGTCGACTGTCTTCGGCGACACCGAGCACCGCACCGCCCGCACGAGACGCGCGTGCGTGCGATCCAGCGCGTCGGCGATGCGCAGGATCGCCGCCAGGTAGCGGACCCGGCGTCGATCGCCCTTCGACAGCAGGCGCATCAGGCCCCGATCGCGCTTCGGTTCGACCTTGCGGTGGTGGCGCGCGGCCAGCGCGATGATGCGAACCTCCGGGCGCGAGAATCCGGTCATCGCGTGGTTCAGGATCAGGTAGGCGCTGTGCCGGTGGTGGCGGTGCGGCGAGATGTAGAAGCCGATGTCGTGCAGCAGCGCCGCGTACTCCAGCAGCTCGCCGTCGCCGGCCGGCAGCCTGTGCAGCCGGCGGGTCTGATCGAAGATCGACAGCGCCAGCCGCGCGACGTGCGTGCCGTGGTCCTCGCGGAACTGGCAGCGTCGCGCCAGCTCCATCACCGTCCGTCGGCGCAGGTCGGGGAACTCCTCGACCAGCAGCATCCCGGGCCGGTTGCTGGCGACGTAGTCGGCGATGATCCCTTCGCGCAGCGCCGTCTCGCACAGGGTCGCGGACTCGGCGCCGGCCAGCTCGAGCGCCGTGCGCAGCACCACCGCGCCCGCGTAGATCGTGTCGGCGCGGCGCGCGTCCAGGCCCGTCAGCCGCGCGCGCGCCGCGATCGACATCGCGCCCAGCCGCTGCTCCAGCGCCTGCAGATCCTTGAGGGCGATCGTCGACTTGTTGCCGCCACCCGCGTCCTTGTCGGCGCGCAGCACGCTCGCCAGCGCCGACGCCGTCCCCGACGCAAACGCGACGAAGTCGAAGCCCATCGCGCGCACGCGCGTCACC
>Ga0070683_100003737_pt1 | contig 12415 bp, 11 predicted proteins | sample KBSC713LmetaG_FD_64662 | JGI IMG/M metagenome (GOLD analysis project Ga0070683, IMG submission 64662) | Corn rhizosphere microbial communities from Kellogg Biological Station, Michigan, USA - KBS C7.1-3L metaG | ecosystem: Host-associated > Plants > Roots > Rhizosphere ...
TGAATCCGGTGTGCCCGTACGCGTTGTCGCTCAGATATTTGCCGCAGCTGCCCTGGTGTCCGCAGGTGTCCCAGCCAAGCGCGCGCGTGCCCCGCGAGGTCGTGTTCTTGGTGAACAGCGCGACCGTGGACTCCTTGATCAGACGCGTCCCCTGGAACTCGCCGCCGTTCAGCATCATCTGCGCGAAGACCGAAAGATCTGCTGCCGTGCTGAAAATGCCGGCATGTCCGGCGACTCCACCAAGCGCGTACGCATTCTCGTCGTGCACTTCGCCTTGCAGCGGATAGCCGCGAGGAGGATTGATCTCCGTCGGTGCAACCTGAGCCTTCAGCAGCGGACTCGGGCGGAACATCGTCTGCGTCATCCCGAGCGGCTTGAAAACCCGGGAGTCGAGGAACGCGTCCAGCGACTGGCCCGACACGCGCTCCACCATGAAGCCGAGAACGTCCGCGCCGAGATCCGAGTATTCCTCGGAACGGCCGGGCTTGTACGCGAGCGGCGTCTCGAGAACAGCGCGCCGCGCGTCGGCCGGTGAGCTGGCCAAACGCCAGAGATCGCGTCCCGCCGGAAGACCCGAGCGGTGCTCGAGCAGCATGCGAACGGTGACGAGATCCTTGTCGCCGCCGGAGAACTCCGGCAGGTAGTTCTTCACCGGCTCGTCGAGCTGGATCTTGTCTTCATCGAACAGCAGCATCACCGCCGTCGTCGTTCCGACGACCTTGGTCAGCGACGCGAGATCGTAAATCGTGTTTGCCGTGACGTCCGGATCGGATGAGCTCCATCCAAGACGGCCGAAGCCCTTTTCCCAAACGGCTGCGCCACGGCGACCGACGACGACCGAAGCCCCCGGATAGCCGCCAGCCCGAATCCCCCGCTCGATGACGTGGTCGATCTTCGCCAGACGCTCCGCCGACATCCCGACCGAAGTAGGGGTGGCAGCAGGCAATCCATCGCCGTGGGCGATGGCGGCAAGGGCGACCGTCGAGAAAAGGAGAGAGAACAACGTCGAAACTCCGGGACGGGGAACTGCGGAAGGGACCTACAAGGCGATACGGCTGGCTGCCGCCATATGTTCCCTTGAGGGAAGCGGCTGGCACGCCCAAGATGGGCCTACAGCGGGAGACGAGCAAGAGTGACCTGAAGTCACACCTGCGCAAAGGTTTACCTGCTGGTAAACTCGATGGAATCGAGGTCGACAATTGGGCGTTCGGCCACAGAGGCGTTCTACGGCTCCGTTAGCCCGAACCCCCGAACGCCCGAACGCCTTTTTGAGGCAACTGTCCCGGGTCAGACCGTGACCAATAATGCAGGCAATGGATTCCGAACAGCTGATCATCCGGCGTGCGATCGACGGTGACGAGGCAGCGCTTCGCGCGCTGTGGACTCGCCACGCCCCGCACATCGACATGGTCGTCCGGCGCCTGGTGGGCTTCGATCAGGATCTCGCCGAGGACATCGCGCAGGAAGTCTGGATCCAGATCTTCCGCGCGCTTCCCGGATATCGCGGCGATTCGCAGTTCTCGACATGGGCGCATCGCATTGCCGTCAACCGCACGCTCAACGCCCTGCGCAGGACCAAGCGTCTGGCCGCGATCGAAACTCCAGTCGAAGAGGACTCGGCAGCCGTTGAGATGGACACGGAGCGGAGCTTCGTGGCTGCCTCGATCGAGGCGGCGGCCGCCAAGCTGTCACCGGGCGCGCGGACGGTGTTCGTGCTCCACGACGTCGAGGGTTACACGCACGAGGAGATCGCCGAATCGCTCGGCATCACCGCGGGCGGATCGAAATCACAGCTGTTCAAGGCACGCGCGAAGCTTCGAAAACTGCTCGCGCATCTGATAGACGTACCCGAAGAGAGTTCCACGAGGGATCGCCAATATGTCACACCTGTCTCCTGAGCGGCTCGCCGCTCTCATCGATGAGCAGCCGACGGCTGCCGAGCTGGCCCACCTGGCCGCGTGTCGTCCGTGCGCGCGTGAGCGCGGGGCTTACGAAGCCCTGGCCGCGATGTCGCAGAGCCGCGGTTCCATTGGGAAGCCGCTCACGACCTGGGATCGCCTGGCGCCGGCGCTCGCGAAGGACGGCATCATGGAAACGGATCGCAGCCTTGGCCGCCGCATGCGCGGCGCTCGTCCCTGGCTGCAGGCCGCCGCTGCCGTGGTGTTGATGGTTGGTGGCGCGGCGTTCGGCCGAATGACGGCGCCGTCTGCCAGCCCGGACGTCGTATCGCTCTCGCTGGACGCCCCGAACATCTCGTCGGTCGAGCAGGCGCAGGCGCTCGCCGCAAAGTCCCAGAACGTGTATCAGGCATCGCTGGCGTACCTCGCCGGCAAGGACACCAGCAATCTCTCGTACTCCACGCCGGCGGCGATCAAGACGCGCCTGGCGGCTCTCGAGCAGGTGACCCGCATCGCCGGTGCTGCGCTCGAGGATGCGCCGTACGATCCGGTCGTGAACACGCTCTATCTCAATGCGCAGGGGCAGCGTGAAGCGTCCATGCGCATGCTGAACACCGCGTCCACGCGGCTGACGACCTACTGAAGGACATGAAGGGAATGACTGCAATGCCGAAAGCGAAGATGCTTCGATGGTCGGGAATCGGAACGCTGGCGTTGGCCGTCGGCGCTCCGGCTGCGCTCGCGCAGGTAGCCGCGGCAGGAACGATGGCGGGCCGTGTGATGATCACCACCCGTGATTCGGCGACGGCCGCCGAGCGTATGGTCGTCTTGCGTCTCACGCCGCACATCGACTCGCTCATCCGGAAGCTCAACAGTCTTCCCATTGGGACTCCCGAGGCTCTCGCCGTCGACAGCGCGCTTCAGGCCGCGTTCAAGGATCTCCCCCAGCCGACCGGCTTTGCCGGCTCGAACGCCAGGATGCGGGTCGAAATTTCGAGTCCCCGCGCGGCGCTTCGCGCGTCGGCCATGGATGTCGTCCCGCAGGGGACGATGGGCTTCACCGCGGTGGGCGTGAATCGTTCGTGGTACGACCGCGCCGGGGCGTTCATCCAGTATTTCGAATATCCGACAGTCGTCGCGATCGAGACCAATTCACCGGCATCGAGGGCCGGGATTCGCTCGGGCGATTCGCTCGTTGCCTACGATGGACACGATGTTCGCCAATTCGCCATCAACATGACGGAGCTGCTGACGCCAGGACGCGATGTGTCGGTAAGGCTACGCCGCGACGGCGAGCCAAAGGACGTCGTCGTCACGGTGGACAAGGCGCCACCCGGCCTGATGAGTGAGCGGCGGTCTGCCGTCGCCGACATGATGGCCGTGAATGCCGTTTTCGAGCGTCGGCTCACCGAAGCTCGCGCGAGAAGTGGGGGCGATGCGCCACTGCCGCCCGGAGTCGTTCGCAAGTCGCCCACCGCCGCCGCCGGCGCGATGACGAGAGCATCCGTCGCGTCCACTCCCATGGGAATGCCCAGCGGAGTCCTCGGTGCTGCCATGACCAGCGTCGACGCCGATCTGGCCAACTCGCTCCGCGGCATGAAGGGCAAGCGCGGTGTGCTCGTCACTCAGGTCCCCGAAGGCTCCATCGCCGGGCGATCGGGATTGCGCAGCGGCGACGTCATTCTCCGGGTGGAAGCGGCCGATGTGTCCTCGGTGCCCGAATTCCGTGTCCGGCTCGGCATGGCCGAGCAGAACGGAATGGAGCGAGTCAAGATGACTGTCTTGCGCGGCGGCAAGACGCTGGAGCTCTACTACACGCCTCCGCGCTGAGCCGCGGTCAGCGGGACGAGCTTCCGGCTTGCCGGTACCAGCGATTTGTGCATGTGAAGCGCGGCGATCGCGCCGTCCGCGGCCGCGGCGATCGCCAGCTGCGGCCCGGGGATGAGATCACCCGCGGCGTAAACGTGCCGCACCGAGGTGTGCCGTCCGTCGTCCACGACGATGTGACCGCCTGAGTCGCGCTCGCACCCGAGCTGCGCTCCGAGATCATCGGACGGATACTGAGCCAGCGTAAAGAAGATTTTTTCGGCGTCGAGCTGCATGCCGTTGTCGAGGTCGAGGCATACGATGCGGGATCCGTCATAGCAGACCCGGCGCACGGCGCTTGTCAGGACGGGGATGTTCAGCGCGTCCAGCTTCCCGCAGTACTCCGGCTCGTCCATCTCCGCCGGCTTGCCGTTGGTGCAGATGATGATCTGGTCGGTCCACGTGGTGAGGTTCAGCGCCATGCCCACGGCTCGGCGGCCGCTACCGATCACGACGACTTTCTTGCCCCTCGCTTCATAGCCATCGCAATCCGGACACACGTGCGCGTTCGCCCCATAGACTCGCGCGAGACCGGGAATCTCCGGCCAGACATCACGCAGGCCATACGCGAGCAGCAGCCGGCGCGCCCGGATGTGGTTGCCGCCCTCGATGGCGAGATCGAAATCCTCATCGCTCTTCTTGTCGACGGTGAGGACCATGCCATCCAACAGCGTCGCGCCATACTTGCGGCATTCGTCGCGACCGATGCCACGCAGCTCCGGCGGCGTGATGCCCGCGTGACCGAGATACCCGTTGATGCCTCGCGTCTCCCAGTTTCGCGGATCGCCGCTGTCGATCACGACGACGCTGTGCAGGTATCTCGCGCTCCAGAGTCCGGCGGTCAGCCCCGCAGGCCCGCCGCCGACGATGGCGATGTCGTAGGTATCCAGCAGATCGCCTGACGCATTGGTCATGCATCAGGCGATGGCAAATTCCTGACCGGAGCCAACTCCGCCACTTTTCGGGGCGAAGGGCGGGCGCTCAGGTGTTTACTTAAGCGGGCCTGCGGCTACGGAATAGATCACGCGAGCGGTTGCAATGTCCACGGGCTCTAGCTCGCGGACGCGCACGCGAGGGGCCATGATCGACATCGGCATGCTGGTGTGGTCGAGTCCCAGCAGATGCCCGACTTCATGAAGGGCCATGGCCTTCATCGCCGACTCGTCGAGCCGATCGCCCTGATTGTGGTGGATGGCGAGGAGGATGCTCGCGTTGGTAATCCACCAGTTGTCGTCGCGTGACCAGCGCGTGCGCCCGCTGATCTGCTCGTTGAACCTGGGCGTCCATGTCACGTGGATCTCCGCCTCCGCGGAGTCGGTGACCATCCGAAAGCGCATGCCCGGCAGCTCGACGGCATCCCATTCCATGAAAGCGTCGGAGACCGCTGTGACATAGTCGTCGTTCCAGTCTTCGATGTCGGGACGCGACTGCACCCACACCGTGAGCGGCCGCGAGCGCGGCTTCCATCGCGCGAGGGCTGAGTCCCGGGCAAGCAGAATTTCCGGAACGTAGGTGCCGGCTTCCTGCTCGCGGATCCTGGCGCGCGCTCTCTCCTTGTCGTCATCGTCATGCAACGCGCGCAGTGTGACGTTGCCGCCAGCGGATTCACTTCTCACTGCGGGAACAGGACGCAGCGCGCCAAGGGCGGACTCATGATGAGTCGCCGCCAGTGCGGTGATGCACGCGAGCGCCCCGATGAAGGGAATGTGGGTTCGCTTCATGCCAAAAGGAGGGAACTACTGGGGCCGAACTGAACGCTCCGGGGAGGAGCGGGAGGGACGTGCTAGAGAAACTGTTCTACGATTGGAAAAAACACGTCGGGCGCTTCCCAGAACGGCATGTGCCCGGCGGCGGGTATCACGACGTGCGTAGCTGACGGAATCGTTGAGGCGATCTGCGTTGAGGTCTCGACAGGCAGGGGGTCGAGCTCACCATGAATTACGAGAGCCGGAACCGATATGTTGCTCAGTTCGTGGCGCCAATCGTAACGCTGTGTACGCAAACGCGCCAGAACTGCGGAACCCGTTGGATTGAGCTTTCGCGGCAGGGCAAAACGCGAGGGCATGTCGCCATCCACGAACCAGGCGGGATAAATCGCCTGTGTCTGTTCGGCATGGATCTCTGGATCGCTTGAAGTGAGTGCGGCTTCATCAATGCGTTCCAATCGGTTACGCGATTCGCCCTGCAAGCGATCGAGCGCGTTCCGGCGAAGGATGGGCATCCAATCGCCAGTCGGGCCCACCGCGTCGACGGTAATCAAACGGCGCGTGCCGGCCATATCGCGCGCGACGCCGAGCATTGCGATTCCACCGCCCCAGGAATGGCCGAGCACATCCCACTGCCGGATTCCGAGCGCGCGTCGCAGGGCGCCGAGGTCTGCCGCGTCGTCGTCGATCGTGGCTTCGGACGGATTGGGCGGCTCGCTGGTCTCGCCGCGACCGCGGAGGTCGTACAGAATGATCTGGCGATGCGCGGCCAGCGGGGACAATGCCGGCCAGAGCATTCCGTGATCGAAGATCATTCCGCCGTTGATCGCGACGAGCGGCGGCTTCCCCGCAACCGGCGGCGTCGAGAACACTGCGAAGGCGATTCCCCGGGCCTTCACGGTCTGGCGATCGATCCGCGGGGTGCGAGGTTGCGTTCGGCGGAAGGCGACGAGACGTTCGTACGAAGTCACGGGATGAGATTCGAGGTCGAGCCACCAGACAACCACTCAAGGATCGCATGAAGCGCTTTGTTTTGCTTGCCCTCGCCGTGCCGGCGATGCTCGCCGCCCAGGAGAGCGTCGACGCGGCGATGAACGCGAAGATTCGCGCGGAAGGACTCGACCGCTCGCAGATCGGCGGGATGTTCGATACGCTCACCACGGTCATCGGCCCGCGCCTCACCGGCAGCGCTGCCTATCTGCGCGCCGCGAACTATGCGCGGCAGAAGCTGGCCCAGTTCGGCGCAAGCGGAGCGCGCCTCGAGGCGTGGCCGTTCGGCAAGGGATGGGAGCTCGACAAGTTCACGCTCGAGATGGTCGAGCCGCGTTACATGCCGCTGCTCGGCTATCCGGAGGCATGGAGCGCCTCCACCAAGGGGGAAATCGTAGGCACTCCAATCATGGTCGCCGGGATGTCACCGTCTTCGGTGGATTCCCTGAAGTCGAAGCTCACGGGCCAGATCGTGATGACGCAGCCTGTCATGACGAATTTCATCACTACGGATCGCGTCCAGCCCACCGATCCGTCGGCGCCAGCTCCGGTCGCACCGACGAATCGCCGGAATTATTGCGCGCCGGCTACCGCGGGCACTCCGGCCGGAGGACGAGGCGGGCAGGGCGATGCGCAGCGCGTCGCGCAGATCATCAACGAAGCGAATCCGGCGGTGCGGCTCACCGCGACTCGTGGATTGCATGGCTCACTCTTCCTGCAAGGCGGGCGCTATTCGGCTCCCGCGCGGTCGGCCAACATCGTGATGGCCGCCGAGCACTACAACATGATCGCGCGGCTGCTCGAGAACAAAGTGCCGGTAAAGCTTCGCGTCGAGTCGCGCACGCGCCTGACCGCCGGCGATACGAATGGCTACAACGTGATCGCCGAAATTCCCGGAACCGATCCGCGGCTCAAGGACGAAGTCGTGATGGCGGGAGCCCACCTCGACTCCTGGCACTCATCCCTCGGCGCCGCCGACAACGCGGACGGATCGGCAGTCATGCTCGAGGTAATCCGAATCCTCAAGACCGTCGGGGCGCAGCCGCGACGCACCATTCGCATCGCGCTCTGGGGCGGAGAGGAGGAAGGACTCCTCGGATCATGTGCGTGGACGACCGGGCATCTCAGTCCGGACAGTTCAGCGCGCGAAAAACTGTCCCTCTACCTGAACATGGACCCGGGCACTGGTCCGGTGTACGGCTTCTATATGGAAGGGAACGAGGCGGCACAACGCCTCTTCGACGCGTGGCTGGAGCCATTTCGCGATCTCGGATATCGCCGCAACCTCATCTCCGGAATCGGCAACACGGATCACCTGAGCTTCATCGCGCAGGGAGTGCCGGGGTTCAATCCAATCCAGGACTACACGGACTACGACACGCGGATCCATCACACCAACTGGGATTCGCCGGAACGCGTGCCGCTCAAGGACCTCAAATCTGCGGCGGTCATCTACGCATCGCTGCTTTATCACGCAGCGATGCGGACGGAGAGAATTCCCCGATGAGTCACCAGCCTTCGATTCCGGCGGCGATCTCGAGCCGCCGGAATACGTAGGTACGGACGTCCTTCGGCCAGGACGACATCAGCTTGTCGAGACGAGAGTCTTCACGCGCGTCGATGGCGCGAGCGACCTCCTCGAAGTTGGCGAAGTCGCCAGCGATGGCCCACAGGAACTTGTTGACTCCGTTGCGCACGTGCCGGCCGCGCTCGATGCCGGTTTCGTTATGCCGCGCCTGGTCCACGAGACGACGAATCGCGGCTGACGCGCCGTTCGGCTGATTCTCGAGCCAGTCCCAGTGCCGCGGCAGCAGCGACACTTCGCGACTGACAACGCCGAGCTTCGGGCGACCCGGTCCAGGCTTGGCATTCTCGCGCACGCGCGCGAGGACGTCCTCGACGGAGCCCCGAAAATCGAAGTCCACCTGGCGACCCGACGTTTCTTCGAAGATCAGGGTGGCCGGTCCGTGCCTGTCGACCCGCTTTTTCCCCGCACGGAGGACCTCTTCGAGAGTCCCCGATGCGACGAGGCGGTTGTCGGAGAAGGCCGCGTAGGTCTGCGCAGCGGTGGTTGGATCCGGAGAGAGTTGAGCGGGCGTCATGCGACCATTCTACCCGGGTAATATCAAGATGTCAATATTACCCAGGCAAAATATCAGAGCGCTCCTTCTCTCTCGAGCAACATCCGCTTCTTGTCGATGCCCCACGCGTACCCGGTGAGGCTCCCGTCCTTTCCTATCACGCGATGGCAGGGAACGATGACCGCGATCGGATTGGCGCCGCAAGCCGACGCGACCGCGCGAACGCTATCCGGTCGTCCGATGCGCCGAGCGAGCTCCGAGTAGGTCACCGTCGCGCCGGCGGGAATTTCTCGCAGCGCTCGCCACACGGCTTTCTGGAAATCGGTACCGCTCGGATCGACGGGAATGCTCGGGTCGTCGATCGCGCTGTCGAGTGCATCGACTACCCGTTGTGTCAGCTCATCGGCCTCCGAACGCTCGGCGTCGGCGAACCGCTCTTCCATATGGTCGGCGAGTCGCATGGCATCGTCGCCGATGAACGCGGCGGCAAGCCCCTTTGCCGTGCGGGCGATCGCGACGTAGCCAAGTGCACATTCGGCGATCGTGTACCGGACCGCGGTGGAGGTTTTGCGTTCGGCCATTGCAATCATGATCGGCTCCGGGTGACAGGATTTGAAGTGCCCGAAGCGTATTGGCGGCCGATGAGACAGTCTGGCCGGATTCGGACATCAAACCGGCGACGCGTTTCGATGTCCGAAAATGGCGAGAATGAGCCCCCTCTGCCTTTAACTTCATCTTCGTGACCCAGGACCACGCAGCCTTCTACAGTGCGCTTCGCTCGCGCGACCCCCGCTTCGACGGCGTGTTCTTCGTTGGAGTGACGTCGACTGGCATCTATTGCCGGCCCATCTGTACGGCCAAGCCGGTGAAGGCCGCGAACTGCCGCTTCTTCACGAGCGCCGAGGCGGCGGAGCGGGAGAACTTCCGGCCTTGCCTGCGCTGCCGCCCCGAGCTCGCTCCCGGGAATGCTCCCGTGGACGACGCCCGCCGAATCGCGAGCCTGCTCGTCCACCGGATCGATGAAGGAATGCTGGACGATCCGTCCGATGGTCGGTGGATGGAGCGCGTGGCGAAGCAGTTCGGATGGAGCTCGCGGCAGATCCGGCGCATTGTACAGCGAGAACTGGGCGTGTCACCGATGGAGCTTCTGCAGACACGCCGGCTGCTGTTGGCGAAGCAGTTGTTGACGGAAACGGCTCTCCCCATTTCACAGGTCGCTTACGCGAGCGGCTACTCGAGCCTGCGGCGATTCAATGATGCGTTCAGTGGCCGATACCGGATGCCGCCGTCGAGGTTCCGGCGAAACGTCACGGCAGACTCGGTGGCACCGTCGGAAACCTTCACGCTTCAGCTGGGCTACCGTGCTCCTTTTGCATGGGAGCTGCTCCTCGACTTTCTGCGCGCGCGTCAAACGGCCGGCGTCGAGCATGTCACCGAGGAGTCATACATCCGGACGGTCTCGCTTGGCGAATGCCGCGGATGGATCCAGGTTCGGAACGACGCCGAACATCGCTGCCTGCGAGTGACGCTGACGCATGCGCTTACTCCCGTCCTTCCGGCGCTGCTCGGACGCCTGCGCAATCTGTTCGATCTCTCCGCGCGGCCGGACGTCATCGGCGCGGCGCTCGAGCAACACGACGTTCTGCGCGAAAGCGTCGCTAGACGCGCAGGGCTTCGTGTACCAGGCGCATTCGACGGCTTCGAGCTCGCCATGCGCGCCATTCTTGGGCAACAGGTGTCCGTGAAGGCCGCGACGACGCTTTCGGGCCGGGTCGCGGAGAAATTCGGCGCGACCGCCAACACGCCGCACCCCGAGCTCACGCGATTTGCGCCAACGGCCGAGCGGGTCGCTGGACTTCGCGAGAAAGATCTCTCCGCGCTGGGCGTGCTTGCGACGCGCGCGCAATCGATCATCGCGCTCGCCAAGAGCATGGAAGCAGGAATGGCGCTCGAGCCGGGTGCAGATCCGGCCACGACGATGGAGAGGCTCGTCGTCATCCCCGGCATTGGTCCGTGGACGGCGAGCTACATCGCCATGCGCGCCCTTCGCTGGACCGATGCCTTCCCGGCCGGCGACGTCGCGATTCGCAAGCGACTCGGTGGCCCTTCAGCCGGCGAGGCGGACCGAATGTCTCAAGCGTGGCGTCCGTGGCGGAGCTACGCGACCATGCACTTGTGGGCCGGTTAGCGGCCCGTGACCCGGGCGAGAGCCCAGGAAGCATGCTCGGCCACGACGAGTTCGTCCGTCGCCGCCACATCACGAAGAAGGTCCGCGTCGTCCGTGTTACCGACGTTCCCAAGTACCACGGCCGCATTGCGTTTGAGGCCCGACAGTTTCGCGCGCTTCATGGCCGACCCGCGAAAGGCCTGGCGATATCCTTCGTCGTCGAGCGCGAGGATGTCGCGGGCGAGACCTCGAGGATCTTTTGAGTCGATGATCGAGCGGGAAGCGAACGCGCTTTCCCGGAGCTCCGACGAGAAGCGGACATTCCAGGGACAGACATCCTGACAGATGTCGCAACCGTAGATGTTTCCACCGGTCGCTTCGCGGAGCGTTTCGGGAATGGCGCCGCGCTGCTCGATGGTGAGATAGGAAATGCAGCGCGTCGCATCCAGCTCGCGCGGTGCCACGAACGCGCTCGTCGGGCACGCGTCGAGACAGCGCGTGCAGTTGCCGCAGCGGTCGTGCTCGAACGGCGCGTCGGGCGCCAGGTCGAGCTCCAGGAGCAGAGCGCCGATGAAGAAGAACGAGCCGATCTCGGGGTTCACGAGGTTCGTGTTCTTCCCGAACCATCCGAGACCAGCGCGGCGGGCGAGATCGCGCTCGAGAATCGGACCGGTATCCACGAACCCACGACCTCGTACCTCGCGCCCCACCTTCTCGCCGATCCAGGCCTGAAGGGTGTTCAACCGAGCCCACATCAGCTCGTGGTAGTCGTCGCCTCGCGCATATCGAGCGACCGGGCCCGCAGGCTCCTTACCACCGTAGTCCAGCGCGACCACGACTGCACTCGTGACTCCTTCATATGGAAGTCGGGTGTCGCGGCGAAGGTCTGCCTTCTTCGACAGGTACTCCATGACGCCTGCCCTGCCGGCAGCGAGCCATCGATCGAAATGATCAGCAGTCTCCGCGGGGCCTGCGCGGGTGATCCCGACGAGATCGAAGCCCAGGCCATGGGCCTGCGCCTTGATCGCATCCTCGAGACTCACGGGTGTGGTAGTCACCCTCGCAATGTGGTCAGGTGGAGGTGCTTGCTGCCAGCGCGAGCACCTGCGCCGGCGTCAGCCCCTGCGCGCGCAGCTCGCGGACCGACAAGGCCTGATGCCGCTTGGCGATGCGCTTGCCCTCTGCATCCCGGATCAGCGGTGTGTGATACCATGCCGGCGGAGTGGCCGCCAGCGCGCGATAGATCAATAGCTGGCGGGCGGTGGAGAGCAGCAGATCTTCGCCACGCACCACTTCGGTAATGCGCATGTCGATGTCGTCGGCAACAACTGCGAGCTCGTATGCCGGCACGTCATCCTTGCGCCAGACGACGAAGTCGCCGAAGTGTTCGCCGGCGGTGAAGGCCTGTGGACCACGGACTCCGTCCACGAACCGAACGGTCTCAGCGTCATGAACCCTGAAGCGCCACACGACTCCCGCCGGCGCAGATGCATCACGGCCGGCGCCGGGCGGTGGCCGCAACGACGGCGGAAAAATCGGCTCCGCCTCCTCTTCCTCGTGTGGTGCGTGCGCGGCATCTCGCAGCTCCTTTCGCGAGACCGTGCTCGGGTAGATCACGCCGGCATCGCGAAGCCGCCGCCAAACGGACTCGAAGACGGGCCGCCGTTGCGATTGATAGACGGGGCCCTCCGTCCACGTGATGCCGAG
>Ga0070683_100003738_pt1 | contig 12414 bp, 8 predicted proteins | sample KBSC713LmetaG_FD_64662 | JGI IMG/M metagenome (GOLD analysis project Ga0070683, IMG submission 64662) | Corn rhizosphere microbial communities from Kellogg Biological Station, Michigan, USA - KBS C7.1-3L metaG | ecosystem: Host-associated > Plants > Roots > Rhizosphere ...
ATGCGTGCCGCGCGAGCTTCGTAGGGGAGACGCTCGACGAGCTTTTTCGCTGGACGCCGGCGACGCTGGTGCCTGAACGGACGCTCGAAGAGACGGCGGCATGACGACCGTCGCCGTGCATGGGCCGGGTACCCTCGAAGAGCGGGTGGCGCGCATTGTCGCGGAAATGCTCCGCATCCCTGAGTGTGCCGTCACTGCGGACGCGTCGTTCTCCGAGCTTGGAATGGACTCCCTCGCCGCCGTCGAGCTGACAGCTGCGATCGAGGACTCGCTCGGCGTAGAGCTGTCGATGAGTTCCGTGCACGAGCACCCGTCGCTTCGGTCGTTGTGCGACTTCATTCGAGAAGGACGGCGCGGCGAGGCGGTAATCACATCGCGAGACCGCATGCGCGCCGACGCGCAGCTTCCTCGAGATATCATCGTCGACGAACGCCGGCGAGACGAGAGGCGGCTCACGCGGGACGCGCGTCGGGTGCTCGTCACTGGCGCGACCGGATTCGTCGGAGCGTTTCTCGTTCGCGCGCTGGTCGACGAGACGTCCGCCGAGATCCTGTGTCTCGTCCGAGGAATCGGCGGCGATTCGCGAGCCCGGCTCCGGAAGAAGCTCGACGCACTCGGAATCTGGTCTGACGAAGTCGATCACCGAATCAGAATCGTCGATGGCGATGTGGCCTTACCTCATTTCGGACTGAGTCCAGCGCATTTCGCGGAGCTCGCTGAAGACGTCGACGCCATCTATCACGCCGCGGCCGACGTGAATTGGGTGAGCAGTTACGAGGCACTGCGAGCAACGAACGTCCTTGGCACGGTCGAGATGCTTCGCCTCGCCTGTGTCGGGGCGGTGAAACCATTTCACTTCATTTCGAGCGTCAGCGTGTGCCATTCGACGACCGCGGCACGCACCGTCGACGAATCGCTGGACGCGCTGCGCACAGTAGATGGTCTCTGGCTCGGCTACGCTCAATCGAAATGCGTCGGAGAAGCGCTCGTTCGCGAGGCTGGCGCGCGAGGACTGCCCGCGACGATCATTCGGCCTTCGCTCGTCTCGGGCGACACGATGCGTGGCCGCTCCAATCCCGACGACCTCGTTTCGCGGTTCATTGCCGGTTGCATCGAGATGCACGCGGCTCCGGATCTCGATTGGAGAGTCGACTGCGTTCCAGCCGACGACGTCGCGAAATCGATCGTTCGGCTGTCGCGGGCCCATACGTGTGGAATCTCGGTTTCGCATCTGACCGCGACGTCGCCGAAGCACTGGCGTGAATGCGTGTTGTGGATGCGCCTTTCCGGATACGACGTTGAGCTCGTGCCGTATCGCGAATGGATCGCAATGCTCGAGGAAACCGGAGAGAGGAACCCGCTGTATCCGCTGCGCGCGTTCTTTGCTCGAACGATCCCTGCCGAGGAGAACCTCACGCTCCCTGAGCTGCTCGAGGAAGGGAGACGAACACGCGTCATGAGCGAGATGACTTGCGCCGCACTCGGGTCTCTCGGCCATTCTTCGAAGCCGCTCACGACCCGGGTTCTGTCACGCTACTTCGACGACTTCGAGGATCACGCGATCATTCCGCGCGTCGCGAAGCGGAAACGAACGACTGGTGCCGATGTCGAGCTTCCGAGACTCGATAGCCTGACGGAACAGATCGAGCGTTCATTGTCCGACGCAGAAGGCCGCGCCGTGAGACTTCGATCCGTGTCGCTCAGTCCGATCAATACCGATGAAAGCATCGTCTCAGAGCTGACCGCATGGCGTGGAGGAACGCGCTCCGGTCTCTACCACGCCGACGTCGAGCATGACGGCGGGGCCAGCAAGTTATTCGTAAAGTCTAAACCAGCCGACGTAGAGGTCATCGACGTCGGCGAATCAGTGGCCGCACTTGCGTCGCCGGCGCTCGGCGAGATGGCATCGAGATTCCGAGATCACCTTGGATTTACCAACGCCAGCCGGCGAGAGATCGCGCTCTACGCCGACGATGACGAGCGTCTTCGTCGTCATACGCCTCGTGTTCTCGCGACGAGCTCCGACGACGACGCGCGGCAATGGCTCGTCGTTCTCGAGTCGATCGACTCCGACGAATTCGTCGGTATCAGCACACGACAACCAGCGACACACGCTCAGGTCGACGCAGTGATCGCCGGTCTAGCGCGCATTCATGCGATGGGATTCGACCGGTTGGGCGAGCTCGAATCGGCGTCCTGGATGCCGCCGCGCCGATCACACCCGCAGCGTGGAGCGATGATTCCTTTGTGGTCCGCGCTTGCCACGCACGCGCTCGCTCGTTCCGCTCCATGGTCGGATCGTCGGCTCCGAGTCGCGCATGAACGAGCGCTTGCCGCGCTCGGTCCATGGTCGACCACGCTCGAATCTGCGAAGCAGACACTGATTCACAACGACTTCAATCCGCGAAACTTCGTTCTTCGGCGTGCGGAGAACGGATTCGATCTGTGCGCCTTCGACTGGGAGCTTGCGACGATTGGTGCTCCGCAGCGCGATCTCGTCGAGTGCCTGGCGTTCATGCTTCCGGAGACGGCGTCGCGCGCTACGATCGCACGGTGCGTCGAGCATCATCGCACTTCGCTCGAGCGCGAATCAGGCATTGATCTCGATCGAGGTGAATGGGAGCATGGCTTTCGCGCGGCACTTTGTGATTTTCTAATTGACCGGCTCGCCTCTTACGCGATGATCGATCGCGTGCGACGACAAGCTTTTTTGCCGAGGGTCGCGAGAGGTTGGCTGAATCTGTTTCATCATTACCCGTTCGTGTGACACGCGTCGCGGGGCAGATCGTCTGACTGACGCACAATGGAGTCATCCTGAGAGCGGTCGCGACGAAGGATCGCGTTCCAGGCGAAGCAGGTCACCCCATTTCAGCGTTCGTCATGCGAATTCTCTCTGTTGCCCTCGTCGCGAGCATGGTGCTTGCCGCCTGTAGTTCAGCCACTGACTCCGCGTCGTCGGCGCCGTCAGAACCGGATCCGAAGAAGTCGTCGGGAGGCGGAACGACAACGAATCCCGTTTCGCTGAACGGTCGTCGACCGTTCCCCGCGGACAATCCGTGGAACACCGACGTCAGCGCGTCTTCAGTCGACCCGAATTCATCCACCCTCATCGCGTCGTGTGGTTTGCGCGGTCTTCATCCGGACTTCGGAACGGTATACAACGGTGCGCCGAACGGCATTCCGTACGTCATTGTTCATTCTGGCCAAAAGCAGGTGCCGGTGTCGTTCGACTATGCGGACGAGAGCGATCCCGGGCCGTATCCCATTCCCACGAATGCGCCGATCGAGGGAGGTGCGAGCTCGACCGGTGACCGTCACGTGCTCGTTGTCGACGTCGATGCCTGGAAGCTGTATGAGATGTGGGATTCGCATCCGCTAAACGGTGGCACGAGCTGGCATTCGGGATCGGGGGCTGTCTTCGATCTCAACTCGAACGCCCTTCGTCCGGCCGGCTGGACTTCGGCCGACGCGGCGGGTCTCCCGATTTTCCCTGGTCTCGTTCGCTACGACGAAACCATCGAGCAGCATGCGATCAACCACGCGCTTCGGTTCACATGTCCGCGGACTCGCAAAGCGTACGTCTCGCCGGCGCGCCACTACGCGAGCAGCGACACGAGCAGCGCATTGCCGCCCATGGGCATGCGCGTCCGACTCAAGGCGAACTTCGATACGACAGCCTTCACGCCGAACATTCGCACGATTCTCCGTGCCATGATGCACTACGGAATGTTCGTCGCCGATAACGGCTCCGGTTGGTACGTAAGCGGCGCGCCCGATTCACGCTGGAGTGATACGGAGCTGTCCGCGCTCTCGAAAGTTCCGTCGTCGGCGTTTGAAGTGATCAAGATGCCATAACGGACGACGGGGGGCGACGGACGATTGAAAGCGCTACCGCTACCGTCGTCCATCGTCCGTCCCCAATCGTCCCCCTATCCAAGCACCCCGAGCCAGTTCTTCTCCGCGCCCGTGTACCCCGGAAACACCGCGTCCATCTTCGCCGCGCCAAGGTGCTTGAACGCGACTTCAGAGAACACTGATCGGAAGTCTGTCGTAAGCGCGAGGTCGCGACCTTCATTCAGCTGCTCCGGCGCGAGTCCGGGCCACTTGCCGTGGACCTTCTTGCCTTTGACATCCGCGCCGATGACGAACATCGACGTCGCGTGACCGTGATCCGTGCCGCCATTGCCGTTTTGATGCGCCGTGCGGCCGAACTCCGACATCGTGAGAATCGTGACGTCCGCCATCCGGTTGCCAAGATCTTTGACGAGCGCCGCGATGGACTTCGAGAAGTCGTCGAGACGATTCGCGAGCTGTCCGGTCGAGCCGCCCTGGTTGACGTGCGTGTCCCAACCGCCGACGTCCGCAAACGCCACCTCGAGGCCGACGTCCGCCTTGATGAGCTGAGCGATCTGGCGGAGATGCTGGCCAAACGGGGACCGCGGATAGTCCGCACCATTCTGCGCGGCGTACTGCTGCGGATTCGCCGTCTTCAGAATCTTCATCGCCTCGAACATCTCGCCGCCCGCGGCATGAATGACATCGGCGTTGCCGGTCCGATACAGCGCCTCGATACGATCCGCCTGTGAGTTGTTCGTGCGAATCGTGAATTCATCGAGACTGTTCATCGCGACCGTCGGCGCCCCCCCCTCGAGAATGCGCGGCGTTTGCGGCGTCATCGAAACAGCAAGGAAGGGGGACTGCTTGGCGTTTTGCGCGTCGTGCAGATGGCATTCGTCGCACGTCCCCTTCACCGCGAGATAGCGATTGAGCCAACCGTCGCGCGTTCCTTTGTTGTCCGGCGTGCCGCTTTCCATGTAGTCCTGCGCGTCGAAGTGCGAGCGCGTGTTGCTCGGACTGCCGACGGCGTGCACGGGAGCAAGAATTCCGTCGTCCCACAGCGCTTTGAATGGCGAAAGCGACGGGTGAAGTCCGAAGAACCCATCGAGATCGATCGCCGATGGACTCGTCGGAGTGCTCATCGCGCTCGGACGCGGCACGGCAATCGACGGACGCATCGTGTAGTACGCCTTTTCCCCGTGCGGCACGACGATGTTGAGCGCATCCGCGGCACCGCGCTGGAAGAGCACGACGAGCGTCTTGCCTTTGCCCGTCGGACTGCGCAGGCCGCCCTTGAGAATGTCCTGCGCGAAAACCGTGCGCCGCAGAAACGACGGGTTCAACCCCATCGTCGCCAACGCCATGGCGCCAGACTTCATGAACACTCGGCGATTCATACCAGTATCCTCATTAACGACGTTGAAATTCCGGAGCACCGAGCGCGAGACCGACCACCTGGGGAAGCCCCTTCAGATCAACGGGACGTCCAAACCCCGGAAGCTGTCCTCGCGGGAAACCCTTCCCATCCTTTTCCGCCTTGCCCGGCTGTCGCGCCGGCGGGCGGCCACCACCCATCATCACGGAGCTCGAATCCAGCATCGCCATTCCGTTCGCGTCGTTTGCCGCGCCCCCCTTGGCCAACATCGGATTCTCACCACTGACCAACACCTGCCGCGTCTCTGTCGACACCTGTCCACCAAGCATCGACTTGATGACGCCGTCCACCTGCTTGTCGCGCGGTAACACACGCAACGAGTCGAACAACGGCCAGTTCTGAAGACGCGCCGTCGGCAACTGGCCTGCCGCGACACTCAACCCAAAGTTGATTCGATTCAAGATTGCGCCGGTGTTCATCCACGCGTCGCCGCGGTCTGGCCATCCATCAGGCGTCTGACGACCGAAGATCGGCTGCCCAAGCCGCGCGACCACCTGAGCCGTGCGCGGCGTGAAGTCCGGCTGCGCATTCACCGCTCGCAGCGCCGACGCAACGACCTCGAACGGCGTCTTCACCTTCGCTCGGTAAGCCTGACGGCTCATGAACTCTGGCGACGTCACGATGCACTTCACCGTCTCGCGAATGTCTCCGTCTGATTTCGAGAACGTGTCCGCGCAATGATCGACCAGCGACTTCGGCGGATCGTCGCTCACGAAATGACGCGCGAGCTTCGTCGTGATGAAATGCGCGGTCGCCGGAGCGCGCGCAACGATGTCGAGCACTGCTTCGCCTTCTTCCTCACCGCGACCGGCCGGGAACTTGTGGCCGAGAATCGTCTTCGCACCCGCGTCGTGAATGTTCGGATTGAACTGGAACTCGGCGGTCTGCCGATTGAACGTCCACCCCGTCAGCGCACGCGCGACTTCCTGAACATCCTTTTGTGTATACCCGCCATCGACGCCGAGCGTGTGGAGCTCCATGAGCTCACGCGCATAGTTCTCGTTGAGTCCTCGTTTCGCCTGAGCCTGAACACGCTTGAGCATTTGCTCACGCTCTTCGGGAGTCGCGTTCTGATATTGTTCACGAAGGGCCGGCGGAATTCGACCACGAGCGCCGCCGAGTGCCGGCCGACGCGCGACGATTCCCGGACGGAATTGCGTTCCCGGACGACGTCCGAGCGTTGGCTCAGTGCTGTCGGCGGCGCTCTGCGCGTTGTCGAGGAAGAACAACATTGCCGGACTCTTCGCCACGGCGCCGAGCAGATCGCGGAACTTGCCGAGGGCGCGCGGACGAATGACATCGCGATCGTACTGTGCCAGGAACAAGCGCGTTTGGCCTTTGCCCGCAAAGACGCTGAAGTGATTCTCCCAGAAGTCGACCATCACTTCGTCGAGCTGGCGCTCACTGTTCACCGCGCGAGCAAGCTTCGCTGACTGAAGCTCGCCGACGAGCTGCTGCGTTTGCCGAATTGCTTCCGCGGCTTTCGGATTGTCCGCGAGAGCGTCTTTGCGCGCGTCTCGCTTGTTCATCGAATCGGCGGCGCTCTCTTTCTTGACCTGACGCTGGAGTTGCTGCGCGATTCCATAGTCGCGCATGATGTCCGACGTCGGCATCGAATAAATCGCGTACTTCGATATGATGCTATCCGCGCCGGGATCCGCGATGCGCTCCGGATGGAGCTGCATATCGATCCACTTGTCGATTCCCATCGCGCGCACCTTTTCGGCATCGCCGGGGCGAGGCCCGAAGGTCAACCGATTCAAAACTTGCTGAATCTGCTCGTCGGGCAGCAGATCGTTCGTTTGTTGCGTGGTGCTCTGCGGAACCGCCGGAGTCTGTTTTCGGGACTGGGCGCTGACCGCAGTTGCGGCGACGGCAAGAGAGATGACAGTGAGCGTACGCATGGAACACACTCGATTAGCGTTTGGGCAACCCAGGCGACTGCTCACTAGACGCTCGTGGCGAACCCCTCGTTAACGAAACGAGCTGCCAAAATCCTTTGACCTTGCGCCGGCTCCGGCGCAGTCCTACGGTTTGGATCGTGCCCCACTTCTACCGATCGACGGACGAGTTCGTCGCCGCCGCCATTTCGGCCGTTTCCGGCGCAGCCCCCAAGCGGCCCGTCGCGGTGCTCGTCGGTGAAGTGGACCCCCCGTCCGACCCAACGGCCACTCGCGCCACTCCTGAGTCCAGTCTCGGCGCAGTCTCCGAAATCCTCCGCCACACGCTTAGATCCGACGACCACGTCGGCCGTTCAGACGACAAGCTCGTCATGGTCCTCGCCGGGTCAAACGCCGAAGACGGACGGTCAGTCGGGGAGCGAATCTGCGCCGCGGTCCGCGTCCACGCCTTTGGCGACCGCCTCGGCCAGCTGACCCTGTCCCTCGGTTCGGCTTCGGCGCCGGAGCACGGCAGTACATATGAAAGGGCGGTGACGGCGGCCGCCAGCGCGCTGGAACGTATCAAGGCACAGGGCCGGGATGGCGCCGGCGCTGCTCCGCTCCACCATCACGAGGCGCTTCGGCGACCGCTCTCGATCGACCGGCTCGCCGGACGGGTGCAGGAGTTGGCGTCGCTCACCCGCTGGTTGGACGAATCCTTCGGCGGCCAGCCGCGCGTTGTTCTGCTGTCCGGGGAGGCTGGAACGGGCACTGCGATGCTGATGCGGCAGCTCGAGTCCGAAGTCCGCGTCCGCGGTGGGACCTTCGCGATGGCGGCGTCGCCGTTCCTCGACATTCCGCAGCCGTATGGCGTCTGGTCCGCTCTCCTTCACGGCACGAATCGCACACCGATCAATCCGCCGAGCGAATGGCGGGAGCTCCACCACCTCGACTCGACGTTCGCGAAGCCGAGCGATCCGGCGGCGCCGACCGGCAGTCAATACAGACTGCTCAGCGAGCTCGCTGCGTACATCCGTGCGCGCGCCGCAGAACGGCCGCTGGTCATTGTGCTCGACGAGATGCAGTGGGCGGACAGCACGTCGTGGGACGCTCTCGAGCATCTGCTCGGCCAGGTTGATACGGATCGTCTCATGATCTGTCTGACGCAGCGGCCGGATTCGATTACCGAGAATTCGCCGCACCGGCAGATGCTTCAGCGACATGATATTCTCCGCGAGCTGATGATCTCGCGTCTCACGCGCGACGAAGTGAAGCAGTGGCTCGAGGCGGCATTTCACCGACAGCAAGTCGGACGCGAGTTTCTCGCGTTCTTGTATCGCCACACGGAAGGAAATCCGCTCTTCATCACGCAGCTTCTTCGCGCGCTGGTCGAAGACGGCGCGATCTGGCACAGCGGTACGCGCTGGGAATGGACGCCCGTCTCGGAGCTCCGCTTGCCGGCCGGCCGTAGCGCTCTCATTTCGCAGCGATTGAACAAATTCTCATCGAGCACACACGCGGTGCTTCAAGCCGCGGCGATCGCTGGTCGCGAATTCGACGTCAACCTCCTCGTCGGCGCAGGAGCCGGAAGTGAACCGGCGGTTCGGCTCGCGATGTCCGAGGCCGCGCTCGCCGGTCTCTTGCGTCCAACCTTCGAGCGACGACAAGGCGGATTTGCGTTTGCTCATGACGACATCGCTGAGGTTTTGGTCGAGTCGGTTCCACGCGATCGTGAGCGACAGTTGCATTTGCGGTGCGCCCAGGCGCTCGAGAAGCAGCATCCGGATCGTGCGGCGGAAATCGCGCTTCACTTCGATGCGGCGCGCGAGCCCGCCGAGGCATATCGATGGGCACAATTGGCTGCTAAGGACGCCGAGCGCGTGTACGCGCACAATGCGAGCGAGTCATACCTGCTCATGGCGGCTCGCAACGCTACGACGCCGGCGGAGCTCGCGGAAATCCGCGTTTCGTTGGCGCACGTGGCCGAGACCGGCGGACGCTACGATGAGGTCGAAGAACTTTGCGACCTCGCGATCGAGTGGTTCGAAGGACAAATGGACGAGCGGCGAGGACTCAGCCTCAGGCGAACTCGCGAGCGAGCAAAAATGGAGCAAGGGCAGCCGGCTCGCGTGACGCTCGACAACCTCGTCGCTCTCGACGCCGACGCAACGCGCCTCGGCTTCGATCGTGAGCGCGTCGCGATTCTCCTCTTGGCGTCACAGACGCATGGGCGCCTCGGCGAAATGCGTCTCGCTGAGCGGCTTGCGGCGGAAGGCGTAGAGATGGCCGAGCGTATTGGCGACCGCGCTGTCCTTGCCGACGCTTTGAAGCGATTGGGTAACACTCTTCTCGCCGAGTCGCCGTCTCGCGCGCACAGTGCGTATGCACGTGCATTGGAGATCTACGAAGCGATCGGTGACGTGCGCGGGCAGGCCGGGATGTACACGAACATGGGGGTCGCCGCTCAGTTCGAAGCACGTCTCGATCAGGCGTCGGAAGCGTTCGGTCGGTCGATCACTGTGGCGCGAACGGCCGGAATGCCGGACATATGGGGACTCGCGGCGCTCAATCTGGGCGTGCTGTCCCAAAAGTGTGGCGATTACGATCGAGCGCGTGAATTGTTCGGCGAAGCGCTCGGGTTGTTCGCTGCGGTGAAGCACAGCGAGTATCAGCTGGGTGCGCTCTACAACATGGCGCACGTCGAGCGAGAGCTGGGAATGTGGGAGTCAGCCGCTGAGTTGTATGACGCGACGACGCCGCTTGCCCAGCGAATTGGTCAGTCGGACATCGAAATTGGCGCCGCCGCTGGCGCCGGGTTGTGTTTGCTCGAGCTTGGACGGTTGAATGCGGCACGCGGCGCGCTCTCGGATGTACAGGCGCGAATGCAGATGCGGCCGGACTGGTTTCAGGGGCGCGAGATCGCGGAAGCACTCGCGATTCGCATCGATGCCGTGGATGGAAAGTTTGAACAGGCGATGACGAGGCTGGAGCACGCGGTCGCACTCGCGGAGAGTGCCGACCTCTACAATGCCGCCTGGCTCACCGTCGCCTGTGCTGAGGCGTTATTCGAGTTTGACGAAGAACGCGTTCGCGCCTGCATCGACCGTTACAGAGTTCGTGTAAAACAACTTGGATACCCTGAGATGACGCGTCGCTACGAGGCGCTCATTCCGGAGTGATGTGCATCACAAACCTCAGCTAGCTCTGGCGCTGCCAATGTCCCAAACGTATCTTCGTGTCCCCCGGTTCGTCCTCGGAGAAGAGGCTACGAAAGGGCTCTCCTCCCACCAAAAATTTTCCATGCGCGCATCTGTTCGGTTGTTCGCGAGTGCCGCGATGATCGCGGCCGCGGCGTGCGGCGAGTCGGCCACGGGTCCAGCTACGGCGAAGCAAAAAAGTTTGCCGGCCGGCGCTCCCGTTTTCGATTACGCGGCGACGTCGAGTTCATTAGGGTTTTATCAACAGGATTTGGTTGTCACCGCCGCCGGCGGTACGTATAGCGTCGGCGGACTCTATTCGCTGAACTTCCCGGCGAACTCGGTCTGCGACCCGAGCCGTTCGACGTACGGTCCGACTGAGTGGGACAACCCGTGCACGACGCTTGACGCTGGGCAGTCGGTAAAGATTCACGCGGTGCTCTCGCTGTCGTCGGCCGGACTCTCGGTTGATTTCAGTCCCGCGCTTCGCTTCTCGCCGTCGACGCAGGTCACGATCTCGACCACCATCTTCGCGCCCGTGATCAAGGCGAATCGCGATTACTTCGCAAGTAATCCGAGCGCCCTCAATCCGCTCGCGATCTTGTACGCGCCGAGCCTCGGTGTTGTCGGTTCGAGCGACTATTCGCGCGACGCGAGCATCATCACGCACATCGATTTGACGTCAGGACTGATCTGGCGCCGCGTGAAGCACTTCAGCGGTTACAGCATGACGACGGGAGAGTCGTGTGAGCCCGCGCCCGACAATCCGGACTGCGTCGACGTTCACTAACGGTTGTCAAAGCACTCTAGAAAAGCCCCGGCGAATCGCCGGGGCTTTTTTATTGGTCGTCGGCGACGGCGACGCTCGTATCGTGTAGCATGTAGCCGACGCCTCGCACAGTGCGAAGCATCGGTTCGTCTTCGGCATCGAGCTTTCGCCGCAGGTAGTTCACGTACACGTCGACGATGTTCGTCGACTCCTCGTTCGTCCGGGTCGAAAGGCTTGACGAGGTAGTCATCCGCGCCCGCCTCGAGGCCAGTGATGCGATCGGCGACTTCGCTTCTGCCGGTGAGCATGAGCGTGGTCGAGTCGACGCGCGCTGTCGCAGTTCTTCGATGACCTCGAATCCGTTCATGAGCGCCAGCACCGAGTAGCCCTGCTCGCTGAGCGCTCGGCGAAGAAGAGTGATTAGTTCGGGGCTGTCGTCGACGACGAGGATGGTAGCATCGTGGAACGGACTCGGCATGGCGCGCTCAAGATAGGATCAAGTAGAAGCGTAAATCGTGACGGTGCGCGGCGAGCACTTGAGCGGCCGAGAACCTCCGGCTTGTTTTTGGGCGTGAATGATCGTGAAACATCTCCGCTTCTGATCGTCGGCTGCGTCGTCGCAGCAGCGACTACTGGCGCTTTGATCGCCATGGGGAGACGCATCGGGAGTGTCGGATTTCCGTTTGCGTCCGTCGCGGAGATCGTTTTTCGGTCGTCCGTCTTTGCGGTCGATTCTCGATCGGTCGTTACCGGGCTGTTGCTCCACGCACTGTTCGTCGTGCTGTGGACCATTCTCGCGCTGCAGCTCGCGCGCGGACTCGGAGCGCTCCTCGCCGCGGTGCTCACTGCAACGACGCAGTTCGTCGTGTCATGGATCGTTGCATGGTGGACCGGAAGCGGACTCGCGAGCGCGCTCGTCTTAGGTGACCGCCTCGTGTACGCGGTGGTCCTGGCATGTGCGTTGGTGGTGGGCATGCGCTTTGCTTTTTCGCTCACGCGAAACACTCCGTCGCACCTTGGCGCGGTGTGATACGCACATGTGACCGTCATCCTCGCACGACAGTTGTACAAGGGAACAACATTGGAGTGCCGGTGTCGGATGCGATGACGCTCGTCTGACGCCGGGTCTGAAACTCCAGTGGAGACAGCGTCGTCGAGTCAGTGAGGTTGCAGGGATGTTGGAGGACATATTTCAGGAGGGGGTTATGGACGTCCTCGTGATGCTCGAGGAGAACCCCGATCACTCGCCGGTGTTGGCGCACGTGAACTCCGTTCCGTCGCCGCTCAGCTCTTCCG
>Ga0070683_100003739_pt1 | contig 12411 bp, 9 predicted proteins | sample KBSC713LmetaG_FD_64662 | JGI IMG/M metagenome (GOLD analysis project Ga0070683, IMG submission 64662) | Corn rhizosphere microbial communities from Kellogg Biological Station, Michigan, USA - KBS C7.1-3L metaG | ecosystem: Host-associated > Plants > Roots > Rhizosphere ...
ACCGAGTCGACGCCGGCCCGCACCAGCGCGGACACCGCCTCCTCGCCGAACGTGTGCACGGCGACACGGGCCCCGGCCGCCTGGGCCGCCCGGACGGCCGCGGCCATGACCGCCGGATCCCAGGCCGGGCCGAGGTCGGCCCGGTCCCGGTCGAGCCAGTCGCCGACCAGCTTGACCCAGCCGGTGCCCCGGGTCGCCTGGCGGACCAGCTCGGCGACGACCTCGGCCTCGCCGACCTCGGCGGCCAGGCCGCGCAGATAGCGCTTGGGCGGCGACACATGCCGGCCGGCCCGGATCAGCCGCGGCACGTCGGGGTCGTCGTCGAGCACGCGGTAGTCAATCGGTGAGCCCGCGTCGCGCAGCGCCAGCACCCCGGCGTCGCGGTCGATCAGGGCCAGCTCCTTAGCTTGCGCGACCGATTCGACCGGCACGCCGCCATCGGCCACGCCGATGTGGCAGTGCGCGTCGACGAGCCCCGGAAGGATGAATCCACCCGACGCGACGGTCTCCGCCCCGGGCATGGGCGAGAGCGTCACCCGGTCGCCGACCAGCCACAGATCCCGGACCTCGTCGTCCGGCAGCACGACCCCGCGGACGTGCAGCGGCCTACTTGTCACGCTTCTGCAGCTTTGAGAAGTCAATCTTGGGCAGCTTCACCCCGGGCGGCAGCCCGCTGTTGTTGGGGTCGAAGGAAGCCGGATCGAAGCCCGGCGGGAGAGCCGGCACGCCGCCGCCGACGCGGGGCTGCTGACGCCCGCCCTTGTTGCCCTTGCGCTTGTTCTTCGGCGACTTGGTCGCCTTGCGCCGCATGCCGGGCACGCCCATCATGCCGCCCATCTGCTTCATCATCTTCTGCGCCTCGGCGAAGCGATTGAGCAGCTGGTTGACGTCGGTGACGGTGACCCCGGAGCCGTTGGCGATGCGCACCCGGCGGGAGCCGTTGATGACCTTCGGGTTTTCCCGCTCCTGCGGGGTCATCGAGCGGATGATCGCGGTCACCCGGTCGAAGTGCTTGTCGTCGATCTCGGCCAGCTGGTCCTTCATCTGGCCCATGCCCGGCATCATCGCGAGCACGTTGGCGATCGGGCCCATCCGCCGCACGGCCTGCAGCTGCTCGAGGAAGTCCTCGAGCGTGAACGACTCGCCGCCCATGAGCTTGGCGGCCATCCGCTCCTTCTGGTCGTCCTCGAACGCCTGCTCGGCCTGCTCGATCAGGGTCAGCACGTCGCCCATGCCGAGGATGCGCGAAGCCATCCGGTCGGGGTGGAAGACGTCGAAGTCCTCGAGCTTCTCGCCGGTGGACGCGAACATGATCGGCTCGCCGGTCACGTGCCGGACCGACAGGGCGGCGCCACCGCGGGCGTCACCGTCCAGTTTGGACAGCACGACGCCGGTGATGCCGACGCCGTCGCGGAACGCCTCGGCCGTGGTGACCGCGTCCTGGCCGACCATCGCGTCGATCACGAACAGGATCTCGTCGGGCGAGACCGCGTCGCGGATCGCGGCGGCCTGGGCCATCATCTCGGCGTCGATGCCGAGCCGGCCGGCCGTGTCGACGATGACGATGTCGCGCATCTGCCGCCGGGCGTGCTCGATGGAGTCGCGCGCGACGGCGACCGGATCGCCGACGCCGTTGCCCGGCTCGGGCGCGTAGACCTCGACGCCGGCCCGGCCGCCGAGCACCTGCAGCTGACCGACCGCGTTGGGGCGCTGCAGGTCGGCGGCGACGAGCAGCGGCTGGTGGCCCTGGCCCTTGAGCCACTTGGCCAGCTTGCCGGCCAGCGTCGTCTTGCCGGAGCCCTGCAGGCCGGCGAGGAGGAGCACGGTCGGCGGCTGCTTGGCGAACTGCAGCCGGCGCGCCTCGCCACCGAGCGTGTTGACGAGCTCGTCGTGGACGATCTTGATGACCTGCTGGGCCGGGTTGAGCGCCTTGGAGACCTCGGCGCCGCGCGCCCGCTCCTTCAGGTTTGCGATGAACGCCTTGACCACCGGCAACGCGACGTCGGCCTCGAGGAGGGCCAACCGGATCTCGCGCGCGGTCGCGTCGATGTCAGCGTCGGTAAGCCGACCCTTGCTCCGCAGCTTCGAGAAGATCCCGGAGAGCCGGTCACTCAGGGTGTCAAACACGGCAGTTCGTCCTCGATATCTGATTTGTCGCCGGAGAAGGGGCCGTCCGCCCCTGTGAAGGGTATCCCGGGGCCCCTGATCTTGCCGCAATCGAGGCTGAACGGACACCGCCGCACTTTCGTGGTCTGAGTAAAGTGTTGGCGATTCACTTTGGGGGGCGGGGAGTTCAGCGTGCAGCCAACGGGTGGGCAGAACAACCAAAACTCGCCGGGTCAGCAGCCACCACCGGCGGTCGATCCATGGAACCAGCAGCCGAGCGGCGACGAGCCGGTCTCGGCCGAGAGCTACCCGCAGTATTCGGTGCCTTCGGCCGAACCGGGCACGAGCCTGCAGCACTACGCGCAGTCCGATGTCGACTACGGCGCACCCATGAGTGGTGCGCCGATGAGCCCGGCCTACGACGTGCCGATCTACAACCAGCAACCGCCGCCGGTCCAGCCGCCACCACCGGTCCAGCCGCCGCCGGACTACGGGTTCCCTCAGCCGGGGTACGTGTCGCCGCCGCCCGGCTACCCGCAGCAGCACTCGGCGCCGCCCTACATGCCGCAGCCGGTGACCGCGCCACCGGTCCAGCCGATGTATCAACCGCCGCCGCAGTACGGCGCGCCGCCACCCGTGCTGCCGCCGCCGGTGAAGAAGTCCAACACCGGACTCCTCGTCGGTCTGATCGGCGGCGGCCTCGTGCTGCTGCTGGTGGTCTGCGGCGGCATCGCGTTCGCGGCCGGCGCGTTCAGCGACAAGAACGACCGCAAGACCGGCCAGTCGGCGACCGCCACCCCGGGTGACGGCACGCCGAGTGCGGGCGAGTCGGCGGGCGACTCCCCCACGCCCTCGCCCGTGGCCACCGCCCGCGACCTCGCCACGCTCGACGACAAGTCGACCGACAAGACGCCGTTCCAGCTTGACCAGTTCTTCCCGGTCGCCAGTTTCACCGGGGGCGGCGGTGAGGTCTACACCCGCGCCGGATACGGCTTCTACAGCGCCTGCGAGAACAGCGGCGGCGACAAGCTCAAGACGCTGCTGACCAAGAACGGCTGCGGCAACATGGCCGTCGGGGTCTACCTGAACCACGACAAGACGATCATGACCGGGGTCATGGTGATCCCGTTGCCCAACGCCAGCAACGCGACGGCCGTCTACAACGGGATCAAGGCCGACTCGACGATCCCGCCGACGTTCTGGATCTGGTGCCCGCCGGCCGGTCAGCCCGGCGCGAACATCTGCACGTCGGCCGACCGCAACAACGCCTACCGGCAGTGGTTCTACGGCAACTACCACCGTTACCTGATCGTCGCGATCGCCCTGCACACCGACGGGCGGGCGAGCAACGACGAGGTCAACCTCACCAAGACCGACCAGGACTGCCGGGCGCACGTCATCGACGCGCTGCCGGTCATCCGATAGCCACGACGGCCAGCACAGCCCGCTCGGCCTTGGCCCGGTCCTCCGGGGACCAGGTGCCGTTGAGGTAGAAGGCGTCCACCACATCGCCGCCGAGCGTGGAGATGCGCGCCGCCCGTACGTCGGCGCCGACCTCCTCCAGCGCGTGCGCGACCCGGAAGAGCAGGCCGGGCGAGTCGGTCGCGCGCAACTCGAGGACGGCCGCGTCGGTGGCCGGCTGCCAGACGATGCGCGGCGGCGCGGGATCGTGACGGCGTCGCTGGGACCGCTCCCGCGCGGCGAGCCGCTCGGCGACCGGCAGCTCACCGAGCACCGCGCGGCGCAGGTCGGCGGCCAGGGACTCGCGGTCGGCGTCGCCACCGAACCGGGCCTGCACGGCCACGGTCAACTGGGCGGTCCCGTCGACCGTCATCGTGTCGGCCGCGACCACGTCGAGCCGGTGCAGGGCCAGGCATCCGGCGATCGAGGCGAGCAGCCCGCGCCGGTCCACGGCGGTGACCGACACCCGGTCCTCGCCGACGACCACCGCGGGCAGGTGGTCGGGGACCGGTACCGACGCGACCGGCGACGGCGGCGGCGCCACGACCCCGGTGTCAAGGGCCCGCTCGACGTGCTTGACCAGGTCGGCGATGAGCCGGCCCTTCCAGGTCGACCAGGCGGCCGGCCCGGTCGCCTCGGCGTCGGCCCGGGCCAGCGCGTGCAGCAGGGCGAGCGTCGAGGCGTCGCCGACCGCCTCGGCCACTCCGGCGATCGTGATCGGGTCGCTCAGGTCACGCCGGGTCGCGGTGTCCGGCAGCAGCAGGTGCAGCCGGACGGACTTCTCGACGACAGCGACGTCGGCCGGGGCAAGGCCCAGCCGGGTCGCGACCCCGGCCGCGATCGGCGCACCCAGCGCGCTGTGATCGCCGTCGAGGCCCTTGCCGACGTCGTGCAGCAGCCCGCAGAGCACCAGCAGGTCCGGCCGGTCGACGTCGCGGGCCAGCTTGGCCGCGTTCTTGGCCGTCTCGACCAGGTGGCGGTCGACCGTGAAGAGGTGGACCGGGCTGTGCTGGGGCAGGCTGCGCACCCGGGCCCACTCAGGTAGCCAGTCGACGATGAGGCCGTAGCGGTCACACGCCTCCCACACCGAGACCATGCCGGGCCCGCTGCCGAGCAGGGTCAGCAGCGCGTCGCGGGCCGGACCGGGCCACGGCTGGGGCATCGGCTCGGCGAAGTTGCTCAGCCACTCCAGCGTCGCGTGGGCGATCGGCAGGTCCGACCGGGCGGCCGCGGCGGCGACGCGGATGGCGAGGCTGGGGTCCGGGCGGGGAGTGACCGCGGCGCGGGCGAGGACGACCTCGCCGGCCTGCTCGACCACGTCGCGGGCGAGCGGCCGCCGGTCCCGCCCATGGCGCATGTCCGACCGCCACCGCCCGACCGCCCGCCAGGCGTCGTCGCTGGCGTACGCGATGGTCCGCGCCGACTCGGCGATCCGGCGCAGCAGGTCGTCGCCGTCGCCGAGGTCGAGCAGGCCGGCCACCTCGTCGCGGTCCTGGGCGAGGAGCCGATCGACCCGCCGGCCGCGAACGACGTGCAGCGCATCGCGAACGTCCAGCAGCGTGCGGTGCGCGCCCCGGACGGTCGGGCGCGTCGCGTCGGCGACCCCGGCGAAGCCGATGCCGCGCAGGACGGCGTAGTCCCGCAGGCCGCCGCGCGACTCCTTGACGTCACCCTCGAGCAGGAACGCGAGTTCGCCGTGGGCCGCCCAGCGCTCCTCGGTGAGCTTCTGCAGGGCGGGCAGCAGCCTGCGCGCCTCGCGCCGCCACTGGGTGACGGCCGCCGTGTGCAGGTCGGCCACCAGCGCCGCGTCGCCGGCGATCAGCCGGGCGTCGAGCAGGCCCAGCGCGACCTTGAGATCCTCCCCGGCCAGTGCAAGCGCCTCGGAAAGGGTACGGGTCGAGTGGTCGAGCGCGAACTTCGCGTCCCAGATCGCGTACCAGATGCGGGTCGCGAGCTCTTCGACACCTGACCGGCCGTCGTGCAGCAGGACCAGGTCGAGGTCGCTGCGCGGGGCGCACTCGCGCCGGCCGAGCCCGCCGACGGCGACCAGCGCCACGCCCGAGCCGAGCGGATCGACCGCGGCTTCCCGGTACACGTGAAAAAGCCAGGCGTCGAGGGAGTCGGCGCGTTGGGAACGCGCGTCGGCGCCCGCCCCGGCGGAAAACTCCGGAGCGGGCGCCGTCGATCTGCTCAGAGCGCGTCCAGGCCGCGCTCGCCGGTGCGGACCCGGATGACCTCGTCGACCGAGGTGACCCAGACCTTGCCGTCACCGATCTTGCCGGTGCGCGCCGCCGTGACGATGGAGTCGACGACCTTGTCGACGTCGATCTCGTCGGTCACGATCTCGACCCGGATCTTCGGCACGAACTCCACCGTGTACTCGGCACCCCGATAGACCTCGGTGTGGCCCTTCTGACGGCCGTAACCCTGCACCTCGCTCACGGTCAGGCCCGCCACGCCGAGCGCGTGCAGCGCCTCCTTCACCGCGTCGAGTTGGTACGGCTTGATGACCGCGGTCACCAGCTTCATGCCCATTCCCTCCGTCATTCCCCGACGCTTACTGCAGACCGTGTCGGCGTTGTGGCGGGCGTTGCGAGCCCCGCCATCGCGAACGCACCACCGCTCCCACCGGCGGTCGAGAACTCGTAGGCGCTCTCCGCGTGCTCGTTGATGTCGATGCCCTCGACCTCGACCTCGGTGGAGGTCCGCAGGCCACCGGCGGCCTTGATGATCGAGCCGATCACGTAGGCGATACCGAACGACCAGACCGTGACGATACCGCTGGCCAGGGCCTGCCGCCCGAGCTGGGTCAGGCCGCCGCCCATGAAGAGGCCGTTCGTCGCGCCGGACACCGCCGAGATGTTCGGGTTGGCGCCGATGCTGGCGAACAGGCCGATCCACAGGGAGCCGATCCACCCGCCCACGAAGTGCACGCCGACCACGTCGAGCGAGTCGTCGAAGCCGAACCGGTACTTGAGGCTCACCGCGAGCGCGCAGACCGCCCCGGCGACGAGGCCGAGCAGCGTCGCTGCCCACGGGGTGACGAAGCCACAGGCCGGGGTGATGGCGACCAGACCGGCGACGGCGCCGGAGGAGGAGCCGACCATGGTCGGCTTCCCGTCCCGGATCCACTCGACGATGATCCAGCCCATCAGCGCGGCGGCCGTGGCCACCTCGGTGTTGACGAACGCCAGCGCGGTGATGCCGTCGGTGGTGATCTCCGAACCGGCGTTGAACCCGAACCAGCCGAACCACAGCAGGCCGGCCCCGAGCGCGACCATCGGCACGTTGTGCGGCTTGAACGTGTCCCGCGGCCAGCCGACACGCTTGCCGAGCACGAGGCACAGCGCGAGCGCCGCGGCGCCGGCGTTGATGTGGACCGCGGTGCCACCGGCGAAGTCGAGCGCGTGGAGCTTGGCGCCGATGAAGCCGCCGCCCCAGACCCAGTGGGCAACCGGGACGTAGACCAGGGTGAACCAGCCGAACGCGAAGACCAGCCAGCCGGCGAACTTCGTGCGGTCCGAGATCGAGCCGCTGATCAGGGCGACCGTGATGATCGCGAACATCATCTGGAACGCGAGGACGACGTAGGTGGGGATCCCGGTCGTGCCCCAGAGCTCCGTTTCGAACGTCTTGTTCCCCATGTACTGGGTGAAGCTGCCGATGATGGTGTTGGTGCCGGAACTGCCATTGGTGCCAAAGGCGAGGCTGAACCCGTAGAGCAGCCACAGCACGGAGATGAGCCCGATACACGAGAAGCTCATCATCATCATGTTCAGCACGCTCTTGGACCTGTTCAGCCCACCGTAAAACAGCGCGAGCCCGGGGGTCATAAGCAGCACCAGCGCCGTCGACGCGAGCAACCAGGCGGTATCGCCGGTGTGGATGTCCACGAGCTGCCTCCTCTCGGTGAGAATTTCTCCCTCCGGCCTAAGTCCGGTTTCAAAAGGGGGCCGAGCCGAGGCGGAGGCCAAACGGCGATCCGGCAAGGCGCCGTTTCGTCCGGATACCGGTGTTGTATCCGGGCGGAACGGCAACGCCGCCGGTCGTCGTTTGGGCCCGCCGCAGGCCGGCCATCCCTTTTGAAACCGGACCTAGAGGCAGCGCTGCCTTCGCCGGTTGCGCGGAAGCTTCCAGGCTGGCTGTTTCGCGCACCGGCGCGGCGCGGTTTCCGCCGCGTCACGTCATGTTTCGGGCGTGTGACGAAGACTTAGCGCAACGCGTATTCGAGGATGTGGCGCTCGTAGTCGATGAGCCGCAGGTCGCGGACCGGGCGCCGGAGATGTCCCTTGTGCACGATGCGCACGAAAGCGGGGTCGCCGGCCGCGGCCATCCGCTTGATCCCCTCGATATGGTCGACGATCCGCTTGCGAATCACGCGGACCAGCCGGTGGCGGTCCCGCGGGGTCAGCCCGTAGTGATCGGCGAACATGCGCAGCCGCCGGGGCCGGTTGGGCCGCTTCCAGCCCAACGTGTAGGAGTCGCGGTCGGAAAACAGCGGCACCCAGGTCCAGGCCGCGTAGGCGACGTCGTAGATCCGGGCGCCGGGCGAGGCGAGGTCGAAGTCGATCAGCGAGAGGGTCCCGTCCGGCCGCCAGATCACGTTGTGCGGGGCGGCGTCGTGGTGGCAGATGACCTCGGTGTCCGGCGGAGGCGGGCCGAACGAGCGCCAGACCGCACCGGGCGGTGGGCGGAACCCGTATTGCGCGTCGTGGAACATCCGGAGCATGGTCGCGACCGTGACCAGCGCCTCATCGGTGACCCAGTGCGGGGCCAGCGGGTATTCCCCGCACTCCCCTTCGAGGTAGGACAGGACCTCCCGGCCGCGCTCGTCGATGCCCAGGGCCCGCGGAGCACCGGTGAAGCCGACGTATTCGAGGTGCCGCAGCAAAGCGTGCACGGCCGGGGTCCAGGGACCGGCATTCCGGCGGACGGTGTCGCCCGAGCGCACGACGATGGAGGTGTTCCCGCCGTGAAGCGGGATCTCCTGTTGCGTCACGTCCACCGTCCTTCGCCGGAGTTACCGTCCGAGGTTACGCGTCGCTGCCAATGAGCGCGTCCACGAACTGTCGCGGATCGAACGGCGCAAGGTCATCCGGCCCCTCCCCCAGGCCGACGAGCTTGACCGGAATGCCCAGTTTGCGCTGGACGGCGATCACGATGCCGCCCTTGGCCGTGCCGTCGAGCTTGGTCAGGACCACCCCGGTCACGTCGACGACCTCGGTGAAGACGCGGGCCTGCTCGAGGCCGTTCTGCCCGGTGGTGGCGTCGAGGACGAGCAGCGTCTCGTCGACCGGGCCGTGCTTCTCGACGACCCGCTTGACCTTGCCGAGCTCGTCCATGAGGCCGACCTTGTTCTGCAGCCGCCCGGCCGTGTCGACCAGGACGGTGTCGACCCCGGCGTCGATGCCGCGCTTGACCGCGTCGAACGCGACCGAGGCCGGGTCGGCCCCCTCCGGCCCGCGGACGACCTCGGCGCCGACCCGGCCGGCCCAGGTGGCCAGCTGATCGGCGGCGGCGGCCCGGAACGTGTCGGCCGCGCCGAGCACCACCGAGTGCCCGTCGGCGACAAGGACGCGGGCGATCTTGCCGCACGTCGTGGTCTTGCCGGAGCCGTTGACCCCGACCACGAGCAGCACGGCCGGCCGCCCGTCCTTCGGGCTCACGTCGAGCGACCGGTCCAGGCCCGGGTCGAGCGCCGTGACCAGTTCGTCGGTGAGCAGGCCGCGCAGCTGCTCGGCCGAGTTGGTGCCCTCGACCCGGGCCTTCTCGCGCAGCTTGCCGACGATCTCCGTGGTGGCCTGGACGCCGACGTCGGCGCCGATGAGCGTCTCTTCGATCTCATCCCAGGTGTCGTCGTCGAGCTTGTCCCGGGCCAGCAGGGCGAGCAGGCCCTTGCCGAAGACGCTCTGCGACTTTGACAGCCTTGCCCGAAGCCGCACCAGCCGACCGGCGGTGGGTTCGGGAACTTCCAAAACGGGCGCTTCTGCGACGGGAACCTCGACAACCTGGGGCTTCGTCTCGATCGGCTTTTCAATCGGCACTGGCGGTCGCCGGCGACGGGGCACGAAGTACGCCAAACCGGCCCCGACGATTGCGACAAGCAGGACGACCGCAGCGACGATGTACAACTCCATGACAGAAATCCTTGCAGACGCTCACCCATCCGGCGCGGAAGAGGGTTTGAAAACGCGGTCCTCCTGGTAATGATCGAAGCCATGAGCCCCGGTCTTGTCTCGAAGTGGATGGCCGGGCGGCGCCGGGGCAGTTTCATCCCGCCGCCGGGAACCACGCCGGTCAGGGCCGGATACAACCCCGGTATCCAGCCGCGCCCGGCGCGGCCCCAGCCAACGCCTGAGCCTCGCCCCGCACCGACCCCGACTCCACGACAGGACCTCGTGCTCGGACCGGTACTGCGACGCGTGGAGGGCGATCACGCCACCGTCTGGGTGGAGACTGCCCAGCCGGCGACCGTCGAGATCAAGGCCGGCGCCAAGGCCCACGGCGCCGCTCGCACCTTTTGTGTCCATGGTCACCACTACGCGCTGGTCGTCGTCGACGGGCTGCCGGCGGCCGCGTCGACGACCTACGAGGTGCTGATCGACGGCGAGGTCGTCTGGCCACGCCCCGATGACCCCTATCCGCCCCCGGCCATCCGCACGCGCGCGCCGGGCCAGCCGACCCGGCTGGTGTTCGGCTCCTGCCGCAAGGCCACCCCGTACAGCGTGACCCACTTCCCGCCGGATGCCCTGGACGCCTACGCCGTGCGGCTGGCGTCCGAGGCCGGTCAACCGGCGCCCGACCTGCTCGTGCTGCTCGGCGACCAGGTCTACGCCGACGAGACGCCGGACAAGATCAAGCATTGGCTGAAGAAGCGCCGCCGGCACCGCCGCCCCGACGCGCCGGCCACGCAGGTGATCGACTTCCACGAGTACACGAAGCTCTATCTGGATTCGTGGAGCGACCCGGAGATCCGCTGGCTGCTGTCCACGGTGCCGAGCACCATGATCTTCGACGACCACGAGATCATCGACGACTGGAACAGCTCGGTCGGCTGGCGGGCCTCAATCACCCAGCAGAGCTGGTGGAGCCAGCGCATCCAGGCCGGCCTCGCGTCCTACTGGGTCTACCAGCACCTCGGCAATCTGGCGCCGAGCGCGCTCGCCGAGGACCCGATCTACGCGGCGGTGACCTCGACGGCCGACGCCACCAAGATCCTCGACGACTTCGGCGCCCGGTCCGAGCACGAGCGCGGCTCCTACCGCTGGAGCTACACGCTCGACATCGACCGCACCCGCCTGGTGGTGCTCGACAACCGCGCCGGGCGCGAGCTCACCCCCGGACACCGCTCGATGCTGCCGGAGTCCGAGTGGGAGTGGTTTTTTTCGGTGGTACGAGGCGAGTACGACCATCTCGTCGTCGGCTCCTCGTTGCCCTGGCTGCTCCCCCCGGCGATCCACCACCTGGAGGCGATCAGCGAGCGGCTCGCCGAGTCGCCGAAGCGACTGGTCGCCGGGCTGGCCGAGTGGACGCGGCTGGCGTTGGACCTGGAGCACTGGGCGTCGTTCGGGCAGTCGTTCGACGCACTGAGCGTGCTACTCGGCCAGATCGGGGCCGACCCGTCGGCGCCGGCCACGATCAGCGTGCTCTCCGGTGACGTGCACCACTCGTACGCGGCGAAGGCCCTCTACGGGCCGGAAGTCACCAGCCCCGTGCACCAGCTGACCTGCTCACCGGTCCACAACGAGGCGCCCAAGGCGATCCGCCCGGCGATGCGGCTGGGCTGGAACCCGTCGGCGGCGAACGCCTTGCGGGCGGCGGCGCGGGCGATCGGGCTGCGCCGGCCGGCCGTGCGCTGGCGCAAGCTCGTCGGCCCGCACTTCGGCAACGCGGTCGCCACGCTCGTCCACAATGGACGGCAGGCCCGCGTGACGATCGAGGGTACGCGGCCGGACAAGCGGCTCACGGTCGTCGGTCAGCTGCGCCTGGACCGTTCGTAGCGCCGGCCGAGGATGGCCCGCATCCCGTCGATGAGCATCGCGAGGCCGTGCTCGAACGTGTCCGGGCCGTTCGGGTCGCCGCCCTCGCGGAGCGCGGCCGCCATCAACGGGAACCGGCCGTCGGCGGCCAGCGCCGCATAGGCCGCCTGGTCCTGCTCCTCGGTCCAGCCCTCCTCGGCGTTGCGGCGCTGCTCGGCCTGCTCCTCGGTGACGAACCCGGTCACGTAGGTGTCGATCGCGACCATGCTGCGCATCGACTCCAGCGCGGTGAAGCCGGCCGCGACAAGTTGCTCGATGGCCGCCTCGACGGTCGGGAACACGGCGGCGACCGGCCGGTTGCCGGAGGCGACCTTGGCGCCGTCGCGGTGGGCGAGCAGGCCCTTGCGGCGGGCTCGCGCGTACGCCACCAGGGCGAGATCCCATTCCGGCGTGTCCAGCTCGACGACGCACTCCTCGGCGATCGCCTGGGCCATGTGGTCGAGCAGTTCGCGCTTGTTGGCGAAGTGCCAGTAAAGCGCGGGCGCCTGCACCCCGAGCTCGGCGGCGAGCCGGCGCAGGGTCAGCCCGTCGAGGCCGACCTCGTCGAGCAGTTTGAGGGCGACCCGCACCACGAGAGCCGAGTCCAGCGGCTGGCGCATGCTTGACAGCTTAACACCGTTCAGGTCATCCTTAACGCCGTAAATTGATTAACAACGTTAAGGGGGATTTCGATGGAGCTCGCTGTGCGGGCGGAAGGGCTGCGCAAGCGCTTCGGTAAGCACGAAGCGCTGCGGGGCGTCGACCTCGCCGTCGAGCCCGGGACGGTCTGCGGCCTGCTCGGGCCGAACGGCGCCGGCAAGACCAC
>Ga0070683_100003740_pt1 | contig 12410 bp, 12 predicted proteins | sample KBSC713LmetaG_FD_64662 | JGI IMG/M metagenome (GOLD analysis project Ga0070683, IMG submission 64662) | Corn rhizosphere microbial communities from Kellogg Biological Station, Michigan, USA - KBS C7.1-3L metaG | ecosystem: Host-associated > Plants > Roots > Rhizosphere ...
AGGGGCTCGAGGATCCGGTCGCGCACCGCGTCCATCCAGGGCTGGTCCAGGACGCGCGCGACGACCTCGCCGAGCAGGGCGTAGCCGAGGTTGGAGTAGTGGAACTGCTGGCCGCCTGGGAACACCGCGCCCGAGCCGTCGTTGGCCGCGACCAGCTGCTCCCAGGTGACGCCGGCGGTCCGCTCCCACCAGGAGCCGTTCGGCTCGGACTGCATGCCGGAGGCGTGGGACAGCAGGGCTCGCAGCGAGCGGTCGGCGTAGCCGACCTCGCCGAGGAACCGCGAGGCCGGCTCGTCGAGGTCCAGCCGCCCGTCGCGGGCCAGCTGGAGCACCAGGACCGCGGTGAAGGTCTTGGTGATGGAGCCGATCCGGTACTGCAGGTCGGCCGGATCGGTGGCGACGTCGCCGTACGCCCCGGTCCAGGCGAGCTCGCCGTCGCGGACCACGCCGGCGACCAGGGACGGGAGGCGTCCGGCCACCTGGCGCTCGGCCACCAGCGCCTGGAGCCGACGTGCGGTGGTGTCGGAGACGGCGTTCACCGCGTGCACCGGGCCGTCATCGGGCGTCGTCGGCGGGCTCGGCGAACGCCTCCGGCGGCGGGCACGAGCAGACCAGGTGGCGGTCGCCGTAGGCCTGGTCGATGCGAGCGACCGGCGGCCAGTACTTGTCCGGGTCGGGACCCGTCGGGAAGGCCGCGACCTCGCGCGGGTAGGCGCGGTCCCAGTCGCCGACGACCGCCCGCGTGGTGTGCGGGGCTCCGCGGAGGGGCGACTTGTCGACACTCCACTCCCCTCGCTCGACCTGCTCGATCTCGGCTCGGATCGCCAGCATCGCGTCGCAGAACCGGTCGATCTCGGCCAGATCCTCGGACTCTGTCGGCTCCACCATCAGCGTGCCCGCCACGGGGAACGACATGGTCGGGGCGTGGAACCCGTAGTCGATGAGTCGCTTGGCGACGTCGTCGACGGTCACGCCGGAGGACTTGGTGAGCCCACGCAGGTCGAGGATGCACTCGTGCGCGACCAGCCCGCCGACACCCTGGTAGAGCACCGGGAACGCCTCGTCGAGACGGGCGGCGACGTAGTTCGCCGAGAGCACCGCCGTGGCGGTCGCCCGGCGCAGGCCGTCCGCGCCCATCATCCGGATGTAGGCCCAGGAGATGGGCAGGATCCCTGCCGACCCGTACGGCGCGGCACTGACCGCGCCGATCCCCTCGCGCTGCTCGACGTCCGGGTGCTGCCGGTGGCTCGGCAGGTACGGCGCGAGGTGGGCCCGCACCGCGACCGGGCCGACACCGGGGCCGCCACCGCCGTGCGGGATGCAGAACGTCTTGTGCAGGTTGAGGTGGGAGACGTCGCCGCCGAACTCACCGGGCCGCGCGTAGCCGAGCAGCGCGTTCAGGTTGGCCCCGTCCACGTACACCTGGCCACCGGCCTCGTGCACCGTCGCGCAGATGTCGGTGATGGTGTCCTCGTACACGCCATGGGTCGACGGGTAGGTGACCATGAGCGCCGCCAGCCGGTCGCGGTGCTCGTCGCACGCCCGCTGCAGGTCGTCGAGGTCGACGGAGCCGTCCTCCGCCGCCTTCACGACGACCACGCGCATCCCGGCCATCACCGCGGACGCGGCGTTCGTGCCATGGGCGGACGACGGGATCAGGCAGACGTCGCGCTCGTCCTCGCCGTTCGCCCGGTGGTAGCCGCGGATCGCCAGCAGGCCGGCCAGCTCGCCCTGCGACCCGGCGTTCGGCTGGATCGAGACGCGGTCGTAGCCGGTCGCCTCGGCGAGCATCGACTCCAGCTCGCCGATCAGCTCGCGGTACCCCTCGGCATCGGCCGCGGGGGCGAAGGGGTGGAGGTCGGCGAAGCCCGGCATCGAGACGGGTTCCATCTCGGTGGTCGCGTTCAGCTTCATCGTGCAGGAGCCGAGCGGGATCATGCCGCGGTCGAGCGCGTAGTCGCGGGCCGAGAGGGTCCGCAGGTAGCGCAGCATCTGCGTCTCGCTGCGGTGGCTGCTGAACACCTCATGGGTGAGGTACGGCGTGGTCCGCCGCAGCTGGTCGGGGATGGTGTCCGCACCGGACACCGAGTGGTGGCCGCCCTCATAGGCCCCGAACGCGCGCAGCACCGAGCCGAACACGCCCGGCCCGAAGGTCTCCCCCACACTGATGCCCACGTGGTCGTCGTCCACGAGCCGCAGGTGGACGCCGAGGCCACGCGCCCCTGCGACGACGTCTGCGGCGTGAGCCGGTACCCGCGTGAGCAGGGTGTCGAAGAAGTGGTCGTGGACGACCTCGACGCCCGCCTTGCGGAGCATCGCTGCGAGCCGGCGGGCGTCGTCGTTGATCCGCTCGGCGATGCCGCGCAGACCCTCGGGCCCGTGGTACACGGCGTACATCGAGGCGACGACCGCGAGCAGCACCTGGGCGGTGCAGATGTTGGAGGTGGCCTTGTCGCGCCGGATGTGCTGCTCGCGGGTCTGCAGGGCGAGCCGGTACGCCGGGCGTCCCTCGGCGTCGACGGAGACGCCGACCAGCCGACCCGGCAGGTGGCGCTCGAGGCCGGCCGCGACGGACATGTAGCCGGCGTGCGGACCGCCGTAGAACATCGGCACGCCGAAGCGCTGCGTCGAACCGACCACGACGTCGGCGCCGAGCTGGCCGGGCGCCTCCAGGAGGGTCAGCGCCAGCAGGTCGGCCGCGACCACGGCAAGGGCTCCGCGCTCGTGCACCGCCTCGATCAGGCTCCGGGGGTCGAGGATGCGGCCGGACGCGCCGGGGTACTGGACCAGGACGCCGGCGACGTCGCCGTCGGGCAGACCGTCGGTGAGGTCGGCGACGACCACCTCGATCCCCATCGCGCCGGCCCGGGTGCGGACGACCTCGATGGTCTGTGGCAGCGCGTCGGCGTCGACCACGAACGGCCCGGACACGCCACGCTTCGCGCGACGCACCAGCGTCATCGCCTCGGCGGCCGCGGTGCTCTCGTCGAGCAGGCTGGCATTGGCGGTGGGCAGTCCGGTCAGGTCGCCGACGACCGTCTGGAAGTTGAGGAGTGCCTCCAGGCGGCCCTGGGAGATCTCGGGCTGGTAGGGCGTGTACGCGGTGTACCAGCTCGGGTCCTCGAGGACGTTGCGCCGGATCACCGGCGGCGTGATCGTCGCGTGGTAGCCCAGACCGATCATCGACTCGGCCGGCCGGTTGAGGGCCGCGAGCCGGCGGAGCTCGCGCGCTGCGTCGTACTCCGAGAGGGGCTCGGGGAGATCGAGGGTGCGCGAGGCGATCGCGGCCGGGACGGCCGCGGCCATCAGGGCGTCGAGCGAGTCGAAGCCGACACGGTCGAGCATCCGGGCGATGTCGTCCGGGCGCGGTCCGAGGTGTCGGTCGGCGAAGGCGGGCTGGCTCACGGGTGGCTCCTCGACTGGATCGTCAGATTCGCCTCCCCCTCTGTCGAGCCGGGCTCGGCCCTCCAGAGTTGCCTGACCCGCACGGTCCTGGCGCCTGAGAGGTTCCGGGGAGGGGTTGCCCCTTCGGCGCTCCGGTCCGGGCGTTCACCCGGGCGAAGACTCTCCCGTGCGGGATCGTCAGCGACCCCACTGTAACAACCGCTCGTCGTACTCCACCGGATCGACGCGGAGCAACGACAAAGCCGGCCCGGGGTGACCCCGGACCGGCCCTGGAGACGGTGTCTGTCTAGCCCAGCCTACGGGCGCGGCGTGCGGCGAGCTCGTCGTTGGTGTGTGCGGTGGTGTCGTCCTCTGCCGTCCGCTCGCTCGGGAGCTCGGAGAGGGTGCCCTCGATCTCGCGCCAGACCCCACCGATGGCGATGCCGAACACGCCCTGGCCGCCCTGGAGCAGGTCGATGACCTCGTCGTTGCTGGTGCACTCGTACACCGAGGCGCCGTCGCTCATCAGCGTCACCCGGGTCAGGTCGTCGGTGCCGCGGGCCCGGAGGTGCTGGACCGCGGTGCGGATCTGCTGGAGCGAGATGCCCGCGTCCAGGAGCCGCTTGATGACCTTCAGCAGGAGGATGTCGCGGAAGGAGTACAGCCGCTGGGAGCCGGATCCGGTGGCGCTGCGCACGGACGGCTCGACCAGACCGGTGCGGGCCCAGTAGTCGAGCTGGCGGTAGGTGATGCCCGCCGCGTTGCACGCCGTCGGACCTCGGTAGCCGGTGTCGCTGGGCAACGGCGAGACGTCGTCGGTGAACAGCAGGCCCTGCTGCTCCGCGGCCTCGGCCGCCAGGGCCGCGTCGGTCTCGTCGCCCGGGGCGTGAGTCCGGTGCTGCTCGTTGTCGTTCACTGCGACCTCCGTCGACTACCTCGCGTGGCGTGACTCCGGGGAAACCGTACGGCGCGAGCCACATCGGTGGAGTTACAACGAGGACAGTTCAAGGTAAGCCCGCGCCGCACCCCCGTCAAAGACGAACCCGGCGTGTCGGCACCCTCAACCTCAGGTTGAGGGTGATGGCTCGGGCCGGGCCACGGGCCTCAGCGGCTCTCGAAGTCCTCCGGCGAGACCTGGTCGAGGAACTCGCGGAACCGCTCCACCTCGTCCTCCTGCTCGGCCGGCGCGTCCAGCCCGGCCTCGGCCAGCACCTCGTCCGCGCAGAGGATCCGGCTCCCGGTGCGCAGCGCCAGGGCGATCGAGTCGGACGGCCGCGCGCTGACCTCGACGCCGGAGGCGAGCACGAGGATCGCGAAGAACATGCCGTCCTTGACCTCGGTGATCCGCACCTCGGCGAGGGCGTTCCCGGTGGACTCCAGGACGTCCTTGAGGAGGTCGTGGGTGAGCGGACGCGGAGGAACCACGCCCTGCTGGGCGAACGCGATCGCGGTCGCCTCGACCGCCCCGATCCAGATCGGCAGGTATCGCTGCCCCTCGACCTCGCGCAACAGCACGATCGGGCTGTTCGACGGCATCTCGACCCGGACACCCAGGACGTCGACCTCGCGCATGCCGTCCACACTACTCCGGGCGATCGAGACGATCTGCTCCTCCGGCCGACCCGGGAACGACGCGCGGACGACGGGCGTCAGCGGCCGCGCAGCCCGGACTTCACGAGGGTCGCGTGCAGGCGCACGGACAGCGCCGCGAGCTCACTGACGGTCTCCTCGGCGCGACCGCGTGCGGAGGCGTCCTTCCCGCGTCTCTGCGGGGCGACCACCTGCTCGACCAGGCCCACCTCGCGGTCCGCGGCGGTCTTGAACGCCCGCAGGTGGCGCGGCTCGAGACCGAACTCCGCGAGCTCTCGCGCGGTCGTGGTGATCACCAGGGCGTCGGTGTCGTAGTGCCCGGTTCCGGCGTGCGCCGCGACCAGCCCGAACTGCTCGAGCTGGCCCAGCAGCTCCTCGGAGATCTCGGCGATCTTGAGCAGCTCCTTGCGCGAGAGCCGGAGGTTGTCGCGTCGGCTGAACGACTCGGCCGACGGCAGCCCGTCGGCCGCGAGCGCCACCGTCGGCACGGTGGGCACGACCGGCTCGATCGGGGGTGGCTCCAGCCCGCGGTCGATGGCGTCGAGGTGCTCACCGATCACCCGCAGCGGAAGATAGTGGTCACGCTGCATCCGGAGCACGTACCGCAGGCGGTCGACGTCCTCGGCGGAGAACTTCCGGTAGCCCGCTGGCGTGCGTTCGGGCTTGACCAGCCCCTTGTCCTCCAGGAACCGGATCTTCGGGATGGTGACACCCGGGTAGTCGGGCCGCAGGAGATCGAGCACCTCTCCGATGTTCAGCCGCACCCGTCCGCCGGCGGCCGCAGCACCGAGGGCGTCGGTCACGGGTTCTCGTGACCCTGGAAGAAGACCAGCCGGTACTTGCCGATCTGCACCTCGTCGGTGTCCTTGAGGACGACCGAGTCGATACGGTCGCGGTTGACGTACGTGCCGTTGAGGCTCCCGGAGTCGGACACGGTGAAGGTGCCCCCCTCGCGGGTGAACGTCGCGTGGCGCCGCGACACGGTCACGTCGTCCAGGAAGATCTCACTGTCGGCATGGCGGCCGGCCGTCGTCACGTCCTTGTCGAGCAGGAAGCGGCTGCCGGCGCCCGGGCCACGCTGCACGACGAGGAGCGCCGAGCCCACGGGCAGCGCGTCGACCGCGGCGGCGTCCACCGGGTTGAGCTGGCGGTCGGAGGAGACGTCGGAGCGCTCGGCGCTCGCGGGAACGTTCCCGGCGATGCTGATCGTCGCCGTCGAGTCACCGGCGGGCTGCGGCGCCTCCGGAGCCTCCTCGTTCACCAGGCGGCTACCGCACTGCGCGCAGAACCGCGCGTCGTCCGGGTTCGCGCTGCCGCAGTTGGTGCAGTACGGCATCGGTGATCTTCTCCTGTCCAACCCTCAGGGAAGGGCTGAGGTTGATGGTTGCTGCGAACTTATCAGGAGCAGCCGCGCCACCGAGCTCACTCGACCCGATCACTCGCCCAGTCGCTCCTGGTACGTCGCGGCGTCCAGCAGACCGTCGACGGCGCCCGCGTCCGACGGCACCAGCTCGTAGAGCCAGCCCCCGCCGTAGGGGTCGCTGTTCACCAGCTCCGGCGTCGCGTCGAGGCTCTCGTTCACGGCCACCACCTCGCCGTCGACGGGCGCGTAGACGTCGCTGACGGACTTGGTCGACTCCAGCTCACCGCAGGCCGCACCGGCCGTCACGGCGTCCCCCACGGCGGGCAGCGAGACGTAGACGATGTCGCCCAGCTGGTCCTGGGCGTAGTGGGTGATGCCGACCCGCAGCGACCCCTCGCTCTCGCCGGGTGAACGGACCCACTCGTGCTCCTGGGTGTACTTCAAGTCGTCGGGGTACACGGCTCTCCTCGTGGTTGACCGGGGGCTCGGACCGGCATGCGTGCTGGTCGGCAGGTTACCCACTCACTGGGACTGGGCGTACTGAGGCGCCGTCGGCTGGCGCACGGCGGTGATGTCGAGGGAGTCCCGCTCCTCGAGGTCGACCGTCGCGTCGGCGTCCTTGAACTGGGCGATCGGTCCGTCGACCAGGTTGAGGGCACCGCTGAGCGTGTGCGGGTCTCCGATCACGTCGAAGACGTAGGGCGAGGTCACCAGCGTCCCGTCGATCCGAAGCCCGCCGGGCGCCGTCTCGACCGCGCTCTGGGCCACCAGCCGTACCTGGCCGTTCACCTGCATCGCCTCGGCCCCGGCCGAGCGCAGCTCCTCGATGGTGTCCAGCACGGAGTCGACGTCGACGGGGCGCGGGCCCTCGGTGACGGTCAGCCGGATGCCGGGCCCCGTCACCGGCACCCAGCCGGCGAGGATGCTGAGCTCCTGGGCCTGCTTCTGCGCGGCCGCCAGCGCCGCGCTCTGCGCCTGCCGACTCTGCTCGAGCTGACGACGGGTCGACTCGAGGCTGTTGATCTGGTTCTGCGCGCGCTGCGAGGTGCCGGCCAGGGCCGACAGCACGTTGACCAGGTCCTGCTCGCGGTACCCGGTGTAGCTGTTGTCGGTGTTGTTGGTGCGCACCTGGGTGATCGCGGCGAAACCGAGGACGGCGAGGAGGACACCGACGACCAGCTGGGCGCGCGACGGCCGGAAGAGTGCCTCGCGCAGCCGCTCGAGGCCGACCTCGTCGCCGGTCCCGTTGGCCTCCGACGGCGGGTGCCCGGCGCCGGTGTCCGGGCGCTGCTGGGGCTCGGGCTCCTCAGGCATGGAACACGTACCGTCTGATCTGGGCGACGTTGGAGAAGATCCGGATCCCGAGCACGACGATGACACCGGTCGACAGCTGCCCACCGACACCGAGCTTGTCGCCGAGGTAGACGATCGCCGCGGCGATCACGACGTTGGAGAAGAAGGAGACGACGAAGACCTTGTCGTCGAAGATCCCCTCCAGGTAGGCGCGCAGGGCACCGAAGACCGCGTCGAGCGCCGCCACCACCGCGATCGGGAGGTACGGGTCGAGGCCGGACGGGACGTCCGGCGTGAAGATCAGCCCGAGAACGACCCCGACGAGAAGTCCGAGTGCCGCGATCATGGAGCGCTGTCCCCCTGCGTACGTGTGTGACCGGTGTCCGGTGTGGCGATCTGCGCCGACCGTAGCCGCTGCTGCTGGGCAGCGGGCAGCGACATCGTCCCACCGTTGCGGACGTCGAACCGGAACCCGAGGCTGTCCTTGAGCGCGTACCACTTCTCGCCCATCGAGCTGGCGAGCAGGTTGGCGGGCAGGGTGTCCGGGTTGCCGACCACGCTGAAGACGTACGGCGGGTTGATCGGCTGGGAGTTCACCAGGATCCCGATGCCCACGTTGCGGAACGCGCTGAGCACGGTGAGCCGCTGGCCGTTGACGCTGATCGCCTCGGCGCCGGCGGCCCAGAGCGCGTCGGTCAGCAGGGTCAGGTCGGAGTCGCGCACCAGCTCGGACCCGGCACTGCCCGGTGCGCTGTTCACGGTCACCTGCACGCCCGGACCGCTGACGGCGCCGAAGCCGGTGCGGATGCCGAGCCGCTCGAGCCGCGCCTGGGTGGCCTGCCGCTCGGTGGCCAGGCTGTTCAGCTCGGACTGGAGGGCGAAGACCTGGGACTGCTGCCGGTCGAGCTGCTTCTGGAGCTCGCTGACGCCCTGACGACGGAGGTCGACCTGTTCGATCAGGCTCTCGCGGCCGGCGTCGTTGGCGGAGGCGTTGCGACTGGTCTGGACGGCGGCGATGGTGACCAGGAGCCCGAAGACCAGCAGCACCAGGCCCGCCGTACGCCGCGGGACCGGGTGGGACTCGGGGTCGCGCCCGAGGGCACGACGTCGCGCGGCGACGTGCTCGTAGTCGGCGTCGAGGGACCGCTTCGTGATCAGGGCGAGGAGCGGCTCGGTGACGTGCTCGGGCAGGGGCCGCTCGCCGTCCGGGGTCCCCGGCCGGGGAAGGGTCGGTGCCTCAGCCATGGGCCACCACCCGGCGCTCCGTGGCCTTGACCAGCTTGTAGACCTGGTAGGCGTAGAGGATGCCGGCCCACCAGTAGAGGCCGATCCCCCACCCGGCGAACGCCCAGCCGAAGACCTTGGCCAGCGTGGCCGCGGCGCTGGTGCCGTCACCGAGCAGCAGCAGCGGGAAGGCGTAGAGCAGGTTGAACGTCGCGGCCTTGCCGAGGAAGTGGACCGGGAGCGCGCTGTAGCCGCGGGTGCGCAGGATCGGCACCAGGCCCCACAGCAGCACGTCGCGCAACGGCAGGATGACCGCGAACCACCACGGCACCACGTCGCGGATCGCCAGCCCGATCACGACCGCCAGGATGTACAGCCGGTCGGCCACCGGGTCGAGCACCTCGCCGAGCTTGGAGGCCTGGTCGAGCCGGCGGGCGAGGTAGCCGTCGAGGTAGTCCGTGACGCCGGAGGCCGCGAGCACGGCGAGCGCCCACCCGTCCGCCTCGGGCCCGAGCACGAGCCACAGGAACAGCGGCACGCCGAGCAGTCGCAGGATGCTGAGCGCGTTGGGGACGGTCCACACGCGCGCGTCGTCGCGTGTCGCCTCGTCCGCCACCGCCGTCTGCACCTTCCCCGCCCAGGATCGTCAAACCGCCGGACACACCCTATCCGTCGGCTCCTGAGGACCCGTCGATGCCGCGCTCGCCCGCCGCGGTGGGCGCGGGCACCTCGAGATGGGCGGAGTCACGGATCTCGCCGACCAGCTCCTCGATCACGTCCTCGAGGGTCGCGACGCCGAGCGTCGTACCCTCGCCGTCGACGACGCGCGCCATGTGGGCCCCACGCCGCTGGAGCTTCTCGAGGGTGTCGTGCAGCAGGTCGTCGGTGCGGACAGGTGCGAAGGGCCGGATCCACTTGTCCTCGATGGGGCGGTTGCGCCGGGCCTCGTCGGTCTCGAGCACGTCCTTGATGTGGAGGTAGCCGACCAGCTCGTCGTCGTTGCCGACCACGGGGAACCGGCTGAAGCCGGTCGCGGCACACAGTGCCTCGACGTCGGCGCCGGTCGAGCCCCGGCGCACGGTCTGGAGCGTGTCGGGCCGCATCAGCACGGTCTCGACGGTCTTCTCGGTGAAGCCGAGCGCCCCCGAGAGGCGGTCGTACTCGGCGTCCTCGAGCAGTCCCTCGCCGCGTGACTCCTCGACGAGCGCGGCGACCTCCTCCCGGGTGTACGTCGAGCTGACCTCGTCCATGAGCCCCACCCCCACCAGCCGCAGCACGCCCGAGGCGAGGGCGTTGATGCCGACGATGACCGGACGGGTGACCGAGACGATCGCCCAGATCGGCGTACCGAGCACCAGCGCGGCGCGGTCCGGGCCGGCCAGTGCGATGTTCTTCGGGATCATCTCTCCCAGGACGACGTGCAGGTAGACGACCACCGCGAGCCCGACGGCGAACGCGACCGGATGGCGCAGCGACTCGGGCGCGTGGGTCGCCTCGAGGATCGGCTCGAGCAGCCGCGCCGCGGTGGGCTCCGCGACCGCACCGAGCACCAGCGAGCAGACCGTGATCCCGAGCTGGTTCACGCCGATGACCAGCGACATGTTCTCCATGGCCCGCAGCGTGGTGCGCGCGAGCCGCGAGCCATCCTCGGCACGCGGCTCGATCTGGGTACGGCGCGCGGAGACGAGCGCGAACTCCGCGGCCACGAAGAACGCGTTGCCCAGGAGCAGGAAGAGCGCCAGCAGCACCGATGTCGTGGTGCTCATCGGGCCCCACCGCCGTCCCGCTCCCCCGCGTCTCCGTCGAGGAGCCGCAGCGAGAGGCGGTCGATGCGGAGTCCGTCCATGTGCTCGACGGTGAGCACCGCGAGGTGCTCGCGCTCGGGCTGCTCGGGGTCGGAGCGGTCGGGCACCGGGACCTCTGCGACGTCGCCGCGCTCCGGGACGCGCCCGAGGACCTGGAGCACCAGCCCCGCGATCGTGTCGTAGTCCTCGTGGTCGGGGAGCTCGATGCCGGTCAGGTCCTCGACCTCGTCGGGCCGCAGCAGGCCGGAGAGGCTCCAGGTCCCGTCCGGGCGCCGGCGTCCCCGCGCCCCGACCCGGTCGTGCTCGTCGGCGATGTCGCCGACGATCTCCTCGATCACGTCCTCGATGGTCACGATCCCGGCCTGGTCGCCGTACTCGTCGAGGACGACCGCGAGCTGCCCCTCCTCCCGCAGCAACGCGAGCAGCGGGTCGAGTCGGAGCGAGTCGGGTACCACGATCGGCCGGGTCATCAGGTGCTTGACCTTGGTGGTGTGACGCTCCGGGATCGGTAGTGCCACCGCATGCTTGACGTGAACGGTGCCGATCACGGCGTCGTCGTGGTCCAGCACCGGGAACCGCGAGTGCCCGGTCTGCCGGGCCAGCTCGATCACGGCCCAGGCGCGGTCGTTGGCCTCGAGGCTGATCGTGCGCACGCGCGGGGTCATGATCTCGCCGGCGGTACGGGTTCCGAACTCGACCGACCGCTCCATCAGCTCCGCGGTGTCGGCGTCCAGGGTCCCTTCGTCGGCGGAGCGGGAGATCAGCGAGGCGAGCTCGGTGGACGACCGCGCGGACCGCAGCTCCTCCTGGGGCTCCATGCCGAGCCGGCGCACGATCGCGTTGGCCGACCCGTTCAGGACACGGATGGGTCCGCGCATCACCGCCGTGAAGAGGCGCTGGAAGCCCTGGGTGGCGCGCGCCGTCTCCATCGGCTTGGCGATGGCGAGGTTCTTGGGGACCAGCTCGGCGAAGACCATCGTGACCACGGAGCTGATGGTGAGGCCGATCGCGACCGCGATCGGGTCGACGGCGCGCTCCGCGACACCGGCGCTCTCGAGCGGGTCGGAGATCAGCTGCGCGATGGCGGGCTCGGCCAGGAAGCCGATCGCGAGGTTGGTGATGGTGATGCCGACCTGGGCGCCCGACAGCTGGGTCGACAGCGAGCGCAGTGCCTTGAGGACACCGGCCGCGCGGGCATCCCCTGCGTCCGCGACCTGGGCCACCTTCGAGCGGTCGACGGTGACGAAGGAGAACTCCGCGGCGACGAACGCGCCGGCCGCCACGACGAGCAGGACGGACACCCCCAGCAGGACCCAGGCGGTCAGCACGGGGTCACCGAGCAGTGCGAGAACGACGGTGAGGGGCGACTGTCAGAGCCGTCCATGGGCGGGTCGGGGTCCTTCGGACTCGGGGGCTGGCTGTCCGGAGACTCTACCGACCCGTGGGTGGCTCGGTCGGCCAGTCGGTGGGAGCGTCCTCGTTGACCGCCAGCCAGTCGACGAAGACGCCCAGGTCGGGATCGTCGGGGAGGACGTCGAGCTCGTCGGCGAGGCACTGGGTGAGCGCCTCGCGCACGTCGTGATGCGTCGACCAGCCGGACGTGAGGTCGTCGTCGCAGACCGCCCAGGCGGCGTTGTCGGCGTCGACCTGATCGGGTGTCAGGTCGGCCAGCTCCGGCGGCAGCGGGTCGGGGATCACCGGCGGCTCCGCGGGGTCGGTCGGCGGGTCGGTCGGCGAGTCGGTCGGCGAGT
>Ga0070683_100003744_pt1 | contig 12409 bp, 7 predicted proteins | sample KBSC713LmetaG_FD_64662 | JGI IMG/M metagenome (GOLD analysis project Ga0070683, IMG submission 64662) | Corn rhizosphere microbial communities from Kellogg Biological Station, Michigan, USA - KBS C7.1-3L metaG | ecosystem: Host-associated > Plants > Roots > Rhizosphere ...
ATTCCCCACCCGGTAAGCGGTTGCCTGTTGGTGTCATATTCGCACATCGTCGAATCTCCAATCATGTACAGCTTTATTTTCTTCTTTGCCGGAAAAGTGAATGCTGCCAGGGCCGCAATAAAAATGAAGAGTACCCTTTTCATAGATCTATTTTTTTGTTGCCGGCTGATAAATATGTTCTGCCAGCGCAAGCTTTAAGCTTTTAATTTCCTGCAAAACAATCTCTGCTATTTTTCTCGCACCAAGCTCACTGAAATGGGTATCATCAATTTTTCCTTCAGGATAATTGGGATGCTCGCCCGGTTGAAGATGATTGTATAACAGTTTCGAATTTTCAGGACCTATTTTTTCAAGTAAGGCCTGGCTTTTTCTATCTAGGTCAATCAATGGAACATTCAATTGCTTTGCTACTGAACGTACGATATCAGAATACACTTCATGTGTACCAACAACATGCCCAGTTGAATCAAATTTTCTTCTTGCGACCGGCGTGATTAAAACAGGAAGTGCTTTCTTACTTCTTGTTTCATTGACGTAGCGAATTAAATTGTTTTTGAACTGCTCTTCTGTTGTGTATGTTTTTTTGGTTGGCACTTCATCGTTATGACCAAATTGAACCAAGACGTAATCGCCCTCATTCAAATTATCCACAACAGGCTGCCATAATTTTTCATCAATAAATGATTGTGTACTTCTACCATTTTTCGCCCGATTATCAACAGTAACCGTCGAATCAAAAAAATAGGCGAATGGCATTCCCCACCCTGTTTCGGGATAGGCTTTTGTTTCCTTGTTGGCCATTGTTGAATCGCCAATCAGCCAGACATTTATTTTTTTGGGTGGAAGCGAAAACGCTACAAGGAATAAAAAGATGAATGCAAAAAGATATTTCATCACAAAAGATTTATTTCACCAAACTATTCATATATACTTCAATGTTTGTGTAAAATTTGTGAAGCTTAACTGCCGATGCATCAGACGCATCGTTTGGGTTTAACCCATTCTTCGTTTCCCAATCATCTGGAATTCCATCGCTATCTGAATCTTTGGGAGTAGGTAATGATGTCAACGCCGGCCATGCATTTACGGTTTGTTCGTAAGCAGTGCCGTGCGGGTAGCCGCCCTGCACATCAATCATTCTACCGGTTCTGTTTTTGACTTCAGTGATGATGCGTTGGTCAAGTGTATCTCTTTTGGGAAGTGTGGCACCAACATTTTTTATTACTAACTCGTACGCATCCTTCGCTGGTTGTGTGGTAACAGCAATTAATTGAAATGAAGATGTGTTTACTTTTACAACATCTACGTCCGAACTCTTTCCATTTTCAATAGTAACGCCCTTCCAGTTATCCTTTGTTACTTCTTCGCTGCCGTCAACATAATTGCCGTCTATATACCATTTGCCAAAACCGATAGATGGAGGTTTGCTCCACGGATTGGCTACGCGGTACATCACCGATTTAATGGTGGAAGGTCCATACTTGTAGTAGTTATTAATGATGTTGTAACTACCACCTTCCCCTGCATAAACATTGTTGTGTCCCCAATCATAAATCACATTGTTTACAAAATCGCAGTTCTCTTCCGGAATATTTCTTATACCGTCCCAGCGTGGTGTGCGGCTGTTACAGTGTGCAAATAAATTGTGATGATAGGATGTATGCTTGCCGCCCCAGATAGCACCATAACCATGATGTTCGTATCCTGTATCTCCTTTTTCGAAATGGTAGGAATAATTCAAAGGTTCTGCAATGAGGTTCCATTGAACGGTTGTACTATCGCCTCCATAAATACTAAAAATTTCATCAGTGCTCCAGCTTCCGCTGCAATGATCAACAACAAGATTTTTATTTCTGGTTCCACCAAATGCATCGTCACCTCCATTGCCATCCACCATTCCGCCTCTTTGATTTTTGTCTCCCATTCGAAAACGCAGGTAGCGAATGATAATATTATTTCCTTTCAGACTTACGGGGTAATCTGCCAGGCAAATACCATCGCCGGGTGCAGTTTGTCCTGCAATAGTTACATCGCCTAAAATGGTCAATGGTGATTGCAGATGAATAGTACCGGAAATAGAAAACACAATAATGCGCGGATATTTTGCCTGGACAGCTTCACGTAAGCTGCCCGCGCCATTGTCATTCAGGTTTGATACAGTCAATACTTTTCCACCACGGCCACCGACAGTATATTTTCCAAATCCTTCAGCCCCTGGAAAAGCAATTGGTGTTTCGTCTGAATTGACAGAAATCTTTTTTTGCTGCGCACAACTGCTTAGTGAGAGCACCAATAACAGTAACAAGAATTTCATTTTCTGTTTATCGTTTAAAATAAAAGGCTGCGTATGAAGCAGCCTTTTTATATTATTTAATTACAGGTCATTAATACTTTGGGTTTTGTGGCATGTTTGAAGCAAAACCGCCGTATGCGGTAATTGCATCTTGTGGTATAGGCAACAGTTCCGATTTAGTGGTTACAAAATTTGTCGCATAGTGATTTTGTACCGCCGTAGACATGGTACCTGAAGTTGCGCTGATCCAGGTAATCTTCGCTGTTCCCGCCGGCGTCGCGGACGGTTCTTTTTTGTACCATGAATTCATTACCAGGCCACCAATACCTAAACTATCTGAACCATTTCTAGTCCTGAAATACATTGATGTCGGTAAATTAGCCGTGTTTAGCACGTATGTAGGGTATCCCGCCATATAAGTTGGCTGGGTCATGGTTTTAAATGTTCCCATTTGATCAATGTTTGTCTTGGTCTGCGTAATAGCAGTAGACAATAAATTCCAGCGAATAAGATCATATTTTCTGATGCCCTCGTCACCCAATTCCAATGCCCTTTCCCTGACAATATACTGGAAGAAGCCTTCTTTACTCATTGAAGCAGGAGCATCGTTGTTGCTGTTTCCAAATGCTCTTCTTCTAACCAGGTTAAGGGCATTATATGCGGCACCTGATGGGCCATTTAATTCATTTTCAGCTTCTGCAAACATCAACAGTATGTCAGAATAACGAAGAATCTGCCATTTGAAACCTGAATAGTTGTTCAAATACGTTCCTGCTGGTAAGGGTGGACTCATCCAATCTCTCCGGTATTTTCCATCAAATATTGAAGATGCAGCCTGTCCTCTTTTCCAAAAGGTTACTCCATCAGGTGCCAGGGTATCAGCATAAGGAGCGCAGGCAACGTCTCTTCTTGTATCTAATGAATCGAAAAGATAGAAATAGGTAGGTAACATAAAGATTCCACTGTTACCGGTCGCAGTTGCCTGTGTTACCGGATCAGTAACCTGCGGTCCATTGTAATATCCCAATTTTGTGTCTGCTGAGCCCACACGGCCGATTGCAGTTACCTGGAACATCAATTCACCATAAGGATCGGCGATCACACGTTTGCCCACCTGGTTTTTCCAGAGGTCTTTATAGCTCGGATCTAAACCATGTTGACCTGAAGTGATGATATCATTTGTTTCATCTCTTGCAATTTGATAATAGGTTTTATAATCGCCCGATCTTTGTATGGTACCATCTTGTCTTAAAGAGTAGCCTCCTCTCGCTAAAGCAATTCTCGCACGCAGACCTTTGACCGTTCCTTTTGTAATTCTTTCATCTAATGCGTCTCCGATAGCAGTAATTTCATTTCGCCAGGGTACTAAATCTTCTGCAGTTTTTAAATCACTCAATATCCTGTCATATAGCGAATCGCGATTGGTTCTTTTTGGAAAAGGATCTTTGGTTGCCTGTATTTCTGCAGACTCAAAGTGCGCAGGTAAATCGCCCCAGTTCCGAATGGATTCATAATAAAATTGAGCTCTTAATGTAAGTGCTTCACCGTACATTCTCTGCAATTGTTTTTTTTGCTGGTCCGAACCACTTCCGTATAGATCCATTTCCGGAATGTTGGCAATGCAGAGATTCGCATATTGAACACCCTTAAAGAGTTGGTTGTAAGAACCGCCCATTTGGGTATTACCAGGTGTAGTGGCATAAAGTGGAAAGTCTCTTCTGCCCAGGTCAGCGGCACCAGTCGGTCCCTGATTTTCATCTGTGCCTACCGGAAAATAAAGACTGACTTTTAAACCATATCCATTGTCGCCGGTTAATTGATTGTAAACACCAATTAAAGCAGATCTGGCATTATCTACACTATTAAAAACGACATCAGTACCAACAGCAGTAATGGGTTGCTGGTCAAGATATTTTTTACAACTTCCGAGAATCAGTATCAAACCAGATATCACCAGAAGGATGATTTTATTAAATGAGTTCCTGTTCATATAGAGAAGATGTTTGTATTATTAAAAGGTTGCCTGCACACCAACAAGGTATAGACGGCTTTTTGGATAGGCAGAATAATCAAGACCTGGAGTTAAACCACTACTGGCAACGCTTACTTCAGGGTCATAACCAGAATAATTAGTTATGATAGCGAGATTGTTTCCAGTCACATAAAAGCGAAGCTTACTAATGTGAGCTTTCGACAATGAAGTCGATTTCAATGTATAACCAATAGTAACATTATTCAAACGGAGAAATGAACCGTCTTCGATTGCCCACGAATTTGGGTAATAGCTGAAATTACCTCCGCCAGATCCAAACGCTGCTCCACTATTTGAATTAAATCCGCCAGGCATCCAAAGTTTAGCATTTGCATTTGCCGCTGACAAAACGCCTGGAGCCGCACCAAACGCATAAACTTGTTTCGTTACTGCATCTAATCCAAATTGTTCGATGACATTTCCATTAGCGTCTATTGTCTTCCAACGATCATTCATAACAGACAATAGGTTAGCAGTGACATTATAACCACTTGTAAATTCAATTTTATTTGCATTATAAACATCATTGCCATAGGAAAAATTGATAAATACACTGGCATCCCAATTTTTGTAATTGAACTGCTGGTTCAAACCACCGCTGAATTTTGGAGTTGGATTTCCAATGATGGTTTTATCAAAATCGTCGACAACACCATCAGGCAAACCTTTAGGCCCGCTGATGTCTTTATAACGTACAGCTCCAGGAACTACGTTTGACCCGGAAACTTTCATTGTATCCACACCTGGTTTTAAAGAATAGCGTGTTGTTACAGGATCGTAATTAAAATCTTCAACCTTATAAAATCCATTATTTATCCAGCCATACATAGCACCAACAGGACTTCCTATCCTCACTAAATAATCATTTGGCTGCCCTGAAATGCCCCAGGCCGGACCAGCCGGGAATTCAGTTTGACCCAACGAAAGACCTTCAACAATATTAACGTTATGAGAAATATTGAAATTAGCTGTCCAGCTTAATCCCTGAGGCTTTCTCATAATTGTACCATTCAACTGAACCTCGACCCCCTTATTGCTTGTTTTTCCAACATTTTGCAACTGGCTGGTGAAACCATAAGTTGGAGCAATCTTGGCATTCAGTAACAGCTTGTCCGATGAATTTGAATAGAGATCGACGCTCATATCCAAACGACCCTTAAACAATGTGAGGTCAATACCAAAGTTTTTGTTTACAAGAGCTTCCCATTGAAGATTAGTATTTGCAAGCGCATTTTCAGTGTAGGCGTTCATGGCAACGTTGCTAAGGCCATAGAAAGTCGTACCATAGTTAAATGTAGTCAGGTATAAATAGTCCTGGATCCTATTATTACCAATTTTACCATAACCAACTCTTAGCTTTAGGTCATTGATAAAATCAACATTCTCCATAAATTTTTCCCGTTTTACACGCCATGCAATCGAACCGCCCGGGAAAAATCCCCAACGATTGGATTCGGAAAATTTAGACGCACCATCGTATCTGCCATTTAGTGTTAACAGATACTTGTCCTGGAAGGCATAGTTGATACGTCCAAAAAAAGAGAGGCTGGTATACCTTGATTTACTATACACAGGGAAACCGGGCCATATCGTCGCAAGTGTGCCTGGTTGATTAGCAAAGGCGTTATCACGGGAAGTATGTTTTGGATAACCGCTAAACTGACCAGAACGGGAATCATTATGAAGGTCATAAGTTTCCTCGCCCAATAAAATATCAAAATCATGTTTTTCCTTCCAATCACTAACTGAATAGGTAAAAACATTCGAGTTGGTAATTGTTTTTCTATAAACTGAATCTAACTGTGTTACAGGTTTACCACCACCCTGGTTTACAGAAAAGGATGTAATTGAATCGTAAAATCTTTTGTCGATGAAGTCATTATGGTCATAGCCAAACGTTGACCGAAAATTCAGGTTTTTGGTGATTTGGATCGATGCATACGCATTAAAATTATAGTTGGCTGTTAACTTATTGCGGTATTCGGCATTGGAAAGTGCAATCGGATTAACAAGTGTCACACCGTTACCTGGATTTATTACCGATGGATCACTTGCATCTAAGGCCAAAGTATCGGGATAAAATGGCCTGTATTTAATTGCATTGCGCAATCTTGCAAAGGATGTACTATTATCACTGGTTCCAACACCTACTACATCTTGATTGGTATATCGACCACCAATTCCCACTTTAATTTTAGAAGTGATTTTATAATCAGCTTTTGCATTTACAATATGACGGTTGAAGTTTGAATTGTCTACAATTGGTGTTTCGTGATTATAAGTATAACCAAAATTGTAAGTTATATTTTTATTGCCACCAGAGGCGGTAACATTATGTACAGTACTAACACCGGTTCTACCCATTAATTCATTTTGCCAGTCAATTTCGTCTACGTTTTTGTAAACGTTTAAAGTATCCCATGTTGAGCCGTAATTTCTGGCAAAACTGGTATCGTTCCGGGCTTTAGCTACTTCCCACTGCCAGGTCACAAATTCGTAAGGATTCATCACCTCCAGTTTTTTGGCAAGCTTTCTTACGCCTACATAGCCATTATACGTCACAATGGTTCTGCCCGGCCTACCTGATTTAGTTGTAATAACTATAACACCATTCGCACCTCTTGCTCCATATATCGCAGTAGCTGCAGCATCTTTTAAAACATCCACCGACTGAATATCCTGGGGCGCAATTACATTCAAAGCGTTTTCCATTTGAACACCGTCCACTACATAGAGCGGATCATTGTTCTGTGTTATGGAAATACCACCTCGTACCCTGATCCGAATATTGGCATCCGGGGAACCTTCGGATGTAGTAGCAGTCACACCCGCTAACCTTCCATTTAAAGCCTCTGCAGCAGATGTAAGTGGTACATCCTTTAAATCTTTTGCTCCAATGGATGAAACAGAGGTTGTCAGGTTCGGCCTTCTTACGGATTGATAACCGATCACTACAACATCGGATAAAGCAGCAGAACTTGAAGTAAGATTGACATCAATAACGTTCCTGGCTCCAACATTTATGGTCTGCGTTGTATAACCAACAGAACTTATTACAAGCACCACGTTATCACGATCGGGGATATTAATACTAAACCGCCCTTCATTGTCAGTAGCAACTGTTGTAGCTGCACCTTTTACATTGACGTTAGCACCAATGATGGGCTGACTGCTATCAGAAACCACCCTTCCCGTAACCTGGCGAGTTTGTCCCCACGCAAAAGCAGAAAATAAGCATGCAAGCAAAGAGAGATAAATTGATCTTTTCATATACAAGCTTGAAATTAATTTTTGGATTGTCTTGCTATCTAATGGTTATCACATATTGTATACGTAAAAAGCAGTCGATAGTTCTTCTCAAGGACAATTCTAAACAGAATTCCACTCTCAACAAGCGCATAAAAAGCTTTTTTTTACGCAATCGTTACCGATATCGTTTGCAACTCCACCGTTGCTTAAAAAATCGATACTTTTAATTGAAAATCAGAATACAGGTCTTGGGTAATGAAATTTGAAAGTGCAACGATAAAGGACATTGCTAAAGCCCTGAACCTATCTACCTCAACCGTTTCCAGAGCCTTACGCGGCAGTTATGAAATCAGCGCCGATACAAAAAAGCAGGTGTTGGAATATGCCGAAAAAATTAATTACCGTCCCAATCCAATCGCTTTAAGTTTAAAGGAACGCAGAACCAGGTCCATCGGTATTGTGGTTAGTGAAATTGCAAATAATTTTTTTTCGCAAGCCATCAATGGAATTGAATCCATCGCTTATAATAAAGGCTACCATGTTATCATCACACAAAGCCATGAGTCGCAGGACAGGGAGCGTGTGAACGTTGAACACCTCGCAGCAAGAGGTGTGGATGGCCTGCTTATTTCTTTATCGAGTGAATCGCAGGATATTTCATATTTAAAAGACCTGCACGAAAAAGGATTGCCAATAGTTTTTTTTGACCGTGTTACAAGCGAAATTGAGACACATACCGCAACTGCTAATAATTACCTCGGAGCCCTACACGCTACAGAACATCTTATTTACGAAGGATACAAAAGAATTGCGCACATAACGAGCTCTCCTTACCTGTCCATTACAAAAGAGCGACTGGAAGGTTATAAAGAGGCGCTTGCGAAACATAACATTCCCTTCAATGATGCACTAATAAAATATTGTACACATGGTGGAATGATATCGGCAGAAGTGGAAGAGTCGCTTGATACTTTGTTTAAATCAAAAATAAAACCAGACGCCATTTTTACTGCCGGCGACCGGTTGACCTTAACCTGTTATAGCCTGGTAAAGCAAATGAAGCTAAAAAAAGAAGCAGGATTCATTGGCTTTTCCAATACGGTTGTTGGCGATTTGTTTTCTCCTTCATTAACTGTTGTGCGACAACCAGCCGCAGAAATTGGCCAGTCGGCTATTGAATTTTTGATCCAGATAATTGAAAGTAAAAGGCCCGTCACCGATTTTCAACACAGGGTATTCGACACCGAACTGATTATTCGTGAATCTTCCAAGAACATTTAATCTTCTCGGAAACGATTTCGGTTTTAAATAGTCCTATCAGTTTACACCGGCTAATTGCAGGCTTACTTTCTTCAGGCTTCTCGCCACAATGTCTTCTTTCTCCACAACGGCCTCAGGTAAAAGGATTATCGAAACCGATGGATCATTAAACCATTTTGCATTTTTTAATTTATCTACCTGTATCAGTCCTGTAATGTATTGCCTGTCGTCCGTGCTGTGAAATTCAAATACCTGCTCAAAATCCCATTTATTCACTTCCGCCCAATCATTAAAGCTGATATAGAGCTTTAAAAAATAATTACTGGTCAACACATATTGCTCCTGCCTGCTGATCTTTTTATACTCATAACGATAATCATAAGTCAAAGCCGAAATATCGCTGATCACTGCAGAAGAAGTTGGAAACCTGCCTGCCCCCTTTCCATATAAAAATTGCTTGTCTGCCAGCTTGCTTTCTATGATCACTCCGTTGTATTCGTTTTTTACATTGAACAACTGGCTATCATTTTTTATAAACTGGGGCAATACAAATCCAGCCACTTTCCCATTTGAAAGTTTAATGGTTTGAGCGGTTAGTTTGATCTCGTAATTCTTTTCTTTGGCATAGTTGGCGTCTGCTTCCTGTAAACGGGTAATGCCAATACGTACATGATCCTGTGGTTTTGAAACAACACCGTAGGCATGTGCTAACAAAATTGTGAGTTTGTTTACGGCATCAATACCTTCTACATCCAAATTTGGATTACTCTCAGCAAAACCTAATTGCTGCGCCTGCAATAAAGCGTCTTTGTAGGAAAGTCCTTCACCAATTTTTGTAAGAATATAATTGGTTGAACCGTTTACAATTCCTGAAATGCTTTGTAATAAATCGTTGTCGTAATATTCTTCCAGGTTGCGAATGATGGGAATGCTTCCGCACACCGCCGCTTCATACAAAAATGAAACATCGTGCTCCTGCTGCAGAAAAATTAATTCAGCCAGGTGCTCGGCAATCATTTTTTTATTGGCACTTACCACCGCTTTCTTATTTGACAGTGCAGTGGTTACAATCTTGTACGCTTCATCTGCATCATCGATCAGTTCTACGATCAAATTTATTTCTGAGTCGTTCAATAACTCATTATAGTCTGTTGTAAACAAAGCCGCATCTGCATTTCTTTTCTTTTCAGCATGCTTAATACACACTTTTTTTATTGAAGCATTGAGCGATGGCGTTTGTTGCAACACCTGGTAAATACCTTCGCCTACTACGCCAAATCCAAATAATCCTATCGTTAAACGTTTGTGGGTAATCATCTTAAAAAATTAAATAGTTTGCAATTGTTCCTGTTGAATATGAATAAATGCCTGTTCAAGATCTCTTATCAAATCTTCTGCTTCCTCCAAACCTATAGACAAGCGAATGAGACTGTCTGCAATACCTGCCGATCTTCTTTTTTCCGCAGGGATTGACTTATGTGTCATGTTAGCGGGATGACAAAGTAAACTCTTAATTCCACCCAAACTTTCGGCGAGCTTGAAAAGTTTAGTTGATTTAACAAACCGGATAGCAGCTTCTTCAGTATCATTTTTTAAAGTAAAAGACACAACGCCACCAAATCCTTTCGCTTGCCTGGCAGCAATATCATGATTGAAATGTGATTTCAGTCCAGGATAATAAACCTTGTCAACATCGGGATGAAGCTCCAAAAATTCAGCTACCACTTGTGCATTCAAACAATGTTGTTTGATACGCAGCGGTAATGTTTCAATTCCGCGAATCACTAACCAACTATCGAAAGGTGAAAGAATGGCTCCGCTTGCATTTTGAATAAATTTGATTTTGTCGCCAAGCTCTTTGTCTTTGGCAATTACCAAACCAGCAATTAAATCACTGTGCCCCCCTAAATATTTTGTTGCCGAATGAATAACGATGTCTGCACCAAGAGTAAGTGGTTTTTGCAATGCAGGAGAAGCAAAAGTATTGTCAACACAAAGCCAGCAGTTGGATGCTTTTGCAATTTTTGCAATGGCGGCGATATCCGAAATTTTTAAGGTTGGGTTGGTAGGGGTTTCAATCCAAATCAATTTTGTCTTTGGTGTGATTGCATTGAACACATTTTCGGCATCGGTAGCATCAACATAGTTCACGGTGATACCAAATTTTTCATAGATCTGCGTGAACAGTCGAAAAGCACCGCCGTAGATATCATCAACGGCAACAATTTCATCACCGCTTTTTAAAAGTTTTACAACGGCATCAATGGCAGACAAACCACTTGCAAATGCAGCGGCCACCGTTCCGCCTTCCAATTCTGCAATTATGTTTTCCAGTGCCTGTCTTGTGGGATTGTTTGTTCTTGCATAGTCAAATCCTTTATTTACACCAGGGGCATCCTGTACAAAAGTGGATGTTTGATAAATAGGAACTGAAATCGCACCTGTGAGTGGATCAATTGGAATGCTGTGAATGATTTGTGTTGAACTGCTCATCTCTTTGGTTTTAGAAATTGAAAAAATAACTTACCAGGAGAGGCTTACCGGGAAGAACTTTTTGTATTCCGTATAGCTAGGAAAACAAAAAAGCTCTCCCGATAAATCAGAAGAGCTTTCACTTTTTTATTTAAGTCCCGTTAAAGGGAATTAGAGGCGAAGCTTTGATCTGACTTATCTGTCCCGCAAAAATCCTGCGAGATGGAGTTGGCACCTTGCACACGGTTTGTAACCACAAACTGCGGCAGGTTGTCAAGGCTTCATCGGGCCATATCCCTCAGCCTTTCTTGATAAGTTGATAACAAAAGAACTGCTGCAAAGATAAAGGCGAAAACAAATTGTGCACAAAAAATTTTTAAAGCCGTCTGAAACCGTTGCCCAGCATGAGTTTTCCACAGATGCTAAAAGTTTTAGCCAAGAAGCTTTAATTTGTATAAAATTTCAACTGAATGTCAACCAATATAAAATGTCCCAACTGTGCAACTGTATTTGATGTAGAAGATGTATTGTCTGCCGATGTTGAACAAAAGCTCAAGCAGCGCTACGAAAAACAATTGCAGGAATCGATTTCCCAAATCAATAATGAAAAGAAAAAGCTGGAAGAGGAGCAAAAATCTTTCGAGGAGAAAAAGAAAAGAGAAAACGAATTGTTTCAACAGAAACTTCAACAGGAAAAATTAAAACTGGAATCGGAAATACAACAACAGGTTCGTAAAAGTATAGCTGCAGATTATGAGAACCAATTGCGATTATTGCAACAGTCTGCCCAAGATAACGAAGAGAAACTAAAACTTGCCCGCGAAAAAGAATTTGAATTCCTGAAAAAAGAACAGGATATAAAAAACCGGGAGCAGGAGTTGGAAATCGTAATTCAAAAAAAATTGTTACAGGAAAGAAATATACTGTCTCAACAAATTCGCAAAGAAGAAGAAACCAGGATTTCACTAAAAGAAACCGAGTACCAGCTGAAACTTAAAGAATTGGAAAAGCAATTGGATGACCAGAGAAAGCTTGCTGAAGAAATGAAGCGTAAGGCAGAGCAAGGATCCATGCAATTGCAGGGAGAAGCGCAGGAACTTTTA
>Ga0070683_100003745_pt1 | contig 12405 bp, 10 predicted proteins | sample KBSC713LmetaG_FD_64662 | JGI IMG/M metagenome (GOLD analysis project Ga0070683, IMG submission 64662) | Corn rhizosphere microbial communities from Kellogg Biological Station, Michigan, USA - KBS C7.1-3L metaG | ecosystem: Host-associated > Plants > Roots > Rhizosphere ...
GCTGGACAGCTTCGTCGCTTTCGGCGTGAACTTCGTCGGGGACGTTGCCGGACTTCATGGCGGTGAAGCCGCAGAGCAGCACGAAGGCGCCGTAAGCGATGGTCCAGATCCAGGCCTGCTTATGCGTGCCGAAGACGGGTTCGAACAAGACGGGGTAGCTGAGCAGGGCGAACATCGACCCGGCGTTGGACAGCGCGTATAGCCTGTAGGGGACTGCGCCCTTGTACTTGCGGGCATACCAGGCCTGCAGCAGCGGTCCGGTGGTGGACAGCAGGAAATACGGCACGCCGACGGTGCGCGCGAGCAGGAGCAGGATCCCAAGGATCGGGTCGCCCGTGCCGGACGGCTTGAGCGAATCGGCGGGATAGATCGGCAGCATCAGGGCGCTGACGATCAGCAGGGCGATGTGGATCATCATCTGCACGCGCGGCTTGAAATAGCGAACCAGCGCGTGCGCGTACAGGTAACCGAGCAGCAGGGCCAATTGAAAAAACAGGAGGCAGGTGGTCCATACGGCCGCCGAGCCGCCAAACCAGGGCAGGATGATCTTAGCGATCACCGGCTCCACCTGGAATAAGAGGAAGGCGCTGACCAGGATCGTAAGTGCGTAAAGAAGCATGATTGATTCGGCCCCTTGCGGGTCTTTATTTATAGGCGGCCACTCCGGTGGCGCGCTCGCCGATCACCAAGGCATGGATGTGATCGGTACCCTCATATGTCTTGACGGTTTCCAGGTTCATCAGGTGACGCATGATCGGATATTCGTCGGTGATCCCGTTGGCGCCGAGCAGGTCGCGGCTGAGGCGGGCGCAGTCGAGGGCGATGGCTACGTTGTTCCGCTTGAGCATGGAAATGTGCGCCGGTTCGAGCCGCTTCTGGTCCTTCAGGCGTCCGGCCTGGACTGCCAGGAGCTGGGCTTTAGTGATCTCGGTGATCATCCAGGCGATCTTTTCCTGCACGAGCTGATGCGAGGCGATCGGCCTGTCGTCGAACTGCTTGCGCAGGATGGAGTACTGGCGGGCCGTTTCGTAACAATCCATGGCCGCGCCGATGACGCCCCAACCGATTCCGTAGCGCGCCTGCGATAGACAGGAGAGCGGCGCCTTGAGACCTTTGGCTGCGGGAAGACGGTCCTGCTCGCCAACGCGGCAATCCGAGAATGCCAGGCTGGAGGTGACCGAAGCGCGCATGCTCCACTTGCCGTGGATGTCGCTGGTGGTATAGCCGGGGGTGCCGCGTTCGACGAGGAAACCGACGACGCCTTCGGGAGCGCGGGCCCAGACTATAGCCAGGTCGGCCACACCGCCATTGGTGATCCAGGTCTTCTCGCCGTTGAGGATCCAGCTATCGCCGTCGCGCCGGGCAGTGGTGCGCATGCCGCCGGGATTGGAGCCGAAATCGGGCTCGGTCAGGCCGAAGCAACCGATGGAGGCGCCACTCTGGAGGCGAGGCAGCCACTTCTGCTTCTGCTCCTCGGAGCCGTAGGAGTGGATGGGGTACATCACCAGGGCGCCTTGGACGGAGACGAACGACCGCACGCCGGAATCGATGCGTTCCAATTCCTGCATGATGAGGCCATACTCGACGTTGCTCATGCCGGCGCAACCGTAGCCTTCGAGATTTGCGCCGAAGAAGCCCAGTTCGGCCATCTCGGGAATCAGTTCGGAGGGGAAGCGGGCATCGCGGAAGCAATCGCGAATCAGCGGCAGGATGCGCTCTTCGGAAAAACGCCGGGCGGTCTGCCGGACCATCAACTCCTGCTCATTAAACAGCGAGTCGACGCAGAAATAGTCCACGCCTTTGAATGCCATTGTTTTACTGACTTTCTATTTGAACACGGGAGCGGCTCGCGTTGCTCGCCGCGGAGTCAGGAGACAGAAGTCAAGAGTCAGGAGGTTAGCGCCGGACACACGCGTGGCGAAAGTGGGGGCTCGATTGTCAAAGCATCAGCAGCGGTTAACGGGGGAGGGCCACCGTTGGGGAGCCGTTACTCCTCCAAATCGTCAAAATCTGCGTCGCGGCGGCCGAGGTCCGAGAGAAATTGGCTTTGTTCCGTCGGATAGGATCTTGGGGGTATGCGGGCGTTGGAGTTCCTTGGTGATCTGGCGGATGGAGGTTTCGAGACGATGGATCATGCGACCGACACTGTCGTCGGCCCAGATTTGAGCTTCGGCATGCCCCAGGAGCGCATTGGCCAAAACGGGAAGAGAACCGGCGGCAAAGACCGCCGGCGTTACCGGTGCGCTGGACTTCCGAGGGGAATTGGCTTTGTTCCGTCGATGTTGGCGCGTCAACGGGAAAAGATGGAACGCTCATACAGCTTTGCGAGGGTGCGGAGGCGGCGGGAGTGAGCGGGCGTCAACTCGCCTTCGCGGAGGCGCCATCGCCAGTTGCCGCTGGGGACGGAGGGAGTATTCATGCGGGCTTCGCTGCCGAGGCCGAGGACGTCCTGGGCGGGAACGATGACGGTATTCGCGACGGAGGCCATGATAGTGCGGATGAGGGTCCAGTTCATTTCGGTGCCGCGGGTGTTCAGGTATGCACGGGCGCGGGCTTTCTCACGGCGGACATCGGCGGCGCTCCGGGTGCTGTCGCCGCCTTCGCTGTTCCACCATCCCATGGCGGTGTCGTTGTCGTGGGTCCCGGTGTAGGCCACCATATTCTGAGTGTAGTTATGCGGTTGAAAGCTGGACGCCTGCGGGTCGGTGCCGAAGGCGAATTGCAGGACGGCCATGCCGGGGAAGTGAAACTCGTTGCGGATGGCTTCGACCTCGGGGGTGATGACGCCCAGATTTTCGGCGACGATCGGGAGCGGCCCGAGAGCCGCTTCGAGCGCGGTGAACAATTCGGAGCCGGGGCCTTTGGCCCAGCGGCCGTTTACCGCGGTCGGTTCGGAGGCCGCCACTTCCCAATACGCTTCGAAGCCGCGGAAATGGTCCATGCGTACCAGGTCGAACATGCGGAATGCGGCGCGCATGCGGTCGATCCACCATTGATATCCGGTGGCGGCCATGCGGTCCCACCGATAGACGGGATTGCCCCAGAGTTGGCCGGTCGAACTGAAATAGTCGGGGGGAACTCCGGCGACCGCGAGAGGGCGGCCCGCCTCGTCGAGTTGGAATACTTCGGGGTTGGCCCACACGTCGACGCTGTCGTGCGCCACATAGATGGGCACGTCGCCCATGAGGCGGATGCCGAGTCCAGCGCAGTAAGTGTGCAGAGCATCCCACTGGCGGAAGAATTCGAACTGTGTGAACTTGTGGTATGCCACCGCGTGGGGGTCGGGGTGGACGGCGGGGGACCACTCGGTCCACGCGACACCATCGTTGGCGTCCTTGAGGGCCATGAATTTGGCGTATGGGTCCAGCCACTCGCGGTTGGCGGTGGTGAAGGTGTCGAATTCGGCGTCAGGGGAAAACCGCTTGAAGGCCTGGCGCAGCAGTTGCTGCTTCCAGGGAATCACGCGTTCGAAATCGACCGGGCCCTCCGGGAAATCCGGACGTTCGGCGGTTTCGAGGCTGATCAGCAGGGGATTACCGGCGAACGCCGAGAAAAGTTGGTAGGGCGATTCGCCGTAACCTATAGGCCCGAGAGGTAATACCTGCCATACGCTTTGGCCGGCGGCATGCAGCCAGTCGGCGAACTGGAAAGCGGCTGGTCCGAGCTCGCCAACACCGTTGGGCCCGGGCAGGGAGGTGGGGTGCAACAGGATTCCTGAGCTTCGCGGTGCGTACATTATTTAATTCTGCGAGAATTCGGGGGCCGCTCGCACTATATCTCTAAAGATATATGCGTCTCGCCGTACTCTTTGCGGCTTGCGGGCTGGCGTTCGCCCAGTCGCAAGATCCGGCATACGAGCCCTTGTCGCGCGCGTACGAAGCGCTGCGGGCGAAGGACTACGATGCCGCGGTCGCCGGATTTCTGCGCGGACTGGAAGCTGCGCCGGGTCGGGCGTCCATCCACAAGGACCTGGCGTACACCTATTTGAAGATCGGCGAGAACATTTTGGCGCGTCGCCATTTCGAGGCTGCGATGAATGCCGATCCCGCGGACGCGCAGGTCGCGATGGAGTACGCCTTCCTTTGTTATGAGACCAAAGAGCAGGCACAGGCCCGGCGGATCTTCGATCGGATTCGCAAGACCGGGAATCCGGTGGCCGAGCAGGCGTTTCAGAACATCGACAGGCCGCTGGCGCGTGGAATCGAGCGGTGGCAGCAGGCGATCGCGATGGGCAGCCACACGTTCAGCTCGCATTTTGAACTGGCCGGACTGGCCGAACAGCGGGACGAGCTGGAATTGGCCGCCGAACATTATGAAAAAGCCTGGCGGCTGCTGCCGGATCGTCGATCGGTGCTGGTGGACTTAGGCCGAGTCTGGAAGGCGCTGCATCGGGTGGAGAGCGCGAATGCGGCGCTGCTGGCGGCGTCGCGGGGCGGGGAACCGCGGGCGGCGGAGATGGCTCGGGCGCTGCTGCCGGACCGATATCCGTATGTCAGCGAGTTCCGGAGCGCCCTGGCGTTCGATCCGAACTGCGTCGAACTGAGGCGCGAGCTGGCTTATTTGCTGCTGAAAATGGAACAGCCGGCCGAGGCAGAGGTGGAATTCCTGGCGATTACGCGGATTGCGCCGGAGGATCTCTTGTCGGCGACACAACTGGGCTTTCTGCTATACGGTCGGGGCGAGCGGACCGCGGCGATGCCGTATTTTGAGCGAGTGCTGGCGGGCGACGACGATGAACTGGCGAACCGTGTCCGCGCCGTACTGCGGATGCCGCAAGTGCTGAAGTCCCGGCCGGATTCGCGCGATCCGCCGTCGAATGACGCCAAACTGATGGCCGAGCGGAGCATCAAGGCCGGGTATCTGAAGGACGCGCTCAAATATCTGCAGATCGCGCACGAGGCTGACCCGGGCGATTTCCAGGTGATGCTGCGGTTGGGCTGGACTTACAACCTGTTGCACCAGGACCAGACGGCGTTCCAGTGGTTCAACCTGGCGCGCAAGAGTCCGGATACGCAGATCGCGTCGGAAGCGGATCACGCCTGGCGCGGCCTGCGGCAGGATCTGCGGCAGTTCCGTACAACCGTCTGGTTATACCCGATCTTTTCGACGCGCTGGCACGACGTTTTTTCGTATGCCCAGGCCAAGATGGAAATGCGCACGGACTTGCCGCTGGTGCCGTACGCCAGTGTCCGTTTTGTAGGCGATACGCGCGTGACCATGAATTCGTACAGCCCGGCGTACCTGTCGGAAAGCTCGGTGATTGTTGCGGCGGGGGTGCGGAGCGTGCCATGGCATCGCGTCTCGTTTTGGGTGGAAGGTGGTTGGGCGATCAGTTATGTAACCGGCCACGTGCTGCCCGATTACCGCGGCGGAGTTTCCACGACGCGGGGAGTTGGCCATACGATTACCGCGGAAAGCGGCGGCTGGTTTGCCGATACGGCGGTGGACGGACTGTTCGTTAGCCGGTTCGGCAACGACTTTTTGTTCTACGATCAGTCGCGCGTGGGCTACACCGCCGGTCCTAAGGGGCTGCGCACGCAGTTCTATTGGAATGTGAATCTGACGATGGACGTCCGGTCGCAGGACTGGGCAAAGTTCGGAGAAACAGGCCCAGGAATACGGTTCCACCATAGCTCGATGCCTCCATCCATGTTCTTCACTGTGAATGCGTTACGGGGAATGTACCTGCTTCACAACGCGAATGCCAGGCCGGCGTTCAACGATTTTCGAGCGGGGGTCTGGTATGCGTTCAGCTATTAGAGCTTTGGGCCGGGCGGCTGCGATTGCGGTGGTCGCAGGGAGCGTGTGCGCGGCCGAATTGCCCTATTTCAGCGTGCTCTCAGAGGATGCGGGCTCCTGGCCGGCGATCCTGTCGTCGATTGGCCTGCAGCGGCAGCCCGCGGGAGTCTCGAGAGTTTTTGTGGCCCGGGCGGGCGCCGCGGCGTCTACTGAGTGGAAGGGGCGCGTCGAAAGGGGCGCGTTTTTGATCCTGGAGGGCGAGTCTTCGCTGGCCGACACATTCGGGTTCCGGGCTACCAGAGATCAGGTGAGGGTCACCAGCCTCTCCGACGTCCACCTGCCCGATCTGGCGGTTATCTGGGAAAAAGGCCTGGAACTCCCGGTTTTCGAAATGCCGGCGGGCGCGCAGGTGTTTGCTAAAGACCGGTGGAACAAGGCTCCGCTGCTGGCTGGGATGAAGATCGGGGCCGGCGGAGTGCTGTGGGTCGAGGTCTCGCCGGGAGAGCACGGCTACGAGCGTTTTCCGTATCTGCTCTCGGCGCTCAGCGATTTGGGGCTGGATCCGCCGTTCCGGAGTTCGCGGCTGTGGGCGTTCTTCGATTCGTCGTACCGGTCGCGGGTCGATCTGGATTACTTCGCCGCGAAGTGGCGGAAGGCCGGGATTTCGGTGCTGCATGTGGCGGCCTGGCATTTCTTCGAGGCTGATCCGGCGGGCGACCGGTATCTCGCCGACCTCATTCAGGCATGTCATCGCGAGGGAATCCTGGTGTATGCGTGGCTGGAGTTGCCGCACGTCAGCGAGAAGTTCTGGGACGATCATCCGGCATGGCGTGAGAAGACGGCGGTGCTGCAGGACGCGCAGTTGGATTGGCGGAAGTTGATGAATCTGTCGAATCGGGATTGTTTCGCCGCGGTATCGGCCGAAGTGGAACAGCTCGTGGCCCGGTTCGATTGGGACGGAGTCAATCTGGCCGAGTTGTATTTCGAGTCGCTGGAGGGAATCGGAAATCCGTCGCGGTTTACGCCCATGAATGGCGATGTCCGGCGGGAGTTTCAGGCACGCGCGGGTTTCGATCCCGTGGAACTGTTCGGCGCGCGCAAGGATGAGGCTTCGCGGAGGATGTTTCTCGATTTCCGCAGTGAGCTGGCCCGGCGGATGCAGGAGGAGTGGCTGGGCAAGCTCGAGGCGATTCGAAAAAACAAATCTCACCTGGATCTGGTGCTCACGCATGTGGACGACCGGTTCGATAGCGGCATGCGGGACGCCATCGGGGCGGATGTTTCGCGCGTGCTGCCATTGCTGGATAGCCACTCGTTCAGTTTTCTGGTGGAAGATCCGGCGACCGTGTGGCACATGGGGCCCGAACGCTATCAGAAGATTGCGGGGCAGTATCAGGATTTGACGCCTCATCGCGACAAACTGGCGATCGACCTGAATATCGTGGACCGCTACCAGAACGTGTATCCGACAAAGCAGCAAACCGGCGTCGAGCTGCTGCAACTCGTTCATAGCGCGGCCGAGAACTTCCACCAGGTGGCGCTCTATTTCGAAAACTCGCTGTTGCAGCCGGACCTACGGCTGCTCCCCGCAGCGGCCGCAACGGTAACTCGGGTCGAGCGAATCGGGCAGAAGAGCGTGGTCGAGTCCGCGGCTGGGGTGGGAATTGCGTGGCGCGGACCAGCGGATGTCGACGGGCAGCCGTGGCCCGCGGCTGATGCGGAGACGGTGTGGCTGCCGGCCGGAGCACATACAATCGAGCCGTCGAGCGCTGCAGCCCAGTTGCATTTGGTGCGTTTTAACGGTGAACTGAGAGGTGCGCGGAGCATGGGAGCGTCCATCGAGTTTTCGTATCGCAGCTCGGCGCGGGCGATTGCTATGCTGGACCGGCAGGCGCGGCACGTGCTTGTGGACGGCGAGGAAGTGGTTCCACAACTCGCCGGACCGTTGACAATTCTGTTGCCGCGGGGCCAACATGTCGTGACTTTGGGCCTGGAGTGAGCTAGGATGGCGAATGACTCATGACAGATGTCGCGTTACAGCCTGGGACTCCGGAAATCCCAGATAAGCTGTACTTCAAGATCGGCGAGGTAAGCGAACTGCTCGGAGTCGAGCCTTATGTCCTTCGATACTGGGAAACGGAATTCCCCGTTTTGTCGCCCAAAAAATCAGGGACAGGCCATCGGTTGTATCGCCGCAAAGACGTGGAGTTGCTACTTCGTATCAAGCACCTGCTCTACGAAAAACGGTTCACGATCGAGGGAGCGCGGCAGGCGATGCATGCCGAGGCGAAGGCGCCCAAACCCAAGCCGGCCAAACAGGCTCAGCAGGAGCTCTTTTCGCAAGATCCGTTACCCGAGATCCGCAGAGAGCTGGTCGACATCCTGAAGATCTTCAAATAGCTCTACTGCTCGCCGACGATCGTGGAGTAAATGCGATCCAAGTCGTCCGCAGAGTAGTATTCGATCTCGATTTTCCCCTTTTGCTTGGCCTTTTCGACGATGCGGACCTTGGTGCCGAGAATCCGCTCCATTTCCTGGATGGCGGCCTTCACGTTGGGGTCGATTTCAACCTCGTCGACATGCTTGGGCTTGCGATCGGCCATCATGCGCTGGGTCATGCGCTCGGTTTGGCGCACCGACCAACCTTGTGCGACGGCTTTTTCGGCGACTTCGCGCTGCAATTCGGGTCCGGGCAGGGTCAAGAGGCAGCGGGCGTGTCCGGCGGAGAGGCGGCGCTCGCCGATCAGTTGCTGCAAATCGGTTGGGAGGGCGAGCAGGCGGAGGAAATTCGTGATGGTGGTGCGGTCTTTGCCGGTGCGCTGGCCGATTTCCTCGGCAGTTAACGATAATTCGTCCGCCATGCGGGAAAATGCCTGGGCGGTCTCGATGGGATTGAGGTCCTCGCGCTGAATATTCTCGATTAATGTGATTTCGAGGAGTCGGTCGTCGGGAATATCCTGTATGACCACGGGGACTTCGGTGAGTCCAGCGAGCTTGGAGGCCCGCCACCGGCGTTCGCCGGCTACCAATTGGAATGTTTCGCCCACTCTGCGGACGATGATGGGCTGAATGATACCGTTCGTGCGGATGGACTGGGCCAACTCGGTCAGCTTCTCGTTCTGAAAGACACGCCGGGGCTGGTGAGGATTCGGTTGAATCGCCTCGATGGGAATGGTTTGGGCCCGATCCTCTTTCACGGGCGGGGGAGCCGGTGCGGAGGCGGGCGCACGGGTAGGAAGCAAGGCTCCTAAACCTTTGCCGAGAGCTTTACGCGGATTTTCCATTTTGTTGATTGTCCAGGATTTCTTTGGCGAGTTTGATGTAGCTTTCGGCGCCTCGGGAGCGGGGGTCGTACGAAATGATGGGCTTGCCAAAGCTCGGGGCCTCGGCTAGTCGTACGCTTCGGGGGATGACGGTCTTGAAGACTTCGTCTTTGAAGAACTCGCGGAGGTCGTTGGCAACTTGACGGGTGAGGTTCGTGCGGTCGTCAAACATCGTCAGGAGTATGCCTTCGATCCTGAGGGGGTGATGGAAGGACTCTTTGATGCGATCGATGGTGTCCATCAGTTCGGAGATGCCTTCGAGGGCGAAGAACTCGCACTGGATGGGCACGACTACGGAATCGGCGGCCAGGAGGGCGTTCAATGTCAGCAGGTCCAGCGCGGGAGGGCAGTCGATCAGAATGTACTGATATTCGTCGCGAATTTGGGCGATACCTTGGCGGAGGCGGAACTCGCGGCCGTCGGAACCCACCAATTCGAGATTCGCGCCGACCAGGTTCTTGTCGGCCGAAATGACGGAGAGGCCTTCGAAGTCGGTGGGAACGATGGCATCGCGGACGGGCGAGTCGCCGAGGATCACGTGATAGAGGCTGGGTCGTTCGGGATCCTTGGTGACGCCGAGTCCTGTGGTGGCGTTACCTTGGGGGTCGGAATCAATCACCAGGACTTTAAGGTCATTTGCGGCCAAGGATGCTGCGAGATTGATGGCGGTGGTCGTTTTTCCAACGCCACCTTTTTGATTTGCGATCGCGAAAACTCTGCTCAAGGGGTCATGCTAACACGAATCGACAAGTCTCGTTTCACGTGAAACACACCTGTGCGTTTCACGTGAAACATCACTGCCGTCGTGCTCCGATCCGCAGAAATCGCTGCGCGCCCCAAGGCAGTGGAATCGGCGGTTCCCAGTCGAAGCCCATCTTCGCCGGCGGATCTTCAACCCCGGTCAGCAAATCGGCACGACTGGCCAGCCTCTTCAGTGGGCGGACAAGATCGTCATAACTCACGGCCCGGGAAATGACATGCTCAAACCGCTCGTCGACTTCCTCGGCTCGCCGATTCAACACGCGGACATTTACCAGCGAACGGCAAGCTTCCTTCAAAAAGACGGCTTTTCGCTGATGAGATTCGATGAGCACGACCGAGCAATCGGGACGAGCGACGGCGACCGGCACGCCAGGAAACCCGCCACCCGACCCGACATCGCCGATGCTGAAGGCGCCGGCCGGCAGGTGCGCGGCCAAAAACAGAGATTCGCAGTAGTGGCGCTCGACGGCATCCGTCAAATCCTCGATGCGCGTGAGGTTCAAAACCTGGTTCCACCGCTTGAGAAGTTCGTAATGCGCCTCGAGACTGGCGATTTGCGCCGGCGATAGCGCGATAATCCCGTCGAGCCGCTCGGCTAGAAGGTCAGCAAACACGGCTCAAACTCAAGTAGACGTCCAGAATGGCGATAGCCGCCGGCGTCACACCGGGAATTCGACCGGCCTGGCCGAGAGTTGCCGGACGGACGCGCGTCAATTTGTCCTGCACCTCGCGAGAAAGCCCGGGAATTCCGTCGAAGCCGAAGGTCGCAGGGATTGGACGGCGTTCCGCATCCTTTATATGTTGGATCTGCCGCTCCTGCTGCGAGATGTAGCCGTTGTACTTGATCTCTGTCTCGACGGTGGTCAGGAGTCCGCACATCGGCTCCGACCCAAGCACCTCGCGCACCCAACTACCGATCTCGCCGATGCCAACTTCGGGCCGCTTGAGCCACTGACCGTACCGGTGCGCAGCCAAAGCCGCGACCAATTTATCCCGCTGCTCTTGCTTCAGCAGGAAAACCTTCCAGCGTTCGTCACCGACCAAGCCAACCCGCCGACCGGCAGGAGTCAACCGGGCATCGGCGTTGTCGATCCGCAGATGGAGCCGAAACTCGGCGCGCGAGGTGAACATGCGATACGGCTCGTCCGCGCCCTTGGTGATCAGATCATCTATCAAGATTCCGGTGTAGCCCTCGGTGCGGCCGATGATTAGAGGTTCTTTCCCTTGCACCGCGCAGGCGGCGTTGATTCCGGCGATGAGTCCCTGGCAGCCAGCTTCCTCATACCCGGAAGTGCCGTTGATCTGCCCAGCCAGGTACAACCCGCCGATCTTCTTGACCTCGAGGGTGTGTGCCAGTTCGCGCGGGTCGATGGCGTCGTATTCGATGGCGTACCCGGGCCGGATCATCTCGGCCTGCTCCAAACCGGGAATGGATGCGACCATCGCTGCCTGGATGTCGATCGGCATGCTGGTCGACATGCCGTTCACGTAGACCTCGTGAGTATCCAGCCCCTCGGGTTCTAGAAAAATCTGGTGACGGCCCTTGTCGGGGAATTTGACGATCTTGTCCTCGATGGACGGGCAATACCGCGGACCGACGCCCTCAATTTGACCGCTATACAGTGGCGAGCGCGGGATCGCCTCCTGTAGCACTCGCCGAGTCTCTTCGGTGGTGTAGCCGATGTGGCACTGGATCTGTGGCCGATCGATGGACGGCGTCAGAAATGAGAACGGCGTCGGGTGTGCATCACCGGCCTGCGGCTCGAACTTGCTCCAGTCGATGGAACGGCCGTCCAGCCGCGGCGGCGTGCCGGTCTTTAGCCGGGTCCATGCCAAGCTCAAGGATCGCAGTTGATCGCCCAATAATTGGGAGGGAGCCTCGCCGTTGCGCCCGCAGCTATAGGTCGCCTCGCCCACATGGGCCAAGCCGTTCAGAAATGTCCCGGTCGTGACGACCACAGCCGCGGCATCAATAGACCGGCCATCGCGTAAGTGCACTCCGTCAACCCGGTCACCCGATATCCGCAGAGAGGCGACCTCGGCCTGTTTGATCTGCAGATTGGGCTCCTGCTCCAGAACCTCGCGCATGCGCACGCGATACTGCTTTTTATCCATCTGCGCGCGCGGCGACCAGACGGCCGGGCCGCGACTGGTATTCAGGAGACGGAACTGGATGCCGACAGCGTCCGCCACTTCGCCCATGACCCCGCCCAGCGCGTCGATCTCGCGGACCAGGTGACCCTTGGCGATTCCGCCGATCGCGGGATTGCACGACATCTGCGCGATGAGGTCCAGATTCATCGTGACCATGGCGGTTCGCAGGCCCATGCGGGCGCAGGCCCGCGCCGCCTCGCACCCGGCGTGTCCCGCTCCGATCACGACAACGTCATACCTCTCCTGCATTGTTATCATTGTAGCGACAATGAAGATTCTGATCGTCGGCAGCGGCGGGCGCGAGCATGCCCTTGCCTGGAAACTGGCCCAATCTCCCGGCGCGGAGGTGTTCGCATGTCCCGGCAATCCGGGGATCGCCAACGTCGGGACCTGCCTGCCCGCGGGGTCGTATCTCGACGTCGCCGAG
>Ga0070683_100003746_pt1 | contig 12404 bp, 11 predicted proteins | sample KBSC713LmetaG_FD_64662 | JGI IMG/M metagenome (GOLD analysis project Ga0070683, IMG submission 64662) | Corn rhizosphere microbial communities from Kellogg Biological Station, Michigan, USA - KBS C7.1-3L metaG | ecosystem: Host-associated > Plants > Roots > Rhizosphere ...
TCCTCTGGACGGTCACGGGAGGCGTGCCCCACTCGCTGGGCATTATCGATGCCGCCAATGCCGCGGAGCCGGCCGGCATGACCTTCCTGCAGATCTCCGACAGCCACGTCGGCTTCGACAAGCCCGCCAATCCGAACGCGCTCGGCACGCTGGAGGAAGCGATCAACAAGATCAACGCGATGCCGAAGAAGCCGTCGTTCATGATCCATACCGGCGACATCAGCCACCTGTCGAAGGCCGCCGAGTTCGACAATGCCGACCGCATCATCTCGCAGGCCAAGCTCGACGTGCACTACGTCCCCGGCGAGCACGACTTTCTCGACGAGGAGATCAAGTTCTACAAGGAGCGCTACGGCAAGGGCACCAAGGGCCCGGGTTACTATTCCTTCGACGCCAACGGCGTGCACTTCGTTGGCCTCGTCAACGTGGTCGATCTGAAAGCGGGCGGTCTCGGCAATCTCGGCGCCGAGCAGCTGGCCTGGCTGCAGGACGATCTGAAGGGCAAGTCGAAATCGACCCCCATCGTGGCGTTCGCGCATATCCCGCTCTGGACGGTCTATCCGGAATGGGGCTGGGGCACCGAGGACGGCGGACGCGTGCTGGAAATGCTGAAGGGCTTTGGCTCCGTGACCGTGCTCAACGGCCACATCCATCAGATCATGCAGAAGGTCGAAGGCAACGTCACCTTTCATACCGCGCGCTCGACCGCGTTCCCGCAGCCAGCACCCGGCACCGCCCCCTCGCCCGGCCCGATGAAGGTCGAGGACGCCAAGCTTCGAAGCATGCTCGGCATCGCCAGCATCAACTTCAAGCAGGGCGATCAGAGGCTCGCAATCATCGACTCTCCGCTGGCCGGCTAAAGGAATTTTGAAGATGAAAAGAACACTCCTCCGCGGCCTCGTGCTGGCCGCGGCCCTCCTCCTGCCGCTCGGCGCTGCCGCGCAGGCCCAGGAGCTCAGCGTGACCATCGACAACTTCACCTTCTCTCCGCCCGAGCTGAAGGTGAAGGTCGGCGACACCGTCACCTGGACCAATCACGACGACATTCCGCACACCGTGGTGTCGGCGGGAAAATATCGCTCCAAGACGCTGGATACCGACAACAAGTTCTCGTTCACCTTCACCTCCGCGGGTGACTACAAGTATTTTTGCTCGCTGCACCCGCACATGACCGGAATGATCAAGGTTGAGTAGCAGTCAAATCCAAGGCATCACCATGACGCCCGGCCAGTGGCTTTCCGCCGGCCGGGCGGATTCACGTTCTGCAGAAGTCGGACAAGCAAAGGTCGGGCAAGCAGCGATGCCAGCGAATACCACCGAGGACGACCCGGAGCGGGCACGCCGCTTCCGGGAAGCGGCGCTGCCGCATCTGGACGATGTCTATACGCTGGCGCGCTATCTGCTGCGCGATGCGGCGGATGCGGAAGACGCGGTGCAGGAATGTTACCTGCGCGCGCTGAAGCATTTCGACACCTATCGCGGGCCTGCGATGAAGCCGTGGCTGCTTGCGATCCTGCGCAATGTCTGCCGCGCGGAGTTTGCCAGGCGCGCGAGCGCGCCGGCCAGGACGATCGACGACAGCCCGGAGGCCGCCGAGCAGACGCCGCTCTGGCACGAGGAACAGCAGACGCCGGAAGCCGAGATACTGCGCGAGCGCGATGCCTCGGCGATCAGGCGGTTGGTCGATGCGCTGGCCGAACCGTTCAAGGAGACCTTCGTATTGCGCGAAATCAATAATCTTTCGTACCGCGAGATCGCCGACGCGGTCGGTGCACCGGTTGGCACCGTGATGAGCCGTCTTGCGCGCGCCCGCGCCATGCTGCGTTCGGCATGGCTCGCGGAACAGGAGCAACCCAGATGACTTGCGACGAGGCAAAGATCCTTCTTCATGCGCTGATCGATGGCGAGCTCGATGCCGGCCATGCGCGCGAGGTCGAAGCCCATATCGCCGGATGTGCGTCCTGCACCGCCGAGCTCGCCGCCTATCGGACGATGCGCGAGGCCATCGTGAGTGCGGATTTGCGCTACACGGCGCCTGCCAGCCTGCGCCAACGCCTCGACGCGGCGCTGCCGAAGCCTTCGCCCATGCCGGTGTCGAACGTGACGCCGCTGGCGAGCCGCCGCTCGGTGCTGCGCGGCTTTGCGCTGGGCTCTGCGGTCTCGGCGCTGGCCGCGACCGGCCTTTTCGCGGTCGTGCTGCGCAACGGCGATCAGCAGCTGATCGAATCCGAAATCGTCTCCGCTCATCTGCGCTCGCTGCAGCCCGGCCATTTGATCGACGTGGTCTCTACCGATCAGCACACGGTGAAGCCATGGTTCAACGGCAAGCTCGACGTGTCGCCTCCGGTGATCGACCTCACCGCGCAGGGCTTTACCCTGATCGGCGGCCGGCTCGACTATGTCGATGCGCGGGCGATCGGCGCCGTCGTCTACAAGCGCCGCGCCCATGTCATCAACCTGTTCGTGGCGCAGACCTCGAGCACCGCGCGAAAGCCCGCGAAGATCGAGACCGTCCAGGGCTTCAACATCCGCAGCTGGAGCGACCGCGGCCTGAACTACTGGGCGGTCAGCGACATCGGCGTCGACGAGCTCAACGAGTTCGGCGAGAAGTTCGAGGCGGCCACACAGGTGAACAAGGAGGGTTAGCTGCTAGCCCCATCGTCATTGCGAGGAGCGCAGCGACGAAGCAACGCGCGGTCGCATGGATTGTTTCGCGGAGCCTGTCATCGGCCGCGCGTCCGCGCGGACCCGTTGGCTCGCAATGACGGCTGTTAGATTTTGTAGCTGGGATGAGTGAAGCGCCATCCGGTCAAATTCATATATTGCTCCGCCCCAGCGCCTTCGTAGATGCGCGAGCCTTGATTTTTGTATCATTAGATGATACATTATGGTTCGTGATCAAGTCTTTCCGGAACAAGACGACCGAGGCCGTCTTCAACGGCGAAGCTCCGAAGGGCTTCCCTGCCGATCTGGTTGGGGTGGCCCGCCGGAAACTCCGTTATCTCAACGCCGCAAATGGTCTCGGCGACTTGAGGGCGCCTCCCGGCAATCGACTTGAGGCGTTGATGGGAGATCGCAGAGGACAACATTCGATTAGGATCAACGACCAGTTCCGGGTGTGCTTCATTTGGACTGCGGAAGGTCCAACCGAAGTCGAAATCGTGGACTATCATTGAAAGAGAACGCGACGATGGCCAAGAAGCTCAAACCGATGCATCCAGGTGAGGTTCTGCGCGAGGAGTTTTTGCTTCCGCTGAAAATGTCGGCCGGCGCGCTTGCCAAAGCGTGTGGCTTGCCTCGGACCCGTATCGAAAGAATCGCTGGCGAACAGACCGGCATTACCGCCGACACCGCGCTTCGGCTTGCCAAGGCGCTCGGCACCACCGCGCAGCTTTGGCTCAACCTGCAAAATGACTATGACATTCAGATCGCCAAGCGCGAACTCGGCAAGGTTCTCGAACGGATCGAGACGGTGAACAAGCCAAAGGCAGCGTAACCGCCGGCCCTACGCCGACTTCCTGACCGCGTTGTCCACCAGCGTCTTGCCGAGCGACCAGATCGCGCCGGGAACCTTGTGGCTGCCGGCGATGACGGTATCAAACGCCGTCTCGATCCACTTGCAGTCTTCGTCGGTGATGACGAGCGGCGGCAGCAGCTTGATGGTGTGGCTGCCGTGGCCGGCGACTTGCGTCAGGATCTTGTGATCCTTGAACAGCGGCACGGTGATGAGCTGGCAGAACAGGCCCTTGTTGGCGGTCTCCAGCACGTTCCACGACGCTTTCAGCCGCAGCGATTTCGGCGGGCCGAATTCGACGCCGATCATCAGCCCCTTGCCGCGTACTTCCTTCATCAGCTCGTAGCCCGGCACCATGCGCGTCAGCGCGAGCCTGAGCTCCGCGCCGCGCTTGGCTGCCTGCTCAACCAGCTTCTCGGCCTCGATCACTTCCAGCGTGGCAATGCCGGCCGCCATGGCGAGATCGTTCTTCCCAAAGGTCGATCCGTGCACGACGGCACGGTCCATCTGGTTGAAGATCTTGTCGAAGATATTCTTGCGCGTCATCAGCGCGCCGATCGGCACGTGCCCGCCCGACAAGGCCTTCGCGAGCAGCACCATGTCGGGCTCGACATTCCAGTGCTCGATCGCGAGGAAGCGGCCGGTACGCCCGATGCCGGTCTGGATCTCGTCGGCGATGAACAGCGTGCCGTATTTCCTGCACAGCGCGGCCGCGCCCGGCAGGAATTCGTCGGTCGGCATGTTGACGCCCTTGCCCTGGATCGGCTCGACGATGAAGGCGGCGACCTCGCGCGACGACAGCGCCTTGTCGAGCGCCACGAGATCGTTGAAGGGGATCGCGGTGCATCCCGGCAAAAGCGGTTCGAAGCCGGAGCGGAAATTCATGTCGTCGGTGAGCGACAGGGCGCCATAGGAAAGGCCGTGGAAGGAATGCGTGCAATGCACGATGCCGGGCCGCCCCGTTGCGCCGCGCGCGAACTTGATCGCGGCCTCGACCGTCTCCGCGCCCGAATTGGCGAAGAACACCTTGTCGAGATAGGGCATATATTTCAGCAGCCGCTCGGCGAGCACGCCGGCAAGCGTCGAGACGTCGAGTTGCACGAGGTTCGGCAGGTCGGCCTCGAGCACGCTCTTGAGGGTCGCGCGCAGCGCGGGGTGGTTGCGGCCGATCGCAAAAACGCCAAAACCGCTCAGTAGGTCGAGATAGCGAACGTCATCGCGATCGTAGAGATATTGGCCTTGCCCCTTCTTGAAGCCGACGTCATATCCGATGGTCTTGAGCACGCGCACCAGTTGCTCATTCAGGTGGCGCGCATGCATGGAACTGCGCTGCCCCTGGCGCTGCGCAAACACCTCGGAGGCGTCTATATTGGAACCCGGCATCGGCTACGTACTTCGGTTGATGGCCATTTCGTCAATTGAAAATGCCCAATACGGCGTTTTGCCCTCATTCGCACCAGCAAAGCAAGCACAGGTTTGAACCATGTTGCACTGCCCACGAAACCTCGTGAAATCGGCCCTTGTCTTATCCGTATTGGTACTGGGGACTAACGTCACCCCCGCCCTGGCCGCCGATCCCACCGGCGATTGGCGGGTCGCCGATGGCGTTGCCGATATCCGCGTCGCCCAATGCGGTAGCGACATGTGGGGCGTGGTGGTCTGGGAGAAGGAGCCCGGCGGGCGCGACAGCAACAATCCTGATGTATCAAAAAAGAACAGGCCGACCCTCGGCATGCCGATCCTGCTCGACATGAAGAAGAAGCCCGGGACCGATACTTGGGAGGGCCAAGTCTACAACGCCAAGGACGGCCAGACCTATTCCTCCTCCATCACCCCGACCGACGCCGATCATCTCGAGATCAGGGGCTGCGTGCTGGGCTTCCTCTGCGGCGGCGAGACCTGGACGCGCGTCGGCCCGCCGATCGCCTCGAGCCCGGTCAACAGCATGGCCAAGGGCTCAGCAAAAGCCCCCAAGCCGTCCACGACGACGGGCGCGGCCACAACGCCGCCGGCCAAGCCGGGAAAGAAGACGGCAACGGCTCATCCTAGTGATACCGTCGGCGATATCTGCCTACTCCCCGACATCGCGCGGGGTGATGTGACGCGGCTTTCCCATTAGCGCCGGCTGGAACAAGAGCACGGCGGCGAGCGTGGTGACGAGCGAAAGCGCGAGCAGCTTGCCCATGCTCGAGGTGCCAGGATGAGAGGACAGCCACAGGCTGCCGAAAGCGGTCGCAGTCGTCAGCGCGCTGAAGAAAATCGCGCGCGTGAGTGACGACTGCAACAGGTTGGTGCGGCCCGAGCGCCACGCCACGATGTAGTAGATCTTGAAGGCCACGCCGATGCCGAGCAGCAGCGGCAGCGCGACGATGTTGGCGAAGTTGAGCGGCAGGCCGATCAGCACGCAGATTTCCATCGTCACCGCGCCGGCGACGAGCAAGGGCACCAGCGTCATCAGCACGTCAGTGAATCGCCCGAGCGTGATCCACAGCAGCAGCGCAATCACGACCAGCGCGTAGATGCCGGCGTGGGTGAATGCCTCGACCACCGTATCGCCGGATTTGAGGATCGAGACCGGCCCGCCGACCGCGGTCGGCTCGGCCGCGAGCACGGCGCTCGCGAATCTGCGCAAGTTGTCGTTGTCGTTGGGATCGCCCTTGGGCAACGCCTGGACCCGAATCAGCCCGTCCTTGGCCTTCCAGGCGCTGACGATTTCGGGCGGCAGTGTCTGCAGGCTGATGGGCTGGGCCTGCATCGCGTTCCGCAGTTGCGCCAGCACGACCTGCAAGGGATCGACGAATACCGCCTGCGCCTTGTTGCGCGTGGCCTCGCTCGCATTGGCGAGCTTCTCCAGCGCATCGGCAAGGCGCCTCGAGGCAGTCGCGCCCGGCCCCTTGTCCTCGCCGGCGGTGCGGCGCAGATTATCCGTCGCGCTCTTCAAGGATTCGACATTCTCCTCGTCCGAGGGCGCTGCATCGATCGAGTCCGGATTGAGCGCGGGGTTGAGCACCTTCGCGCCCTGCGCGATCAGCTTCAGCTTGGCGGGCTGATCATCCGGCACGAAGCTGTCGAGCGAGCGCACCTGCGCCACCTCCGGCAACTTCTCGAGCTTCGCCACGATCTGCCTGGCGTCGGCTTCCGAATGTGTCAGCACATTGACGGCGTTGGCGCCGGTGTTGGGATCCCGCCGCAGGTCGAGGAAGGTCGCGATCGACTCCGCCTTGGGATTGCGCAGGTTCATCGGGTTGAAGTCGAACTTCATGAAATAGAGCAGCGGCAGCCCCGCAATCGCGATCGCCAGCGTGCCGGCGACGATCGCCACGCGATGATCTTCCAGGAAGCGGTCGACGGGGGCGAGGAAGGCGTAACCGACCGGCTCCGACTCGCCGGGCGGATTGATCAGCTTCAGGATCGCCGGCAGCACCGTGATCGAGGAGAAGAAGGCGATCAACATGCCGGCGCCGGCAATCTCGCCGAGCTCGGAAATGCCCTTGTAATCGGTCGGCAGGAAGCACAGGAAACCGGCCGCGGTCGCCATCGCCGCGAGCGAGAGCGGCACGGCGGAACGCCGCGCGCCCTCCAGCAGCGCCTCGACCAGATTGTCGTTCTTGAAGCGCTCCGAGCGATAGCGGACGCTGAACTGGATGCCGAAATCGACGCCCAGGCCCACGAACAGCACCGCGAAGGCGACCGACAAGAGGTTCAGCGACCCCACCAGCCACAAGCCCACCGCGGTCGTGATCGATAGTCCGACAAACAGGTTGATGAACACGGCAAAGATGATCTTCGCCGAATGCAGCGCGAGCCAGAGGATGATCAGCACCACGACGAGGGTGCCGATGCCGTTGACGATCGCGCCATCCTGGACCGTGGCATATTCCTCGTTGGCGATCGGGATCGGTCCGGTCAGCCGCACGCGCGCCTGGTACTTGCCGGCGAAGTCGACGTCGGCGGCAGCCTTGCGGATCGCATCGGCGGCCTCCTTGCCCGGCTGCAGCGCGCTGTAGTCGATCACCGGCTTGAACTCGATGAAGGCGCGCTTGTCCGAATCGGAGAGCGGCTTGTCGCTGACCAGCGCGTGCCAGGAGAAATTGGCATTGCCCTTGTTCACGACGTCCTCGACCGTCTGCGCGATCAGGTTGAAGGGCCGCGCGGTGTTGTCGAGCTTGACCTCGCCGCGCTTGACGCCGGCAAGCCCGGTCTCGAGCGCTCCGGTCAGGCCGCGGATCGAGGGATCGCCGGCCATGATCTCGATCAGGGGTGCTGCGCTCTCGAACTGGGAGGTGAGCTTGGCGACCTCATCGGTCGGTAGAAACAACAGGCCGTTCTTCTCAAAGAACTCGCCGGAGCCGAGCGGCTGCATAGAGACGAAGTTCTTCTTGTCGTCCCTCAGCCTGGCTTCCAGCGCGGCCGCCGCCGATGTCGTCAGCTCCGGGGTGGGCGCCTCGACCACCGCGAGGATGGTTGCGTCCTGATCAAAAGCCTTGTCGAATTGGACGTCGCGCTGACGCCAGTCCATCTTGTCCGAGATCAGGGTATTGATGTCGGTGTTGATGACGAAATGCTGGGAGGCGTAATAGCCCGACGCAACCGCGAGGACGACTCCGACAAGCAGCGTCAGCGTGGCGAACCGGGTACAGGCTCTGACGATCGAGACGACGATACTTGTCAGCACATCTTTTCTTTCTAACGTTAACGCGGCAACGCCCGCTGTCTAGCGGAGTTCCGAAGCCTGCGCTAACCTGTTTCTCGAGGAATTTTTATTAGGCAGCACAGGCACATAGCGGAAAACGTGATGGTTCCGGTTGGAGCGCTGGTATAACCGGGATTGTTGGGCCGTAAAGTGACGAACGAGTGAGGAAGCAAGGTGTTGATCTTCCTGGATTGAGCTGGGAGTAACCTTTTACCATCTCACCATCGAGTGGCGGGCCCAAGGGGAACTTTTCGCGCGGCCCGCTTTTCTAGCTGACGGATTTTTGACACAAGACCTTATGCTTCCAGCCGTTTTCGTGCTGGAGGTCACAAACAAGCGTGGCGCGGATATTGCACATATTGGCCGCGGGACGGTGTCTGGGGACTGAAAGCGAGGCAAATTGAGCAGCGGACGCCCCATCGAAGTGTATCTGGCCCAGCCGCGCGGTTTTTGCGCCGGCGTGGTGCGCGCCATCGAGATCGTGGAGCGCGCGCTCGAGAAATATGGCCCGCCCGTCTATGTGCGTCACGAAATCGTGCATAACAAATACGTGGTCGAGAGCCTGAAGAACAAGGGCGCGATCTTTGTCGAGGACCTCTCGGAAGTTCCACCGCAATCCGTAACCGTTTTCTCCGCCCACGGCGTGGCGCGCACCGTGGAGGAGGAAGCCTCCGACCGCGGGCTTTCGGTGCTCAACGCCACCTGCCCGCTGGTCACGAAAGTCCACAATCAAGGCAAGCGTTACAGGTCGAAGGGCCGCGCCCTGATCCTGATCGGCCATGCCGGCCACCCCGAGGTCGAGGGCACGATGGGCCAGGTTCCGGGCCCGGTGCTATTGGTCCAAAATGTGGACGAAGTCGCGGCCTTGGCGCTGCCGGTCGACACCCCGGTGGCCTACATCACCCAAACTACCCTCAGCGTGGACGATACCAAGGACATCATCACGGCTCTTCACGCTCGCTTTAGGGATATTCAAGGCCCGGACATCCGGGATATCTGCTATGCGACACAGAACCGCCAATCTGCAGTAAGGGACCTTAGCAAGCTCGTTGACGTTATTCTGGTGGTGGGCGCCGCCAATAGCTCCAATTCCAACCGGCTACGCGAAATCGGCACCGAGGTCGGCGTCGCGAGCTACCTGATCGCTGATGGCAGCGAGCTGAATCCGGATTGGCTGAAGGACGCCAAGGCCGTCGGCATCACCGCCGGCGCTTCGGCGCCGGAGGTCCTGGTGGATGATGTGATCGAAGCGCTCAGGCGCATCGGGCCGGTGTCGGTCTCGGTGCTGCCGGGCCGGGAAGAAAATATCGAGTTCAGATTGCCGCAGGCGCTCGCGGCAATCTGACCCTGGAGAGTTCAGTTCGGGAACCAACAAGAAAGTAAGTGATGGCTATACCCTTCTTCAAGGAACTGCGTATCGGCGGATATCTCATCAAGCAGAAGCTGCTCGGCCGCCAACGCTATCCGCTGGTGCTCATGCTCGAGCCCTTGTTCCGCTGCAACCTGGCGTGCGTCGGCTGCGGCAAGATCGACTATCCCGACGCGATCCTCAATCGCCGCATGACGGCGCAGGAATGCTGGGACGCGGCGGAGGAATGCGGCGCGCCAATGGTGGCGATCCCCGGCGGCGAGCCGTTGATCCACAAAGAGATCGGCGAGATCGTGCGCGGGCTCGTCGCGCGCAAGAAGTTCGTCTCGCTCTGCACCAACGCGCTGCTGCTCGAGAAGAAACTCGATCTGTTCGAGCCCTCGCCCTATCTGTTCTTCTCCGTGCATCTCGACGGGTTGAGGGAGCATCACGACAAGTCGGTTTCGCAGAAGGGCGTGTTCGATCGCGCGGTGTCTGCGATCAAGGCCGCCAAGGCGCGCGGCTTCACCGTCAACGTCAACGCCACCATCTTCGACGGCCATCCGGCGGAAGAGATCGCCAAATTCCTCGACTTCACCACCGAGCTCGGCGTCGGCGTGTCGATGTCACCGGGCTACGCCTATGAGCGCGCGCCCGACCAGGAGCACTTCCTCAACCGCACCAAGACCAAGAAGCTGTTCCGCGACATCTTTGCGCTCGGCAAAGGCAAGAAGTGGAATTTCATGCATTCTGGCCTGTTCCTCGACTTCCTCGCCGGCAACCAGGAATACCACTGCACGCCGTGGGGCATGCCCGCGCGCAACATCTTCGGCTGGCAGAAGCCGTGCTATCTGCTCGGCGAAGGCTACGCCAAGACGTTCAAGGAGCTGATGGAGACCACCGATTGGGACTCCTACGGCACCGGCAAGTATGAAAAGTGCGCCAACTGCATGGCCCATTGCGGCTATGAGCCGACGGCCGCGACCGCGGCACTGCACAACCCGTTCAAGGCGATGTGGGTGGCGCTGCGCGGCGTTCGCACCACCGGTCCAATGGCGCCGGAGATCGACCTCTCCAGGCAGCGCCCGGCGCAGTACATCTTCTCGGAGCAGGTGCAGAAGAAGCTCTCAGAGATTCGCCACGACGAGGCCGTCGCCGCCCAGCAGAAAGCCACGACAGCCGCGTAGGCTCTTCAGCGCGCGGTTGAAATCGAGACCAGTCGAGACCAGGGCGCGCAACGCTTTCGGATTGCGCGCCAGCCCACCGAGGATCTTGCGCAGGTCGATCTCGCCGTTCGGCTTGATCGCGCTCCGCGCCAGCGCCGGCAGCGTCCGGCTGGCGGGGTCGGCGATGACGCGCAGGGCGGCAAAGGGAAGCTCGTTCTCGGCAGCGTAGGCCGCGGCGATGTGGCTTTCCATGTCGACGGCGGCAGCGCCCGTCTCCGAGCGCAGCGCGGCCTTAGAGGACTGCGCCACCACCACCTCTTCCACGCCCGCAAGGCCGCCCCGGACAATGCGGCGGCGGCCGAGCGCGAGGCTGGCGATCTGTGGTTCACTGAGCGAGAGGCCGGCGAGCCAGCGCGTGTCGCCGGACGTGACCTCCGTTGCCACCACGACATCGCCCGATCTCAGCGACGGATCGAGGCCGCCGGCGACCCCAAACGAGATCACGCCGCGGATGGTCGCCGGATCGAGCACCGTGAGGAGCGCGCGCAATTGCTGCGGATCGCTGGATGAGCAGATAACGGCCATTCCCGGCCCTGCCGCGATACGCGCCTCCTGAACCAAACCTGTCACAATCAAAACCGGCCGCGGGTCCACCCGTCCCACGGACGGGTCGTCCCCCGCCCCCAAATTCACATCCCGACCCCTACCACCCTGCTGTTGGTGTTCTTCAGGTTACGATACCGCGCCAGCGCCCACAGCGGAAAGAACCTCGGATATCCATGGTAGCGCAGGTAAAACACCCGAGGAAAGCCTGTTGCCGTATAGCGTTGCTCGTCCCACAGCCCTTTTTCGGCCTGTGTTGCAATTAGGTACTCAACGCCCCGGGCAACCGCGGGATTTCCGACTTCGCCCGCCGCCATCAGTCCGAGCAAGGCCCATGCCGTTTGCGATGCGGTGCTCGGCGCGGGCTCCAGACCCTTGTAGTCGAGGCGGTAGCTGACCGCGTCCTCGCCCCAGCCGCCATCCTGGTTCTGGACCGCGACCAGCCAGTCCGCCGCCTTTCGAATCATCGGATCCTGGTGGCTGACGCCCGCCGCGTTGAGCGCGCACAGCACCGACCAGGTTCCGTAGATGTAGTTCATGCCCCAGCGGCCGTACCAGGAACCCTCCGGATGCTGGGTCCGGCGCAGATATCGGATGCCGGCCGCGACGCCCGGATTGTCCTTGGTCTGGCCGAGCTGCGCCAGCATCGAAACGCAGCGCGCGGTGACATCCTCGGTGGGCGGATCGAGCAAGGCGCCGTGATCGGAGAACGGGATATTGTTGAGGTAATATTCGAGATTGTTGACGTCGAAGGCGGCCCAGCCGCCATCGTCGCTCTGCATCCCCTCGATCCATTCGCGGCCGCGCGCGATCGCCTCGTCATAACTGCGGCCGCCGGTCGCGCGCTGCATGCGCTCCATCGACATCACCACCACGGCGGTGTCGTCGAGATCGGGGTAATGCGCGTTGTTATACTGGAACGCCCAGCCGCCCGGCCGGACGTCCGGCCGCTTCACCGCCCAATCGCCCTTGACGTCGAGAACCTGCTTGCCCAGCAGCCAGTCCAGCCCGCGCTTTGCCGAGGAGACGGCCGCCTCGCTGCCTGCTTCCATCATGGCGTGGCAGGTCAGCGTCGTGTCC
>Ga0070683_100003753_pt1 | contig 12392 bp, 8 predicted proteins | sample KBSC713LmetaG_FD_64662 | JGI IMG/M metagenome (GOLD analysis project Ga0070683, IMG submission 64662) | Corn rhizosphere microbial communities from Kellogg Biological Station, Michigan, USA - KBS C7.1-3L metaG | ecosystem: Host-associated > Plants > Roots > Rhizosphere ...
CCGGACGGCCAGCAGATGGTCGCCGAGTGGTACATGAAGAACGTCGGCACGCCGTACGAGCTCTCGGGGCTGCCGCAGCTCTATCAGGATTACGTCGGCCACGACAACAACCGCGACGCCTACATGCTCAACATGATCGAGTCGCGGGTCATCGAGCACACCTGGCGGCAGTGGGAGCCGCAGATCATCTACGTGCACCACCAGTCCGGGCCGTTCCCGACGCGCATCTGGCTGCCGCCGTTCTCGGAGCCGGTGGGCGTCGAGGCGCCGCCTGTCGTCGCGCGCGAAGTCAACATGATCGGGATGGGGATCGCCAAGGCGCTCGACGAGCACGGCAAGCCCGGCGCCACGCACATGGGTACCGCGTTCGACGCCTGGTATCCGGGCTACATCGACTACGCGCCGATCTTCAAGAACATCGCCGCGTATTGGACCGAGACCGCGCTCTACCAGTACGCGACGCCGCACGAGTACACGATCAACGACTTCCCGCAGAACTTCCGCGACCTGCGCCCGCAGAGCCTCTACTCGAGCCCGTGGAAGCCCGGCTGGTGGCATCTGCGCGACGCCGTCGACTACATGGAGATCGGCTCGCTCGCCACGATCGAGTACGCCTCGAAGTACAAAGACTCGCTGCTGATGAACCGCTATCGCGCCGGACGCGATCAGATCGCCGCCGGGTCCGCCAAGCCGCCCTATGCCTACGTCGTTCCGCAGAACCAGCGCGACCCCGTCGCGGCCGTGGAACTGCTGCGGCGGCTCGCCTTCGGCGGCGTGCGCGTGTCGCAGTTGACCGGCGCGGTGTCGATCGACGGAACGTCATATCCCGCCGGCACGTGGATCGTTCCGACGGACCAGGAGTTCGCGGCGATGGCGCGGGAAGTGCTCGACGTGCAGCGGTATCCCGATCTGCGGCAATACCCCGGCGGTCCGCCCGAGCGTCCCTACGACGCAGCCGGCTGGACCCTGCCGATGCAGATGGGCGTGCAGGTCGTGGCGGCGGCAACGCCGCTCGGCGCCGACGCGCGCGCCCGGATGAAAGTGCTGGGCCCGCTGCCGGACGTGAAGGTGAAGCCGTCGCCGTACGCGGGCAGCGCACAGGATGCGGCGCCCTTCGACAGCGTTCCCGGCACCGGCTTCGACAGCGAGGCGTCCGCCGCCGCCATCGTCCCGCCGGCGGGGACGATCACCGGCACCGGACCGGCGCTGTCGCTCGATCCGGCGCAGAACAACAGCTACCGCGCCATCAATCGCGCCTGGACGAGCGGCGGCTCGGTGCAGTTCGCCGGCGGCCGCTATCTCGTCACCGGCCTGACCGAGACGCAGCAGGACCAGCTCGTGCGATCGCTGGCGCTCGCCGCCGAGCGGACGTCGGCGTCCGGCACGGCGGTGAAGAAGCCGCGCATCGGCCTGTTCCGCCCGTGGAGCGGCAGCATGGACGAGGGCTGGACGCGCTGGGTCCTCGAGCAATACGGCTTCGAGTACGTCGCGCTTCGCCCGGCCGACTTCAAATCGCCGCTGACGGGCAAGGTCGACGTCGTGATCCTGGCCGACGACGCGCGGCTGCCGCTGGAAGGCGCGGGCGGCGGTCGCGGTGGCGGCCGTGGTGGCGCCGGACAGGTGCGGCCCGAGTACGCGGATCGTCTCAGCGCCGCCGACCTCGCGTCCTTCGAGCAGTTCGTTCGCGGCGGCGGCACGGTCGTCTGCCTGAATTCCGCGTCCACCTTCGCGATCCAGCAGTTCAAGCTGCCGGTCAAGAACGTCGTCCAGGGGCTGCGCCCGGAGGAGTTCTTCCTGCACGGAACGATCGTCGGCGTGACCGTCGATCCCGCGAGTCAGGTCATGGCCGGCATGGCCGCGAAGTCCGCGGTGTTCGCCGACGGCAGCCCGGTTTTCGAGACGCAGGACGGATTCAAAGGCACGGTGCTGGCGACCTACCAGGATTCGGGATCGCCGCTTCTGTCGGGATATCTGATCGGCGAGAAGTATCTCAACGGCAAGGCGGCGGCGCTCGACGTGCACCTCGACAACGGCCACGTCGTGCTGCTCGGCTTCCGACCGGAGTGGCGCGGCCAGCCGTTCGGGACGTTCAAGGTGATCTTCAACGCGGCGCTGAGCGCGGGGATCTCCCGTTAGCGCCTCGAAGGTCACCAAGAGAAGTCTGTTCAGATTTCGTGATCTTGGTGACTTTGTGTTCTTCGTGGCCGCTGCCGTCGGCTCGTCTCAGCGCCGTCAACGAGATTACGCCCGCGCGAAGTCGATGAAGCCGCGCGGCGGGTCGGTGCTGATCAGACGGACGCGCGTCCGGTCTCCGACGTCGAGTCCCTGCGCCCCCTGGTCGAGGCGGCCTTCGACGGGCGTGCGCAACAGCCGCACCCACGTGCCTTTCGGCCCCGCGCCGGTGACAATCGCGTCGAACACCTCGCCGATGCGGTTGCCCAACCATAACGCGGCGGCGGCCTTCTTCGTCAGGCGTTCGACCTTGTTCGCGGCATCCTCCTGCTCGGTGCAGTGGCGCGCCAGCGTCGACAGATCGTCGAGCGAATACGGCGAGCTCTGCCCGGCCAGCGCCGCCTTGATCAGGCGCTGGGTCAACACATCCGGATAGCGGCGGTTGGGCGCCGTGGAATGTGAGTAGCCGTGCGCGGCCAGCGCGAAGTGCAGCGTCGCCTGCTCGGGCGTGGCCGCCACGTACTCGCCGCGTCCGAGCAGCTTGATGATCGCCAGCGACAGATCGGCGAAGGTGTCTGGTGATTGCTGGCGCGCGGACTTGAGAAACGCCTGCAGCGCCGTGGCGTCGGGCTGGAGGGGCAGCCGTCCGCCGTGCTGCGCCGCCAGATCGACGATGCGCGGCCAGCGCTCCGGCTCGCGGACCACGCGGCGGATGGCGGGCAGGCCGCGCGCGCTCAGGAACCGGGCCACCGCGCCGTTGGAGGCGACCATGAAGTTCTCGATCATCAGCTTGGCGCGGTTCGGCTGCTCGGTCCGCAGCTCACGCACGCCAGTGTCGTCGACGACCGGCTTCAACTCCGTGCGATCGAAGTCGAGCGCGCCGCACTCCTCGCGCTCCTGCTGCAGCCGGACCGCGATCTCGTCCTGCCGCTTCAGCTGGTCGGCCAGCTCCGGCACGCGGACCACGGGCGGCGGCACCGGTCCGGAGCCGTCGAGCCATGCCGCGACGCCAGAATAGGTGAGCTGCGCCTTGTTTCTCACCAGGGCGCGGTAGATCTCCGCCGCGGTGACGGTCCCCTTCTCCCCGACCGTCATGTCGACGACAATCGCCTGGCGATCCTGATTCTCGTTGAGCGACGTGCGATCGGTCGACAGCGACGGCGGCAGCATCGGGAAGATGATGGCCGGGGTGTAGACCGACGTGGTGTTGCGCTGCGCATGCGCGTCGAGCGGCGAGGCCTTCGTGACGATGCCGTCGACGTCGGCGACGGCCACGAGCACCCGCGTGGCCCCGTCTTCGCCCATGCAGACCTCGATCTGATCGAGGTCGCGCGAGTCGTCGTTGTCGATCGACGACCACGGCAGCGCGCGCAGGTCGCGGAGGGCCGCGCCTCCCGGCCGGACCTGTGCCGCGGCCGCCTGCGCTGCCGCCGCGGCGGAGAAGTCCGGCTCGAAGCCGTAGGTCGCCATCGCCCGCCGGGCGATCGCTTCGAGCTGCTGTTTCTGCGATCCGTTCATTGGTTCACCCACGCGTCAAAAGCGGCGCGAGCCGCCGCCGCGATCGCGCGCTCGCGCGTCGCTTCGTCCGAAGTGGAGTCTTTCACGAATATGGCGATCGCGAGATGATGCCCGTTGGGCAGGGAGACGATGCCGATGTCGTTCGTCGCCCGCGTCAGCCCGTTGCGGGTGGCGTCGGTGCCGGTCTTGTGCGCCACCGCCGTGCCCGGCGGCAGCTGTCCTTTGATGCGGTCGGGGCCGGGCGTCGAGGCAGCCAGGTCGTCCAGGAGTAGATGGCGCGCCGCCGCGGAGACGCCCCGCCCCTCGACGAGCGCCCGCAGCAGCGCCGCCGCGGCACGCGGGGTGGCGTAGTTCCGATACTGCGCCATCTCGTCGCTCGACATCTCGCGCTCGGTGGCCACGACGACCATGTCGCGTATGCCGAGAGCCCGCACGTAGGCGGTGACGCGCGCGCCGCCGCCGACCAGCGCGTAGAGGGCGTCCGACGCGACGCCGTCGCTGTCGACGATCGCGGCACGGATCAGGTCTCGCACGCTGAGCTCGATGCCCCCTTGCGGATAGCGATCGCGCAGCGGACTGTGGAAGCGCACGTCGGTCATGTCGCGGCGGGTGAGCCGGACGCGCCGGTCGAGCGTCAACGTCTTGCGCTCGACGCCGTCCAGAATCGCCATGGCGATCGGCAGCTTGTAGACGCTTTGCATCGGGAACCGCTCGTCCCCGTTCAGCTGCTCCAGACGGCCATCTTCGAGCCCCTGCGCGCACACGCCCATCCGGCCGCCGCTGGTTGCCGCGATGGCGGCGAAGCGCTCTGTCAGGGTGATCGTGAGGACGATCGCGGTCAGCACCGAATCAGTCTCCTATCGCGGCGGGTTGACGGGAAGCGGCAGCCGCTCGCCGAGCTCGCGCAGCCACTGCAGCACGACGATGGCGCTGTCGGCGTCGGGATGCCGCTCGATCAGGACACGACCGGCAGGCGTGACCGCCAGGGGCCGTTCACCGGCGCGGTCGAGCACCGCCTGCGCGGGTGAAGCGGCGGCGGAGCCATCGCCGGCGAATGGTACGCACAGCAGGCGGCGTCCGCTGGTGAAATAGATGGCGCGTCCATCCGCCGTCCAGTGCGGCTTCGAGCCGCCGTCGCTGGTCAGCGCGATTCGGCGGCCGTCCGTCGTCGAGCGGACGACGACTTCGCGCCGGCCGGACGCGGTCGATTCGAGCGCCAGCCATCGGCCGTCTGGCGAGAACGCCGGCGCCGATTCGTCGAACGGCCCGTCGGTGAGGATGCGCGGGGGCGACCCGTCCGGCGCAGCGACGCCGACCGACGCGTGGCCGTCGTGGAACACGGTGAGCGCGATCCGCCCGTCGGCGGCGATCGAGGTCGGAAACGCCTGCGGCGGCAGACCGCGCACGGCGACGGGCGCTTCGCTGCGCTCGGACGCCGAGCGGGAGACGACTCGGTAGGGGCCGTCCGGATCGCGGGTCGAGAAGAAGAGTCGCGATCCGTCCGCCGCCCACGCCGGCGACGCGTTCAGGCCGCCGAAGGTCAGGCGCGTCGGCGCGCCCGCCCCGAGATCGACCATCCAGACGTCACCGCTCGCGTCGATGCCGGCGGCGCGGCGCGAGTCGGGAGCGATCGCGATCGCGCGCAGCCGCGACAGCGGGCCGGCGTCGGCGCCGTCGCTCCACACCCGTGACGGACGTGCCGATCCGCGAACGATGGCCAGCGCATTGCCGCCGACGGCGAACTCCGGCGCCCCCTCCGCTGGCGGCGCCGCAACCGCGTCGGTCGGGCCGGTCAACACGAGCGTCCGCGTGTCGAAGGTCGCGGCTTGCAGATCGCTGCCGGCCGAGAGCAGCAGGTAGCCGATGCCGGCGGGCAGCGCCCGCCGCACGTCCCGACGGAGAACGCGCACGCCCCCCGAATCGGGTGCCAGGGCTGCCAGCGTGTCAGGCGCTTCCGGGTCCGGATCGGACGCGATCGTGAAGATCAAGCCGTGCGACGCGGGAACGACCGCCGGAAAGCGATGCCGCAGCTCACCGCGTCCGGCTGACGGCGCGGTCAGCGTCTGCGCGCGCCCCCCCTGGTCGTCGACGATGGAGAGGCCACCGGCCGTCGACGCGGCAAAGACGATCCGCCCGTCCGCGGTCCAGGCGGCGCCTCCCGGATCGGGCGCTGCCGCCAGCGGCGTCGGCGCGCCGCCGCCCGCCGCGATCTTCTTCAGCGCGCCGTCGGCGAAGAAGGCGATCCACCGTCCGTCTGGCGAGAACGTCGGCGCGTGCGCGCCGTCGGTGCCGGCCAGCGCCTGCGCGTCGAACCGATCGATCGCGCGCACATAGAGCGCGCAGCGATCGGTCGCGCCGTCGCAGGCCGACCACGCGAACGACCGGCCGTCGGGCGAGATGGCGATCGGCGCGGCCTCGCGATCGAACGTCGTGCCCGGCGCGGTGCGCAGCTCGAGACGGGCGACGGGCGGCGGGTCGGGTGGCTTCGACGTCGCCGTGTGCCAGACGGCGGCGGTCGCGAGTCCCGCGCACAGCGCGGCGATGCTCCACGGGATCAGCTGCCAGTCGACGCGCGCGGGCGGGGCCGGGGTCAGACTGGGGTCAGACACAGGTCTGACCCTGGTCTGACCCTGGTCTGACCCCGGTCTGACCCCGGTCTGACCCTGGTCTGACCCCTCGGGCTCCGGCGTGACCAGGAAGCGGTAGCCGCGGCGGTGGACGGTCTGGATGAAGCGGGGGGACTGGGGGTCGTCGCCCAGCGCCTGGCGCAGAAAACTGACGGCCTCGGCCAGCGAGGTGTCGGTGACGAAGGCGTCCTTCCACACCCGGTCGAGCAGCTCCTGGCGGGCGACGACCTCGCCGGCGCGGTCGAGCAGCACCTCGAGCACGCCGAGCACGCGCGGCGGCAGTGCGATTTCGGTCCCGTCGCGCCACAGCAGCCGGCTGTGCGGGTCGAAGGCGAACGGCCCGAAGCGAAGTCGCATGTCTTAAGAAGAACTTAAGACATTCTTCCTGGCGTTTGAAAGCGGTTTCAGGACTTCGCCGGCCCCGGTGCGCCACGGTTGCCGGACATGTCCATCTTCGCCACGAAGTCCATCGAAGCCATCACCCGCGAGCAGACGGCGGGCGCCGGCGCCGGCCTGAAGCGCGTGCTGGGGCCCTGGCAGCTCGTCACCCTCGGCGTCGGCGCGATCATCGGCACCGGCATCTTCGTCCTCACCGGCCAGGCCGCGGCGGCCAACGCCGGGCCGGCGATCGTCCTGTCGATGCTCATCGCCGGGGTGACGAGCGTCCTCGCCGCGCTCTGCTATTCGGAGTTCGCGGCGTCGGTACCCGTTGCCGGATCCGCCTACACCTATGCCTACGCGACGCTGGGCGAGTTCATCGCCTGGGTGATCGGCTGGGACCTCATCCTGGAGTACGCCCTCGGCGCCGCCACGGTCGCCGTCGGCTGGTCCGGCAATCTCGTCACGCTGCTGCACCAATTCGGGATGCAGTTCCCCGCCCAGTGGAGCGCGGCCCCGGGCACGGTCGTTCAGCTCGCCGGCGGAGCGATGGCGCCGACGACGGTCGCGATCTTCAACCTGCCCGCCGTCATCATCACCGTGCTCGTCACGCTGCTGCTGCTCGTCGGCGTGTCGGAGTCGGCGACCGTCAACGCGGTGATCGTGGTGATGAAGGTGGCGATCGTGCTGGTCGTCATCGCCGCCGGATCCCTGTTCCTGGACACGTCGCTCTGGCATCCGTTCATCCCCCCCAATACCGGCACCTTCGGCGAATACGGCTGGAGCGGGGTGCTGCGCGGCGCCGGCGTGATCTTCTTCGCGTATATCGGGTTCGACGCCGTGTCGACGTCGGCGCAGGAAGCCCGCGATCCGCAGCGCGACATGCCGCGCGGCATCCTCGGCTCGCTGGCGATCTGCACGGTGCTCTTCGTGCTGGTCTCCGGCGTCATGGTCGGTCTGGTGCCTTACCAGCGCATGCTCAACGAGCCGGCGCCGCTCGTCGTCGCCGTCGAAGCGGCGGCCGGGCGGGCGCAGGGAACGCCGTGGGGGCCGCTCATGAACACCTTGACCGTGATGCTGACCGTGGGTGCGCTGGCCGCGCTCAGCTCCGTCATGGTGGTGATGATGCTGGCTCAGCCGCGCATCTTCCTGGCGATGTCGCGCGACGGACTGATGCCGCGATGGGCGGGCCGCATCCACCCACGCTTCAACACGCCGCACATCTCGACGATCGTGACCGGCGTCGTGGTGGCGATTGCCTCGGGGCTGACGCCGATCGCGACGCTGGGGACGCTCGTCAACATCGGCACGCTGATGGCCTTCGTGATCGTGTCGATCGGGATCATCGTGCTGCGGCGCACGCGGCCCGACCTGCCGCGGCCGTTCCGCATGCCGCTGGTCCCGCTGCTGCCGGCGCTGTCCGCGACGGTCGCGCTCATCCTGATGCTCGGGCTGCCGCGCGCCACCTGGGAACGGCTGTTCATCTGGATGGCGATCGGGATCGTCGTTTACTTCTCCTACGGCTTCCGGCGCAGCCGCTTGCGCGGGACGCACGAGTCATATCGAAAAGAGATGGTCCCTATCGATTAATTCTGCTTTTGGTGATCCGAGCGGGGCGTTACTCTGCCACCATGAGCAAGAACACCAGCCGCTTTCTTGCGGTGAACCTGACCGAGTCCGAGTGGCAGGCGCTGCGCGCCGTCACACCCGATCCCTGTGCCTGGATCAAGACGCAGATTCAGAACCTCCTCCAGGAGTCCGGCGTGCTGCCCGCCTCCGACGAGCAGGAACCGGCCTTCGCCGCAGGCTTCAACGACTAGACGCCGCGGGCCCCATGTTCACCGGCGCTCTCCAACTCATCGCTCGAAAGCGGGCCAAGCGGGCCGGCCGGCCGGTGGTGTGGAGACGCACGTGAACTGAGACCCGACAACGTCTCGATGTCCCACTCCGACCGCCGGTCCACCACAGGACCGGCGGTCTTTTTTTTGTTCCGATGGAGAAGTAGAGTGCTGGAGACCGTATGCGCGCGGTAGTCATGAAATTCGGCGGATCGTCGGTGGTCGACGCCACCGCGATGCGCCGCGTCTTCCGCATCGTCGCGGCCGAACGCGACCGGGGAACGGTGCCCGTGGTCGTCGTCTCGGCGCTGGGCGGGGTGACCGACCGGCTGCTCGGGCTCGCCGAGCTGGCGCGCAAAGGGCAGCAGGCGGAGGCGGAAGCGGGGCTGAGCCAGCTCCTCGACCGCCATGCCGCCGAGGCAGCGGCGCTGGGCGCCGACGGGCAGGACGCCGCGCTTGTCCCGGCGCTGGAGGAGCAGATCGCTCATCTGCGGTCGTTGCTGCAGGCTGTGGGCGACACCCGGGCCGCCGACCCTCGCGCGCTCGACGCGATTGCCGCGTCGGGCGAGCTCCTCAGCAGCCGAATCGTCGCCGCTGGCATGGCAGCGGCCGGCCTGCCGGCCGTGTGGGTCGATGCCCGCGACGTCATCCACACCGACGACCGTCACACGTCGGCGACGCCGCTGAGCGGAGAGATTCGCGCCGCGTCGCGGGACCGTCTGCTTCCGCTCGTCGCCGCGGGCTCGATCGCCGTGCTCGGCGGGTTCATCGGCCGCGCCGGCGACGGCTCCACGACCACGCTCGGGCGCGGCGGGTCCGATTACTCGGCCGCCCTTGTCGGGGCCGGGATCGACGCCGCGGAAATCCAGATCTGGACCGACGTGGACGGGATGCTGACGGCGGATCCGCGGGTCGTCAACGACGCCGAGGTCGTGCCGCACCTGTCGTTCGCCGAGGCGGCTGAGCTGGCCTACTTCGGCGCCAAGGTTCTGCACCCGAGCACGATCTTTCCCGCCGTGGAGCGCAACATCCCGGTGCGGATCCTCAACAGCCACCGGCCGGAGGCGAAGGGCACGCGCATCACCGCCGACACCCCGTCGACGGAGCGCTCGTTCGCGGCGCTGGCGTGCAAGCGGGGCATCACCATCCTCGACATCACCTCCACACGCATGCTGATGGCGCACGGGTTCCTGCGCAGGGTCTTCGAGGTCTTCGACCGTTACGAAACCGCCGTCGACGTCGTGACCACGTCGGAGGTGAGCGTGTCGGTGACGATCGACGACAACCGCCGGGGCCCCGACATCGTCGCCGCGCTGCTCGAGTTCGCCGACGTGACGGTCGAGGAGCAGATGGCGCTGCTCGCGGTCGTCGGCGATCGCCTGACGACACACTCGGCGCTGGCGGCACGGGTCGTGGGCGCGCTGACCAGCTTCCCGCTCCGCATGGTGTCGCAGGCGGCGTCGCGCAGAAACGTCACGATCGTGCTGCCGGAGGCGTCGCTCGCCGCGGCCATGACGCACCTGCATCACCAGCTCTTCCCCGCCCTCGCCAAAGCGACGGCGGGCGAGGCCGCGACAGGATGACCCCCGCGCGGTTGCTCCTCGTCGGCCATGGACGGATGGGGCGCCTCGTCGCGACGCTGGCGCCCGAGTACGGCTTCACGGTGCGCGGCACCATCGACGAGCACACGGATCCCGGCGCGGAGTGGCCGGAGGCGGACGTGGCCATCGACTTTTCGGTCGCGGAGGCGGTGCCGGCGAACGTCGCCCGGCTGGCGCGCCGCGGCACGCCGATCGTCATCGGCACGACCGGCTGGCAGGCATCGGAGTCGGCGGTACGCGACACCGCGGCGGGCATCGGCGTGGTCGCGGCGCCCAATTTCGCCGTCGGCGTCAATCTGTTCCTCGCCCTGACGGCGCGGCTCGGCCGGCTGATGGCGCAGCAGCCGGCGTTCGGCGGCTGGATTCACGAGCTGCACCACGCGGCGAAGAAGGACGCGCCGTCGGGCACGGCGCTGGCCATGGACCGCCGGCTTCGCGACTCCGGATACGGCGGCGACGTGCCGATCGCGTCGACGCGCGCCGGCGCGATCCCCGGTACGCACACGCTCGGCTTCGATTCGGCATCCGAGACGATCACGCTGACGCACCAGGCGCGCGACCGCGCCGCCTTCGCGCGCGGATCGCTGGTCGCGGCACGCTGGATCATCGGCAAGAAGGGGTGGTTCTCGATGGTCGACGTACTCGGCCTGGAGGAGGAGTAGGCATGCGACGCTTGTTTACCGGCTGCGGCACCGCGCTCGTCACGCCGTTCACGCGCGACGGCTCGCTCGACGAAGCGGGCGTGTCGCGGCTGGCGCGACGGCAGATCGAGGCGGGCATCCATTTCCTGGTGCCGTGCGGCACCACCGGCGAGGTGCCGACACTCACCGACGAGGAGCAGGTCCGGGTCGTCGAGCTCGTCGTGGCCGAGGCCAAGGGACGGGTTCCCGTGCTCGCCGGCGCCGGCGGCTACAACACGCACGAGGTGATCGAGGCCGGCAAACGCATGAAGGCCGCGGGCGCCGACGGGTTGCTGTCGGTCACTCCCTATTACAACAAGCCCACGCCGGAAGGCCTGTATCAGCACTACAGGGCGATCGGCGAAGGCGTTGGCCTGCCCATCGTCGTCTACAACGTTCCCGGCCGCACCGGCGTCAACGTCGACCCGGCGACGCTGGTGCGCCTGGCGACGATTCCGCAGGTCGTCGCGGTCAAGGAGGCGTCCGGCAACGTCACGCAGATGTGCGAAGTGTGCGCCGCGGTGCCGAAGGACTTCATCGTCCTGTCGGGCGACGATGCGTTGACGCTGCCGTTGATGGCGATCGGCGGGCACGGGATCATCTCGGTGGCGTCGAACGAGATCCCGGCGGAAATGAGCCGGATGGTCGAGCTCGCCGAGCGGGGAGACTTCGCCGCCGCGCGCGCGCTGCACACGCGGCTGCTGCCGCTGCTGCAGATCAATTTCGTCGAATCGAACCCCATCCCGGTGAAGAGCGCGATGGCCAGCATGGGCCTGCTCGAAGAGGTCTACCGTCTGCCGATGGTGCCGCCGCGGCCGGCCTCGAAGCAGAAGATCGAAGCGGTGCTGCAGCAGCTGGGCATCGCGCCCGCCGGAAGCGCAGTTCCGGCCTACAAAGGCGGCGTGCACGCGTGACGTTGCCGGAGCTTGCGGCCGCGATCGAGCGGCTGGCGGAGGCGGGTGCGGGCGCGTCGAAGGACGAGGCGCGCGAGGCGTTCGTTGCCCTGCGCAGCGCGCTCGCCGACGGCAGCGCGCGCGCCGCCGAGCCGGACGCCGCGTCGCCGAGCGGCTGGAAAGTCAACACCTGGGTCAAGCGCGGCATCCTGCTCGGGTTCCGCTTCGGCGACACCGTCGACATGTCGGCGGATCACGGGCGCTGGCCGTTCTTCGACAAGGACACGCTGCCGCTCAAGAAGCTCGGCACCACCGCGGCGGTGCGTGTCGTGCCGGGCGGGTCGACCATCCGCGAGGGGGCGTACCTTGGACGCGGCGTCATCTGCATGCCGCCGATGTACATCAACATCGGCGCCTACGTGGGCGACGAAACGCTCGTCGATTCGCACGCGCTCGTCGGGTCGTGCGCGCAGATCGGCGGCCGTGTCCACCTGAGCGCCGCGGCGCAGATTGGCGGCGTCCTCGAGCCCGTCGGCGCGCTGCCGGTCATCGTCGAGGACGAGGTGCTGGTCGGCGGAAACTGCGGCGTCTACGAAGGCGCCATCGTCAAGCGACGCGCCGTGCTCGCAGCCGGCGTGGTGCTCACCGGCTCCACGCCCGTCTACGATCTGCCCAACGACCGCGT
>Ga0070683_100003754_pt1 | contig 12392 bp, 14 predicted proteins | sample KBSC713LmetaG_FD_64662 | JGI IMG/M metagenome (GOLD analysis project Ga0070683, IMG submission 64662) | Corn rhizosphere microbial communities from Kellogg Biological Station, Michigan, USA - KBS C7.1-3L metaG | ecosystem: Host-associated > Plants > Roots > Rhizosphere ...
CGAGTCCTTCGCCACGTCGAGCACCACCACCAGGCTCGCGACCGGCTCCGGTTCCGGCGCTGCGGGCGACACCTCTGACGACCCGTTCACCAGGGCACTGTCGAGCTTCCGGGGTGGTGCGGCCACGCTGCGCTTCACCGGTGACGGTCTCGAGCTCGCGATGGCCGGCGACGGAAGCTCGGGGCAGCTGTCGGACCTCACCGGAACCACCGGCGGCGCGCTCGTGCAGCGCCTGCCCGACGACACCGCCGCCGCCGCGGGCATCTCCTTCCCGAAGGGCTGGCTGGACCGCTACCTCGACCGGATGTCCGACCTCTTCGGCAGTGGCCTGTCCCGGGACGACGCCGTGCGCGAGCTCTCCCGCGAGACCGGGCTCGACATCCCGGGCGACATCGAGACCCTCCTCGGCTCGGGTGCCACGGTCTCGGTCGGCAAGGACATCGATCTCGAGGCCGCCGAGAACGCCGACACGCTCTCCGGCCTCCCGATCGGGGTCACCGTCAAGGGCGACCCCGCTGCGATCGAGCAGGTGCTGGGCAAGGTCCGGGCCCAGGTCGGCGACGAGGACCTGGGATTCCTGGGCTTCGACTCGGCGGGTGATCTCGCGGCGATCGGACCCACCGCGGCGTACCGCCAGCACCTGCTGGAGGGCGGCAACCTCGGAGACGACGACACCTTCCGAGGGGTCGTGCCCGACGCCGCCCACGCGAGCTCGGTGCTCTACGTGAACCTGGACGCCCTGGAGCCCGCGATCAGCAAGGCGGCGGCCGGTGACCAGGAGACCCTGGACAACCTGACTCCGCTGCGGGCGATCGGGGTGTCGACCTGGCACGACGGCGACACGATCAGGTTCTCGTTCAAGATCTCCACGAACTGAGTCCCGCCCCTGCTGGTCGAGGAGGTCGCACTGCTGTCGACTCGCCCGACCTCGCTTCGACAGCTCGGCCCTGCGTCGGTGCACCGGCGCGCTCGCTCAGTTCGGCGACCATCGGGTGCGGGCGATCTCGGTGGCCGGCAGCGACGGGAAGACATGCATCGTGTGCACCTCGGCACGCAGCACGTCGGTGACCATGCGCAGCCGGTCGTCGGCGTCCTCGGCCTCGAGCAGCGCCTGCCGCTCCGCGAGGCTGAGCGGGGCCAGGGCGGCCAGGGCCCAGGAGAGGTACGCCGAGTCGTGCGGCAGGTCGCTGGTCGGTGGCTCGCGGTCGATCTCGAGCAACGCCTCGCAGTAGGCCTCGAACGTCGAACGGGCGGCCTCCGCCACCGCGTCGGGTACCGCCACCTCGTGCTCGGTCAGCGGCGTGACCCGGCCGACCGGGTACGCGCCGGTCGTGTCCAGGTGCTCCAGCTCGATCCGGTCGAGCCCGACCGCGACCAGCTCGAACGTGCCGTCGGCCTGCGCCTCGACCTCGGTCATCTTCACCCGGCACCCGACCCGGAACAGCCACTGAGCGCCGTGCTCCCCGACCTCGTAGCCCTCACGGATGCCCACCGACCCGAAGACGCGTTCCGTCGGGTCCTCCACGCGGAGCAGGTGGTGGACCAGTGCGCGGTAGCGGTCCTCGAAGACCCGCAGCGGCACACTCATGCCGGGAAAGAGCACCGTGTTCAGCGGGAACATCGGGAGCGTGTCGCTCATGCGTCGAGGGTAGCCATCACCCCGGTGGGCGGAGTGTCGACTCGCGCGAGCGCGACTTGACGCTGAGGTGTCGGCTCGAGCGCACGCGCGCCTCGCCGCACGCTGCGGTCGTCCCATTCCGGCTCCGCCGTCGGTCGCTGGGGTGTCGGCTCGCGCGCAAGCGCGCCTCGCCGCTCGCTGCGGTCGTCCCATTCCGGCTCCGCCGTCATGGGAGCGTCCTCGGGCAAGCGGGACGTGTCGCTGGGGTGTCGGCTCGCGCGCAAGCGCGCCTCGCCGCTCGCTGCGGTCGTCCCATTCCGGCTCCGCCGTCATGGGAGCGTCCTCGCTCGACCTAGAATTCGGGCCATGATCCGGCGCATCGACCTGCGTGGCCGTACGCCCGACGACTACCGAGAGGTGGTGCCGCGGGCGGACATCGACGTCGACGCTGCCGTCGAGTGGGTGCGGCCGATCTGTGACGCCGTACGGACCCGCGGGGTCGAGGCGATCAGGGAGCTCTCCGAGCGGTTCGACGGGGTGGCCCCCGAACAGCTGCGCGTTCCCCGGGAGGCTCTGGACCGCGCCCTGGCCGAGCTCGACCCGGCGGTCCGAGCCGGGCTCGAGGAGTCGACAGCCCGGCTACGACGGACCTGTGAGGCCGAGCTCGAGCACGACCTCACCACCACGCTCGGCGCGGGCGCGACCGTCACCCGGCGCCTGGTCCCGGTACGCCGGGTCGGGCTCTACGCGCCCGGTGGCCTGGCGCCGCTGGTCTCCAGCGTGGTGATGAACGTCGTCCCCGCCCAGGCCGCGGGAGTCGCCTCGATCGCGCTCGCGAGCTCGCCGCGCAAGGACCACGGCGGTCTTCCCGAGCCCACGATCCTGGCCGCCTGCGCGCTCCTGGGTGTCGACGAGGTGTACGCCGTCGGCGGGGCCCAGGCGATCGCGATGTTCGCCTACGGCGCGGGGGAGTGCGCGCGGGTCGACCTGGTGACCGGGCCCGGCAACATCTACACGGTCGCCGCGAAACGTCTGCTCAAGGGACGGGTCGGCATCGACGCCGAGGCCGGCCCGACCGAGATCGCGATCCTCGCCGACGACACCGCCGACGCGGCGTACGTCGCGGCCGACCTGGTCAGCCAGGCCGAGCACGACCCGCAGGCGGCGAGCGTGCTCGTCACCGACTCGCTCCGGCTCGCCGACGACGTCGAGGCCGAGCTCGAGAAGCAGGTGCACGCCACCCGGCACACCGAGCGGATCGTGACCGCGCTCGGTGGCCGGCAGTCGGGGATCGTCCTGGTCGACGACCTCGACCAGGGGCTCGACGTCGTCAACGCCTACGCCGCCGAGCACCTCGAGATCCAGACCGCGGACGCTGCGGCGCTGGCCGCCCGTGTGCACAACGCCGGCGCGATCTTCATCGGGCCCTACGCCCCGGTGTCGCTGGGCGACTACTGCGCGGGCTCCAACCACGTGCTGCCGACGGCCGGCTGTGCCCACCACTCGTCGGGGCTCTCGGTGCGGGCCTTCCGCAAGGCCGTGCACGTCGTCGACTACTCGCGCGACGCGCTCGCCGAGGTTGCCGACCACGTCGTCACGCTCGCGGAGGCCGAGGACCTGCCCGGGCACGGTGAGGCCGTCACGCTTCGGTTCCGACGATGAGCCCACTGCCGCCGGGGCTGTTGCGGGAGGAGCTGCGCGGCATCGAGCCCTATGGCGCCCCGCAGCTCGACGTCCCGGTCCTCCTCAACGTCAACGAGAACCCCTACCCGCCGTCCCAGGCCGTCGTCGCGGACATCGAGCGCGCCGTGGCCGAGGCCGCCGGTGACCTGAACCGCTACCCGGACCGCGAGTTCGTGGCACTGCGCGAGGCGCTGGCGAGGTACCTCGGACACGGCGTGACGCCCGGGCAGGTGTGGGCCGCGAACGGCTCGAACGAGGTGATGCTGCACCTGCTCCAGGCCTTCGGCGGCCCGGGCCGGCTCGCGCTCAGCTTCGCGCCGACCTACTCGATGTATCCCGAGTACGCCCGCGACACCCACACCGACTGGATGGTCGGCCACCGGGAGCGGGACTTCACGCTCGACCCCGACCACGCCGTCACCCTGGTCCGCGAGCGGCGACCACACGTCGTCCTCCTCCCGTCGCCGAACAACCCCACGGGCACCACGCTCCCGCACGACGTGATCCGGGCGCTCTGCGAGGAGCTCACGGGTGGCGTGCTCGTCGTCGACGAGGCGTACGTCGAGTTCCGGCGGGCGGGCACGCCGAGCGCCCTGGAGCTCCTGCCGGCGTACCCGAACCTGGTGGTGACCCGCACCATGAGCAAGGCCTTCGCCCTGGCGGGTGCGCGCGTCGGGTACCTCGCCGCCTCGACCGAGATCTGCGACGCGCTGCGCGTCGTCCGACTGCCCTACCACCTGTCCGCGGTGACGCAGGCCGTCGCCCGCGCGGCGCTCCGGCATGCCGACGAGCTGCTCGGCGCGGTCGACCGGCTGCGTGCCGAGCGTGACGACACCGTGGCCTGGCTGCGGGCCCACGGGTTCGCCGTCGCCGACAGCGACGCCAACTTCGTGCTGTTCGGGACGTTCCCCGACCGGCACGCCGTCTGGCAGGGGCTGCTCGACCGCGGCGTCCTGATCCGTGAGACCGGTCCCGACGGCTGGCTGCGGGTCTCGATCGGGACCGAGGCCGAGATGGCAGCATTCCGTGAGGCGCTCACCTCCGTGACCGCCGTCCCGAGAGAGGCCCGAGCATGAGCCGCACCGCATCGCTGGACCGGCAGACCAAGGAGTCCAAGGTCCACGTCGAGCTCGACCTCGACGGATCGGGCCGCGCCGACGTGTCGACCGGCGTCGGGTTCTACGACCACATGCTGGCGTCGTTCGCGCGGCACGCCCTCGTCGACCTCACCGTGGCGACCGACGGCGACACGCACGTCGACGCCCACCACTCGGTCGAGGACACCGCGATCGTCCTGGGCCAGGCCCTCCACGAGGCGCTCGGCGACAAGCAGGGCATCCGCCGCTTCGGTGACGCGATGGTGCCGCTCGACGAGGCGCTGGTGCAGTGCGCCGTCGACGTCTCCGGTCGCCCGTACTGCGTCCACCTGGGGGAGCCCGACGGCCAGGCGTACGTCGTGATCGGGGGCGACTACGCCGGCTCACTGACCCGCCACGTCTTCGAGACCCTCGCGTTCCATGCCCAGATCGCCGTCCACGTGCGCGTGCTGTCCGGCCGCGACCCGCACCATGTGGTCGAGGCGCAGTTCAAGGCGTTCGCCCGGGCGTTCCGCGAGGCCGTGGCGCTCGACCCGCGCGAGAGCGGCGTGCCGTCCACCAAGGGGTCGCTGTGATCACCCCACGACGTTCGCCGTGTCCCCTGCTTCCCTCCTCCGACGGGCCACGATGCGGGGACCCCGATCCCTGTGGCTGATGACATGCCGACGGTGGTCGTCCTCGACTACGGCTCCGGGAACCTCCGCTCGGCCGTCCGCGCCCTGGAGCGGGCCGGTGCCGCGGTGGAGCTCACCGCCGACCGGGTGGCGGCCGAGGAGGCGGACGGGCTCGTCGTACCGGGGGTGGGTGCGTTCGCGGCGTGCATGAGCGGGCTGCGCGCCGTCGACGGTCCGCGCGCGATCGGCCGGCGGCTGGCCGGTGGCCGGCCGGTGCTCGGCATCTGCGTGGGCATGCAGGTGCTGTTCGAGCGAGGGGTCGAGCACGGCGTGGAGACCGCGGGCTGCGACGAGTGGCCGGGTGCGGTCGAGCGGCTCCAGGCTCCGGTGGTGCCCCACATGGGCTGGAACACCGTGGCCGTGCCGGAAGGCTCCTCTCTCTTCACCGGCGTCGAGGGGGAGCGGTTCTACTTCGTCCACTCGTACGCCGCGCGCACCTGGGACCTGCACACCGACGGCCGGACCCGCGCGCCCCTGGTCACCTGGTCCGAGCACGGCGGCGACCGGTTCGTCGCCGCGGTCGAGAACGGCCCCCTGTGCGCCACGCAGTTCCACCCGGAGAAGTCCGGCGACGCCGGCGCGGTCCTGCTGCGGAACTGGGTGGCGTCGCTGTGAGCCCCCGCCCGGGTCGCGCATGAGCAAGGAGCGAGCGCGCCGTCGCGCCGAGCGTGAGCGCGAGGCCTCGTCGAAGGCGGCCGCTCGGCTGCGCGAGCAGGAACGACGCGCGCGGGCACGCGCCCGGAAGCTGGCGCTCACCGGCTGGATCCCGCGACCCCGGATGACGCCCGGGGTGCTGGCGGAACGCCGGCGTGCCGAGCTGACGGCGACGATCGGCCTGCTGCTCCTGGTCAACCTCCTGGTATGGCTGGTCCGTCCCGACTGGGCGGCCCGCGTGGGCGCCGTCGTCGTCAGCCTGGTCGTGTTCCCGGTCGTCAGACTGATGCTGTCGCGCCGATGACCCCGCTGATCGTGGTGACCGGCGTCCCCGCGTCGGGCAAGACCGGCCTCGCGACCGCGCTCGCGGAACGGCTCGGGTACGCCCTGGTCTCCCTCGACGAGATCAAGGAGGAGCTGGCGGTCGAGGCGGAGGACACGCCCCGGGAGTGGCTCCGGTACGACGCCGAGGCCGAGCTGCTGCGACGGCTCGAGGCGTTCGGAGGCGAGGCGGTGGTCGACATCTGGATCGCACCGCGCCGCGACACCGCGCGGATCGTGGAGCTGCTCGGACCGTGGTGGGACCGGCTCGTCGAGGTGCGCTGCCAGGTGCCGGCCGAGGTCGCGATCCGGCGGTACGTCGCGCGTGAGCGGGGATGGCCGCACCTGCCTGCCGACGACGACACATTGGCGCGGATCCGGGACGCGGCCGAGCGTCCCGAGCCGCTCGGGGCGCCGCGCACGGTCCTGGTCGACACCACCCGGCCGGTCGAGATCGGCGACGTGGTGACCGCGGTACGCCGCGAGACGGGTGCCAGGCGGGTGGTCCGCCGTCACTAGTCTCGGCGGCATGGCCCCCCTGGAGCTCCTGCCCGCTGTGGACGTCGCGGGTGGTCGAGCCGTGCAGCTGGTCCAGGGCGTGGCCGGATCCGAGAAGACCTTCGGCGACCCGGTCGAGGCCGCTCTGCGCTGGCAGGCCGCCGGGGCCGAGTGGATCCATCTCGTCGACCTCGATGCCGCGTTCGGCCGCGGTCAGAACCGCGCGCTGCTGGCGGCGATCGTCGACCGGGTCGACGTCGGGGTGGAGCTGAGCGGCGGGATCCGCGACGACGAGTCGCTGGCCGCGGCGATGGCGACCGGCTGTCGCCGGGTGAACATCGGGACCGCGGCCCTCGAGCGACCGGAGTGGTGCGCCGGGGCGATCGCGCAGTGGGGCGACCGGGTGGCCGTGGGGCTCGACGTACGCGGGCGGACCCTGGCGGCGCGCGGCTGGACCCGCGACGGCGGTGACCTGTACGAGGTGCTGGCCCGGCTGGATGCCGAGGGCTGCGCGCGCTACGTCGTCACCGACGTGAACAAGGACGGCATGCTGCAGGGTCCCAACCTCCAGCTCCTGCGGGACGTGTGCTCGGCCACCGACCGGCCGGTCGTGGCCAGCGGTGGGATCACCGAGCTGGCCGACCTCGAGGCGCTGGCCGGGTTGGTGCCCGAGGGCGTCGAGGGCGCGATCATCGGGACCGCGCTCTACGAGGGGCGGTTCACGCTCGAGGACGCCCTGACCCTGACCCAGGGGGCCGCGTGAGCCTCGCCGTCCGGGTGATCCCGTGCCTCGACGTCGACGCCGGGCGGGTGGTGAAGGGCGTGAACTTCGCCAACCTCCGCGACGCCGGTGACCCGGTCGAGCTCGCGCGCCGGTACGACGCGGAGGGCGCGGACGAGCTGACGTTCCTCGACATCTCGGCGTCCCATGAGGGCCGATCGACGACCCTGGAGATCGTCTCCCGCACCGCCGAGGAGGTGTTCATCCCGCTGACGGTCGGCGGGGGAGTCTCGTCCGTCGACCACGTCGACCGGCTCCTGCGCGCCGGCGCGGACAAGGTGGTGGTGAACACCGCCGCGATCCGGAGGCCCGAGCTGCTCGCCGAGATCGCCCACCGGTTCGGGTCGCAGGTGCTCGTGCTGTCGGTGGACGCCCGCCGCGCGGCCGGGAGCGCATCGGGCTTCGAGGTGACCACGCACGGGGGCCGGCAGTCGTCGGGGCTCGACGCGGTCGCGTGGGCCACCCGCGGGGCCGAGCTCGGGGCGGGCGAGATCCTGCTCAACGCCATGGACGCGGACGGCACCGGGTCCGGCTTCGACCTCGACCTGATCCGCCTGGTCCGGGCGGCGGTCACCGTTCCGGTGATCGCGTCGGGCGGCGCCGGTGCGGCCGGGGACTTCCCGCCTGCCGTCGCCGCCGGCGCGGATGCCGTGCTGGCGGCGACCGTCTTCCATTTCGGCACCGTCGCCATCGGCGAGGTGAAGTCCGCCCTCGCGGACGCCGGCCACCCGGTTCGCTGACCGACCTCGACGCCGCACTGTGGCTCGCTCGCGAGGGCGGGGCGCACGACCTCACGTCGGTCGCCGATGCGGTGCTCGAGCGGACTGGTGGTCGAGTGCGGGCCGGTCCGCACCTCGTGGCCCAGCCGAACGCCGAGACCCAGAACGGCGCTCGCATGGAGAGCGCGAGCGCCGTTCGTAGCAAGTGGCCATGAGCTTGGGGGGTTGGCCACCTTCACGAGAAGGTAGCGAACGGCGGCCCGGACCGGGGGCGGGTTTGCAGAAACTTGACCCGGGCTTGCAGGCGGCTGCGCCGGCGCCGGGCGACCGCTCCGCCGCCTCCGTCGTCGGCCGTCCGCGGCCGTCCGCGACCGTTCCGAGCCGGACGGTCGCCCGGCTCCGACCGGACCCCGCCTCACCACCCGATGACGGCCTCCCTGCTGCCTCGGCGCCGGACAGCCCCACTCGATCCGAAGCGAGATCCCTCCCCGACCAGCCATTTCCGCGCCGGGTGAGCCCCTGAGCCACCTGATCGTGCCCTCGCCCGCGACGCCCACCCCGGCCGGGGACGACCGCCCACCACTCCGGCCAGGGCGGCGTCTCCGAGCCCGGCCAGCGCCGCCGCGGCGAGCGTCAGTCCGGCCGTACGCGCCGAGCGTCGGGAGGCTCACGCCGGCTCGGGCCCGTCGCCCGGGCGCCGAGAAGTTTTACCTTTCGGACCCGCCGTCGTGCCGGTCGTTGACGGTCGGGGCGCCGCGTCCGCACGCGGATGGGGAGCCGATGGGAGGCCGATGGGAGAATGACGGCATGGACCTCGACCCGGCGGTGGCAGCGCGCCTGAAGCGCACCGATGCCGGACTGGTCCCGGCGATCGCCCAGCAGCACGACACCGGCGAGGTGCTGATGCTCGGGTGGATGGACGACGAGGCGTTGGCCCGCACGCTGGCCACGGGGCGCGCGACGTACTGGAGCCGCAGCCGGGCGGAGTACTGGACCAAGGGCGACACCTCCGGCCACCGGCAGTGGGTCCGTCGGGTCAGCCTGGACTGCGACGGCGACACGGTCCTGCTCCAGGTCGACCAGGAGGGTCCGGCCTGCCACACCGGTACCCGCACCTGCTTCGACGACGGCCTGGTCTGGGAGACCGATGACACAGCCGGCCACTGACCGCCGCTGGTTCGGCCCCACGGTGGTGCTCGGGGTCGTGGGCACCGGGATCGCCGCATTCGCGGGCGGCAAGCCGTGGGCGGCGCCGGACGGCGGCGCCGGTTCGACGCTCGTCGACAAGTCCGGTGGCCACGTCCCGCTCGCCGCGGCGCTCGGTCTGGTCGGGCTCGCGTGCTGGGGCGTCCTGCTGGTGACACGAGGACTCCTCCGTCGTGGGGTCGCCGTGCTGGGAGCCGTGGTGGCCGTCGGCCTGGTCGCGACCGCTGTCGTCGGCCGCGCGGCGGCGCTGGACTCGGCCCGCCACGCGACCGTCGATCTCGGGCGCGCCCCGACCGGGGCGCACACGACCGCCTGGTGGTACGTCGCCACGGTCGCCGCCGTGGTCGCGTTGTTCGCAGCGGTGGTCGCGGTGCGCTACGTCCCCGGATGGCCCGAGATGGGCAGTCGGTACGACGCGCCCACCGGCGCCGCGGAGCCGTCGGACCCGGCCGACATGGAGGACGTCGATCTGTGGCGCGCCATCGACCAGGGGCGCGATCCGACGGACCCCACCGACTACTAGGATGCCGTCACCGAACCCGCCGAGGAGTCCGTTGAGGAGCCTGCATGTCTGACAACCACGGCAACACCCCGGCCGCGTGGGCCGCGGTGGCGGTCGCGATGCTCGGCTTCGTGGTCGGCGGGATCGGCTTGATGTTCAACCCCGTCAGCATGCCGATCTTCTGGGTCGGCGTCGCGATCGGCGTCGCCTCGCTGGTCGTGTTCGTGGTGATGGCCAAGATGGGGCTCAACCGCCCCGGTCAGTGATGACGCTGGCCGCCGCATCCCCGACCCTCCGGACCCGCTCGGAGCGGATCCGGGGGCCGATCGCCTGCGCCGCGACGGTGGCGGCCGCGACGTTCGCCCTGCACGTCCGCGACCCGCACGTGACCCACTCCTGGGGGGTCTGCCCGCTCTACGCACTGACCGGTCTGTACTGCCCGGCCTGCGGCGGGCTCCGCGGCGTCAACGACCTCGGCAACGGTCACCTCGGTCAGGCCGCCTCCAGCAACCTCCTGCTGGTGCTCGCGATCCCGTTCGCCCTGGTGTTCTTCGCCCGCTGGACGTACGGCGCGTGGACCGGCCGAGAGGTGCGCGCCGTCCCGGCTGTGCCGAGGGCCGTCGAGGTCGGGCTCCTGGTGCTCGTGGTCGCCTTCACCCTGGTCCGCAACCTCCCGGGGAGCTGGCTGGCGCCCTGACCGACGGCGCCGGACACCCTGCCGGCCGCTCTGGGGTCGCGTGAGAGGCTTGTCGGCGTTTCCGCGCATCCCGGAGGTCCTCTCATGTCCGTGCTCGACGACATCGTCGCGGGCGTGCGCGAAGACCTCGCGAGACGGCAGGCCGCGACGTCCGAGACCGACCTCCGCGCGCGGCTGCTCGACGTACCTCCGCCCCGCGACCCGATGCCGCGGTTCCGGGCCACCGGGTCCTCGGTGATCGCCGAGGTCAAGCGGCGGAGTCCGAGCAAGGGCGACCTGGCCGAGATCCCCGATCCCGCGGAGCTCGCCGCGGCGTACCAGCGCGGGGGAGCCGCGGCCGTCAGCGTGCTCACCGAGGAGCGTCGGTTCGGTGGCAGCCTGGCGGACCTCGATGCCGTTCGCGCCGCGGTCGGCGTGCCGGTGCTGCGCAAGGACTTCGTGGTCGACGCCTACCAGCTGCTCGAGGCCCGGGCCCACGGGGCCGATCTCGCGCTGCTGATCGTGGCCGCGCTGCCCGGCGACCTGCTCGAAAGGCTGCACGATGCCGCCCGCGAGCTGGGGCTCACGCCCCTGGTCGAGGTGCACGACGAGCCGGAGGCCGAGCGGGCGGTCGCGCTGGGTGCCGGGCTCGTCGGCGTCAACGCGCGCAACCTGAAGACCCTCGAGGTGGATGCCGCGACGTTCGGCAAGCTCGCGCCGCTCCTCCCGGACGATGTGGTCAGGGTCGCCGAGAGCGGCGTCGCCTCGGCCGACGACGTACGCCGGTTCGTCGGCGAGGGCGCAGACGTCGTGCTCGTCGGCGAGGCGCTGGTCAAGGACGGCGACCCCGAGGGCGCGGTCCGGGCGATGACGGGAGTGGTCCGGTGACCCGCTGGGAGGCCGACGAGCACGGATGGTTCGGCGGCGAGGCCGACGGGTGGGGCGGGCGCTACATGCCCGAGGCCTTGGTCAGGGCGCTCGACGAGCTGACGGTGGCCTGGCACGACGCGATGGCCGATCCGGCGTTCACCGACGAGTTCGCGACCATCGGCCGGGAGTACGCCGGTCTGCCGAGCCCGCTCTACGAGGCGACCCGGCTGTCGGAGCAGGCGGGCTGCCGGATCCTGCTCAAGCGCGAGGACCTCAACCACACCGGCGCGCACAAGATCCGCAACGTGCTCGGCCAGGCGCTGCTGACCCGCCGGATGGGCAAGACCCGGGTGATCGCCGAGACCGGCGCCGGGCAGCACGGCGTCGCCACCGCCACCGCCGCCGCATACTTCGGCCTGGACTGCACCGTCTACATGGGCGCCGTCGACGTGAAGCGGCAGGCCCTCAACGTCGCCCGCATGCAGCTGCTCGGCACGCAGGTGGTGCCGGTCGACTCCGGCAGTGCCACCCTCAAGGACGCGATCAACGAGGCCCTGCGCGACTGGGTCGCGTCGGTCGACCACACCGCCTACCTGTTCGGGACGGCGGCCGGGCCGCACCCGTTCCCGAGCATGGTCCGCGACTTCACCCGGAGCATCGGTGACGAGGCGCGGGCGCAGTGCCTCGAGCGGTACGGCGTGCTGCCCCGGGGTGTCGTGGCCTGCGTCGGAGGCGGGTCGAACGCGATCGGCCTGTTCACCGCGTTCCTCGACGACGACGTCGAGGTCCACGGCTTCGAGGCCGGGGGCGACGGGTTCGAGACCGGCCGGCACGCGGCGACCATCCAGGCCGGCGACCCGGGCGTGCTGCACGGCGCACGCACCTTCGTCCTCCAGGACGAGGACGGCCAGACCATCGAGTCGCACTCGATCTCGGCCGGGCTGGACTACCCGGGTGTCGGCCCGCAGCACGCCCACCTGGCCGCCTCCGGGCGCGCGTCGTACGCATCGGTGACCGACGCGGAGGCGATGGATGCCCTCGCCCTGCTGAGCCGCACCGAGGGGATCATCCCGGCCATCGAGTCCGCGCACGC
>Ga0070683_100003757_pt1 | contig 12390 bp, 12 predicted proteins | sample KBSC713LmetaG_FD_64662 | JGI IMG/M metagenome (GOLD analysis project Ga0070683, IMG submission 64662) | Corn rhizosphere microbial communities from Kellogg Biological Station, Michigan, USA - KBS C7.1-3L metaG | ecosystem: Host-associated > Plants > Roots > Rhizosphere ...
GGTGGGGCGGGATCGTCGGAGCCGGTTCTCATTGGCGCCTCTCCATCCCATTCCGGCCTGCTTCGCGAAGTCCGGGAATTGAACAAGGGGGAGCCGGCCCGGAGGCGGCGGCCGAATCCCTTCGTCGATCGCCTGACGAAAATGGCGCGCGACCTTGCCGCTGACAGCGTCGCCTTCCTGCATATGCTCGGCGCCGTCAGTATCGCCTTGGGCCGCGTGCTGCGTCAGCCGGGATCGTTACGCCTGACGTCGACCGTCTATCAGCTCGGCCGTGTCGGCTGGCAGGCGATCCCGATCATGGCGCTCATCACCTTCCTGATCGGCGCGATCATCGCCCAACAGGGAATTTTCCATTTCCGCAAGTTCGGCGCGGATTCCTATGTGGTCGACATGGTCGGCATCCTGGTGCTGCGCGAGATCGGAGTCCTGATCGTCGCGATCATGGTCGCCGGCCGCTCGGGCAGCGCCTACACCGCCGAGCTCGGTTCGATGAAGATGCGCGAGGAGATCGACGCGCTCAGCACCATGGGCCTCGATCCGGTTTCCGTGCTGATCCTGCCAAGGGTGCTTGCGCTCATCGTCGCGCTGCCGATCCTCGCCTTCCTGGGTTCGTTGGCCGCGCTCTATGGCGGCGGCCTTGTCGCCTGGCTCTATGGCGGCATGAGCCCCGCGATCTTCATCGCACGCCTGCGGGAAGCTGTCTCGGTCACGCATTTCGAGGTCGGCATCCTGAAGGCGCCGTTCATGGCGCTGGTGATCGGGCTCGTCGCGGCGACCGAGGGGCTCAAGGTCAAGGGCAGCGCCGAATCCCTCGGCCAGCAGACGACGGCCTCCGTCGTCAAGTCAATCTTCCTGGTGATCGTGCTCGACGGCCTGTTCGCCGTGTTCTTCGCGTCGATCGGGATGTAGCCATGGCTGGCCACGGCATCGCGATTCACGTGCAGGACCTCGTGGTCGGTTTCGGCGACCGCGTCGTGATCGACCATCTTTCGCTCGATGTCCTCGAAGGCGAGATTCTGGGATTGGTCGGCGCGTCCGGCGGCGGCAAGTCGGTCTTGTTGCGGGCCCTGATCGGGCTATTGCCGAAGCGGAGCGGGCAGATCGATTTTCCCGCATCTGCAAGCGACGAAGCCAATCGCCGCGGCGTGCTGTTTCAGCAGGGCGCGCTGTTCTCGGCGCTCAATGCGCGGCAGAACGTCCAGTTTCCGCTACGCGAGGCGGCACATCTTTCTCCGGCGCTGCTGGACGAAATCGCCAACGCCAAGCTCGAAATGGTGGGACTGACCGCAGACGACGGCGACAAATTCCCGGCCGAGCTTTCCGGCGGCATGACCAAGCGCGTGGCGCTGGCGCGGGCGCTGGCGCTCGATCCGGCGCTTTTGTTCCTGGACGAGCCCACCTCCGGCCTCGATCCGATCGCGGCCGGCGAGTTCGACTCGCTGATCAAGACGCTGCAGCAGACGCTCGGATTCACCGTCTTCATGATCACACACGATCTGAACACGCTGGCCGCAGTCTGCGATCGCGTCGCAGCCCTGGCCGACGGCCGGATCGCCGCGCTCGGGCCGTTACCGAAAGTGCTCAAGTCCGGCCATCCCTGGGTGAGAGCCTATTTCCACGGCGTCCGGGCGCAGATGCTGCACCTTGGTGCTTGACGAAAGGAAGAGTCATGGAAACGCGCGCACCCTTTGTCGTCGTCGGCGCCTTCGTGTTGGCGGCGATCGTTGCCGTGTTCGGCTTCGTCTACTGGCTCAATAATGCCGGCGGTATCGGCAAGCGAGAGACCTACCACGTCGTCTTCAACGGTCCGGTGCCGGGCCTGCTCGTCGGTGCGGCCGTGCTGTTCAACGGCATCCGCGTCGGTGAGGTCACCTCGCTCGATCTCGTCGCCGACCGGCCCCATGATGTCCATGCAACCATCGCGGTCGCCGAACACACGCCGGTTCGCGCCGACACCAAGGTCGGTCTCGACTTTCAGGGGCTGACGGGCGTGCCCGTGGTCGCGCTGGAGGGCGGCGAAGATGCTTCCGCGCCGCCGGTCAAGGGCGCCCTGAACGCCGAAAAAGGCGCCGGCCAAAGCATGACGCAGGCCGCGCGCGACGCGTTGCGCAAGGTGGACAGCGTGCTCTCGGAGAACGCAGTGCCCCTGCATGAGGCGATCAGCAACCTCAGCACCTTCACCGGCGGCCTTGCCCGCAACGCACCGAAGCTCGATGGGATCGTGGCGGGGCTGGAACGCATGACCGGCAGCGGGACGCCGCCGCGCAAGGTCATCTACGATCTGAAGGCGGCGGATACGTTCGACACCCCGCACCGCCCGCTGGAGCCGGGCCTCGTCATCGCCGAGCCGACGGCAACGACGCGCCTGCAAACCCAGCGCTTCCTGTTTGCTTCCGACGAGGAGCCGCACGATGACTTTGCCAATGCGCAATGGAGCGATTCACTTCCGGCGCTGGTGCAGGCCAGGCTGCTGCAGAGTTTCGAGAACTACGACATCGCGCATGCGCCGTTGCGAGGCGATGCCCTGACCGACGGCGGCGTTCGCCTCGTGATCGATTTACGCCGGTTCGATATTTCGACGACTCCGGAATTGAAGGCGACCATCGCGCTCTCCGCAAAACTCATCGACGGCGCCGGGCATCTGAAGGCCGCGCGCATCTTCGAGCAATCGTCCGCGATGGACGCGCTCAACGTGGCGCAGGCGGCCAATGCGTTCGGCCGCGCCTTTGATGGGCTCGCGCGGGATGTTGTGACGTGGACGGCTTCAGCGCGCTGAAATCCGCCGGGTGCCGAGTAGGACCATGAATGAAAATTCCCTGCTCGCATTTGCTCTCACGGCCGCGATCATCTTCTACCTTTCGGTCTTTCCCACCTTCATCGACGAAGGCCGGCCGCTGCTGGCCCAGACCGCAATCCTGCTTGCAGTCTACATGACGATCGCAACCGCCATTCATTCGGCCGTGGTGATCTCGGCGGATGCGATACGGCCGCTCCGGGAAAACCAGGGAAACATCAAGCTGGTCAGGCGGATCCTGTCGATCTTGCTGGTTCTTGTCGCCGGATGGTTGTTCTATTCGACGCGAAGGGTCATGCTTTGAGCCTGCAGTCGCAAATGTGCACTCCGGACCAGCCGCCCCAGCGCGATCTTCGCCTGGACGTCTGCCGGGGCATTGCGCTCTGGTTCATCTTTCTCGATCACATCCCGAACAACATCTGCAGTTGGCTCACGTTGCGTCACTATGGTTTCAGCGATACGACCGAAGTCTTCATGTTCGTCTCCGGCGTGACCTGTGCGCTGGCCTATGGCGCCGTCCAGCGCAGCGACGGCTGGTGGGCGGTCGTCAGCCACACCTTGCGGCGCGGCTGGGAAATCTACGTGGCCTTCCTGGCATTGATCATCGGGCTCGTCGTACTGGTCTATTGGGCGGGCGTCGAGCAATTGGCCGATGAAGCCAATGTGAGAGTTTTGCTGCAGCAACCGGGCGCGGCGCTGGCGCGTGCGGCGATCCTGCAATATCGCCCTGTCAACACCGACGTCCTGCCGACCTTCGTTCTGTTTCACCTGATGTTCGCGCCATTGCTCTGGCTCCTGCTAAGGAACGCGAATGCCGCGCTGGCGGTCTCGGCGCTGCTCTATGGGCTCGTTCAGGTCTATGGCTGGAACCTGCCGCAATGGCCGAGCCACGATTGGTACTTCAATCCCTTCGCGTGGCAATTCCTGGTCGTGCTGGGCGCTTGGTGGGTCATGACCGGGCGGAAACGGTTTCGAGCGCTCCTGACTTCACGTCCCGTGGCGGGTTTCGCGACGGCGTATCTTGTATTCAGCTTGGTGGTTGCGCTGAGCTGGAGCATCAAGCCGTTAGAGGTGCTGATTCCGCAGTTCCTCGCCAAGCTGATCTATCCGATCGACAAGTCCGATCTCGATCCCCTGCGGCTGTTGCATTTTCTCGCCATCGCTATTCTCGTGGCCAGGTTCGTGCCATCAGATTGGCGAGGGTTGACGACGCCTGTGCTGCGCGGGGCGGTACGCTGTGGCGAGAATTCCCTCGAAATCTACTGTGTGGGAGTCCTGCTCTCGCTGGCAGCGCACCTGGTGTTGTTGCGGTCAGGTAGTGTCGCAGCCCACGCTGCCGTGAGCGCCGCGGGTATATTGTTGCTGGTTGGATGCGCGACGTTATTGACCTGGATAGGAATCGGGAGTCGTCGGCGGCCAAAGTTACTGTGAGGACGCAACCTAACAGTACAAAGCTCAGCCGCGTCGTCCCTGCTGGCGTCACGAGCAGACCGCCCAGCGCGGCCATGATGCCATTTGGGCTGGATCGTGCATTCGGTCATATGGACGCCGTGGCCCGGTCACGAGCTTTTTATCCCTTCGTTACCGCCCGCAGAGCTTCAAAATCGGAGCTGATTTCCTACATGTGTTGGATGATTTTCGTCATCTTATAGCGGACTTGTTCTCTGGAGTCCTTCCAGCAGATGTTTGGAGCGAAAATGGGCGAGATTATTCGATTTGTCCCAAAGTCTGAGCGCGAGCGAGCCCGCTTGATTCGAGAGGCACGTGCGATATACGACAGCATCTTCCCGCCGGCTGATCCAGTCAGCGAGAAGCAGCACAACGCACCAGCAGGTCAGACGGTTGGCGGCGTCAACGTCCATCGTAGCAACGGGTTTCCGCTGTCGTGATCCAGATCATCGCCGTGCTCTGCAGTCTCTCCTCTCCGGTAAATTGCCACGAGCAGACCGTCACCACCTCGGACTTCGCCGAGGTCTCAATGCAATCCTGCCTGATGGGCGGGCCGCAGCTCGCGGAGTGGATGAAGCAGCATCCCGCCGAGCGCCTGGCGGCATGGCGCTGCGTGATCGGCAAACAGGATGGCCGGCGAGTTTAGGGTGGCAAGCAGCTTTCGTCGGGAGTCTGTAGCCCTTTAGCGCCGACATCCGCCTTCTGGTTCGCCCGGGATCCGCCATGCTGCAGGCAAAGCCCCGGTAACCCGGCTGTAAATTCCAGTAAACGCTTGAAAATCTCCTGATCCCCGGCGCCCGTCGAAGACACAGACGAGCAGGTGTGAATGTTCACCGGCAACAAGGCATTCCGCGGCATGCTTTCGAAATGCAATCCGGCAGCGGAAATAGCCGTCCCTGCTTGCCGTCCCGACGGCCGATGCCGCGCACAAGAACTGTGATTTTTCCCACATAGGCGTCGGCTACGTCATGTCATCCTTCCTCCGGTTCGGAGGAGAGGTCCATGGTTTTGATCGACGCGCTGCTGGTGCTGGCGATGTTGTTCTTCCTGTTCTTGCCGATCGCCGATCGCAAGACGGCGCGGATGAAGCTCGTCGTGTTGTGCACGCTGCTTGCCGCGTTCACGGTGTCGGTGACGGGGACCCGCGTTTCCCCGATGCAACTGGCCGGCATGGTTTCGACGCGCTGACCGCCGGGCCGAACGCCTGCAGGCACAGGCCTCAAGGCCGCGACGGCCTGCCAGGCTGGACCAATCCGTCGGTTCGCAAGCCTTGCATTCGCAACAGATACCCATGAAGAGATTGGCTTGCGGGTTTTCGGCACGGCGCGCGTGAGCTATTGCTTCTCGCATGAACAACGTGAAGCCACGGGAAAGCACGCCAACTGCCGATAGCTCGCAGAGCACGCTCGCGCTCCTCGGTTTCATCCTGGTTGCGGTCGCGCAAGTCTCCAACATGATCCTGGCGCGGGGGCTTGCGGGCTCGGTACCGGCCTTCTCGCTCGCCTTCTTCCGCTGGACGATCATCGCCGCGGGTCTCGCGCCTTTTGCGCTTGCCGAGATACGTCAGGGAAAAATTTCGCTGGCGAAGAACGCGTGGCCGATCCTGGCCGCCGGCTTTCTCGGCATGTTCCTTTGCGGCGGCCCGGTCTACATCGCCGGCATCTCGACCACGGCGATCCATATTGCGCTGATCATGGCGCTGTCGCCGATCGTGGTGGTGTTGCTGTCGGCGCTGCTGGGCATGGAACGGATCGGCCCGCTGCAGCTCATCGGCATGGGCCTCGCGCTCGCCGGAGCGCTGTTGATCATCTCGGGCGGCCACCTTGCGGCGCTCACGGAATCAAGCGCGGCCGCAGGCGACCTCTGGGTCGTGCTCGCGATGCTCGGCTGGTCCGGTTACACGCTGTTGCAGTCACGCGTGGCGCCGCGAGCTTCGCTGTTGGCGCGCATCAGCCTGTTCTCGGCAGTCGGGGCGCTCTGCTCGTTGCCGCCGGCGACTCACGAGATGTGGACCATGCCGGCGCAGGTGTTCAGCGTGAAGGCGCTGGAGGCTTATGTCTTCGCCGGCCTGGTGCCCGGCCTCATCGCCTATGCCGGCTTTGCCTGGCTCGACGGCAGGTTCGGTTCGGTGCGCACCTCGCTCGTGCTCTATATCGGGCCGATCGCAAGCGCGCTGTTGTCGTTTCTGATCCTCGGCGAGCCGCCGACCGCGATCCATTTTCTCGGCGGCTTGCTGATCCTCGGCGGCGTCTGGGCGAGCTTGCGAAAGTAGCTGGTCACCAGCTGCGCCTCCAGCGATCGATCGAAACCGGGCCGGCGCCGCTCATGACAAGGCTCATCAGTCCCGCGAGATAAAGCAGAAGATGCTCGTAGCCGACGGGCCCGAACTTCACGCCATTCTCCGACACTTCGACGAGCTTCACCGAGAAGAAGCCGTACGGCAGATGAACGGTGAAGAGTGCGGTCAGCAAGACGATTGCCAAGGGCACGCTCGCGACGGCGACATACGCTCCGATCAGGATGAGGAGGCCACCGACCAACTCCGTGATTGTCGTGACCCAGGAGAGGAACAGCGGAGCCGGTACGCCTAGCGTATGCAGGACGGTCGCGAATGTTTCGGGGCCACGGCTGAGCTTGGCATAGCCGTGGATCATGAATCCGTATCCGACAATGAGACGGAGCGGCAGTGCACCCCACGCGGCGAGGGCGTCCCCAGTCCTGGCTTTCCAGTGTTCAAGACTGCCGTTCTGGGTACCGGGCAACATCGTGGTCATGTGATCCATCCTGATCTCGACGATTGGAGCGGGATCGATCGGCCTCGAATCTTAAGCCGGCCTTAAGCAAAAAAATCACCATCGCAGCATGCGGCGGTCGAGCAGATAGCCAAAGGCGGCAACGATCGATGTGGCGAGCGGATACCAGGTGATGACGAACAGCGGGCTGTCGTCGAAGCAGTTGAGGGCATAGAACGAGGCCGCGATGGCGGCCGCCGCGAGGCCGGCAGCGGCGCCCGTCCTTCCGGGATCGCGAGGCGCGCCGTGCCTCAGCACCGCGAGGAATGTGGCGAGAGGGATGATCGCCAGAAGCGGGATCAGCGTCATGCAGTTGATCGAATTCGAGCCGACCAGCCGCACCATCCATAATGACCTCGGCACGACCGACAATTCGAGCAACGCAGAAATCGCCAGCAGCCCGGGTGGGACCATCAACGGGAAGGAACGGTATCTATTCCACGTACCGGGTCTGGACATTCGGAGCACGGCCAGGGTCGCCGCGATCGCGAGTGGTACGGTGATCACGAATTTGAACAGAAACCGCCACGTGTCCAGTGCCGCGGCAAGATCCGGCCGCGGGCCGATCGCGGCGAAGAAAATGATGCCGGCGCCCGCGATGCCGATCACCGTGGCGTGGTGGAACGAGCGGCCAAACGGTCGTGACGGAGCGACGTCCGCGGCGATCGCGGTGATGAGTTGGTCGGTGGTCATCGGACATGGGCCGCAGATGATGTTGTCGACCGTCAGGAACTTGCCGTCGCGAGCCCAATCTCCAAATCCGGTTCCGGCATCCCGTCCCGTCGGTGCAGGACTTCAGCCTGTCGCGGCAGGATGACCTCGGCCCGCAAACCGGGGCGGTCCGTCCGGTTCACCAGGTTCAGGCGGGCGGCATTGGCGCGCAACGCAAGTTCGGCGATCGTGAGCCCAAGGCCGCTCCCGGAGGGACTCTTGTGACGGCCGCGGTAGAAGCGTCGGGTGACGAGAGGCAATTCATCCGGAGGAATGCCGGGACCCTCGTCCTCGATGGCGACGACGATCTCGCCCGGCCGGCGCTCGAGGCTCCATCGCACGAGCCCCGGATGCGCGGTGTGCTGAACGGCGTTCTCGAAGAGATTGCGCAGGGCGAGGACCAGAAGCTCGGCGTTTGCGCTGAATGTGATCCAGTTCAGCATCGGATCCACCTCGACCCGCAGGCCTTCGCGTGCGGGATGCGCGTCGACGATCTCGCCGACGATCTCGCCGGCATGGAGACGCGTATCTGGCCCGGGGTTCTGCAGCGCGTCGAGATTTGCGATGTCCAGCAATTGCCGCACGAGGCGCGTGGTGCGATCGACGGCGATCATGATCTGTCGCAATGCCGAATGGCGTATCGCGCCATCGCTCGTGCCGATCGCGACCTGCGCCTGCGTTTTCAGTCCCGCCAGCGGCGTGCGAAGCTCGTGGGCGGCGAAGGCCGTGACCTCGCGCTCATGCCGGCGCGCGCTCTCCACCTTTGAAAAGAGCGCATTGAGCGCGGCCATCATCGGCAGGATTTCCGCCGGCGCACGCCCGGTCTCCACCGGGCTCATGTCGTCGGCCTGACGCTGCTGCAACTCGAGCGCCAGCCTTCGCAGCGGCCGCAGACCGCGATTGAGGCTGGTCCATATCAGGAAGCCGAGCAGCGGCACGATCAGGAGCGTCGGGGCCAGCAACCCCTTGATGATGTCGGTGACGAGATGCTCGCGCACGCCGAGACGGTCGCCGACCAGCACGCGCAATCCCCTGTCCGTATCCTCCAGGGTGAAGACGCGCCAGGTTTCGCCCTCGATGCGGCGATCGGAAAATCCTGTTTGCGTGCCGCCGAGATTCGAGCTTGGCGCTCCGCGGGAGCGGGCAACGAGCCGTCCATCGAGGGACCAGATTTGGCAAGCGAGCTGGCGCTCATAGATCAGGGTTTCGGCGGGACCGTCCGTTCCCGTCTCGGCCGAAGGGGCGGCAACGCTCTTGCCGGTGCCGAGCGAGGCGACCATCCGCGCCGCTTCCTGCAGGCGCGCGTCGAGCACGCTCTCCACTTCCTGCTTCGTGCCGACATAGATCCAGCCGATGGCAAACAACCAGATGATGCCGGTGGCGGCCACCAGGATGAGAAAGAGCCGTGTCCGAAGCGATGCCGATGTCACGGTGTGCCGACCTTCATCCGATAGCCGAGCCCGCGAACGGTCTCGATGACGTTGCGGCCTAGCTTGGCGCGGAGCTTGTGGACGTGAACTTCGACCGTGTTGCTCTCGACTTCCTCTTGCCAGCCATAGAGACGCTCCTCGATCATGCTTTTCGAGCGCAGCACTCCGGGCCGCTCCATCAGGGCTTCCAGCACGGCAAACTCGCGGCGCGAAAGGCCGATGATCTGGCCGCCGGAGATGACGGACATATGCGCGGGATCGAGAACGATGCCGTTGCAGGACAGGAAGGGCGAGGCGCGCCCGGCCTGCCGCCGGCTGATGGCCCTCAGGCGCGCGCCGAGCTCGTCGAGATCGAACGGCTTGCCGAGATAGTCGTCGGCGCCGGCGTCCAGGCCTTTGACGCGGTCGGAGATCTCGTCGAGCGCGGTGAGCAGCAGTACGGGCGTGCGATCGCCGCCGGCCCGCATATGGGCGAGCAGGTCGAGGCCCGAACCGTCCGGCAGCATGAGATCGAGTACGAGCGCATCGAATGCACTGGCGGCGAGGGCTGCGCGGCCATCGGCGCAATTCGCGACGACATCGAGGGTGGCCCCGAACATGCCAAGGCCGGCCCTGAGGCCGTCCGACAGGACTGGATCGTCTTCGACGACAAGGATGCGCATGCGCCAGAACCTCTCACATCGAGCCGCGTCGCGTCCGAGGCTTAAGGCTGGCTTAAGGTGGCTCCCACAAACCGGCGCCCTCAACATCCGAGGCTCTCCATGGCATACGCGCGCGCGATCCGGTTTGTTACGCTGTTTCTGCTGGCCATTTGGCTGATTCCTGCGGCTGCCGCGGGGCCGAAGCCTGCGGACCAGGTCTTCAGGCTCGGCGTCACGCTGGGCGAGGACGAGGAGCTCGATCTCAATTGGTCGATCGAGCCCGGTTATTACCTCTATCGCGACAGGCTCGCCGCGACGTTCGGCGGCAAGCCGCTCAAGCTGACGACGGTGCAGGGCGAGCTGAAGGACGATCCGAACTTCGGGCCGACGGAAGTCTATCATCGCGAAGCGTCCGCCTATATCGAGGCCGTGCCCGCAAAGGGCGAAGTGCTCGTCACCTTTCAGGGCTGCGGCGAGAACACGATCTGCTATCCGCCGGTGATCAAGGCGATCGATCTCGCAACGCTTGCGGTGAGCGATGCGACCGGAAGAGCAGAGCGTCCGCATGATCCGTCCTTCGCCGGAACTGGCGAGCCATCCGGCTTCAACCCGGCAAGCGTCGCTTCGGACAACAGCGCCGATGCATCCGGCCTGGATGGCAGCTATGTCTCCACGCTGCTGACGTTCTTCGGCTTCGGATTGCTGCTCGCATTCACGCCATGCATGTTTCCCATGCTTCCCATTCTGTCGGGCATGCTCACCCAATCAGCGGGCAGGCTGTCGCTCGCGAGAGGATTTGCCCTGTCGGCCTCTTACGTGCTGGCGATGGCGAGCGCCTATGGCGTGCTCGGGGTGTTTGCGGCCTGGTTTGGCGGAAATCTGCAAGCGGCCCTGCAGACGCCGGTGGCGGTCACGCTGATGAGCGCGGTCTTTGTCGTGCTCGCGCTGTCGATGTTCGGGCTCTATGAGCTGCAATTACCGCAATCCCTCAACGCGAAGCTGGCCCCGCGTAATGGTGCGTCGGGATCGATCGGCGGCGCGGCACTGCTCGGCTTCACCTCGGCGCTCATCGTCGGGCCCTGTGTCACCCCGCCATTGGCGGCGGCGCTGGTCTATGTCGCGCAAACCGGCAACGCGCTACGCGGTTCGTCGGCGTTGTTTATGCTTGGTCTCGGGATGGGGTTGCCGCTGCTGCTGCTTGGAACCTTCGGAGCAACGGTGCTTCCGAAGTCGGGCGCATGGCTGATCCGCATCCAGCAGGTGTTCGGCATTATCCTGATCGGCCTTGCGATCTGGATGATGTCACGCATCCTGCCGCTGCCGTTGATTGCCGCCGGTTGGGGCGTGCTCGCCACTGGCACCGGCGTCTGGATAGCGCTGATCGCCATGAACCGGCCGAAGCCGGTGTGGCGCCTCCAGATGGTGCCGGTAGCGGCAACGTCGACCTTGTTGGGGGTTTACGGCCTGCTTCTCGCGGGCGGCGCCATCGCCGGCTGGTATGAACCGCTGCGGCCGCTCGCCTGGGCGGGCATCGTCCCTTCCGTCAACACCTGGCACCAGGGCGAAGACGGCTTTCAGATCGTGACCAATGAGGCCGATCTCGATGCGGCGATAGAGGCGGGCCGTGCAGAAGGACGTCCGATCCTCGTCGATTTCTCCGCGGACTGGTGCACCGAGTGCCGCCTGATGGAGCGCACGGTCCTCGCCGACGGGAATGTGCGCCGACGCCTGAACGGCGTGCGGCTGATCCGCGCCGACGTGACGCGCTACGACGCGCAAAGCCGAAGCATCATGAAGCGCTTTGCGGTCGTCGGCCCTCCGACCCTCATTTTCCTCAACCCCATGGGCACGGAAGTGGAGGGCGCGCGGACCGTCGGCGCGACGGTCGCAGATGATTTCCTCGCCAAGATTGCCGCGGCCGAACGCGGCTGACCCGAACCTTTAACGGAGCGACCACATGAACGATTCTGTTTCGCGCAACACCTTCCTGCGCCTCGCCGGCGGCGCGGCCATGCTGCTTCTGACCAAGACCTTTGCGCGGTCGGCCGAGAACGAAGTCACCCGCGACATGATCCTCGCCGATCCGGAAGCGCCGATCGGCGGCAATCCCGACGGCGATCTCACGATCGTGGATTTCTTCGACTACAACTGTCCGTTCTGCAAGAAGTCGGCGACGCATCTGGAGCGCCTCGTCAAGACCGACGGCAGGATCAAGCTGATCTACAAGGACTGGCCGATCCTGACCGAGACCTCGATCATCGGGGCGCAACTTGCGCTCGGGGCGAAATACCAGGGCAAATATCTCGAGGTGCATCACGCGCTGATGAACATCCCGGGATACGGGATCTCACGGGAGCAAATGATCGAGGCCGTGCGCAAGTCGGGCATCGACCTCGCGCGCCTTGACGCGGACGTGCAGGCGAATGCCGACGCCATTGGCGGTCTCATCAAGCGCAACCTGACCATCGCCGAGGCGATCGGCCTGCAGGGCACGCCCGGCTTCCTCGTCGGGCCCTACAAGGTCAATGAGGCCCTCACCTATGAAGGCTTTCAGCACGTGGTCGCCGACGCGC
>Ga0070683_100003762_pt1 | contig 12384 bp, 10 predicted proteins | sample KBSC713LmetaG_FD_64662 | JGI IMG/M metagenome (GOLD analysis project Ga0070683, IMG submission 64662) | Corn rhizosphere microbial communities from Kellogg Biological Station, Michigan, USA - KBS C7.1-3L metaG | ecosystem: Host-associated > Plants > Roots > Rhizosphere ...
CCAACCGAGCGGCGCTGAGGCCGTCTACGTTTCGGCCCTGGCCGACGAGGTTTCCGACGACGAGCTCGAAGCCGGAATCAAGGTCTTCTCGAGGAAATCGGAGTCCGACAGGCTTCCCGCGTATTCGCGCGAGGACGTCCGAAAGCCCGCGCGACTTCGGCTGTATCGCGCCGTGGCGACCCAGCACTTCGCCCTCGGCGAGGGCAGCCGACGCATGTCGGTCGACCCCACGTAGCTCAACCGAACGCATCACTTCTCCGTATTGGGGAACGAGAGTTCCGAGGAAAGGAGCACCTGATGCAACGCATTCACTTGCTTGTAGCGCTTGCGGGTCTAGTCCTCGCGCTGCCCCTTGCCGCCACGGGCGCAAAGCGCCCCGATCACCTCAACCTGCCGAACGGCTGGCAGCCGGAGGGAATCGCGATCAAGGGCAACACGTTCTACGTGGGCTCGATCCCGACCGGCCGGGTCTGGAGGGGCAACCTCCGTACAGGGCAGGGCGCGGAGCTGGTCCCGAATCGCGGGCGAGCGGCGATCGGAGTCGACGTCGATCATCGCAACCGGCTGTTCGTCGCCGGCGGGCCAACGGGTGACGGCTACGTCTACGACGCACGGACGGGCGCCGACATCGCGCAGTTCAACTTCACCGACGACAACTCGTTCGTGAACGACGTCGTCGTCACTAAGCGTGCCGCCTGGTTCACGGACTCGACTCGGCCGTTCCTGTACAAGGTGCCGATCGGCCGTCATGGTCAGCTCGGCGCGGCGCAGTCGGTTCCGCTCACCGGCGACATCGTCTACCAGGGCGGCTTCAACGTGAACGGCATCGACGCCACGCCGAACGGCAAGAAGCTGATCATCGTGCAGACGAACACCGGCCAGCTGTTCAAGGTCAACCGCCAGGGCGTGGCGCACCGGATCGCGCTCGGTGGCGCGACCGTGCCCGGGGACGGGATCCTGTTACACGGGAAGAGGCTCTTCGCCGTCGTCCGCAGTCCACAGGACGGCGTTGTCGTGATCAAGCTGCGCTCGAACCTCTCGTCGGGGACGGTGCTGCGGACGATCACGAGCGACGACCTCGACGATCCGACGACGATCGACGAGCACGGCTCGCGGCTCTATGCCGTCAACGCCCGCTTCTCGACACCGCCGGGGCCCGACGTCCCGTACTGGGTGACGAAGCTCAAGCGCTAGCGGTAGAGACCGAGTTCTTCGATCACCTGCGCGACCGCCGGCGGGACGAGATGGTCGATCGTCTCGCCGGCGGCGACGCGCTGGCGCACCTCGCTCGAGGACACCTCGGGCGAAGCCAGCTCGAACGGCACGATTCTGTCGCCGTACGCGCTCAGGTCGGGCATGTCGTAGCCTCCCCGCGTTCCGACCGCGAGCCTGACGTGCTCCAGCACCTCGTCGGGCTCGCGCCAGCGGTTGAACATCGCGGCCTGGTCGGCTCCGAGGATGAAGAGCGTGTCTTCGCCGAACTCGCCCCCGCGGACCGTGTCGACCGTGAACGCGTGCGGATCGAGCCGGACATCCTCACCGGGGAACGCGAGCCGTGCCATCCGCAGCCTTGCCTCCGGATCAGCCACGACCCCCCGGTGGCCCGGGCTCTCCTCGACGAGGATGACGAGCTCGTCGATCGGCAGGTTCTCGCGCGCCGCCTGCGCCAAGGCGACGTGCCCGTTGTGGGGCGGGTCGAAAGTCCCGCCGAGGATCCCGATCACGAGAGCTCGCCGACCTCGTCGCCGATCGCCACCTCGTCGCCCTCCTTCGCGCCCGCCGCCTTGAGCGCCTCGCCCAGCTCCTCGTCCGAAGGCGGCCGACCCATGACCCGGAACCCCGTGTCTGTTCGGAAGATGCGGTAGCGGCGCCTCCGCGGGCCGGGCCGGTAGACGAGGTAGTCCGCGAGCCCCTCCGGCGTCTGCTCGGGAAGCGCCTCGGTCTCGGGGACGTGGGTGAAGAGGCCGCGCTGGAACGCCTCGATGCCCGCGCCGGTCGCAGCCGAGACGGGATAGACCGCGATGATTCGCTCGTCCTCGACTCCCAGGTCCGGCGGCTCGGTGAGCAAATCGATCTTGTTCAGCACGACGATCTGCGGCAGCTCGTCGAGACCGGCGCCGTACGCCTCGAGCTCGTGCTCGATCGAGGACCAGCGCTCCGCCGGGTCGCCGTCGGCGGCGTCGATCACGTGGACGAGCACGCGCGCGCGCTCCAGGTGCGCCAGGAACTCGTGCCCGAGGCCCGCGCCCTCGCTCGCACCCTCGATCAGCCCCGGGACGTCCGCCACCGTGAGCTGCCGGCCGTCGGGCGAATCGACCGTTCCGAGCACGGGCGCGATCGTCGTGAACGGATATTCCGCGACCTTGGGCTTCGCGTTCGAGATCCGTCGCAGCAGCGACGACTTGCCCGCGTTCGGCTGGCCGACCAGCGCAGCGTCGGCCAGGAGCTTCAACCGCAGCTCGAGGTCGCGCTGCTCGCCGGGAAGCCCGACCTCCGCGAAACGCGGCGCCTGCCGTGTCGGCGATGCGAACCGGCGATTGCCGCGACCGCCCGCGCCGCCTCTCGCGAGCACGACGCGCGCTCCAGGGCTCGCGAGATCCGCTACGAGCTGGCCGTCCTCGAAGATCTGCGTCCCCGCGGGCACGCGAAGCTCGACGGTCTCACCTGTGGCGCCGTTCTTCCCGGTGCCGCCACCGTTGGAGCCGCGCTTCGCCTCCTGCAACCTGCGCCGCTGCAAACTGGACAGGTCGCGAAGATCCGCGTCAGCAACAGCCACGACGTCACCGCCGGGACCGCCGTCACCGCCGTCGGGCCCGCCCTTCGGGACGTGCTTCTCCCGCCGGAAGCTGAGCGCACCGTCGCCGCCGCGCCCGGCCTTGACCCGGATGCGCGCGCGATCGTGGAACATGACTCTTACTCGGCAGGAGTGACGGCTACGGTGCGGCGCTCGCCGCTCGCCTGGAACTCGACCTTGCCGTCCTGCGTGGCGAAGATCGTGTCGTCGCGCCCGATGCCCGCACCCGGCCCCGGGCGGAACTTCGTGCCGCGCTGGCGGACGAGGATCATCCCCGCCTTCACCGTCTGGCCGTCGAAGATCTTCACGCCGAGGCGCTTGGCCTGCGAGTCGCGGCCGTTCCTGGAGGAACCGAGTCCCTTCTTGTGTGCCATCTAAGCCTCTTCCTTCTTCTTCGTCGTGCTCGCCGGCTTCCTGGCGGCGGGCTTCTTCTCTGCGGAAGCAGTCGGCTTCTCACCCGAAGCGGCCGGCTTCTTCCCGGCCGTGGAGCGTTTCGCGCCGATCGCGGTGATCTCGATCTGTGAGAGCGAGCTCCGATAGCCGGTATGCCGCCTGTATCCGGTGCGCTTGCGGTACTTGCCGATGCGGATCTTCTCGCCCTTCACGTGGCCGAGGACCTTCGCCGTGACCTGGATCTTCGGCTTGAGGTCGGCCTTCCCGTCGCCGCCGGCGAAGAGAATGTCCGGGTGGAAGGTCTTGCCCTCATCGGTCTTGACCCGGTCCACGAGCAACTTCTCGCCCTCGATGACGCGGTACTGCTTGCCACCCACTGAGATGATCGCGTAGTTGGACATAGGCGTGGAAAACGCGGGCTCGGGCCCGCGAGATGGTCAGTTTAGCCAAGGATCGGCGAGACCGGGTCTCGCGGAGGCCTACGTCGTCTGGGCGCTGCTCGCGATCTGGGCGGCGATCGACCTGGCCACGTACTCCCGGGTCGATCCGCACGATCTGTACCACGTGAGCCGGGGCGGGCTCGCGGGAGGGCTGAGCAGGGTGCTCGTCTTCCTGAACTTCCCGGCCGCGCTCGCGGCCGCCGCCATCGTCCTCCTGGTCGCGGATCGAGCCGGCTGGAGCTGGCTTCACGCGCTCGCAATCGCGCTCTGCGCCGTGATCGTCGTCCCCGGAGTCGTCGACGAGGCCGACCTCGACGCGAAGTGGATGAACGTCGCGCCGGCGCTCGGGGTCGCGATCGCGCTCGTCCTGACGCTGCGAGCCGGTCGAGGTGGCTGGGGAGACCCCTGCGGGGATCCGATCCGGCTCGCCGTGGCGATCGTCCTCGGGATTCTCGCGCTGCCGTGGATGTTCGCGCTCGTCGGCGTCTACTTCCCGGGCTCCCACGTGATCTACCAGGGTGAGCCGCGCGTCCACCTCGGAGAGCACCACGGCCTCGAGGGCTACCTGCTCCTCGTGAGCGCGCTCCTCCTGTCGAGACAGCTCCCGCGGATGCAGCGCCCGATCCCCCTCGCGGCTTACCTGTCGCTGATGATCGCGTACGGCGTCGGGAACATGGCCAATGACGCCTGGTACGAGCAGGTCGTGAAGCGCGGCTGGATCGACTGGCGGATCCCCAGCGTGCTCGAGCCGAGCCTGACGTGGATGTGGGTCCTCGTGATCGTCGCCGGCGCGGCGATCTTCTTCACGGCTTTGCGACCGCACCGTGACCGGGTGGTCGAGCGGTAGCGGCCCGGCTCGGGGACGCAGGCCCCCTCGGCGGGGCATTTGCGCTCAGTCTCTTTCGGCCGATAGGGACGACGTGCTAGCGGTCGTGGTCATCGCGGGCGGTCTCGTCCTCGGGCTCGCAGTCGGCCGGTCGTGGATTCTTGGAGCGGCGGTCGCCTTCGGGCTCTGGGCAGGGTTGACCGAGGAAGTCGAGGTCTCCGGATGGGTGATCGGCATCGGCTACGGCGCGATCGCCGCGCTCGGAGTCGCCTCGGGCGTTCTACTCCGGCGCCTTCTGTTCGGCGGCGGTCGTCGAGCTTCCAGCGTCTGACGTGGCAGTCCCCGCCGGCTTCTTGCGACGGTTGCGACCGCCTCTCGAGCCTCGGCGCGTGCGCTTCTTCTTGGGAGGCTGATCGCCGTCGCCGGAACCTTCGCCCTCGGTGTCCTGGCCGAGGTCCGGAGAAGGGACGTGGATCGTGGCGGCCTGCGGAGCTTCCTCCGGCTGGCCGTTCTCGGCGGCGGCGACGATAGGCTCCTCCGCCTGGCCGTTCTCGGCGGCTGCGGCTACTGCTGCTGCTGCGGCCGGCTTCTTCTTGCGGTTTCGGCCTCCGCGCGAGCCGCGACGCGTTCGCTTCTTCGGCTTCGGCGCCTCCTCGTCGGTCGCCTCGGGCTTCTCTTCGGGCTCATCGGCGACCATCTCCTCGGCAACCGGCTTCGCTACTGCAGGCTTCTCGGCCTCCGGCTTCTCGGCCTCCGGCTTCGCCGCCGGCTCGTCGACCTTCTTCTTGCGCGGAGCACGCGTCGGCTTCTCGGCCTCGGACTCGGCGGTGATCGGAGCCTCGTCCTTCTTCGTCGCGGGCTGCACGAGCGTGGCGTAGGCGGTGCCGTTCAGGATCCGCTCGACGCGAACCTTGGCCTTCTTGCCGACCAGCTGAGCCGCGTCCGCGACGTTGATCGAGAGCCCGTCGAGCTTGCCGACGCCCGCTGCCATGTCGTGCTCGCCGACCTCGACGAGCTCGAGCCGGATCTCCGCGCCTTCCTCGACCGGGGACTCAGGCGCGATGTCCGCGAGCTTGCCTTCCTTGCGCACCTTGAAGTGGTCGAGCGGCACGCCCGGCTTGCCCTCGAGGAAGAAGCGCCGCTTGGCGAGCTCCTCGATCTCGGTCAGCCTCGACGCGCCGGGCCCGACCAGGTGCGCGGCCACGCCTTCCTCCAGCTCGACCCGGAATGCCTCCACCCCGCGCTTCGAGTTCCGCGCGAGGTCGCGCAGCTTGCGCTCGGAGTCGATCGCGGCGGAGTGCGCCGAGAGCACGATCCCGTCGCCCGCGCAGGTCGGGCACTTCTGCGCGAGGATCTCGCGGGGGCCGTCGGTCACGTTCTGGCGCGTCATCTCGACGAGGCCGAGCGGTGAGATCTCGACGACGTACGTTTTCGTCCGATCGCGCTCGAGCTCGGTCTTCAGCGCCTCCTCGACGGTCGCCCGGTTCTTCGGGTTCGCCATGTCGATGAAATCGATGACGATGATGCCGCCGATGTCACGCAGCCGGAGCTGGTGGACGACCTCCTTGACGGCCTCGAGGTTGTTCGCGGTGATCGTGTCCTCGAGCCGCCCGCCGGATGACTTCGAGCGCGAGCCGACGAAGCGGCCCGTGTTGACGTCGATGACCGTGAACGCCTCCGCGTAGTCGAAGACGAGATAACCGCCCGAGGGGAGGTCGACGCGTCGTGAGAGTGTGGAGCGGATTGCGTCGTCGACGCCCGTCGCCTCGAAGAGCGGTGTCTTCTCGCGGTGGCGGATGACCCGGTCGACCATGTGCGGCGAGGTCTTCTTCAGGTAGCCGACGATTCGCTTGAAGGTCCGCTCGTCGTCGACGAGGGCCTTCTCGAAGTCGTCGGTGAAGAGGTCGCGCGTGACCCGGAGCGGCAGCTCGGCCTCCTGGTAGACGAGCGCGGGAGCCTTGGCAGTTTCGGCCTTGGCCTCGATCGACTTCCAGAGCCGCTGCAGGAAGACGAGGTCGCGCTCGATGTCGTCGGCTGACGCGCCTTCGGCGGCCGTGCGGACGATGATTCCGCCCTTCTTCGGCGCGATCGCCTTGACGATGTCCCGCAGCCGGATGCGCTCGTCGTCGTCGAGGCGCCTGGAGACGCCCAGGCCTTCTCCGCTCGGGACGAAGACGACGAAGCGGCCCGGGAGCGAGATCTCGGTCGTCAGGCGGGCGCCCTTCGACTTCATCGGGTCCTTGACCGCCTGGACGAGGATCTCCTGGTTGCGCTTCAGGAGGTCCTGGATCTTGCGGCTGCCGCGGCCTTCGAGCTCGGGCGTGACGATCTCGTCGACGTAGAGGAAGCCGTTCTTCTCGAGGCCGATCTCGACGAACGCGGCCTCCATGCCGGGGAGAACGTTGTCGACGGTGCCCTTGTAGATGTTGCCGGCGATCGACCGTCGCTCCGGGCGCTCGAGGTAGACCTCGGCGGGTCGGTCGTCCTCCAGGACTGCGACGCGCTGCTCGCCGACGTCGACCGAGACGAGGAGCTCGCGCTTCGCCTTCGGAAGCGGCGGCCGGCGGGCCGGCTGGCGGCGGCGCTGTTGCTGGCGCTGCGAGCGCTGGCTGCGCTGCTGGCCGGACTTGCGCTCGGACTGCTTCTTCTCGGCCGGCTTGGGCTCTTCCTTGGCGGTCTCAGCGGCGGTCGCCGAACCGGCAGGCTTGCGCCGGTTCCGGCCGCCGCGGGATCCGCGTCGCCGCCTGGGTCGTGTCGATGTGGATTGTGCGCCCGCCTCAGCGGGCGGCTGGGTTACTGCTGGCCGTGCGGGTGGTGGTGCAGTTTCACTAGGTGCGTTCTCCTGGCGCGTCTTGCGCCGAAACCAGTTCAACAAACGAAATCTCCTTGTATGGCGCGCGCGCAAGCGACACCCGAAGGGCGGTGCGCGCGCAGCGTGTGTAGGTGGTGCAGGTCATAGAGGCCTCCGTTCAAGGCTAGCAGCCCCTGGAGTCATCACATTCTTCGGCATGCCCTCAGGTGTACATGAGCCGGGCCGTAGAGAGGGCGAGGAATAGCAAGCGGCCCAACCGGGCATGCCATGACAGGAGAGGGCGCGACGTCTCCGATCCCCTGGAGGCCACTCGCGCTGCCCCGCGTCAAAAGGGGAGTCGATGGCCAGCGTGACGTTCGACGGGGTCGGCAAGGAGTACCCGGACGGGACCCGGGCCGTGTCCGGGATGGACCTCGAGATCGCGGATCAGGAGTTCATGGTGCTCGTCGGCCCGTCGGGCTGTGGGAAGACGACCGCACTCCGCATGGTCGCAGGGCTCGAGGAAATCTCTGAAGGCGTCGTCCGCATCGGCGAGCGCGTCGTCAACAACGTCCCGCCTCGCGACCGCGACATCGCGATGGTCTTCCAGAGCTACGCGCTCTACCCGCACCTGACGGTCTACGACAACATCGCGTTCGGCCTGAGGCTGCGCGGCACGCCCAAGGACGACATCGACAAGCAGGTCCGCGAGGCCGCGCGCATCCTCGGGCTCGAGGAGTTCCTCAAGCGGAAGCCACGCGCGCTCTCCGGGGGACAGCGCCAGCGGGTGGCGATGGGCCGCGCGATCGTCCGTGAACCGGAGGCCTATCTCATGGACGAGCCGCTCTCGAACCTCGACGCGAAACTCCGTGTCCACATGCGCGCCGAGATCGCGGGCCTCCAGGACACGCTCGGCGTGACGACGATCTACGTGACGCACGACCAGGTCGAGGCGATGACGATGGGCGACCGCGTCGCGGTCATGCGCAAGGGAGAGCTCCAGCAGGTCGCGCCGCCGCAGGAGCTCTACGAGCGGCCGGTCAACCTCTTCGTCGCCGGCTTCATCGGCTCACCCGCCATGAACCTCGTCGAGGCGACCATCGAGCAGGCCGACGGCAAGATGGTCGCCAAGGTCGGAAGCCAAGAGCTGACCCTCGACGAGGAGATCCTGAAGTCCCGGCCGAAGCTCGAGGAGTACGCCGGCCGACAGGTCGTGCTGGGCATCCGCCCGGAAAGCTTGGAGGACGCGAGCCTCGCTCCCGACATCCCGAAGGACCGCCACATCAAGGGTGTCCTCGTCCTCCGCGAGCCGCTCGGCTCGGAGATCATCGCGCACTTCGAGGTCGACGCTCCGCCGGCGCTGACCGAGGACGTCCGCGAGCTGGCCCGCGACGTCGGGCACGAGGGGACGGTCCAGGCGCCCGCAGAAGGCGACACGAAGACGACGCTCGTCGGCCGGTTCGGCCCTCGCTCGCGCGTGAAGAGCGGAGACGTGATCGACGTCGCGGTCGACACGAGCGCGGTGCACCTGTTCGACGTCGAGACCAGCGCAGGCATTTACGACTAGGCGGGTATGGAGAAGACAACGATCCCTTGGGAAGGAGCTCGAAGATGAGATACCGATCACTCTTCGCGGCGCTGGCCATCGCGCTGGCATTCGGAGTGGCCGCCTGCGGAGGCGGCGACAGCAACGACAACGGAAACGCCAGCGGCAACAAGGACGTCAGCGGCTCGCTCTCGATGATGGCGATCTGGGCCGGCGAGGAGCAGGCGTCGTTCCAGGCCGTGATCGACGGGTTCAAGGAGCAGTACCCGAACGTGAACGTCAAGTACACGTCCGGGGGCGACAACCTCGCGCCGCTCCTCTCGACGGCGGTGGAGGGCGGGAAGCCGCCGGACATCGCAGCCCTTGGTCAGCCCGGGCTCGTGGCCGACTTCGCGAAGAAAGGTGCGATCAAGCCGATCGACGATCTGAAGAGCAAGATCGTGGACGCCTTCGGAGAGGACGTCGCCGCGGCCGGCGAGGTGGACGGCAAGCAATACGCCGTGATGTTCAAGGGCGCCAACAAATCGACCATCTGGTACAACGTCGCCGATTTCAAGGAGGCGGGAGTCGAGCCTGCGAAGTCCTGGCCCGACCTCACCAAGGACCGCGACACGCTCAAGGCGGCCGGGATCACGCCGTACTCGGTGGGCGTAGACGTCGGCTGGCCGATCAGCGACATCTTCGAGAACGTCTACCTCCGGACCGCGGGCCCGGAGATGTACGACAAGCTCGCGAAGCACGAGATCCCGTGGACGGACCCGTCCGTCAAGAAGGCGCTCACGATGATGAAGGACATCGTCGGCAAGTCCGACTACCTGGTAGGAGGCACCGACGGCGCGCTCCAGACCGAGATGCCCGACTCCGTGGCGAAAGTGTTCTCGGACAAGCCGCAGGCGGCGATGGTCGTCCTCGGCGACTTCGCCCCGGGCGTGACCAAGACGACGCTCGAGGCGGGAACCGGGTTCAACGTCTTCGACTTCCCGTCGATCGAGGGGTCGAAGCCATCGGTCGTGGGCGGCGGCGACCTCTTCGTCGAGTTCAAGAAGAGCGAGGCCGCGGACGCGTTCCTCGAATATCTGACGACGACCGACGCAGCGGAGATCTGGGCGAAGCGCGGCGGTTTCTCCTCGCCGAACAAGCAGCTGGACACGAGCATCTACCCCGACGAGATCACGAAGAAGACGGCGAGTGCGCTCGCAAAGGCCGAGACGTTCCGCTTCGACCTCTCCGACCTGCAGCCCGCCGCGTTCGGCGCGACGCCCGGCCAGGGGCTGTTCAAGGAGTTCTCGGACTTCGTGGCCAACCCGAACAACGTCGATCAGATCACGCAGAAGATGGAGGCCGACGCGAAGAAGGCCTACGCCAGCCAGTAGACGCCTCGTATGACGGTCGGCGCAAACACGGCGCCGGCGGAGGCTCGCACGCTTCCGCCGGCGCCCGAGAAGGAAAGCCTCTGGCAGCGCTACGGCGTGGCCGCCGCGTTCCTCGCGCCCGCGCTCATCTTCCTAAGCGTCTGGATCGTCTACCCGACGATCCGCACGATCATCCGGAGCTTCTACGACCGCCAGGGCGACACGTTCGTCTGGTTCGACAACTACAAGACGCTCTTCACCGACGACACGCTGCTGACGGCGATCAAGAACAACTTCCTGTGGATCCTGATCGTCCCGGCCTTCGTCACGGCACTCGGCTTGATCTTCGCGGTGCTGCTCGAGCGGGTGCGGTTCTCGACGGCGTTCAAGGTGGCCGTCTTCATGCCGATGGCGATTTCGCTCTTCGCAGCCGGCGTCATCTGGCGGCTGATGTACGAGAAGGATCCCAGCCAGGGAACCGTCAACGCGGGGATCAAGGTGGTCAAGGATGCCGTGGCACCGTCCGGCGTCCTCTCGAACGCAAAGCCTTCGACCGACGCGCTCCAGGGCGGGCCCAAGGGCGGGCTCGAGCTGAAGACGGCCATCGAGCCCGGCTCCGTGGCGCAACTGGGCCTGACGGGGATCCGCGAGGACGACGTGCCCGCGGGTGCGGAGCAGGCCGTAGTGCCGGAATCCTTGTCGGGCGGGATCACCGGTGTCGTCTGGAGAGACTTCAAGCCGGGCGGCGGCACGCCGGGCAAGGTCGAGAAACAGGAGCTCGGGCTCCCGGGCGTGACCATCGAGCTGCGCGACGACAGCGGAAAGCGAGTCGCCGACACCACGACGGAGCCTGACGGGACGTTCAAGTTCGAGGACGTGGAGGCGGGGACGTATCGCGCAGCGATCGGGCCGGATACGTTCCGGACGCCCTACGCCGGCGTTTCGTGGCTCGGCGAGAAGCTGATCCTGCCGGCGATCATGATCGCGTATATCTGGGTCTGGGCGGGCTTTGCAATGGTCGTGGTCGCGGCCGGGCTCGCGGCTATCCCACGCGACCTGCTCGAAGCTGCGCGCACCGACGGCGCCAACGAGTGGCAGGTCTTCCGGCGGATCACCATCCCGCTCCTGTCGCCCGTTCTCACGGTCGTCTTCATCACGATGCTGATCTACGTCCTCAAGGTGTTCGACATCGTGATCGCGATCGCGCCCGGCTCCGTGCAGGACGACGCCAACGTGATCGCCCTGGCGATGTGGCGGACGTCGTTCGGTGGCCGGAACGACTTCGGCCTCGGATCCGCGATCGCCGTCTTCCTGTTCCTGCTCGTGATCCCCGTGCTGCTGATCAACATCCGCCGCTTCAAGAGGGAAGCCTGATGGCTGCGGTTGAGGAACGCGTCGTCCCGCACGAGTCGTTCGCCGCTCGCGCCGGCCGCTGGCTGGCCCGCACGCCCGTGTACCTCGTGATCGCTTTTATCGGAGTGCTTTGGCTGCTCCCGACCATCGGCCTCTTCTTCACCTCTGTGCTCGACCCCTCGGTGATCGGCCGCGTGGGTTGGTGGCACGTGCTCTCGGCGCCGAGCGAGGCGACGTTCGACAACTACCGCGAGATCTTCAAGAACGACCAGATCACGTCGTCGATCGTGACCACGATGTGGGTCGCAATCGGCGGAACGGTCCTGCCGATCTTCGTCGCCTCGCTCGCGGCGTACGCGTTCGCCTGGCTCGAGTTCCCCGGGCGGGACTGGCTCTTCCTCGTCGTCGTCGCGCTCCTCGTCGTGCCGCTCCAGATGGCGCTGATCCCGATCTTCTCGCTCTACAACGACGTCGGGCTGTTCGATTCGGTTCTCGGCCTGATCCTCTTCCACACGGCGTTCGGGCTGCCGTTCGCGATCTTCCTGCTCCGCAACTTCTTCATCGGGATTCCCCGCGACCTGCTGGAAGCGGCGCGGATCGACGGGGCGTCCGAGCTCCGGATCTTCCTGCGGTTGATCCTCCCGCTGGGGCTGCCGGCGATCGCCTCGCTCGCGATCTTTCAGTTCCTCTGGGTCTGGAACGACCTGCTCGTTGCGCTGACCTTCGGCCGCGACACGCAGGTGATCACCGTTGCGATCTTCTCGCAGCTGCGGCAATTCAGCGCGAACATCGAGCTGATTGCGCCCGCGGCGTTCGTCTCGCTGGCGATTCCGCTCGCCGTCTTCTTCGCGTTCCAGCGCTACTTCGTGCAGGGGCTGCTCGCCGGCTC
>Ga0070683_100003764_pt1 | contig 12382 bp, 10 predicted proteins | sample KBSC713LmetaG_FD_64662 | JGI IMG/M metagenome (GOLD analysis project Ga0070683, IMG submission 64662) | Corn rhizosphere microbial communities from Kellogg Biological Station, Michigan, USA - KBS C7.1-3L metaG | ecosystem: Host-associated > Plants > Roots > Rhizosphere ...
CGCTCCGACGTCCAGGCGGCGTGCTGCGCCAGTTCCTCGCGCATCTCGTCGTCGAGCCGCCCGCGCCGCAGCCACGCCCGCAGGTGCCTGATCATCCGCATTCCATCCTCCGTCCCCTAGAGCGGCTATGCGGGGCGCATGACCCGGCCGATCGCCGCGATCAGGCGATCGAAGCTCGATTCCGCCTCGCCGAGCGCTTTGCGTCCGGCTCGGGTCAGCCGGTAGTAGCGTGCGCGCCGGTTGTTGGCCGAATGTCCCCATTCCGAGGCCACGAGCCCCTGCAGCTGGAGACGCTGCAGCGCGGGATAGAGCGAGCCCTCCTCGACGTGGAGCACCTCACCTGAAACCGTCTTGATGTGCTGCGCGATGCCGTAGCCGTGCATGACGCCGAGCGACAGCGTCTTGAGGACCAGCATGTCGAGCGTGCCGGGAAGGAGCTCCTGGCGGGCGTTCTTTCCCATAGACGCTCTATAGGACGCCGGCCGCGGCGGTTTGGTTGGCTCGAAAGCCGTAAGCCGGGAGCCGGAAGCCGGAAGCCGGGAGCCGGAAGCCGGGAGCCGGAAGCCGGGAGCCGGAAGCCGGGAGCCGGCAGCCGAAAGCCGGCAGCCGACAGCTCTCTACAGCTCCGCCAGCCGTGCCTCGATGCCGTCGGTCATCGCCCGGATGGCGCGCAGGGACCGGCCGAGCGCCCGCTCCCCCGCGTGATCGATCAGGTAGTGGCGCCGGCGGCGTCCGCCGCGCTGATGAGTCGGCAGGCCGATGTAGGAGGCAATCATCTTCTTCTCCTGCAGACGTCCTAACGCCATGTAACAGGAGCCCTCGGAGACGTCGCGAAGCGTTCGATCCCGGATTTCCTTGAGGATCGCCGCGCCGTAGGCGCCGTTGCCCAGGCGGACGAGCGCCAGCAGAACGAGTTGTTCCAGCTCGCCCACGATCGGCGCATAGAAATCATTTGGTTTGATTTTACTCACTTCGTTAAGCATATCAGTCAATTTTTCGCAAAAAGGGACTTGCGACCGTCATCCGCCCCGACCATAATCGTGCTTTGCCATCGTCGCCCAGAAAGGACAAGACGCCGCATGGGTTCCTCATCCTCCAGTGACGCCATCCGCAATATCTCCGAGTTCAGCGCCTCGGTGCGCAACGCCGCGTCGCAGACGCAGCGCAAGGCGACCGACGAGTTCGGCTCGCTCACCTTCAACGAGGAAACGCAGCGCGCGCGCCTGCCCAAGGACGTGTTCCGCGCGCTGCGCCGCTCGATCGCGCACGGCGAGTCGCTCGATCCCTCGATCGCCGACATCGTCGCCAGCGCCCTCAAGGACTGGGCCGTCGAGCACGGCGCGACGCACTACACCCACTGGTTCCAGCCGATGACCGGCATCACGGCCGAGAAGCACGACGCCTTCATCACGCCGACGCCGGACGGCCGCGCCGTCGCCGAGTTCAGCGGCAAGGAGCTGGTCAAGGGGGAGCCCGACGCCTCGAGCTTCCCGTCGGGCGGCATGCGCAGCACCTTCGAGGCGCGCGGCTACACGGCGTGGGACCCGACCAGCCCGCCGTGGCTGCTCGTGACGCCGCAGGGCACCACGCTCGTCATTCCGACCGCCTTCGTGAGCTGGACGGGCGAAGCGCTCGACAAGAAGACGCCGCTCCTCCGCTCGCAGGAAGCGCTGTCGAAGCAGGCGGTGCGCATCCTCAAGCTCTTTGGATCGAAGGCGCAGCGCGTCACCACGACGTGCGGCCCCGAGCAGGAGTACTTCCTGATCGACCGCCAGTTCTATTTCAACCGCCCGGACCTGATCAACGCCGGCCGCACGCTCTTCGGCGCCCGTCCGCCCAAGGGCCAGGAGATGGAGGACCACTACTTCGGCGCCATCCCGGAGCGCGTCCTCGCGTTCATGATGGAGTGCGAGCGCGAGCTGTACAAGGTCGGCGTGCCGATCAAGACGCGCCATAACGAGGTCGCGCCGAGCCAGTACGAAGTCGCGCCGATCTTCGAGAACGCCAACGTCGCCACCGATCACCAGATGATGACGATGGAGATGCTGCGGCGGGTGGCGCCGAAGTACGGCCTCGCCTGCCTGCTGCACGAGAAGCCCTTCGCCGGCGTCAACGGCTCCGGCAAGCATCTCAACTGGTCGATGAGCGACGACCTGGGCAACAACCTGCTCAACCCGGGCGACACGCCGCACGACAACGTGCAGTTCCTCGTGTTCTGCGCCGCCGTGCTGCGCGCCGTCAACAAGTACCAGGGGCTGCTGCGCTTCGCCATCGCCAGCGCCGGCAACGATCACCGCCTCGGCGCCAACGAAGCGCCGCCGGCGATCATCTCGATCTTCCTCGGCGACATGCTGACCGACATCTTCCAGCAGATCGAGAAGGCCGGCAGCGCCAAGACGACCAAGACCGGCGGCATCCTCGACATCGGCGTCAACGTGCTGCCCAAGCTGCCGCGCGACTCCGGCGACCGCAACCGCACCAGCCCGTTCGCCTTCACCGGCAACAAGTTCGAGTTCCGCGCCGTCTCGGCGAACCAGAGCATCGCGCTGCCCAACGTCTGCCTCAACGTCGCGGTCACCGAATCGCTCGACTACATCGCCAGCGAGCTCGAGAAGAACCTGAAGAGCGGGCAGAAGCTGCAGGCCGCCGTCAAGACGCTGCTGACGAAGCTGATCAAGGACAACAAGCGGATCATCTTCAACGGCAACGGCTACTCCGACGAATGGCAGAAGGAAGCCGGCAAGCGCGGCCTCCTCAACCTGCGCACCTCCGTCGACTCCTACGGCGAAGCGCTCAAGCCCGACGTCGTCAAGGCGTTCGAGAAGTACGGCGTGCTCAACGAGCGCGAGCTGCACGCACGCTACGATGTCGCCCTGGAGCAGTACAACAAGACCATCAACATCGAGGCCCAGCTCATGGTGCTGATGGCCAACCGCTACATCCTGCCGGCGGGCTACCGCTACCAGGGCCAGCTGGCGCAGACCGTGACCGCGGTCAAGGCGGCCGGCGGCAACGCCAAGGAAACCCGTCGCACGCTCGACGACGTGACCCGCCTCGTCGACACGATGAAGGCGGGCGTCGACGAGCTGCAGCGCCTGCTCGACCACGAAGCCAACGGCGACGTCGTCAAGCACGCGAGGTATTTCCGCGACAAGGTCATCCCGGCGATGAACGCGCTGCGCGAAGCCGGCGACGGTCTCGAGTGCCTCGTGCCGCAGGACGTCTGGCCGCTGCCGACCTATCGCGAAATGCTGTTCGTGAAGTAGTCGGCAGCCGCCGGCTACTCGTGCATCACCGCATCGATCGGCGCCGCCGCGGCAGCGCGGCGCGCCGGATAGATGCCCGAAGCGACGCCGACCGTGGTCGACAGCAGCAGGACCGCGGCGGCGTCCCCTCCCGAGATCGCCACCGGCCAGTGCGCCACGCGCGCAACCGCGATCGACAAGGCCGCGCCAGCGGCAAGTCCCGCGGCACCGCCGGCCGACGCCAGCATCGCCGCTTCGGCGACGAACTGGTGAAGAATGTCGGCGCGGGTCGCGCCGACGGCCCGGCGCAGCCCGATCTCGCGAGTCCTCTCGATCACCGACGTCAGCATCGAATTCATGATTCCCAGGCCGCCGAGTGCGAGCAGCAGCGCTGCCGTCGCGGCGCTCATCTCGTTGAACAGCCGCTGCGTACTCGTGCGATGCGCGAGCACCTGGGACGGAATCGTGATCTCGTAATCGGACGCCTGCGTCTGGTGGCGGCGCATCAGCAGACGCCGCGTGTCCGCCGCGACGCCGTCGAAGTGGCCGTCGTCGACCAGGAGGCGCAGCTCCTCGAAGGCCAGATCGGGAGCGAACGACAACGCGCGGCCGGCCCGCGCCGCCAGCGGCACGACGACGGCGTGATCCAGTGCGCCGGGGGCGGCCACGCCGATCACCCGGTACCACGCGTCACCCATGCGGACGCTGCCGTCGACGGCAGCGTCATAGCCAAACGTGGCGCGGGCGATCGCGCTGCCCAGCAGGCAGACGGACGCGCCGCGCTCCCCCTCGTCGGCTCGGAGGAACCGGCCGCGCGCCACCGAGATGTCGGCGAGCTGGCCGTACGACGCCGTCGTGGCGACGAGCTCGGCTCGCACCGCGCCGTGCGGGCCCGACAGCGCGACCTCCGCCCGGCTGACCGGGACGGCGGCGGCGACGAACGGCACGAGCTCGGTCGCGGCGGAGAGGTCTCGCACGTTGAGGTTTCCGCGCGTGCGGCCACGAACGACGAGCGTGTTCGCGCCAAGCCGCGCCAGGTCCGCCATCGCGGCCCGCCTCGCCCCCTCGTTCACCGCCGCCGTCGCCAGCGTCACCGCCACGCCGCAGACGATGCCGGCGAGGCTGAGGAGCGCGCGCATCCGATAGCGGCCGAACGTTTCACGCGCGAGCTGCCACGGAGCGTCAGCGAGACGCATGCGGATCGCTCAGCAGGACTCGTTCGCCGGCGCGGAGGCCGGCGATGATCTCGACGTCGCGATCGTTCGACGCGCCCGCCTGCACCATCCGCGGCTCGACGCCGGTCGCGTGCGCGACGTAGCAGGTCGGAACGCCGTCGCGCGCAAAGATGGCGCCGGCCGGCACCAGCAGGACGTCACGCCGCTCGCCGGCGGCGATGTCCACGCGGACGGCCATGTCGGGCCGCAGCTCGAGCTCCGAGGGCGCCAGCTGCACCGTCACGGCGAACCGGCGTTCCGGAGATGGCCCGTCCGACGCGCTGGCGGCGACCGCTCCGACGCGCGTCAGCGTGCCCGCCAGGGGCGTGTCGGGAAACGCATCCACCCAGACACGCGTCCGCTGCCCCGCGGCGATGAAGTGCACGTCGGACTCGCGGACGGACGTTGCGACGTCCATCTGCCGCAGGTCCGGCAGCGTCACGAGACCCTGGCTCGGCGTCACGCGATCGCCGACGCGAATCCTGCGGCGCGGCGTGACGAACAGGTTGTCCTCGTACATCACGAGACCCGGCGCGCGGGCGCGGATCGTACAGCTGGCGATCCCCGCCGCGACAGCCACCCGGTAGGCACGCGCCTGCTCGACCTTGGGCCGCAGGTGATCGAGCTGGACGACGCGGCGCGCGAGCTGCAGTCGCGCCGTCTGCTGTTCGTCGGGCTGCGTTCGCTCCACGAGCAGCTGCAGCTTGCGCCGCGCGAGCGCGGCGGCGGCCTCCGCTTCTTCGAGGTCGGACGCCGAGCGATCCCACTCCTCGCGCGTGATGTAGCCCTTGTCGAGCAGCGGCTGCAGGCCCGCGTGCGCCTCGCGCAGGCGCGCCGCCTTGGCGCTGGAGAGATCCGTCGCCGTCCGTGCCTCCTCGACGGCGAGCGCGCCGGCGCCGTGCGACGCGGCGTTGACCGATACCTCCGCCTCGCGGCGATCCACGTCGGCGGCCTGCAGCTCCATTTCCGCCTCACGCAACGCCTGGTCGGCCCGATCGAGCTCGGCCTGCAGCGCGCTCGTGTCGAGGCGCGCGAGCACGTCGCCCGCCCGCACCTGCGATCCCTCCGGCGCAAGATACGTGATTTCGAGCTCGCGCCCCTCGATGGGCGAGCGATAGACCGTGGCCGTTTCCGGGCGCAGGACGCCTGACTCGGTCAGTGTGATGGCGAGCGGGCCGCGCCGTACCGCTGCGACCGGCGCCGCCGGCGAGGCGGCTCCCTTCAGCAGGACCAGGCTGACGAGCGTGACGGCTATCGCGATGGCCGCAGCCGCGGCGACGCGCCTACTGCGACGGACCATCGAGGATGCCGAGTGTCGCCTGCAGATTGAGCCGCGCGACGGCGACGGCGGCGGCGGCTTCGACGCGGCGGCCGCGGGCGCCCAGCAGGTCGGTTTCAGCGCCAATCAGATCCAGGTTGTTCGACAACCCGCGCTGGAAGCGTTCCGCCGCGACGTCGGCCTGCACGGTCGCGAGGTGGACCGCGGCGTCCGCCGACGCGAGCGCGTGCTCGAGCCGCTGCGCCTGGCGGACCGCCCGCCGGACGTCGATTTCGATCTGTGCCTGAAGCCGATCGACGGCATCACGCGCCCGCTGCGCTCGCAGGACCGCCGTCTCCCGTTCGCCGGGCCGATCGATGGGCATCGAGATCGCGGCGAAGGGCACGAGGCGGAAGCCGTCGAGCCCGAAACTGGATCGAATCCCCTGCGCGGTGTCGCGTCTCGTCAGCGCCAGTTTGACGTCGACCTCTGGTAGCTGCGCGCGCGTGGCGTGTTCGGAGCGCGCGGCGTGCTCGGCGGCGTCCCGCGCGCTCCGCAGGTCCGGGCGGCGCGCAACCGCGGTTCGAACGGCCGCCTCGACATCCAGGGGCTCGCGCGACACCGGAATGTCTGCGTCGACGTCGAACGGCGCGCCGTCGCTGCGTCCCATCAGCAGGCGCAGGTCGTCGCGCGCATCTTCGGCCGCTTCGCTCGCATCGAACACGCGCTCCTCGGCGTCGGCCAGGAGCTGCGCGGCGCGGAGGACGTCGAGCTGCGACACCTTGCCGATCGCCAGTTTGGCGCGAGAGACGTCGAGCAGCCTCGCGCACCGCTCGCGCCCCTTCTCCGCGACGCCGAGCATCTGCTGCTGCGCGACAATCGCATAGTAGGCGCTCGCCACGTCCACGACGAGGCGCTGCTCGGTCAACTGCCGCTGCGCTCCGGTCGCGTTGACGTCGTCTTCAGCGGCCGTGAGCTGGCGGCGCGTGCCCTCACGTCCGGGACCGCCGAACAGCGGCTGGGTGACCACGAACGTCGTATCGGTGTAATAGAAGGTGCCGAGCTGATCCCGCAGCGCCGACGTGCCGACGCTCGCGTCGAGCGCGGTGCCCGTGGTGAACCGCTGCGAGACGTTCATCCCGTAGCTCTGGCTGCTCAGGTCGGGCTGGCCGATGGCGCCGAGCACGTTCGGCGCGACCTTCGGCCGGAACGCCGATCGCGCCAGGTTGCGGCTGATGCGCGCCTGCTCGACCGCTTCGTCGGCGTCGCGCAGCCGGCCGTTGTTGACGCGGGCGGCGGCGACCGCCTCCGCAAGCGTGAGGCGCGATATGGCTGGCTGAGCCTCCTGCGCCCTCGCGTGTCCGGCGAACACCAGCGTGCTCCCGGCCAGCACCATCATGCGCAGCGCGAATCCACCCGACCGTGCCATCCTCACTGGCATGACAGGGCGTACGAGACGTTGGTCGCCCACATGCCGTTGTCGGTCGTCCCGTTCCCGACGCCGATGCGCACGATTGGCGGATGACAGGAGTTCAGCCCGCTGTAGGTCCTGGTGAGCGTGAACGGCACCGATCCCGGCGCGGACGTGGGACTCACCCGTGCGTCGCCCAGGTAGGATGCCCCGCCGGCATCCACCGCGATCGCCCACGGGTGCCCGCTGGAGACCGCCTCCGGAATGTTGATGGTGATCGAGCCGGTACACTGCCGCGCCGCGGTGCTGCAGACGATCGGCGAATAGGTGACGATGCTCCACTGTCCGTTGCCCCCGCCGCCGCCGTTGGGATTCGGCGCGCAGCATGGCTGGATGTGGCTGAAGGCGTAGATCAGGACGCCGGTGGCCGCACCGGCCATGCCTGCAACGGCGGCCATCTTGCCCGCACTAATCCCGTGATGCGGCGCCGCCGGGGCCGCCGGCGCCGCCGGGGCGGCGCGAGGAGCGGGTGAGGGCTGCTGTGCGGATGCCGCCGTCGTCCCGGCCTGCGGACAATGCGCCAGTGCGTTCGCTGCACTGATCCGGTCCGGCAACTCTCTGGAGTAGCGCTCGGCCGCCGGGAGGTCACCTGTCGCCGCCGCGGCCGCCGCGGCGACGATCTGGGCCGTCAACCCGACGCTGGCCGCGTCGGCCGTGAGAGCGTTCCAGAGGTCCGTACCCACCAGGTCGGTATTCGCTGTGCTCTGCACGTGCCCGCGGTATCTCTCCAGCAGCTTCTGCACGTCGTCGGCGAGCTTTTGCCAGCCCTCGGCGTTATGTCGCGCTGTCTTGTAATCGGGTTCGCCGGTACTCAGTTGACCGACCCAGGTGTGGAGGGCCTGGGCCGAGCGCGGTGACTGCTTCGACCACTCACGCCACACGGCGCGATCGTGCACGGTCATCTTCGGCATCGATGGCGCCGCGCGTGCCATCGCGTCAGCCATGGCGTTCGCCGAGCCATCGAGCAGCTCGAGCGATTGCCGCACCAACAGTCGGATTTCCTCGGGCGGTATTGGACGGTTGCCCTGGTAACTGACGACATGTCCTTGCGCGTTGCGGACAAACTTCACGCTGTGCCACTGGTGCTGCTTTTCGAGCGCGATCGCCTGGTTGATTCGGGCCAGCGCCGCCTCGCAGGTCAAAACCGGGCGGGCGGCACTCACACCGAGCGTGGACACGACACAGGCGAGACACAGGGCCAGCGCCCCTCCGGCCAACCTCATTTGCAGGTCCTCCTCACGTGGTTGCGAGGAATACCGGCTCCGCACTAGACTCGGCAACCGTCAAGTTCGGTCAAATCCAGTCACACACGGAAATGTGCCGTGTCCTGTGAGCCCATGCCCGAAACAAACCGCCGTCTGACGTCGTGGAAGGAAATCTCGGGTTACGTCGGGCGCGACATCCGCACGGTCGCGCGCTGGGAGCGTGAACGCGGGCTGCCCGTGCATCGGGTCCCCGGCGGGCGGAAATCGACGGTGTTCGCCTGGACGCGGGAGATCGATGCGTGGCTGGCCAGCGAACCGTCGCCGGACGCGCCTGTGCCGGATCGCCCGCTACCCATCCCCGCCGTCCTCGACGAGGCGCCTGGTTCGGGGCGCGGCATCCTGCGGATGTCGTTGCCGATCGCGCTGCTGGTCCTCGTCTTCATCGGCCTGACCCGGACCAACTGGCTGCACGGCGCGGAATCGATCGAGGGCGTGCGCGTCGAAGGCGGCGATCTCGTCGCGTCCACCGCCGCCGGGCGGACGGCGTGGACCCACCACTTCGACAGTCCGATGACCAATGACGGCGGCGACTACACCGGCGTTGCCGACATCGACGGAGATGGACGTCCGGAAGCGCTTGCGGTGATCAGCCGGATGAACGATCCGCGAGGGGGCCACATCTTCTATTGCTTCGCCAATGACGGCGAGCTGCGCTGGCAGATCGAGCCGCGGGACACGCTGGAGTTTGGCGCTGAATCGTTCGGGCCGCCGTGGAGCAACGGTGGCGTGATCAGCTATCGGGCCGGCACGGCGCGGCGGCTCCTGTGGGTGACGCACCACCACACGTGGTGGCCCGGCGTGGTCCGCATGCTGGACCCGGACGGGCGTGAGCTGGCGCGCTTCGTCAATCCAGGCTGGATCACCAGCGCCGCGGTCACCGCGTCAGGGACGGCACTGCTCGTCGGCACCAGCAACGCGGAAGACGCCGACGTGTTTGCCGTGCTCGACGATCGTTCGTGGCCCGGCAGCGCCCCCGAGCCCGAGGCGCCGCGCTATCGTTGCCGGAATTGCGGCGCGGGCAAGCCGGCCTACTATTACCTGCTGCCGCGCTCGGAACTGAACCGCGCGATCGAGGGTCCCCGCACGGTTTCGTCCGTTTCCCCGTTCCCCGACTCGATTCAGGCGCAGACGATCCAGGTCGAGGGCGACGGCCGGTTGCCGTCGGCCGCCATCGTGTTCGAGTTCGCGACCGACTTCACGCCGACGCACGCGCGCGCCAACGACGCCTACTGGGCGTGGCACGATCGCCTCTTTCGCGAGGGAAAGATCGACCATCCGGCGAGCCGGTGTCCGGAGCGCCGCGGCTTCACCGTCCGCCAGTGGCGGCGCGATCACGGCTGGTCGGCGATCTTCGTTCCCGCCGGCGACAACTGACGACCGGCGGCGAGCAGCGCCTTGATCTCCGCCAGCTGCTTCAACACCTCGGTCTGCCGCAGGTCGTCGGGGGTCGGCTTGCGCCCGAACATCGCCAGCGTCCCGCCCGGCTCGAGGATGCACTTGTCGACTTCCTTGAGCGACTCGAACCCCTGCTTGTGCGCCGCCGCCTCGAGCTCGTGCAGCGTGATCACTTCCTTGTCGAGCGCCGCCTGGATCACGCCGCCGTTCTCGACGAGCAGGGTCGAGTCCCCTTCGATGAACTCGTCGATCTGATGGTGGCGATAGAGGAACCGCACCACGAACCAGTTGAAGACGAGCAGCGTCAGCGCGCTGAGCAGCCCGCCCAGCACCGAATTGTCGCTGCCGATGATGGCGTTCTGCACCGTGTTGGAAATCGTCAGCAGGACGACGAGGTCGTAGGGGTTGAGCTGCGCGAGCTGGCGCTTCCCGAAGAGGCGCAGCAGCACGAGGAGCGCCGCGTAGACCAGCAGCGGGCGGATGATCTTCTCGAGCCACGGCGTACCGGGCATCAGCAGGTCGGACCAAATCATGAAAACGTCCTCCAGAGGCGGCTAGGATACCCAACCCGGAGCGCGCTGGTTCCGTCCAAGTGGACATGATTATGACCCGCACCGTGGCGCTCGCCGGGCTCGTCGCGCTCGCGCTCGGCCGTTTCGGACCGGACGGCGCCGTCCAGCGTCCGATCGACCTCGAGGCATCCGACTGTTCGGCGATTCACCAGATGTTCGGCGACGACCGGGTGGCGCGAGCCACGCGGCACGCCTCCATTCCGGTCGGTGCGGGTCCGCTTGACCTCCGCCCGGACGCCAACGGCGGCGTCCGGATCGAGCACGGCGGGGGCGGCGAGTACGGCGTCACCGCCTGCATCGCCGCCGGCGCGCCGACGCTGGCCGAAGCCCAGGCCGCGGCGGACGCCGTCACCCTCGACATCTCCGGCGCGCGCGTGCGCGTCCGCGACGCGGGGGCGGGTGCGGCCCGCAACTGGAGCGTCCAGCTCATCGTCACCGCGCCCGACGGCGCGGAGATTACCGCCGAAACCTCGAACGGACCGATTGGCGTTCGTGACTTTGCCGGCACGCTCGACCTGCGCGCCTCCAACGGGCCGATCTCGCTCAGCAACGTCGGCGGATCCGTCAAGGCGCACGCCTCCAACGGCCCGATCTCGCTGCGCGGCGGCAGCGGCACCGTCGACGCGCAGACGTCGAACGGTCCGATCGACGTCCGCCTCGACGGCCGCCGCTGGGACGGACACCTCATCGCGCGCGCGACGAACGGACCGCTGTCGGTGAGTGTTCCGCCCGACTTTCAGTCCGGCGTCGAAGTGTCCTCGTCCGTGCATTCGCCCTGGACGTGCCGCGCCGCGGCCTGCACGGGTGGCGCCGCGCGCGACTGGAACGACACCAGCCGGCTGCTCCGCATCGGCTCCTCGCCGGTCGTCGTCGAAATCTCGACCGTGAACGGTCCAGTCACCGTGACCGATCGGTAGAGGTTTTGCACTGACCCCATCGGGAGCACAACCGATGGGCTTGTCGCTGAAGCCGGATCACCTCCGCCGCTACCGGGATATCGCCCGGCTGCTGTTGAAGTACCGGCGATCCGACCTCGTCTTCAACACGGGCATCAGCGGCGCCGACCCGGCCGCCAGCGGCGAAGATCTCGCCGCCGACCTCGAACAGCTGGGTCCGGCCTTCGTCAAAGTGGGTCAGCTGCTGTCCACGCGCGCCGACCTGCTGCCGCCCGACGCGTTGAAGTCGCTGTCACGCCTGCAGGATGCCGTCGAGCCCTTCCCGTTTCCCGACGTCGAGCGGATCCTCGGAGCCGAGCTCGGGATCCGGCTGTCGAAGGCATTCTCCCGGTTCGACGAAACGCCGCTGGCGGCGGCGTCGCTCGGACAGGTCCACCGCGCCGCGCTGCGCGACGGGCGCGAGGTCGCGGTCAAGGTGCAGCGCCCCGGCGTGCGCGACCAGGTGCTCGCCGACATGGACACCCTGGACGAGGTCGCGGCGTTTCTCGACCAGCACACGGAGACCGGCCGCCGCGTTGGCCTGCGCCACACCGCCGCGGAGCTGCGCGAGTCGATCCTGCGCGAGCTCGACTACCGGCTCGAGGCGCGCAACATGACCGAGATCGGCGGCAACCTGGCGCGGTTCACGCGCATCTTCGTGCCGCAGCCGATCGCCGGCTACGTCAGCGAACGTGTGCTGACGATGGACTTCGTGAGCGGGCAGAAGATTACGGCGGCCAGCCCGCTCGTGCTGGCCGAGGCCGATGCGCACGGGCTTGCGGAGCAACTGTTCCGCGCCTACCTGAAGCAGGTGATCATCGACGGACTCTTCCACGCCGATCCACACCCGGGGAACGTGCTGCTCGCCGACGACCGCCGCATTGCCTTGCTCGATCTCGGCATGGTCAGCCGCCTGTCGCCCGACCTGCAGGAGCAGCTGTTGCACTTCCTGCTCTCGGTCGCCGACCGCCGCACCGAGCAGGCCGCGGATCTCGCGCTCGCAATGGGAGAACGCCTCGAAGGATTC
>Ga0070683_100003765_pt1 | contig 12379 bp, 13 predicted proteins | sample KBSC713LmetaG_FD_64662 | JGI IMG/M metagenome (GOLD analysis project Ga0070683, IMG submission 64662) | Corn rhizosphere microbial communities from Kellogg Biological Station, Michigan, USA - KBS C7.1-3L metaG | ecosystem: Host-associated > Plants > Roots > Rhizosphere ...
GTGTCCATCGCGTGCGCCCAGCCGACCGCGTAGTGGTTGTACGCAGCCGCCGTGCCGAAGTCGTCGATCCGCGAGGCCATGAACTCGGTCGTCTGGAGGCCGGCCGCGCCGTTGAGATTGATGAGCTCGTTGAACGAGCCGTGGACGTCCCCCTCGGCGCTCGCTCCGTTGTCGCCGACGATGTAGTAGACGAGCGTGTCCTCGAGGATGCCGAGATCGTCGAGCGCGTCGAGCAGCCGGCCGACATGGTGGTCGGTGTGCTCCATGAACCCCGCGTAGACCTCCATCTGCCGCGACAGCACCGGCTTGAGGTCGTCGGGGATGTCGTCCCAGGAGGGGATCTCGTCAGGCCGCGCCGTGAGCTCGGTCTCGGGCGGGACGACGCCGAGCTCCTTCTGACGCGCCAGGGTCTCCTCCCGCAACGCGTCCCACCCCTGATCGAACCTCCCCTTGTACTTCGCCGACCACTCGGCCGGTACGTGGTGCGGGGCGTGGGTCGCGCCGGGGGCGAAGTAGGCGAAGAAGGGCTTGTCCCCCATCAGCGCCTTCTGCTGGCGGATCCACTTGATCGCCTTGTCGGTCATGTCCTCGGTGAAGTGGTAGCCCTGCTCGGGCGTCGTCTCCGGCTCGACCGGCGTCGTCCCCTCGTAGATCGCCGGGTAGTACTGGTTCGTCTCCCCGCCGATGAAGCCGTAGAAGTACTCGAACCCGCCGCCGCCGCTCGGCCAGGAGTCGAACGGCCCGAGCGGGCTCGTCTCCCAGACCGGCACCTCGTGGCACTTGCCGAACTGCGCCGTCGAGTAGCCGTTCAGCTTGAGGGTTTCGGCGAGCGGCGCGCACGTGTTCGGGCGGATCGAGTTGTAGCCCGGAGCCGATGTCGCGATCTCCGTGATCCCTCCCATTCCCACCGTGTGGTGGTTCCGACCGGAGAGCAGCGCCGCCCGCGTCGGCGAGCAGAGCGCCGTCGTGTGGAAGCGGCTGAACTTCAGCCCCTCCGCGGCCAGGCGTTCTGCGGTCGGCGTGTGGCACGGGCCGCCGAACGCGCTCGCGGAGCCGAACCCCGCGTCGTCGATGAGGACGATCAGGACGTTGGGAGCGCCGGCCGGGGGACGCAGCGGCTCGATCGGCGGAAAGGTCGCCTCGGGATCCTTCGCGTCCTCGTAGACGGGACCCGCATAGGGCCGGTCCGGGATCGGAAGCACGTCGCGCTCGGACAACTGCAGCTCCTTTGTCGTCTGCTCAGCGGCGTGCGAGCGCCGCGATGAAGCCCATCAGGATGAACCCGGACCCTAGACCGATCAGGAGCCAGGCGAAGAAGTCGCCGAGCATGATCCCGAGCCCGATCCCGACGAGGATTCCACCAGGGAAGGCGGGACCGCCGTATTCGTAGCCGCGGCCGGACCTCGAGTCGTAGGACATCTTCTCCTCCTCTTGCGCCATGAGAATTGCTTCGTGATCGGAGGCGCCCCGAATCTAGATGATTGATTGGCGCCCCGCTCGAAGCGACAACCCGCGCCGGGCGGCCTCGACACGCCGGCACGGCGCGGCTCCGGACGTCGGCGGTCGCGCGCTCGACGCTGTGCGACACTCGGGCCACGGCGACCGTGACCGAGCCGCACACGACGCCCCACCAGGACGGCCTCAGCCGACCCGCGAGGTAGGGATGCGCGAGCGCGCGCTTGCGGTCGTCGCGCTCGCCGGGCTCGTCGCCGGAGCGGTCCTCTGGCTGGTGGGTGAGCCGCACTGGGCCGACGTCGCGTGGGGCGTCGGAGCCGCGGTGGTGCTCGTCCCCCTTGCCCTCGACACAGCGCGGAGCCTCCTCCACGGCGACGTCGGGGTCGACGCGATCGCGCTCATCGCGATCGCCGGCGCGCTCGTCCTCGGCGAGCAGCTCGCTGCGGCGATCGTCGCCTTGATGATGTCCGGCGGCGAGGCGCTCGAGGCGTGGGCGGCGGGGCGGGCACGGCGCGAGCTCCGGCTCCTGGTCGACCGAGCACCACGGGTCGCCCACCGCCGCCACGACGGCGCCGTCGAGCAGGTCGCGGTCGAGGACCTTCGGGTCGGCGATCTCGTCGCCGTGCGCGCCGGTGAGCTCGTTCCCGCCGACGGCGTCGTCGAAGGGGCAGCCGCGGTGGTCGACGAGTCGGCGCTCACCGGCGAGCCGCTGCCGGTCACGCTTCCCTCGGGCTCACCGGTGAGATCGGGCACGACGAACGCGGGCAACGCGTTCGAGGCGCGCGTGACGCGCTCCGCCGAGGACAGCTCGTACGCGGCGATCGTGCGGCTGGTCGCCGCGGCGCAGGAGAACCGCGCCCGGTTCACGCGGCTCGCAGACCGCTATGCCGCCTTCTTCCTTCCGTTCACGCTCGTCCTCGCGGGAATCGCCTGGTCGGCCGCGGGTGATCCGACGCGAGCCCTCGCGGTGCTCGTCGTCGCGACGCCGTGCCCCCTGATCCTCGCAGCGCCGATCGCGTTCGTCGCGGGCCTTTCCCGCGCGGCCAGCGCCGGCGTGATCGTGAAGGGCTCGGGCGTGCTCGAGCGCCTCGGGAACGTCTCGGCGGTGCTGCTCGACAAGACCGGCACCGTGACCACGGGTTCGCCCGAGGTCGAGCGCGTCGTCGCGACAGGAGGGCTCGACGCGGACGAGGCGCTCCGGCTCGCCGCCTCGCTCGACCAGCTCTCCGCCCACGTCGTCGCCGAGAGCCTTGTGCGCAACGCCGCAGCCCGCGGTCTCGCACTGGAGGCGCCGACCGGGGTCGAGGAGGATCCAGGGAGCGGCATCGCGGGCGTCGTCGCCGGTCATCGCGTCGCGGTCGGCTCGGCCGGCTGGCTCGAGCGCCGCGGCTACGGGCTGGACGGCGCCTCCGCGCAGGCGTTGTCCGCCAACGACGGAGGCCGGGGGGTGATCCTCGTCGGAGTCGACGGACGGCTCGAGGCCGCGATCGTCGTCCGCGACCCGTTGCGCGGCGGCGCGGAGTCGCTCGCCGCCGAACTGCGCTCGCTCGGGGTCGGAAGAGTGATGCTCGTCAGCGGCGACCGGGCCGACGTCGCGCGAGACGTCGCGGCGTCGGTCGGGATCGACGAGGTCTACGCCGATCAGTCTCCGGAGCAGAAGCTCGCGGTCGTGCAGGACGTTAGCGCCGAGTCGCCCGGTTCGGTCGTGATGGTCGGCGACGGCGTCAACGACGCGCCCGCGCTCGCGCTCGCCGACGTGGGCATCGCGATGGCCGGCAAAGGCGCGACCGTCTCCTCCGAGACCGCGGACGTCGTCATCGTCGTCGAACGGGCCGACCGCGTCCCGCTCACGATCCGCGTCGGCCAACGGTCGCTCCGGATCGCCCGCCAGAGCGTCGTCGTCGGGCTCGGGCTGTCCGTCGGCGCGATGTTCGTGGCCGCGTTCGGCTATCTCCCGCCCGTCTGGGGCGCCCTGTTCCAGGAGGTGATCGACGTCGTCGTGATCCTCAACGCGCTCCGCGCGCTGCACGGCTGACGCATCCGTCAGCGCCCGGCCGCGAAGCCGTCGCCGCGGCCGTCCGAGCCGCCGACGAGCGCGTCGCCGACGCGGAGGATCGCCTGGCCGACGCCGAACGGGTGTTGGATCGCGCCCCGCCGAACGTCGTGGCCGAGCGAGGCCAGCTCGTCCTCCGCGGGCCAGAGCCCAGGCTCGAGCTCGACCTCGCGGCGCTCGCCGACACGCCAGCGCGGTGCATCGAGCGCGGCCTGCGGGTCGTCGCCGTGGTCGACGAGGCGCAGCACGACCTGCATGTGGCCCTGCGGCTGCATCGCGCCGCCCATCACGCCGAACGGCCCGAGCAGCGACCCTCCCTCCAGGAGCATCCCCGGGATGATCGTGTGGAAGGGCCGTTTGCCCGGCCCCAGCCGGTTGGGGTGACCCTCGTCCTCGACGAAGCCGGCCGCACGGTTCTGGAGGGCGATGCCCGTCCCGGGTGGGACGACGCCCGAGCCGAACGTCCCGTAGACGCTCTGGATCAGCGAGATCGCCGTCCCGTCGCCGTCGACCGCGCAGAGGTACGTGGTGCCGCCCCGTGGGAGGACTGACGGTTCCGGCTCGAGCGCGCGGTCCTGCCGGACGAGCGCGCGGCGCCCGAGGAGGTGGTCGGGGTCGAGCAGTGCCTCCGGCCACGGCGCATCGCCCAGGTGGGCGTACGCGTCGGCAAGGGCGAGCTTCATCGCCTCGATCTGCGAATGCAGTCCCGGCTCCAGGCCGTCGTAGAGCGCCAACGCGAGGAGCGCCGCGCCGCCCTGACCGTTCGGCGGGAGCTCGCAGACCTCGACCCCGCGATAGTCGTAGCGAAGCGGCTCGACCCACTCCGAGCGGTGCGCCGCCAGGTCGTCCTCGGAGAGCCACGACGCTGCCGCGATCGCCTCCGCCAGCCGTCCGCGATACAGCGCGTCCGGGCCTCCGTCGGCGATACGCCTGAGCGTGTCCGCGAGGCCCGGGATGACGAAGCGCTCGCCGAGCCGTGGGGTGGGGAACGGCGCCTCGGGGGCGTGCGCCCACTTGTCCGCGATACGCGCCGAGCACGCGACCCCGCGACGGGCCTGCTCCGCGGCGCGTCCGAGCGCGCGGTCGAGCCCGAGCCGGCCGAAGCGAGCAGCCAGGTCCGCCCAGGCGCGGACCGCGCCGGGGACGGTGACGGAGCGTGGGCCGGTCTCGTCGACCCTGAGCTCGTCGACGGAGCCGGGAGCGCGCCCGGAGCCGTTGAGACCATGGAGCACACCGTCGTGCCAGACGAGCGCGAACGCATCCCCGCCCAGGCCGTTGTCGGTCGGCTCGGCGACCGGCAGGATCGTCGCGGCCGCCAGCGCAGCGTCGACAGCGTTGCCCCCGGCCTCGAAAGCCTCCAGCCCGGCGACGGTCGCGAGGGGATGGCTCGTGGCGATCATGGCCTCACCGGCGACGGCGGGCATCCGCCTCCAGCCGCTCGGGTGCCCGCCCGGACGGAACAGGGCGCCGAGGTCCAGGTTCACGCGACGATCCTCGCACGCGGGTATTCCACTTGCGGCCCTACCGTGCCATCATGGTCCGCGATGATCCTCAAGCGCCCGAGGACGCCGCACTACGACGATCCCGTCGCGGTCGGGCGGCGCCTGCACGCGGCGCGCGAGGCGGCCGGGATCAGCCAGCGCGAGCTCGCTTTCCCGGGGTGCAGCGCGGCGTACATCTCGCGGATCGAGCGGGGTGAGCGGATCCCGTCGCTCCAGGTGATGCGGGAGCTCGCCCGGCGGATCGGGATCACCGAGGCGGAGCTCGCCTACGGCAAGGAGCCGCTCGACTCGGACGTGTCCCAGGCGGTCCGGGCCGTCGAGGCGGCGGAAGCGTCGGGCGACCCCGGGGATCTCGCGAAGGCGTACCAGGCTCTCTCTCGTGCGGCATCGAGGGCCGCGACCCGGGCCGCGCGAGCCGTCGCCACCGTCTGAGCGAACTGCCACCGTAGGATCGCGGGCGTGAGGCGTGACGCCGACATCGTCGTGGTCGGCGCCGGGATCTCCGGCGTGGCGACGGCTTGTGCGCTGGCCGACAGCCTGCGATCCGTCGTCCTGCTGGAACAGTTCGAGCTCGGGCACGCGCGCGGCTCGAGCCACGGAACGTCGCGCATCCACCGCCTCAACTACGGCGATCAGCGCTTCGTCCGCCTCGCGCAGGCGGCCGGAGAGGCGTGGCGCGCGCTCGAGGAGGAGCGCGGCGAGCAGCTCCTCCAGCGGGTCGGGGTGCTCGACCTCGGGCCCGCGGCGCCGGCGACTGCCCGTGCGCTCGCCGCGTGCGGCGTCCCGTACCAGACGCTCTCGGCGGAGGAGGTCGCGTCACGCTGGCCGCTGCGACTCGAGCCCGGTGAGACCGCGGTCTACCAGCGCGACGGCGGGTTCCTGTACGCCGACCGCGCACACGCCGCGCTGCTGGCCGCTGCCATGGATGGCGGTGTCGACGTCCGCGAGCGGTCGCCGGTCCTTGCGCTCGAGCTCGGACGTGGAGCCGTGCACGTGAGCCTCGGCGGCGAGGAGCTCGTCGCGGGGGCGGTCGTCGTCACGGCAGGCGCCTGGGCGCCTCGCCTCCTCGCGACTGTCGGCATCGATCTCGCCGTCGTTCCGACCCGCGAGACGGTGGCGTACCTCGATCTACCCGGGGCAGAGACACTGCCTCCGGTCATCGACTACGGCGGGATCCCGGCCGCCGGCCAGGGCGGGATCGCCCGCGCGGGGAACTCGACGTACTCGCTTGCCGCCCCGGGACGGGGGCTGAAGGCCGGACTGCACCACGCCGGCCCGGTCACCGATCCGGACGACGCCGGCGCGGTCGACGAGGGGGTCGCCGCCTGGGTTGCCGATTGGGCTGCGTCGCGGTACGCGGACGTGGGCGCGACGCAGGGAGCCGAGACCTGCATCTACACGAGCACCGCGGACGAGAGCTTCGTGCTCGAGCGGCACGGTCGGGTCGTCGTCGGCTCCGCGTGCTCGGGCCACGGCTTCAAGTTCGGCCCGGTCGTCGGGCGCACGCTCGCGGCCCTCGCCCGGGAGGCCGCCGGGTGAGTCGCGCAGCGCTCGTCGCGCTCGTGGCCGTGTCGCTGCTCGGCGCGGGCTGCGACGGTTCCGGGGGCTCGGAGGGAGCCGCCACCACCACCGGCAGCGAGGATCCGCTTCCGCCGATCGTGATCGAGTCGCCGCTCCCCGGCGAGAGCGTCACGAGCCCGATCCGCGTCACGGGGACGGCGAACGTGTTCGAGGCGACCGTCTCCTTCGAGGTCCGCGATGACGCCGGGAACGTCGTCATGCGGAGCTTCACGACCGCGACATCCGGCAACGGGACGCGCGGGACCTTCGAGACCGAGCTCGCCGTCCCGAATCTCGCCGGGCCGGCGACGATCGTCGCGTTCGAGGCATCGGCCGAGGACGGGAGCCCGCTCCACGTCGTCGAGGTTCCGATTTCGGTAAACCACTGAACCGGCCCCGGAGCGCGACAGGCACACTGGCTCCGGCATGCCGCCCAAGCCGAGGAAGCCACCGCCGCGCCGTCCCGACACGCGGAAGCGCAACCTGCTCATCGCCGGCGCCGGAGCGGCGCTCGTCGTCGCGATCCTCGTGGTCGTGAGCGTGGTCGTCGCCGGGGGCGGCGACAGCGGCAAGGCGACCACGAGCGGCGCCGCGTCGTCCACGCTCTTCGAAGGCATCCCGCAAGACGGCACGGAGCTCGGCGCGAAGGACGCGCCGGTCACGTTCATCCAGTTCGAGGACCTCCAGTGCCCGATCTGCCGCAGCTACCAGGAGGACGGCTTCTCCGACATCGTTCGGGAGTACGTGCGTCCCGGCAAGGTGAAGCTGCGGTTCGCCGGGATCGCGATCCTCGGCCAGGACTCCGAGAAGGCGCTCAGGTACGCACTCGCCGCGGGGAAGCAAGGGAAGCTCTGGCAGTACGTCGCCGCGCTCTACGCAAACCAGGGTGAGGAGAACACGGGTTGGGTGACGGACGACGTTCTCGAGCAGCTCGCGAAGGACGTCGGGCTCGACTGGACGCAGCTCCAGAAGGACGCGGCGAGCGCGGAGGTCACGCGGCAGGCGCAGGCGACCGCCGCCGAGGCCGGTCAGCTCGGCGTTCCCGGGACGCCGACGTTCTTCGTCAAGATCGGCAACGGTCAGCCGTACGCAGTACAGCCGACCTCGTTCTCGATCGACTCCTTCCGCCCGATCTTCGCCGACGCGCTGGGTAGTTGACCGTGAGCGACCGCGCGCTGCGGATCGCGATCGCGGTCGTTGCGCTCGCCGGGGTTGCCGTGGCCGGCTACCTCACGTACGTCCACTATCAGCCCGATGCACTGATCTGCACGAGCCACGGCGGCTGCGAGACCGTGCAGGAGTCCTCCTATGCGGAGCTCGCCGGGATCCCCGTCGCCCTCCTCGGGCTGCTCGCGTGGAGCGCGGTGGTCGTGCTCGTCGCGTGGGACTCGGAGCTGGCCCGCACGCTCGTCGCCGCTGTGGCCCTCGGCGCGGCCGGGTTCGCGATCTACCTCGTCACGCTCCAGGCGTTCGTGATCGACGCCTGGTGCATCTGGTGCCTGGTCAACGACCTCGTGCTCGTCCCGCTGCTCGCGATCCTCGCGATCTGGCGGGTGCTACGGACGCCGGAAGCCTGAGTAGCGCCGGGAGCCCGCCGGTCAGGTCATCGGCACCTGCCGGAGGATGCTCGACTCGATGCGGTCGAGGATCTCCGTCAGGCTGTCCCCCGTCGCGGTGATGCCGTGGTTGCGGAGGCCGATCACCGCGTGCGAGGGATCCGGCTCGCGATCGATCAGGGTCGCGACCGACTCGGCCAGCTCCTGCGTACCGCACGGGTAGTTGATGTCGGTGGCGGCGATGCCCTCCATCCACGCATGGACGTGGAGGATCGCGCCGACGTCGGGATGGGCCCGATAGATCATCCAGTGCTCGATCGCGTCGACCGAGACCCGCCGCGGCTCGATTCCGGGCGGCACGCTGATCCGCATGCGCGCGTTTTCCTCGTCGTAGCCGGTGACGAGGAGGATGTCGCGACCCGCAACCTCGAGTTGGGACTTGTCGACCCCGCTTGCGCTCATCCAGAAGCGCGTCGCGTCCTTCCGGGCGGAGAGATTCCCGTACGAGAGGCCGCCGACCTGGTAGAGCCGCATCACGTGGCGCAGGTCGCGCTCGCCGAGGTACTCGTGCACCGGGAATGGTGCCGGCAGCAGGTCGAGCTCCTGCATCCGCTTCCCGGCGACGCCGATGTCGGCCGTGACCTCGTCCCCGTCCCAGAGCTCGGGCTCGAGGTCGGCGACGAACTCGTTGTCGATCACGAGCTTCGATTTCGCGAGCGGGGCGAGCCGCTCGAAGACCTCGCCGGGGTCGTCCGAGATCTCGTACGTGCCGCGCTCCATCGTCGTGAACCACACGCCCTGGCCCGGCACGTGCAGCACGACGACGTTGGCGAGCGTCCGGACGAGCATCGGGTAGCTCGTCTTCAGAACGTCGTCCGGCACCGCGTCCAGCTCGTAGAACGAGGCCGAGTAGGTGCCCCGCGACTGTCGGCGGAACGCCTTCGGCTGCTCCGGGTCGAACATGTTGAGGACGAAGTCGGCCTCCGCGATGTCGTCGACCCGCTCGAACTCGTCGCGCTCGAACTCCTGCCCGATGGAGCTCACCCACTCCTCGTGCCCGGGAGACGTGGGCGTGCCCCAGATCGCGTAGGTGCGCATGGCGCAACTCTACCGCGACGCACCGCCGAGTCCTTGTGGCGAGCCGTGTTGCGCGGGACGGTGTCGGGCTCAGCGGAAGAGATCGCGCTCGCGGGGCATCACGAGCTCCGTCCCGCGACCGTCGCCGTGCACGTCCACGCCGCGCACGCGAGCGGCCGGCACGCGGTTCGCCTTCCCGAGCACGAGCTCGGCGGCGCCTGCGATCTCGTCCGCGACCGCGATCTGCGTGGTGCGCAGCTCGTGGCCGACCGCATCGAGCGTGCCGCGCAGGTCGCGTAGCGGCGCGAGACCCGCGACGCCGAGCGCCACGTCCGTCGTCCCCTGCCGCCACGCGCGGCCGAACGAGTCGCTCACGATCACACCGAGGCCGACGCCGGCGAGCCCGGCGAGGCTCTCTCGGAGGCGGCGAGCGGACGCGTCGGGATCGAGCGGAAGCAGGACGAGCATCCCCTCCTCCGGCGCGTTCGACGCGTCGACACCCGCCGAGGCGCAGACGAAGCCGTGCCGCGTCTCCGCGATCACGAGTGGCGGGCGGCTGCGGACGATCCCGACGCTCTCGCGCAGGATCACCTCGAGATGGCGTGGGTCGCCGTCGGGGCCGGCGAGCTCGCGCGCGCGCTCGGAGGCCTCGACGTCGGCGAGGCGCACGACGCGGCCCTCGACCTTCGAGACGGCCTTCTGCGCGACCACGACGACGTCGCCGTCCGCGAGCCCACCGGCCCGCAGCGCCGCCTCGTGCAGCGCGCGCGCAAGGTCGTCCCCCTCGGCCAGCTCGGGGATCCCCTCGAGCGGCACCACGCTGACCCCCGAACCGCTCAGGGGATGCCGGTGAGGCGCACGCCCGCGTGCGCCTTGTAACGCTTGTTGACGTTGACGATCACGGCCGTCAGCCCCTCGAGCGCGCGCGCCGAGGCAAGAGGGCCGCAGTCGACCGCGCGCCCCGACGTGATTCTCGTACCGAGCTCGAGCACGAGCTGCTTGGCGTCGGCGTCGTCGCCGCAGACGAGCACGTCCTCCTCGGGCGGCTCGTCACGTCCGAGGTTGCGGGCGGCGAGCGAGTGGAGCCCGGCGACGACCGGGCCGTCGACGACGTCCTGGACGCGTGCCGCCACCGAGCGCCCCTCGGTCGTCGGCACGACGCCTTCCGGGGCGAAGCTGAGCTCGGCCGCGACGGAGAGCACGGGCGTCGCGCCGATCGCGTCGTGGAGCTCGCGCGCGGTGTCGACCGCGGCCTCGGCCTTCGTCGCGAGCGCAACGAGGTCGGCCGAGCGGCAGGCGTCCGCGTTCGTCGCACCCTCGACGCCGAGCTCGGCGGCGATCTCGGCGGCTCGCTCGGCGTCCCGCGAGCCGATCACGACCTCGTAGTCCGCCTCCGCGAGCCTGCGCGCGAGCGCCCTGCCGAAGCTGCCCGTGCCCCCGACGACCGCGATCCTCACGCGGCGACCTCGAGCACTGCCTCCGCCAGCCGGCGGGAGGACGCGCGATCGTCCATCAGCGTCGCGGTCGCGAAGAGCGGAACGGGTGCCTCGGCGGGCTCGTCGGCGGGGTCGATCACCAGCACATCGACCAGTCCTGGATAGCAGCCCGCAATGTGCGCCGGAGTCGTGCCGCCCGCCATGCGCGTGAGCATACGGTCGAGCGGGCCCTTGACCGCGACGCCACCGATCAGCGGGCTGACGGCGGCGCAGCGGACGCGGCGATCGGCGATCGCCTCGCGGATCGCGGCCACGGCGAGGATCGGGCCCAGCGAGACGTACGGGTTGCTCGGCGCGAAGACCAGGGCGTCGGCCTCCTGGATCGCCTCGACCACGCCGGGCGCGGGCGCCGCAGCGTCCGCGTCCTCGTAGCGCACGGCGTCGACCTCGTCCTCGTGCCTTCGGCCGACGAACCAGTCCTGGAACGAGAACGTCCCGGCAGGGGTCACGATCTGCGTCCGCAGCCTGTCGTCGGTCGCGGGGAGCAGCGACGCGTCGACGCCCGCCGCGCGTGTGAGCTCGCCGCTCACCGACGAGAGCGGCTCGCCGCGCGCGAGCGCCGCCGCGCGGACGAGGTGCAGCCCGATGTCGAGGTCGCCGAGCTGGAACCACGCGTCGCCACCCCACCCCCGCGCCGACTCGAGCGCCCGCCACGTCTCGCCCGCGCGGCCCCAGCCGCGCTCCTCGTCGTTGAGCCCGGTGAGCGCGTAGAGCACGGAGTCGAGGTCGGGCGACACGTGCAGGCCGAGCACCTCGAGGTCGTCGCCGACGTTCCCGACGACGGTGAGGTCGGAGCCCAGGACGTCGTAGAGGCCGCGCGCGAGCTTCGCGCCGCCGACGCCGCCCGAGAGGCAGACGACCTTCACCGCACGATCGCCTCGACCAGCGCGCGCGTACGTGCGCCTCCGCGCGGCCCGAGCCCGTCCAGATCCGCCATGGTGTCGACGTCCGCGACGAGATTCGGCAGCGCGAGCTCCTCGAAGTCGAGGCCGAGGGCGAGCACGTGCGCCTCGAAGCGCCGTGCGCTGTCGGACCCGTAGAGCGGCCGGAACACCTCCACGTACGGAAGTCCGAGGGCGTTCGTCCGCCTGTCCGGCGACGCGACCAGGGCGACCCTGCCGAGCCGCGGCGGCACCGCGAGCGCGGCGAGGTCGGAGGGGCGCACGCGCGGGAGATCCGCGTTGACGATCAGGCAGACGCCGTCGACCCCCTCGAGCGCCACGGCCACCGCGGCCCCCTGGCCCTCGCCGGGGTCGTCGACGACCGTTGCGCCGAGCTCGCCGGCGACGAGGCGACCGGCGGCGTCGCCGGTCACGACCCGCACGTCGCCGACCGAGGCCGCAGCCTCGACGACGTCGCCGAGCATCGCCAGGGCGACCTCGCGGCGGAGCTCCTCCGGGAGCCGGCTCTTGCCCTCAGCCCGGAACGGGATCACGACGAGCATCGCCGTCGCAGACTAGACACGGCGCGGCCGCTCGATGCGCTGGTCTAGGCGGCGTGCGGCGCTGCGCCGCTCGAGCCCGAGTCGGCGCCTGGGCCCGTCGTCGCCCACTCGGTCACCTCGAACCAGTGGGTCCCCTCGAGCGCCGCCACGACGTCCGGATGCGTGTGGGCGGCGTTGACGACGTGGTGCTCGATGTCGCAGCAGATCTCGACCTCGTCGAGCGACAGCGTGCCTGG
>Ga0070683_100003767_pt1 | contig 12378 bp, 9 predicted proteins | sample KBSC713LmetaG_FD_64662 | JGI IMG/M metagenome (GOLD analysis project Ga0070683, IMG submission 64662) | Corn rhizosphere microbial communities from Kellogg Biological Station, Michigan, USA - KBS C7.1-3L metaG | ecosystem: Host-associated > Plants > Roots > Rhizosphere ...
CCGCGCCTTCAGCCGATAAGCTAAGACGACCACCATGCCCAGCGCCCGCCAGCTCCGCGAGCAGATCGCCGCGCTCGTCCGCGACTACCACCGCGAGCGGTTCGGCGACCGTGCGTTCTCGCCGGGCAGCGACCTCGTCCACTACGCCGGCCGCGTCTTCGACGAGCGCGAGCTCGAGCACCTCGTCGACGCCAGCCTCGACTTCTTCCTGACCGCCAACCGCTACGCCGAGCGGTTCGAGGCGGAGTTCGCCGACTACATGGGCGTCAGCGACGCGCTCATCGTCAACTCGGGCTCGTCCGCCAACCTGGTGGCCCTGACGACGCTGACGTCGCCGAAGCTGGGCGACCGCCGCCTCAAGCCGGGCGACGAAGTGATCACCGTCGCCGCCGGCTTCCCGACGACGCTCGCGCCGATCCTGCAGAACAACCTCGTGCCGGTGTTCGTCGACGTCCGGCTCGACGACTACAACGCCAACCCCGAGCTCCTGCGCCGCGCGGTCGGACCGAAGACGCGTGCGATCATGATGGCCCACTCGAGCGGCGTGCCGTTCGATCTGGATACCGTCATGGAACTGGCGAAGCAGCACGATCTGTGGGTGGTCGAGGACAACTGTGACGCGCTGGGCTCCCGTTTCCGCGGCCGTCTGACCGGGACCTACGGTCATCTCGGGACGCTGTCGTTCTACCCGGCGCACCACATCACCATGGGTGAGGGCGGCGCCGTGATCACCTCCGATCACCAGCTCGCGCGCATCGCCCGCTCGATCCGCGACTGGGGGCGCGACTGCTACTGCGCCGGCGGCGAGAACAACACCTGCGGCGTGCGCTTCAGCCAGCAGTTCGGCACCCTGCCCTACGGCTTCGACCACAAGTACGTCTACAGCCACATCGGCTACAACCTGAAGGTCACCGACATGCAGGCGGCGATCGGCTGCGCCCAGCTCGAGAAGGTCGACGGCTTCATCGCCGCGCGCCGCCGCAACCATCAGGCGCTGCTCGAGGCGCTGCGGCCCTACGCCGACCGTCTCGTGCTTCCCGCCGCGCTCGAGCACGCGGACCCCTCGTGGTTCGGCTTCGTCGTCACCGTCCGCGAAGGCGCGGGCTTCACGCGCGCCGACATCGTCAAGTTCCTCGAGGCGAACAAGGTCGAAACCCGCACCCTCTTTGCCGGCAATCTGCTGCGCCACCCCGCGTTCCAGGACATCCCGCGTCGTGTGGTCGGCGAGCTGGCGGTGACCGACCAGGTGATGCGCGATACGTTCTTCGTCGGCGTCTACCCCGGCCTGGACGCGGCGCGGATCGACTACATGGCGTCGGTGTTCCACCGCTTCATGAGCGGGGAGCGGTGAGTGTCGCAGAAGCTCGCCTGCACGGTGGCACGAGTGATCGCGCACGGCGAACGCGTCTACACGCTCGTGCTGCGGCCGGAGCACCGGGTGCCGCGCTTCCGCCCCGGGCAGTTCCTGCACCTCGCGCTCGATCGCTACGATCCGACAGGCTTCTGGCCCGAGTCGCGCGTGTTCTCGATCGCCAGCTCCCCCGATTCCAGGGACGAGGTGCGCCTCACCTATTCGGTGAAGGGGGCGTTCACCTCCCGAATGGAAGCGGAGGCGGTGGAAGGCCGCGACGTCTGGATCAAGCTGCCGTACGGCGATTTCGTCGTCGACGCGGTGGCGGACGTCGCGCTGTTCGCGGGCGGCACGGGGGTGACGGCGTTCACCGCGTTCCTGGAAGGACTGGCGGCCGACACCACGCAGCGCGTGTGGCTCGCCTACGGCGCGCGGACGAACGACCTGCTGATCTATCGCGACGTCCTCGAGCGAACGGCGGCGCGGGCGCCGTCGCTCTCGATTTCCTACGTCGTCGCGGCGCCGCTGGCGCCCGACTCGCTGTGGCCGCGGCTGCGCTGTCCGGCCGAGACGCAGTTCTATATTTCCGGACCCCCGCCGATGCTGCGCGGCATCGGCGGCGACTTGCGCGCGCGCGGCATCGCGCCGGAGGCCATTCACATTGACGCCTGGGAATAGCATCCGTCCGTTTCGGATCGGGCCGCGGACGATCGGCCCCGGCGAGCCGTGCTACGTGATCGCCGAGGTCGGCATCAACCACAACGGCGATCTGGCGATTGCCAGGCAGCTCGTCGACGCGGCCGTCGCGGCGGGCGCCGACGCGGTGAAGTTCCAGAAGCGGAAGCTGACCGAGACCTACCGCGAGGAGATCGTGACGCAGCCGCGCCACGGCGAGCAGGGCCTGCAGTACATCGTCCCGCTGCTCATCGAGTTCGAGCTCCCGGACGAGCAGTTCCGCGAGCTCTTCGACTACTGCCGCGAGCGCCGCATCACGCCGATGTGCACGCCGTGGGATCGATCGAGCGTCGACTTCCTCGAGACGTGCGGCCTGCCGGCCTACAAGATCGGCTCGCCCGACATGACGAACTTCCCGCTCATCGAATACGTCGCGGCGACCGGCAAGCCGATGCTGCTGTCCACCGGCATGTCGACCGAGGACGAGGTCCGGCGCACGCTGGCGTTTCTCGACCAGCGCGGCGCCGACTACGCGCTCTTCCACTGCGTCAGCACCTATCCCGCCGCGGCCGAGGAGATCAACCTGCGCTTCATGGAGCGCCTGCGGGAATGGTCCGGCCGCCCGGTCGGCTATTCGGGACACGATACCGGCACCGCCATCTCGCTGGCCGCCGTGGCCATGGGGGCGACGCTGCTCGAGCGCCACCTGACGCTCGATCGCGCGATGCGCGGGCCCGACCACAAGGCCAGCCTCGAGCCGGCGCAGTTCGCCGAACAGGTGCGCGCGCTGCGCGAGGTGGAAGCGTCGATCGGCGTGCCGCACCGCTGGATTACCCGCGGCGAGACGCTGAACCGCCGCGTCCTCGGCAAGAGCCTGGTCGCCGCGGTCGCCATTCCCGCCAACACGCCGATCACGCGCGAGATGCTGACCAGCAAGAGCCCCGGCCTCGGCGTGTCGCCGCAGCTGGTCGACCGGCTGATCGGCCGCACGCTGTCGCGCCCGCTCGCGCGCGACGAGATGTTCCGCCACTCGGATCTCGAGGACGCCGTCGCCGGCGGCGCGCAGACCACGATCGACGTCGGCGCGCCGTGGGGCGTCGTCGCCCGCTTCCTCGACTTCGCGCCGCTCGAAGAGGCCTTCCTGCCGCTCGGCATGCGCTTCGTCGAGTTCCACGTCAGCGATCGCGATCTCGACGCCGGCGCCTCCGCCTACGGCGGCGGCCGCAAGCCGTTCGGCTTCGTCGTCCACGCCCCCGAGTACTGCCACGACACGCTGATCGATCTCTGCGCCGAGGACGAAGCGCAGCGGACGCTCTCGGTGCAGCGCATCCAGAAGACGATCGATCTGGCGCGCGAGCTGGCGCCGCAGTTCGAGTGGGACCGCTCGCTCTTCCCGCGCGGACCGAAGATCGTCATGCACGTCGGCGGCATGTCGCCGAAGCAGGGCGGCTACGACGTGCCGGCGGCGACGGCGCGCCTGCTCGAGGCCCTGCGCGGCCTGGACACGGGCGGCGTCGATCTGCTCCTCGAGAACCTGCCGCCCTATCCCTGGTATTTCGGCGGCCGCTGGTTCGGCCACATCATCTGCGATCCCGACAACACGCTGACGCTGTGCCGCGAGTCGGGCCTGGGCCTCTGCTTCGATACGTCGCACGCCGCGCTCGAATGCGCCAAGAGCGGCGCCAGCCTCTTCGACTTCGCCCGCGTCGTCTCCCCCTACGTTCGGCACCTGCACGTCTCGGACGGCGCCGGGACCTCCGGCGAGGGGCTCCAGGTCGGCGACGGGACGGTCAATTTCGTCGCGCTGCTGCCGATGCTGCTCGAGACGTCGCCGACGCTCATCCCGGAGATCTGGATGGGCCACCACGAGAACGGCGCCGCCTTCAAGATCGCGCTCGAGCGCCTCACCGAGATCCGGTGGGCGAGCCTCGTCCTCGGCCGTCCCAGCGATCGCCGCACCAAGCCGGATCTCCGCGCCCTCGTGGTCAACGACGATGCGAGCGTGTTCACGACGCTGCGCGTGATCGACACCAACCGCATGGGCATCGCCTTCGTCATCGACGCCGGCCGCCGCGTCGTCGGCGTCGTGACCGACGGTGACATTCGGCACGGGTTCATCAGGGGCCTGAACCTGCACGACCCGATCGCCAACGCCATGACCCGCACGTTCGTCCACGGCCAGGCGGGTATGACGCCGGCGCAACTGCGCGACCTGCTGCCGGGACGCACCCGCGTCATGCCCATCGTCGACGAGAGCGGACGCCTCGTCGACTTCGTCAGCTTCGACACCCTGGGAGCGGACGCGTCGTGACCGTGAAGCTGTCGGACTGGCTGTTCCGCTCGATCGCGCGCCTCGGCGTCAGGCACGTGTTCATGCTCACCGGCGGCGGCGCCATGCACCTGAACGACTCGCTCGGCCAGTGCGACGAGATCGAGTACGTCTGCACGTCGCACGAGCAGGCGGCCGCCATGGCGGCGGAATCCTACGCCAAGGTGACCGGCGGCCTGGGCGTCTGCCTGGTGACGGCGGGCCCGGGCGGCACCAACGCCATCACCGGCGTGGCCGGCGGCTACCTGGACTCGACGCCGATGCTCGTCATGTCGGGACAGGCCAAGCGCGCCGACCTGAAGGGCCACTCCGGCGTGCGGCAGATGGGGGTCCAGGAGGTCGACATCGTGTCGATGGTGGCGCCGATCACGAAGTACGCCGTGACGGTGATGGATCCCGCCGACATCCGCTACCACTTCGAGAAAGCGGTCCATCTGGCGACGACCGGACGCCCGGGGCCGGTGTGGCTGGACCTGCCGCTGGACGTGCAGGGCGCGATGATCGAGGAGTCGACCCTCCGCGGCTACGATCCCGACGAAGACCGGATTGCGGACCTCGCCTCGGACGGCGAGCTGTCGGCGGCCGTCGCGCGCACGATCGATCTCCTGAACGCCGCCGAGCGCCCGGTCGTCCTCGTCGGTAACGGCGTGCGCCTCGCCGGCGCCCGCGCCGAGATGCGCGCCCTCGTCGAGCGTCTCGGCGTGCCGGTGCTGACCACATGGCCGGCGCACGACATGGTGCCGGACGACCATCCGCTGATGGCGGGACGGCCCGGTCCGCTGGCGCCGCGCGGCGCGAACTTCACGCTGCAGAACGCCGACTGGCTGCTTGCGCTCGGCGCGCGGCTCGACCTGGTCGTCACCGGCTATGCGCCGGCGCTCTTCGCCCGCGCCGCGAAGAAGATCATGGTCGACGTGGACGCCGCCGAGCTGCGCAAGCTGCGCGGCACGATCGACGTCCCGGTCCATGCCGACGCCAAGGCATTCTCGGTGGAGATGCTGCGGCAGCTGGGCCGCGTCGCGACGGTCGATCGCTCGCCCTGGGACGCGCGCTGGCGCGGGTGGCGGACGACGTATCCGGTCGTGCTGCCGGAGTATCGCGGTCTGCCGGACGGCGTCAGCACCTACGTCTTCGCGGAGGCCATCTCGGAGGCGAGCCGGCCGGAAGACGTCATCGTGTCGGGGAGCTCGGGATCGGGTATCGAGCTGTTCTGCCTGGCCGCGCGCCTGCGCGAAGGGCAGCGTCTGTTCCTGACCACCGCGCTCGGTGCGATGGGCAACGGGCTGCCCGGGCTCGTCGGCGCGTGCCTGGCGAACGGACGGCGGCGCACGATTTCGGTCGACGGCGACGGCGGCCTGCAGCTCAACATCCAGGAGCTCGAGACGGCACGGCGGCTCGGGCTGCCGATCAAGCTGTTCGTGCTCAACAACGACGGCTACGCGTCGATCCGCACGTCGCAGTCGCGCTACTTCGGCCGGCTCGCCGGCGCCGACGCGTCGAGCGGAGTCACGCTGCCGCCGCTCGACAAAGTCGTTGCCGCCTTCGGCCTGCCCTACGCGCGCATCGACACGGATCGCGACCTGGTGGCGCGCGTACGCGAGCTGCTCGACGCGCCCGGTCCCGTCGTCGTCGAAGTCCTGACGCCGCGCGAGGAGCCGCGCGCGCCGAGCCTGTCGTCGATGCGCAAGCCGGACGGGTCGATGGTGTCGAAGCCGCTCGAGGATCTGGCGCCGTTCCTGCCGCGCGAGGAGTTCCTGGCCAACATGCTCATCCCGCCGGTGGAGGAGTAGTGCGGTGCGCGTCCTCATTGCCGGGCTCGGAGCGATCGGCCAGCGCCATGCCCGCAACCTGCGCGCGATCGATCCCGGCATCGAGCTGCTGGCCTACCGCCGCCGCCGTCTGCCGCACGTCGTCACCGAGACGCTGCAGCGCGATGACTCGCGCGACGTCGAGGAGGATTTCGACGGCATCTTCGCCGATCTCGGCGAGGCGCTGGCGGCACGGCCGGACGCCGTCTTCGTGTGCACGCCGTCGAGCCGTCATCTCGAGGTGGCCCAGCCGGCCGCGGAGGCCGGCTGCCATCTGTTCATCGAGAAGCCGGTGTCGGACACGCTCGAGGGCATGGAGCGCCTCGCCGCCACTGTCGCGGCGCGCAACCTCGTGGCGCTCGTCGGGTGCCAGTGGCGTTTTCATCCCGCGCTGCGCGCGCTGCACGATCGCCTCGGCGAGGGCGCGCTCGGGGCGCCGCTGCGCGCGGCGATCGAGTACCGCGAGTATCTGCCCGACTGGCATCCCTACGAGGACTACCGCACGTCGTATGCGGCGCGCGCGGATCTCGGAGGCGGCGTCGTGCTGACGCAAATCCACGACTACGATCTGGCCTGGTGGCTGCTCGGCCCGCCGCGGCGCGTGACCGCCAGCGGCGGCCATGTCAGCGATCTCGACGTCGACGTCGAAGACACGGCCGACGCATGGCTCGAGGGCGCGGCCTGTCCGGTGCACGTCACGCAGACGTTCGCCGCGAGGCCGCCGCGCCGCGTCGTATCGCTCGTCTTCGAGAGCACGACGATCGAGGTCGATCTTCTTCGCCCGATCGAGGGGTTCACGCGCAACGACATGTTCGTGGCCGAAGTGCGGCACTTCCTGGACTGCGTCGAGCGCGGGGCGGCGCCCGCGATCCCGCTGGCCGACGGCATCGGCGTGCTCGAAGTCGCGCTGGCGGTGAAGCAGTCGATGCGTACCGGCCAGCCTGTGGAGATCGCATGAACCGGCCGCTGGATTTTTCGCTGAAGGATCGCGTCGCGATCATCACCGGCGGCGCCGGGCTGATCGGCCCGCAGCACGCGGCGGCCATCGCCGCGGCCGGTGGGATCCCTGTGCTCGCCGACATCCGGCGAGAGGACGCGGAAGCGCGCGCCGCCGAGGTGGCGAAGGCGTCGGGCGGCAAGGCGCTCGGCGTCGGGTGCGACATCACGCGCGCCGACTCGGTGCAGTCGCTGCTCGACGTGGTCATGGCAAGGCTCGGGCGCGTCGACATTCTCGTCAACAATGCGGCCAACAATCCGAAGGTCGAGACGCCCGGGCGCTCGTTTTCGCGGCTGGAGCACTTTCCGGCCGAGCAGTGGGACGCCGATCTGGACGTCGGCCTGAAGGGCGCCTTCCTCTGCGCGCAGATCATCGGCGGCGCGTTCGCGGCGCAGCGGCGCGGCGTCATCGTCAACATTTCGTCGGAGTACGGCATCATCGCGCCGGACCAGCGCCTGTATCGCAAGCCCGGGCTGCCGGCCGAGGAGCAGCCGGTGAAACCGGTGACCTACTCGGTGGTCAAAGCGGGGCTGCACGGGCTGACGCTGTATCTGGCGACCTACTGGGCGCACGAGGGGGTGCGCGCCAACACGCTGTCGCTCGGCGGCGTCGAGCAGGGGCAGCCGGCGACGTTCGTCGAGCGCGCGGAAGCGAAGATTCCGCTCGGCCGCATGGCGCGCCCCGACGATTTTCAGGGCGCGCTGGTGTATCTGTGCTCCGACGCCGCCTCGTTCGTCAACGGCGCCAACGTCGTCGTCGACGGCGGCAAGACGATCTGGTGAGCATGGCGCAGCGAACCGTCACCATCCTCACGCCCTGCTACAACGAGGCCGACAACGTCGAGGCGTTGTACGAGAAGGTGCGCTCGGTGTTCGAGCCGCTGCGCGACTACCGCTACGAGCATCTGTTCATCGACAACGCCTCCACCGATGGCACCGTCGACATCCTGCGCGCGATCGCGGCGCGCGATCGCAACGTCAAGGTCATCGTCAACACGCGCAACTTCGGCCACATCCGCTCGCCGATTCACGCGCTGCTGCAGTGCCGCACCGACGCGGTGGTGATTGTCGCCGCCGACTTCCAGGATCCGCCCGAGGTGATCCCGCAGCTGCTGGAGAAATGGCGCGACGGCTACAAGGTCGTCCTCGCGATCAAGGCGGCGGCGGAGGAATCGGCGGCGATGTTCGCCATCCGCCGCCTCGGCTACCGCGTCGTCGACAGCCTGTCGGAGGTGAAGCAGGTGCGCAACAACACCGGCTTCGGGCTCTACGACAAGGCGTTCCTCTCCGTGCTGCGGACGCTGCCCGATCCCTATCCCTACTTCCGCGGCATCGTCGCCGAGCTGGGCTTCAAGTACGCGACGGTGCCCTACGTGCAGCCGTCGCGCCGGCGCGGGCTGACCAAGAACAATCTCTACGCGCTCTACGACCTCGGTGTGCAGGGGATCGTCAACCATTCGAAGATCCCGCTGCGCATCGCCGCGATCGTCGGCTTCGTCAGCTCGGTCGTCAGCCTCGGCGCCGCGCTGGTCTATTTCGTGATGAAGATGCTGTTCTGGTACGATCTGCCGATTGGCGTCGCGCCCGTGATCATCGGCCTCTTCTGCGTCGCCTCGGTGCAGCTGTTCTTCCTCGGCGTGCTCGGCGAGTATGTCGGCGCCATCTACACGCAGGTCCGCAACCGTCCGCTCGTCGTCGAGCAGGAGCGGATCAACTTCGATTCCGACGAACACGCCGGTGGGTGAGTCGCCGCAGCGGCGGCGCATGAGCCCTGCGCACGCCGCGACGCTCGTCTTCGCCTTTGCCCTGGCGGCGGCCCTGCTTTATTACTCGCTGCGCGGCATCGAGTGGCGGCGGGTCGGCCGTCTCGTGTCCGGCGCCAGCCCGGCGCTGCTGGCCGCGGTCGCGGCGATGACGATGCTGACGACGTTCCTGCGGGCGTGGCGGTGGCGGGTCCTGCTCAACGCCGAAGCGCGCGTCGGGCTGTCCTCGGCCTTCTGGGCCACGGCGGCGGGACTCTTCGGCAACAACTTCCTGCCGGCGCGCGCCGGCGAGCTGGTGCGGACCTACATGATCAGTGCGGAGCACGACATCGGCAAAGCGTATGTGCTGGCCACCGCCCTTGCCGAGCGCGTCGCGGACGCGATCGTGCTGGTCACGATTGCGGCGATGGTGCTGCTGATGATCCCCTCTCCGCCGGGATGGCTGGAATCGGCGGCCAGGCCGTTCGCGGCCCTGGGCCTCGTCGGCGCGGGCGCCATCGCGATCCTGCCGTTTCTCGGCCCGTTGCTCGAGCGGGTGATCGCGCGCGCCCCCCTTCCCCCAGCCATTCAGACGCGCCTCATCGCGACCGTCGAGCAGGGACTCCGCGGCCTCCGCGCCTTCCACGACGCCGGCCGCCTCTCGATCTTCCTCGGCATGGCGCTGGTGATCTGGGCCCTCGACGCGGTCGGCGCCGTGATCGGCGGGGCCGCGCTCGGCCTGCACATCCCGATCCCGGTGGCGTTTCTCCTGATTGCCGGCCTCGGCCTCGGCAGCGCCCTGCCGTCGACGCCAGGCTACGTCGGGATCTATCAGTTCGTCGCCGTCAGCGTCCTCAAGCCGTTCGGGTTCCGCGCCGAAGACGCCCTCGCCTACATCCTGGTCGTGCAGGCGATCGGGTATCTGGTGATCGGATTCTGGGGGGGACTCGGGCTGGCGCGCTACCGCTTGATTCTGCGGTCGGGCCGGAGCGGCTGATGCGGCCGCTGCTCAACCCGGATCTGGTGCCGGGACTCGCATTTGCCGCCTACCGCTATCGTTTCCTCGGCATCTATGTCGTCATCGGCGTGCTGTCGCTCGGCTGCGAGTTTGTCGTGTATCGCGGTCTCGAGCGCCTCGGCATGGACTATCCCTACTGCGCCATCGTCGGCGTAGCCAGCGGCGTCCTGCTGGCCTATTGGGGCAACGTCCGCTTCACGTTCAAGGTGCCGATCGCCAAACGGCGGCGCGCGCTGTCGTACTTCGTCGTCATCTCCTTTCTCTCGTGGGGTGTGCAGTTCCTCGTCCGCCGGCAGATCCGCCGCTGGTCGTACGAGGAGGCACGCCTCGCCATCAGCGGCTGTGCGTTCCTGCTGGCCTACGCGCTGCACCGGCGCTTCTCGTTCGCCGATTACAAGAAAGTCGCCGTCGCGGTGTATGCCAACCGGGTCGAGGACATCAAGTCGATCCACTCGCGGATCGAGAACTTTCCCGACGTGATCCACGTCGACGTCGCCGACGCGACGCTCGGCAGTCGCACGGACGAGGTCCTCACCTCCCGCCTCGAGGTGGTGCGGGCGTACTGGCCGCATAAACCGATTCACGTCCACATCATGTCGCGGACGCCGTCGAAGTATCTCGACGAGATCTTCCCCCACGCCGATCGGGTCTACATCCATGCCGAGATCGACGAGGAGCCCGGCGCCGTGCTGAAACGCATCCGTGACGCAGGCAAGCAGGCGGGCATCGTCATCACCGCGGACACGCCGCTCGACACCGCGCGGCGATACCACGGCGACATTCAGAGCGTCCTCTTTCTCGGCATTGCCACGCCCGGGGTGTCGGGACAGCCGTTCCACATGAGCACGTTGCTGCGGGTCAACGAGTTCAACACCTGGCCCGAACGGGCCCGGGTCGACGTGTGCGTCGACGGCGGCGTGACCGAGCTGGTCGTCGGACTTCTCAACGTCGAGATTGTGGTGTCCGGATCGTTCGTTCTCGAGAGCGCCGACCCGCGTGGGCAGATCATGCGCCTGCAGACGTCGAGCAGCTATGAGCAGATCTGACGCGTGCTCGGCGGCGCTTCGCCGCGCCCTGGCGGGAGAGGCGAACGCCTGCTCGATCACCGTGGTGGGCTCGGTCGTGGACCGCGGAGACGCCGCGGAGGTCGCCGACATCGATACGGTCGTCGTGCTCGATCGGCTCACGCCCGCGGCGTGTGCCCGGGCGCAGGCGGCGGTGGCGCGGCTGTCGGGCGACGAGTTGGGGTGGCCCGGGCGGCGTGTCCGTCTGAACACCACGTTCGGACCACTCAAGTTCGATCGGCCCGACGAAGTCGTCGTCCATCTGATGATCTACGATCGGCGTTCGCACCGCGAGCACGTGCTGCGCAGCCCGTTCACCTGTTTCGACTGGGAACGGAGCCGGCCCTGCCACGGCCTGGCGCTGTCCGCCATCTATCCCGTCGGGACTCTCGCCCCGCGCGACTTCGTCGCCGCCCGTCGCGGCCTCGCCAATTACGTGTCCGACCTCGAGTCGGGCACGCTGAGCTTCCGCCGCCTCGAGCCGAGCGGCGACACGATGATCGAGGTTGTCGACCACGTCGAGCTCGACCGGCGCCACCAGGGAGAGTACGCCTACCACATCGTCCGCAACCTGATCGCGAACAGGCTCAAGATGCGGACCGGCTGCAACCGCCGCTGGGAGGACGCCGAGCTGCTCGACGCATGGGCGGCGGAGCTCGACGACCTCGCCGACTGGATCGGGTTCTACCAGCAGATACGGGACGTGAAGCTCGCGCGCGGCCACCATTTTCCCGCGGACGTGCTCCGGCGCACACGGGCGTTCCTCGACGCGTTCCAGACCTCCCTCGATCGGTCGCGGGCGAGCGCGTTGCGGCTGCGCGTCGTGCGGCACGCGGAGACACCGCTGAGCGACGGCACGTTCCTCGGCTGCGCGCGCGATCCGGACGTCGCCGATGGCGCGGCGCTGCAGCCCTACGGCGAACCGTTCGACGCCGTCTACGCGAGCCCGCTGCGACGTGCCGTCTCCACGGCCACCGGCCTGGCACCTGCGGCGACGGTGCGCCTCGACGCTCGTTTGCGCGAGATCGACTATGGCCGCGCCGAAGGCCTTTCCCACGCGGAGCTGCGCCGCCATTTCCCTCATGTGGCCGCCGCCTGGGAGCGAGGAGTCGACGCCGCTTTCCCGGACGGAGAGGGCACGCCGGACGTGCGCGCGCGCACGCGCGCCTTTCTCGAGAGCCTGCCACCCGGCGGCGGGCGGGCGCTCGCGGTCACCCACAACGTCGTGATGCGGACGCTGGCAGCCGACGTGCTCGGGCTCGATCTGCGGGACGCGTACCGCATCCCGATTCGTCACCTCGAGGCACTCGATCTCTGTCGCGTCGACGGCCGGTGGTACCCGGACTGGGACACGGACACGAAGGCCCGGCTCATCGACGGATACGTGGGCTGGCA
>Ga0070683_100003768_pt1 | contig 12377 bp, 12 predicted proteins | sample KBSC713LmetaG_FD_64662 | JGI IMG/M metagenome (GOLD analysis project Ga0070683, IMG submission 64662) | Corn rhizosphere microbial communities from Kellogg Biological Station, Michigan, USA - KBS C7.1-3L metaG | ecosystem: Host-associated > Plants > Roots > Rhizosphere ...
CGCGGATCTGGGTCGATATCTTTCTCGACAACCGTGAGGCGCTGCTGGACGGGCTGCGCGAGACCGGCCGCCGGCTGGACGAGCTGACGCGTGCCCTGGAGCACGAGGACGCCGGTTTCGTCGCCCGCTGGATCGCGGAGGCGTCCGGCAACCGGCGGCGATTGTTGGAGACCGCCTATCCGGCCCGCGCGGAGGAGCTCTTCCGGGTGCGGGTGCGAGTGCCCGACCGGCCCGGCGTGCTGTCGGGGATCACCCAGGCGCTGGGAGCCGAGGGCATCAACATCGAGGACTTCGAGCTCCACCACCTGTCCGCCGAGCGCGGCGGGACGGCGGTGGTGCTCGTCGCCGGCCGGGCCGAGGCCGAGCGCGCGGTGGCGCTGCTCGACGCCCAGGGCTACGGCGCCATCGCCACCCCCGCCGTCGATGAGTGATCCGGCGGAGATGCTGGTGCGCCCGGCGGGAGCGCTGGTCGGCGAGCTGACGGTGCCCGGCGACAAGTCGATCAGCCACCGGGCGGTGATGGTCGGCTCGCTGAGCGAGGAGCGGGTGGTGGTCACCGGGTTCGGCCCGTCGGCGGACACGCTGACCACCGTCGACGCGTTCCGCCGCCTGGGGGTCGAGATCGAGCGGCCGGACTCCGAGACGCTGGTCATCCATGGCGTCGGCATGCGCGGGCTGCAGCCGCCCGACGGGCCGATCGACGTGCGCAACGCCGGCACGCTGATGCGCATCCTGCCGGGGATCCTCGCCGGCCAGTCGGGAACCTTCGTCCTGGACGGCGACGAAAGCATCCGCACCCGGCCGATGGAGCGGATCGCGATCCCCCTGTCGGAGATGGGCGTGCGGGTCGAGACCACCTCGGGAACGCCGCCGGTGACCGTCCACGCCACAGGCGAGGTGCGACCGGTGTCATACCGGCTGCCGGTGGCCTCGGCCCAGGTCAAGTCCGCCGTGCTGTTCGCCGGGCTGTTCACCGAGGTCGGCGTCACCACCGTGGAGGAGCCGATCCCCACCCGCGACCACACCGAGCGAATGCTGCAGCGGGCCGGCGTGCCGGTCGACCGCCGTCCGGGCAGGGTGTCGGTCTCCCCGGTGCGGGAGCTCGTCATCCCCGAGATCCCGGTGCCCGGCGACTTCTCGTCGGCCGCCCCGTTCATCGCCGCGGCGACCGTGCTCCAGGGCTCCAATCTGACCCTGCGCGGCATCGATATCAATCCCACCCGTACCGGCATGCTGACGGTGCTGGAGAGGATGGGCGCCCGGGTGGGGCTGTTCGCCAGACGGTGGGCGGCCGGTGAGCCGGTGGCCGACATCGAGGTACGGGCGGCTGAGCTGGTCGCCACCGAGGTCGAGCCCGAGCTCGTGCCCAGCCTGATCGACGAGCTGCCGCTGGTGGTGCTGGCGGCCAGCTTCGCCCGCGGCACCACGGTGATCCGGGGCGCGGGCGAGCTGCGGGTGAAGGAGTCCGATCGGATCGAGAGCGTCGTCCGTGCCATGACCACCGTCGGCGCCCACGTCCGGGCGCTCGAGGACGGCTTCGAGGTCAAGGGCGTTCCCCACCGCCTGCGCGGCGGCCGGGTCGACGCCGCCGGCGACCACCGGATCGCGATGCTGGGCGCCATCGCGGGAGCCTGCTCGCAGGAGGGCGTCACGGTCGAGGGCGCCGAGGTGGTCGGCGTCAGCTTCCCCGACTTCGCCGAGCGGCTGGCCGCGGTCAGCGCGTAGGGCGGCGGCCACTTGACCGAACGATCGTTGGCCATTTGGCCGAGCGATCGTTGGCCATTTGGCCGCCGGTAGGATGCCGCCATGATCGGTGTGATCGGCGACCACGATCGGGCGAACCGCACGCACGCGACGTTGGACGAGAGCCTGGCCGCCGCCGGAGCGGAGTGGGAGTGGGTGGCGACCGATGAGGTGCCGCCGGCGGACGAGCTGGAGCGGCGATTCGGCGGGCTGTGGATCGCTCCGGCCAGCCCGTACCGCAGCATGGACGGCGCCCTCGGTGCGATCACGGCGGCCCGCGAGCGCGGGATCCCGCTGGTCGGTACCTGAGGCGGCTTCCAGCACGTACTGGTCGAGTACGCACGCAACGTTCTGGGAGTCACGGAGGCGGAGCACGCGGAGACCAGCCCCGACGCGACGGAGCTGGTCGTCTCCTCGCTCTCCTGCTCCCTGGTAGGGCAGGAAGCGGCCGTGCGGCTGCTGCCGGGCACGAAGGCCGCGGAGCTGTACGGCGCCGACACGGCGGACGAGGACTACTTCTGCAACTACGGCCTGAACCCTGAGTACCGGCCGCGTCTGGAGATCGAGGGCCTGCGCGTGAGCGGCATCGACGACGAGGGCGAGGTGCGGGTGGTCGAGCTCGCTGGCCATCCGTTCTACGTGGCGACGCTCTACTGCTTCCAGACCCGGTCGTCCAGGCGGACGCCCTCACCCGCTGGCGGCCGGGTTCGTCGCGGCGGTCGCAGTATATGAACACTCAACGCACAGTTGAGGGTTAGGCTTTGGTGGTGAGCGGCCTCGACGAGCACTTGAGGGTTCGGCCCAGTACGCTTCGCCCGCCATGGTGATCACGATCGACGGTCCCGCCGGGTCGGGCAAGAGCACGGTCGCGCGGCTGGTCGCCGACCGGCTGGGTCTGCGATACGTGGACACGGGCGCGATGTACCGCGAGCTGACCGCTGCCGCCCTGGCCACAGGCGTATCGCTGAACGACGGCGATGAGCTGGCGGCGCTGGTGGGACGGCCGGCGCCCGCCGGAGCCGACCTGCGGGCGGAGGTGATCTCCCGCAACGTCAGCGCCGCCTCCCGGCACCCGCAGGTGCGGGCGCGGATGCGGGCTCGCCAGCGCGAGCTGGCGGCGGACGCCGTGCTGGAGGGCCGGGACACCGGCTCGGTGGTCTGGCCCGCGGCGGAGGTCAAGGTGTACCTGGTGGCGAACGGGCGGGTGCGCGCCGAGCGGCGGGCGCTGCAGCTGGGACTGCCGATCGAGGCGGTGGAGCAGACGATCGCCGACCGCGACGACTTGGACAGCGCTCAGCTGGCGCCGGCCCCGGACGCCGTGGTCGTCGATACCAGCGACCTCACCATCGACCAGGTGGTCGACCGGATCGTCGACATGGCGCAGGCCGCCGCATGAGCCTGCCCGGCGACCGCTTCTGGGCCATCGCCCGGCCGTGGGCCGTGCCCATGTTCAGGGTCGGGCTGCGGATCCGCGCCAGCGGCGTGCAGAACGTGCCGCAGTCCGGCCCGGTGCTGTTCGTCGCCAACCACCAGTCGCTGTGGGACATCCCGGCGATCGGCGCATCCCAGCCGCGCGTGATCCGCTACATGGCCAAGGCGGAACTGTTCCATCCCCGCCCCTGGGGCGCGTTCATCCGCTTCGGCGGGTCGTTCCCCGTCAAGCGGGGGGAGCCCGACCGCGACGCGCTGCGTACCGTCCACGACACGCTGCAGCGGGGCGGAACCGTCGGCGTGTTCATCCAGGGCCACCGCCAGGAGGGGGTCGACGACGCCAAGGCGGGCGCCGGCCGGATGGCCGTGGTCGAGGACGCGCCGGTCGTCCACGTGGCGATCAAGAGCCGAAACTGGAAGCCGGGAAGGCCGATCCAGGTCGCCTTCGGCGAGCCGCGCCGGTACGAGCGGGACGGCCGCCGAGCCTCCCAGGCCTACCGCGAGACGGCGGACGAGATGATGGCCGAGATCCGCCGCCTGTACGAGCAGCTGCCGTGACCGCCGACGCCCCCGTGCCCACAGGCGTGGTGGCTGTCGTCGGCTTCCCCAACGCCGGCAAATCCACCCTGATCAACCGGCTCACGTCCAGCCGGCGGGCGGTCGTCCACGAGACCCCGGGCGTCACGCGCGACCGCACAGAGGCGATCTGCGAGTGGCGGAACCGGGCCTTCGTGCTGGTGGACACCGGCGGTGTCGACCCCGGCGACCAGTCGCCGATGCAGGCACAGGTGGCCGACCAGGCCCGGCAGGCCGTCGAGGAGGCCGACCTGGTGATGCTGGTGGTCGACGCCGCCGCCGGACTCGCCGCCGGGGACGAGGAGATTGCCCAGATCCTCCGCCGATCGGGCCGGCCGGTGCTGGTGGTCGCCAACAAGGTGGACGACGCCGGCAAGGAGCAGAACGCGCTCGAGCTGCACTCGCTGGGCCTGGGCGAGCCGGTGGCGGTGTCGGCCCTGCACGGCCGCAACAGCGGAGACCTGCTCGACGCCATCGTCGACCGGCTAGAGCAGACGGGCGCCGAGCCGCGGCCGCCGGAGGCCGAGGACGAGATCCGGGTGGCGGTGCTGGGCCGGCCGAACGTGGGCAAGTCGTCGCTGGTCAACGCCATCCTCGGCCGCCCCAGGGTGATCGTCTCCGAGGTGCCCGGCACCACCCGCGACACCGTCGACACCCCGTTCCGCCACGGAGACACGACGTTCCGGCTGATCGACACGGCCGGCCTTCGCCGCAAGCGCAAGCACCGCCAGGGAATCGAGTACTACAGCGAGATTCGCGCCCTGCAGGCCGCCGAGCGGGCGGACATCGCGCTGGTCCTGATCGACGCCTCCGAGGGCATCACCGAGGGCGACCTGGCCGTGGCCGACCAGGCGCGGCAGGCCGCGAACGCCACCCTGGTGGTGCTCTCCAAGTGGGACATCACCGAGGTTGACGTGGACGACGTTCGTGAGCGGTTGGCCGGCAAGCTGCGCCAGCGGCCGGCGATCGTGACCACCTCCGCGCTCACCGGCCGCAACGTCGACCGGCTGCTGGAGGCGATCGAGGAGCTCTACGGCCGCTACACGTCGCGGATGGGCACCGGCCAGCTGAACCGCGCGCTTGAGGAGATCTCCGCGCGCCGTGAGCCGCCCCGCAAGGGCCGCCGGCGCCTGAACATGCTCTACGCCACGCAGTACCAGACGCGGCCGCCTCGGTTCCGTATCGTTGTCAACGACCGCAACCTGGTCACCCGCGACTATGCCTACTTCGTCGAGAACCAGCTCCGCGCCCGCCTGGGCCTCGAGGGCGTGCCCGTGATCATCGACTTCGTCACCCGCTCATGAAGATCGCCGTCGTCGGCGGCGGCAGCTGGGGGACGGCGATGGCCCGGCTGCTGGCGATGAACGGCCACGCCGTGACGTTGGCCTGTCGCGACCCCGAGCAGGCGGAGGCCGTGAACCGCTACCACCGCAACCCCCGCTACCTGCCCGACGTGACGCTGCCCCCAGAGATCCGGGCGGCCGGCTTCGACCAGGCGTCGCTGGAGGGCGTCGAGCTGGTGGCCTTCGCGGTGCCCAGTGCGGCCTTCGCGGCCACCCTGGGGCGGTTCGTCGATCGGCTGCCCGCTGATGCCGCACTGCTCTCGCTGACCAAGGGCCTCGATCCCCGCGACCGGCGGCGGATGAGCGAGGTGCTGGCCACGGTGGCGCCAGTCGAGCGGATCGCCGTGCTGTCCGGTCCCAACCACGCCGAGGAGGTGGCGCGCGACTTCCCCACCGCCTCGGTGCTGGCCAGCCTCGACACCGGGCTGGCCTGCCGTCTGCAGGAGGAGATCGGCGCCCGGCGGCTGCGCATTTACACCTCGACCGACGTCATCGGCGTCGAGCTGTGCGCCGCTGCCAAGAACGTGATCGGGCTGGCCGCCGGCGTCTCCGACGGCCTTGGTTTCGGAGACAACGCCAAGGCGGCGATCATCACCCGCGGCATGGCGGAGATGGCGCGGATGGGCGAGGGCTTCGGCGCCCGGGCCCGCACCTACAGCGGTCTGGCCGGCATGGGCGACCTGGTGGCCACCTGCACGTCGCGCCATTCCCGGAACCGCAGGGCCGGCGAGCTCCTGGCCAAAGGAGTCCGCGCGGAGTGGATCGAGCGGGACATCGGTCAGGTCGTGGAGGGGCTGTCGACATCCCGGGCGCTGCGCGACCTGGCCGCCCACCGCGGCCTCGAGCTGCCGATCACCTCAGCCGTCTGCGACGTCGCCTGGGGCGGCGTCACGGCCACCGATGCCCTGGCGGCCCTGATGGCGCGCGAGCAGACGGAGGAGTGAGGGCGGCCCAGCGCGGCTGATACCCTTTCGCGCGATGAGCGAGCACCTGTTCACCTCGGAATCGGTCACCGAGGGCCATCCTGACAAGGTCGCCGACCAGATCTCCGATGCGGTGCTGGACGCGGTGCTGGAGCAGGACCCGCAGGGCCGCGTCGCCTGCGAGGTGCTGTGCACCACGGGCCTGGTGGTGGTGGCCGGCGAGATCACCACCGAGGCGTACGTCGACATTCCGCGGATCGTGCGTGGGGTGGTGCACGACATCGGCTACACCAGCTCCGACCTGGGCTTCGACGCCTCCACCTGCGGCGTGATCGTGGCCCTCGACGAGCAGTCTCCCGACATCCGCCGCGGCGTCGAGTCCTCCTACGAGGAGCAGCATGCTGCGGCCGAGGCGGACGCCGACGCGCAGGGGGCCGGCGACCAGGGGATGATGTTCGGCTACGCCTGCTGCGAGACGCCGTCGCTGATGCCGATGCCGATCGTGCTCGCCCACCGGATCACCCGGCGCCTGGCCGACGTGCGCAAGGCCGAGGTGATCCCCTACCTGCGCCCCGACGGCAAGGCTCAGGTGACGGTGCGCTACGTGGACGGCAGGCCGGTGTCGATCGAGGGGCTGCTGGTGTCGACCCAGCACCATCCCGATGTCCACGACGAGGAGATCGTGCGCCGCGACGTGATCGAGCACGTGCTGCGGCCGGTGATCCCCCGCGACATGTGCCCGCACGAGCGAATGGAGGAGCCGGGGTTCGTGCTGGTCAACCCGACCGGACGGTTCGTCACCGGCGGCCCGATGGGCGACACGGGCCTGACCGGCCGCAAGATCATTGTCGACACCTACGGCGGCGCGTCGCGGCATGGCGGCGGGGCGCTGTCGGGCAAGGATTCGTCCAAGGTCGACCGGTCGGGGGCCTACGCCGCCCGCTGGGTGGCCAAGAACGTGGTCGCGGCCGGGCTGGCCGAGCGGGCCGAGCTGCAGGTGGCCTACGCGATCGGCGTCGCCCACCCGGTGTCGATCATGGTCGACACCTTCGGCACCGGAAAGGTCGACCAGCCGCTGATCGAGCGAGCCGTGGCGGACGTCTTCGACCTGCGACCGGCGGCGATCATCCGTGACCTCGACCTCAACCGCCCAATCTTCCGCGCCACCTCGAACTACGGGCACTTCGGCCGCGAGGAGCAGACGTTCACCTGGGAGCGCACCAACCGTGCGGCCCAGCTGCGCGAGGCCTGCGGGCTCGGAGAGCTCGAGCCGGTCCGAGCCTGATCGCGAAGGTGCACCCGCTGGTCACCGCGCGAGCGGTCGACCGCGCCTTCGACTACGCGGTCCCCGATGATTTCGAGCAGCGGGTGGTCCCCGGCGCCCGCGTCCGGGTGCCGCTGGGCGCGCGGGAGGTGGAGGGGGTGGTGGCCGCGGTCGAGGACGGCGCCGGCGCCGATCTGAAGCCGGTGCTGGAGGTGACCGGGCAGGTGCCTGCACCGCTGCTCGAGCTGGCCGGATGGGTGGCCGCCGACTACGGCTCGACGCTGGCCCGGGCGCTGGCCCTGGTGATCCCGCCGCGGCCGCCGCGCCGCCGGCTGGCGCCTTCACCCTACGGCGAGACGGCGGCCGCGCCCGCCCGGGTGAGCCTGACCGACGCCCAGCGCGAGGCGCTGGCCGCGTGCCGGCGGGCGCTCGAGGAGGGAGCGCACGAGCTGCTGCTACACGGCGTCACCGGATCGGGCAAGACCGAGGTCTACCTGGGCGCGATCGAGGAGGTGCTGGCCGCCGGCGGCGGGGCGATCGTGCTGGTGCCCGAGATCGCGCTCACGCCGCAGACCGCGTCGCGGTTCGTGGCCCGCTTCGGCGACACCGTGGCGGTGCTCCACAGCGGGTTGACGCCGGCCCGGCGGGGTGCGGAGCACGCCCGGATCGGCGCGGGGGAGGCGCGGGTGGTGGTGGGCGCCCGCTCGGCGGTGTTCGCCGCCGTGCCCGGCCTGCGGATGATCGTGATCGACGAGGAGCACGATGCGTCGTACAAGCACGAGTCCGATCCCCGCTATGACGCCCGCCGGGTGGCCGCCCGCCGCGCCCGCATCGAAGGCGCTCTGGTGGTCTACGGCAGCGCCACGCCGCGGCCGGAGTCGTGGCACGGGATCCGCCGGCGGGCCGCGCTGCCCGCCAGGGTGGGGGGCCATCTGCCCGCCGTGCAGGTGGTCGACCTGCGGCGCGATGCCGGCTATCCGTTCACCCGGCCGCTACTGGACGCCCTGGGCGCGATCGAGGACGGCGGCGGCCGGGCGATCCTGCTCCAGAACCGCCGTGGCGCCGCGGGAGCGCTTCACTGCCGCACCTGCGCGCACTCCTGGCGCTGCCCGCGCTGCGATGTTGCGCTGACCCTGCACGGGCGGGCAGCGCTCGTCTGTCACCACTGCGGCCACCGGGAGAAGGCACCGGCCGCCTGCCCGGACTGCGGGTCGGTCGACCTGGCCCGGATCGGCGCCGGCACCGAGCGCGTGGAAGCCGACCTCGTCGACAGGTTCCCCGGCCTGGAGGTGCTCCGGCTGGATGCCGACGTCGCGGCCACCGCGGGCGAGCCGGAGGCCACGCTGGCCCGCTTCCGGGAGTCGCCGCGGGCGTTGCTGGTGGGTACGCAGATCGTCGCCAAGGGCCACGACGTCCCCGGCGTCACAGTGGCTGCCGTGCTGGATGCCGAGACCGGGCTGGCGCTGCCCGACTTCCGGGCCGAGGAGCGGACGTTCTCGCTGCTGACTCAGCTGGCGGGGCGGCCCGGACGGCCCGGAGATCCCCGCGGCCGCGTGATCATCCAGGCCTGGGATCCCGAGTCGCGGCCGGTCGCGCTGGCCGCCCGCCATGCTGTGGAGGAGTTCCTGGAGGGCGAGCTCCAGCGCCGCCGGGAGCTCGGCTACCCGCCGTTCCGGCGGCTGGTCAGGCTGCTGGTCACGGCTCCCTCACAGGACGTCGCACAGGGCGCCGCCACCGCGCTGGCCGATGCCGCCATCCCGGCGCTGACCGGTGACGCCGTGCTCGGCCCGGTGCCGATCGGCCGCCTCCGCGACCGCGGCCGCAGCCACCTGATCGTGAAGACCGGCGACCCCCGGCGGGCGGCTGCGGTGTTCCGCGGCCTGCTCCGCGACCTGGCGCCCGACATGCGGCGGGCGGACGCCGCGGCGGTGGTCGACGTCGATCCGCAGACCATGCTCTAGGCCGATCCAGGCCGGCGTTCCGCGATACCATGCCGCCCACGATGTCCGAGCAGGCACACGATGTCGAGTACGAGGAAGAGGAGGCCCCGGAGCGCACCGGGCCGAGCCCCGAGGAGCTGCGCGCGTGGCGCGCCGCGGCCAGGCGCCTTGTCCGCCAGTTCCCGGACCCCGCGCTGCGCACGACGGCAGCGCCGGTTGGTGAGGTGGACGACGACGTCAGGCGCCTGCTGGAGCGGATGACCGATGTGATGATGACCTCCCACGGCGTCGGCTTGGCCGCGCCGCAGATCGGCGTGCTGCGGCGGGTGCTGGTCTACCGGGTGAGCGAGGAGCAGGGGGTGCGCGCGCTGGTCGACCCCCAGGTGCTTGAGCGCTCGGAGGAGACCACCGTCGACACCGAGGGCTGCCTGTCGCTGCTGGGCGGCGAGCTGTCGATCCCGGTCGAGCGGCACACGCGCGTACGGATCGCCGGGCTCGACGGCGACGGCGAAGCGGTGGAGTTCGACGCCGAGGGCTTCGAGGCCCGGGTCATCCAGCACGAGATCGACCACCTGGACGGCGTGCTGATCGTCGATCGCGTGGAGGGCGAGGAGCGCAAGCACGCCCTTCGCGAGCTTCGCCTCCAGGCCTGAGCCGCGGCCGGTGAGGGTGGCTTTCTTCGGTACCGCGGGCTTCGGAGCCGACGTGCTTCGGGCGCTGGTCGGCCGCGGTAACCTCGACGTCGCGATCGTGGTCAGCCAGCCCGACCGGCCATCGGGCCGGGGGCGGCGGCCACAGCCGCCGGCGGTGGCGGCCGCCGCGGGCGAGCTGGGCTTGCCGCTGCTGCAGCCCGAGCGGGCCAGCGAAACGCCGCCCCCTGCGGATGCCGGGATCGTCGTCGCGTTCGGGCAGCTGATCCGACCACCGCTGCTCGACTCCTACCCGCTGGTCAACCTGCACCCGTCACGTCTGCCCCGGTGGCGGGGCGCGGCTCCGGTGGAGCGGGCGATCATGGCCGGCGACCCGGAGACGGCCGTGGCCGTGATCGACCTGGTCGCGGAGCTCGATGCCGGGCCCGTGCGGGAGATGGCGGCGATCAAGATCGGCCCGGCGGACGACGCCGGCGCGGTTCGCCGCCGCGCGTTGGAGCTGGGCGTGCCGATGCTCGAGCGGGCATTGCTCGAGCCGTCCCCGCCGGTGCCGCAGAGTGGTGAGGTGACCTACGCCCACAAGCTGACGGCAGACGACCGGGCGCTCGACTGGCGGCGGCCGGCCTGCGAGCTGGACAGGGTCGTGCGCGCGCTCTCGCCGCACATCGGCGCCCGCACGGCGCTCGACGGCCGGCCGGTGACCGTGTGGCGGGCGCGACCGCTGGAGCACGGGCCGGCTCCCGGCCAGGTGGCCGATCCGCTGGTGGTGGGCACTGCTGAGGGTGGCCTCCGGCTGCTCGAGATCCAGCCGGCCGGCAAACGGCGGATGGCCGCCGACGAATACCTCCGCGGGCTGCGCGAGCCGCCCCAGGAGGCACGATGACCGCTGCGCGCACCCACACCGTCCACGTTGACGGCGCCCCGATCGTGCTCCACGAGTGGGGTGATGATTCGGCGCTGCCCGTCGTGCACTGGCCGGGGCTCGGCACCTACACTGGCGAGTACCTGTTCGAGCTGGGGCCGCTGCTGGCGGATCACGGCGTGCGGGTGATCGCGCTCGATGCCCCCGGTATCGGCGCGTCACCGCGGCTGCCGCTGGAGCGCTACCGCGCGGACGAGCTGGGACGGCTGCTGATCGGCGTCGTCGGCGCGCTGGGGCTGACGGATGCCGTCCTGATGGGGGCGTCGTGGGGCGCGGCCGTGGCCTGTGAGGCGGCGGCGTTCGCTCCGAAGCGGTGCCGCGGACTGGTGCTGCTCGACGGCGGCTACTTCGATCACTCCCGCGTGCGGGGCTGGCAGCTGTCCCTGGAGGAGCATGTCCGCCGGGCCGGCCAGGAGGAGTGGCGGTTCAAGGACCGCGACGCGCTTCTCAGCGGGCTCGAGGAGCACTTCGGGACGATGTCGCCCGAACTGGCGGCCTACTGGCTGTCGACGGTCGAAGAGCGCGACGGCGAGCTCGTCGACACCGCGGATACCGCGGTGCTGGGCGCGGGGCTGTGGGGGCTCACCCAGCCGAGGCCGCCGATCGCCCCTCGCCTGGAGGCGGCCGCGGTGCCCCTGCTGCTGCTCGTCGCCGATGCCGGATGGCCCTCCGAGGCGGAGGCCCAGGAGCTCGGTGTCTCGCGAGCCGATATGGAGGGGTGGCGAAACGATGGCCTGGATGCGTTCCGCGAGCTGTCGCGCTCGACGGTGATCGAGCTTCCCGGGGTGCCGCACGACATGATCGCCGTTGCCGCCCCGCGGGTGGCCGAGCTGGTGGGCCAGTGGTTGCCACAGGTTCGCTGACCGCCCGCCAGGTCGCCTACGAGGTCGTCCGCCGGACGTTCGAATCGGGCGCCTACGCCGACCGGGCGTTCGATCGGATCGCCGCCGGGCTCGAGCCGCGCGAGCGGCGCCAGGCGATGCGGCTGGCGTTCGGGGCGGTGCAGCGAATGCGGACAGTCGACCACGCCGTCGAGACGCTGGGTGGACGTCGACCCGGCCGGTTGCAGGCCGAGCTCCGAAACGCGCTGCGCGTCGCCGGCTACGAGGTGCTGTTCTCCGATTCGGTGCCCGCCCGGGCAGCGGTCAACGAGGGAGTCGAACTGGCCAAGGAGGTTGCCGGCGCCCGCGTCGGCGGGCTGGCCAATGCCGTGCTGCGGCGGATCGCGGAGGCGGGAACGTCGTGGGTCGACGGCCTGCCGCCGGGCCTCCGATACTCCTATCCGGACTGGGTGCTTGAGGAGTGGACGGCGATGCTCGGCGACGAGCACGCCGCCCGCCTGGCCGAGGCCCAGAACCAGCCGCCGGAGCTGGCCGTGCGCGTCAACACGCTCCGCACCCCCGATGTTGAGCTGGAGGTGCCGGTGCGGCTCGACCCCGAGTTGCCCGAGGCGCGGGTGATCGAGGCGGCGTTCGACGTCGCCGCCAGCCGGGCCTTTCTGGACGGCCTGATCTGGCCCCAGTCCCGCGCCTCGATGCTGCCCGCCCGTGCTCTGGCCCCCGAGCCGGCGATGCGGGTGCTCGAC
>Ga0070683_100003769_pt1 | contig 12376 bp, 10 predicted proteins | sample KBSC713LmetaG_FD_64662 | JGI IMG/M metagenome (GOLD analysis project Ga0070683, IMG submission 64662) | Corn rhizosphere microbial communities from Kellogg Biological Station, Michigan, USA - KBS C7.1-3L metaG | ecosystem: Host-associated > Plants > Roots > Rhizosphere ...
CCTCGGCATCAAGATCTACGGTGACAGTCTGCCGCTGCTTCAGGACAGGGCCGAGGAGATTCGCCGAGTCGTTGCATCGGTGAAAGGAGCGGAGGACGTTTCGGTTGGCGTGAGTGCTGGGGCGATGCAACTGGAGGTCGACATTGACCGGGACGCCATCGCGCGCTATGGCCTTGGCGTCGCTGACGTCCGCAGTGCCGTCGAGACCGGCGTCGGTGGAAGCAGCGCGACAACCGTGATAGATGGTCGCCAGCGATTTCCCGTTGTCGTTCGACTAGATGAGGTATCGCGCTCGACGCCTGACGCGGTGAGCAAGACGCTAATCCGCACGCCGGCCGGAGGCACGGTCACGCTGTCCCAAGTCGCACGTGTGCGAACTGTCGAGGGGCCGGAGGTCATCAATCACGAAGGTGGTCGGCGCTACGTCGTTGTACAGAGCAATGTACGGGGGCGTGACTTGGGAGGGTTCGTATCCGACGTGCAGCGCGCGGTGAGCAACCATATAGCATTGCCAGCCGGGTATTACGTCACCTACGGCGGCCAGTTCGAGAACCAGGCAAGAGCAACCAGGCGGCTGGCGCTCATCGTGCCACTGGTTCTGCTGTTGATCGCGGGTCTTCTCTATGCGAGCTTCGGAACGTTGCGGCACGCGTTCATCGTGATGCTCAATGTCCCGTTCGCGTTGATCGGCGGTATCGGCGCGCTCTGGCTGCGCGGCATTCACCTTAACCTGAGCGCATCAGTTGGCTTCATCGCGGTGTTTGGTGTCGCGGTGCTCAACGCCGTGGTGCTCGTCGCGTGCATCAACGATTTGCGGAGGAGCGGCTCGGCGATCGCGGACGCGGTGCGACGCGGCACGGCGATCCGGCTTCGGCCGGTCCTGGCGACTGCAACGGTGGCTTCGGTTGGATTCCTCCCAATGGCGCTGTCGACGAGCAGCGGCGCCGAGGTGCAACGGCCACTCGCGACAGTTGTAATCGGAGGACTCATTTCCTCGACGCTGCTCACGTTGCTGGTACTGCCGACCGTTTATGCGTGGATCGAGACGTTCACATCATCACGGCACGAACGGCGCCATCCGGCCCCTGATTGATGACGCCGTCACAGTCGCAACGCCGTATCGGCTTCCATCTAATGCGCACGACTAACGGCCCACACTGCGATGTCGCGCTCTACCAGGTACGTTGGCATTGGTACTCCCCAACAGTGGCGACCGTCCGCTACTTGTTGCCCCTTGCGCTGCCGACGGTGATCGCGAAAGGACCAATTCCGTGCAGCTGAATGACCGTAACGCCCTTCGCTCCACCCACGTGGGCCATCCGTGCGGGAACGTACAGATAGTCCCCGGGAGCGTACGCCTTCATGGCGCTCTGGCCGCCAGCTGTGTCCTCCATAGCGAGGTGGAAGCTGCCCGACAGAACGGTGACCTGCTCGGCGGCCGGGTGCCAGTGCAACGGGAACTCGTAGCCGTCGGGAAACTGCAGCCGCATTACATAGGGACCAGTGGCGGATGGATCGCCATGCACCACGGCCATCTTCGTCCCCGGAGGAAAGCCTGGTACGACCAGATCCGTCCAAGTCAATGCTGATGCCTCTCGCGCTTCCATCTCTGCCACATCATCCATTCCGGCGACTGCTCCGCCAGCGGACGCCGTGGACACCATCCCACTCATCGGCGTGCTGCTGGTGGCGGCTTCGCTCACGACCTTCCATTCACCCCCGGTCTTTCGCCAGACGGTCACGAAGCCCCCGTCATCGTTTACCTTGCCCTTGGGACCTTCGTAGCTCAGCTTGTAGTTTCCTGACTCGGTGGCCAGATCGCCCGAGGCGGCAACGTCCACTCGTGTGGGCACCCATGTAAGTACAGTGCCTGGCATTGCAAACAGATCCGACCAGCTTTTCTGAATCGCGGCAGCACCGACAGAGGCTGGCGCGTTGGGAGTCATGAAGACAGCATCGGGTGCATACAGCGCCGTTGCCCTTTCAGCATCGTGCGCGGCAACAGCGCGTTGCATGGCGCTGTCAGCAGCACGAATTGCCTGCTCCGTTTTCTGAGTGTTTCCCGTGACAGCTTGCGCAGCAACTGCGGCTGGGAGAGCAGCCGCCACGACAAAGGAACCTATTCGGGTACGATTCAGCATCGATCCTCCGTGGGTTCGCGATCAGTGCAATTGAAAAGTGTCCTCCAGCGCACGCATCAGCGCACGCGCCATACCGTCAGCCGAGCATTCATTGGGTAAGTACGCCACCGCTCAAACTCTTAAGGCAAACCATATGCATATCAGGGGCATCAAAGCAGCATTCACCCTGATTTCTACCGCCCCACTCATGCGTCAACCATTGCACCCAGCTTCGCTGTCATCCCGATCCATCTGTGCAGCCACCATCGTATTGCTGCTCTCGGCAACCGCCGTCCAGGCGCAGCAGACGCTGAGCCGGAGCGACAGAGAGCGCGATATCACAATCGATTCGGCGCAACGCCGAACAATCATTGAAGGGGCGAGCCACGCACTGGCGTCTGGCTACTTCGACGCCGCGGTGGGCGAGCGGATGGCCGCCGCCGTGCTGGAGCGGCAGCGGCGCGGTGAGTACAACTCGATCACCAGCGCATCCACGCTGGCCGATTCGCTGACGTCGCATTTTCGGGCGGTGAGCCATGACAAGCACGTGGGCGTGGACTTCAGCGCTGACGTGCTCCCGAGTTTTGCGGCAGCTGACAGGCCCAGTACAGCAATGATCGAGCGGCGCAAGCGGAACGGGACGCTCAACAATTACGGACTGGAGCGCGCTGAGCGATTGGGCGGGAACGTCGGGTATCTCAAGGTCAACGGATTCTTTGACGCCGCACTGGGCGGCGAGACCGCGGCGAACGCGATGGCGTTCCTGAGTAACACGGACGCGCTCATCATCGATTTGCGGGACAATACTGGTGGGAGTCCGGGAATGGTCGCACTGATGGCCACGTATCTCTTCGCCGGCGATCCCGTACACCTGAATGACATCTGGCGGCGCGAGGGCAACGTGACGATGCAATGGCACACGTTGCCGTATGTGCCCGGCCAGCGCTACGTGGACAAACCGGTCTACGTTCTGACGAGCGCGCAGACTATATCAGCCGGCGAGGAATTCGCCAACGATCTCAAGGTGTTGAAGCGCGCCACGCTGGTTGGCGAGACGACCGCCGGCGGAGCCAACCCCGGAGCAACTCAGCGGATCAACGATCATTTCTCGGTTTTCGTTCCAACCGGGCGCGCAATCAACCCGGTCACGAAAACAAACTGGGAGGGGACCGGCGTGGTTCCGGATGTCCGCGTGGCCGCGGACTCTGCGCTCGGCGTGGCGCACGTGCTGGCGCTCGAGGCAATCCTCAAGAACAACCCTGACGCTGCACTGGAGCGTCAGGCGAGCCGAGCCCTCAGCGTACTCAAAGGCTCCGAACGCTGATACAGAGGGTGTAGCTGGGCGCCCGGGAGGAGTTCCCAGGCGCTGATCCCGGATTGTTACTTCCCGCGCTGTCCGGACCTGGAGGCAGTTGCCTTGGGCTTGGGGCGCGGCGGCCGCGCATTCACAACCTTGGACTTGGGCAGTGAGGGCGCTTCCGGCGTCCCTGCGGCTTTGGGGCGGGTCGAGTGGCGCGAAAAATCAGGGATATCGCGCGACGATTTCCTGTTCATCTGGTCTCCAATGTGCGATACGTCAGGACTTCACTATACCCTAAGCCTAAGCGCTGCCAGGGGTGCCGTGCAAGATCGTCGACCGACTGACGCCCGAGCGAGCGCTCGAGCGCTCGCTTGGGCGCTCGTCCCCCGCCTTCTCAGGCTGTGAGCACCACCTTCTCGCAGTTGTCTTCCTTCCTGTTGAAGATCCGGTAACCCTCCGGCGCATCGGCCAGCGGCATGTGGTGAGTTATCACGAACGTCGGATCGATGTCACCGTTCTGAATGCGCTCGAGCAGTGGCTTCATGTAGCGCTGCACGTGGCACTGGCCGGTCTTGATCGTGAGCGAACGATTCATCACCGCATTCATGGGAAACTTGTCGATCAATCCGGTATAGACACCGATCACCGACACCGTGCCGCCGTTGCGGCAGGAGAGAATTGCTTCCCGCAACGCGATTGGCCGGTCGGTCTGAGTATGGAGCATCTGCTTGGCGCGGTCGTGCATGTACTGAATGCCGTGTGAGTGTCCCTCCACACCCACAGCGTCTATGCAATGGTCCGGTCCGCGGCCAGCGGTCAGGTCGTTCAGGACATCGATGACGCTGTCGACGTCACCGTAGTTGATGGTGATCGCACCTGCCTGTTCGCGCGCCTTTTTGAGGCGATACTCGAAGCGATCGATCGCGATGACTCGCTCCGCGCCGAGCATGTAAGCGCTCGCAATTGCAAAGAGCCCGACCGGGCCGCAGCCCCACACGGCGACTGTATCACCCGGCTGGATGCCGCACATCTCCGCGGCCATGTAGCCCGTGGGAAGGATATCCGAGAGGAACAACGTCTGGTCGTCGGTCAGCTCCTCGGGCACCTTGAGCGGTCCCACGTCAGCGAACGGAACGCGCGCGTACTCGGCCTGTCCGCCCGCAAAACCACCCGTCAGATGCGAGTAACCGAAGATGCCTGATGGCGCATGGCCCAGCATCTTTTCAGCGATGTAGGCATTCGGATTGGAGTTCTCGCACAGCGAGAACGCGCCCGCCTCGCACGCGCCGCAGCGTCCGCATGCGATTGGGAACGGCACTACAACGCGGTCGCCGACCTTCAGGTTCCTGACATCCTTCCCGACTTCCACGACTTCGCCCATGAACTCGTGACCCATGATGTCGCCAGGCTCCATCATGGGCAGGAATCCGTTGTACAGGTGCAGGTCCGATCCGCAGATCGCGGTTGACGTCACTCTGACGATGCAGTCCTGCTGATTCAGGATCGTCGGATCCGGGACGTCGCGAACCCTCATCACCTTGGGTGCCATCCAGCATGTTGCCTTCATTGGGAGTTTCTCCTTGAGTGAGTCAGCGATGACTGGTCAGCGATCTGCTGGCTGATTGTCGGGCTGCGCGGGGTGCGGACCACGCTGTTTGGTCGCGTCCGACAGGAGCACCTCTCCGGTCTCCATGACCTGCTTGAACTGGCGCAGAGAGTCCTGCACCTGCTGGCCCGGCTCCTCGCGCCAGAGCATCGCGATCTTGGAGCCCAGCTTCCCGAACGGCGGATCGTATTCGAGCGTGACGCGCACCTCCGTGCCACGATCTCCAGGCGCGCGCAGGAACGCCACCGATCCAGCGTTATAGACATCCGAACCAGGCAGCGAGCGCCACGATATGAACTCGTTCTCCCGATCCTCCAGGATCTCGGCGTCCCACTCCACTTTCTTGCCGGCGGGGGCAACAGCGGTCCAGTGCGAGCGGCGATCATCGGTTACAGTCACCGATTCGAGGTGACGCATGAAGCGCGGAAGGTTCTCGAAGTTGCGCCAGAATGCGTAAACCTCCTCGATCGGACGGTTCACGGTAATGCTGCGCCTGGTCAGAATGATCCCTTCGCTCGCACGTTCGTTCACCCTGGTTTGCGGCTGTTGCGACAGCAGTCGCGCAGTCTTCACATCGAGTGCGGTGACGGCGGCGACGTTGGCGGTGGCAAACAACGTCCGGCCGCGATTGTTCTCCGCATTGGACAGCGTCTTACCAAGAAGCGCGAGGTCGATGCCATCGCCCGCCACCCGCGCCCACACCGCCCTGGCCGGCTGTTCGCTGGCGAGTATGGCGATTCCGGCTGCTATCTCGCGCAGCCCCATCACGCGCATGGTCTTGTGATTGCGGTCGTCCGGATCCTTCACGCCAATGAGTCTGGACATCATGTCCGGCGCAATCAGCTCGGCGAGTCCCAGTGCGATGCTGAAGTAGCCGAGCCCGTCAGCGGCGCTCTGACCACCAGTGCCACGATCATCGTCGGCGATACGCTGGTATGGTGCAGTCGTCGTTTGCTTCGGGCGCTCACTGTCTCGTAGCGCAGTCCCCAGGCGCGCGCCGTTTCCGTTGGATGTATTCGCTTCCCGCTCGATGGCTGTGCCCATTGTGTCTCCCCTTTCGTGCAGGGATTTCCTCACCTGCGGCTGGTGTTATCGCGGTATTGAATCAGTTGGGTGGCAGCGCGGCACGCACGTCGCGTACCGGGTGCGCCATACAGGCGCTGATTCTGGAAGCGCAGCAGATGCTCGGCCGGATTCAGGCTCCCGATGCAAAGAACGCAGTCCTGCGAGACGCGGACACGTAACTCCACGGCAGTCGAGAATCTGCCACGGATGGCCGCGCCCGTCCGTGGCACGGGGTCCTCAATTTGCTGACGCCCTTCCCCCGGGCTCTTCGTTACCACAACCAGCAACCAGGGGAAGCATATGCGTCGGACAATCCACGTCGCGGCAGCCATGTTGGTCACTGGCGTCGCTCTGTCTGCCGTGCCGCTAGGTGCGCAGACGGTCCTCACGTTCGAAGGCCTGGGTGACCAGGCGCCGGTAGGGAATTTCTACAACGGTGGTGGTGGCGGCAATCTCGGCATCACGTTCAGCGACAACGCCCTCGCGATCATCCGTGGCAACGCGGGCGGTTCGGGCAACTTCGCAGGCGAGCCGTCGCCCAGCACGATCCTGTTTTTCCTGAACGGCAACGCTGCAACGCTGAACATGCCGTCAGGCTTCACAACGGGATTCTCGTTCTTCTACAGCGCGATCAACAACCCTGGCATGATCACGGTGTACGACGGAGAGAACAGCACGGGCAACATCCTCGCGACACTCAACCTCAGCACGACACCGAGTACGCCAGGTCAGGGCCCGTGCGCAAACAACCCAAGCGGCCAGTTCTGCCCCTTCCTCCCGATCGGCGTATCGTTTTCCGGTACGGCCAAGTCGGTTGATTTCGGCGGAGCAGTAAACCAGATCGGGTTCGACAACATCACGTTCGGTTCCGCGACCCCTGGTGGCGGCACGGTGCCTGAGCCGAACTCGCTCGCACTGCTCGGCACTGGCCTCGTGGGACTGCTCCCGATGCTCCGCCGGAGAGTGAAGAACTCGTGAAGAAGTCGTGAAGAAGCCGGCATGAAGCAGCAGTGAAGTAACAATCGGGCTTCACACCACACAAAGGGCCACCACAACTGGTGGCCCTTTGCATCATGCGCCCACCGCGTGCTGCCGCCCGTGCAAGCGGCTCCGCTGAAGCGTCCAGACCGCGCTGGTGCGCATCTTGATGATCTCTGCCGTACAGTGGATGTGAGATCACATTCCTGATTGTCCGAACCTGTTGCTCCAGACTCCCCGCAAGCACACTCATAACCAATGACCCTGGTCGCCGAGCCCGCTTCCCTGGCTGAGCAAGCCGGCGTCGATCCGAACTGGCCAGAGCTGGTGACCATCGAACCGCCGCGCGGCTGGACGACGCTCGGGTTGCGCGAGCTGTGGGAGTATCGCGAGCTGCTGTACTTCCTCACGTGGCGCGACATCAAGGTGCGCTACAAGCAGACCGCGCTCGGGGCGGCGTGGGCCATCATACAGCCACTGAGCACGATGATCGTATTCAGCCTCTTCTTCGGGAGACTCGCAAGGATACCGTCGGACGGTGTGCCGTACCCGCTCTTCAGCTTCGCCGCACTGGTCCCGTGGACCTTCTTCGCGAATGGACTCACCCAGTCCGCGAACAGTGTGGTCCTGAGCCAGAATCTGATCACGAAGATCTATTTTCCGCGCCTGGCTGTCCCGATCGCAACTGTTCTCGCGGGCGCAGTGGATTTTGTGCTCGCGTTCGTCGTACTGGTCGGACTGATGCTGTTCTACAGCACTCCGCTCACGCTGCATGCGCTCTGGGTAATCCCCTTCTCGCTCCTCGCGCTCGTGACCGCGCTCGGCGTGGGCTTCTGGCTTGCCGCACTCAATGTGCAGTATCGCGACGTTCGCTACGCAGTCCCGTTCCTGGTGCAGCTGTGGCTCTTCGCCACACCAATTGCGTATCCGAGCAGCCTGCTGTCGGAACCATGGCGTACCGTGTACGGACTCAATCCAATGGTGGGCGTCGTGGAGGGTTTCCGTTGGGCGCTGCTCGGGACCGCAACCGCGCCTGGTGCGATGGTGCTCGTTTCGACAGTCGCTGCACTTGTGGTTGCAATTGGCGGCGCACTGTACTTCCGGCGCATGGAACAGACATTCGCGGATGTCGTCTGAGTGAGACCGGGCGCTCGATGACCACTGCGGCGATACGCGTTGCTAATCTTGGCAAGCGTTACGAACTGGGACGTGCACTTGATCCAAGCAGAACGATTCGCGAGGCGCTCACGGAAGGAGCGCGCGGCGCACTTCGCGCGTTGCGCGGACAACGTCGCGCTCCAACCGAATTCTGGGCTCTGCGCGACGTCTCGTTTGAAGTGGCGCGCGGCGAAGCCATGGGAATCATCGGAGGCAATGGCGCGGGCAAGAGCACGCTGCTGAAGCTGCTGTCGCGGATCACGACCCCAAGTACTGGACGCATCGAGATCCGCGGCCGAGTTGGGTCACTGCTGGAAGTCGGAACGGGATTTCATCCCGATCTGACGGGAAGGGAGAACGTGTTCCTGAATGGTGCCATTCTGGGGATGCGCCGGTCTGAAATTGCACGAAAGTTCGACGAGATCGTCGCGTTCGCAGAAGTGGACCGTTTCATCGACACGCCGGTGAAACGGTACTCGAGCGGGATGTATCTCCGGCTCGCGTTCTCAGTGGCGGCGCATCTGGAGCCGGAGGTTCTGCTGGTTGACGAAGTACTGGCTGTGGGCGACGCGGCGTTCCAGAAGAAGTGCCTGGGGAAGATGGGCGATGTGACCGGCGAGGGGCGCACGGTACTGTTCGTCAGCCACAACACAGATGCCGTGCAGCGCCTCTGTGCGCACTCCGTGCTGCTGCAATCGGGCCGGCTGACCGCGGCTGGCGACAGCAGCGACGTAGTGCGCAAATACCTGTCGCTCGGCTTGCGGACTTCAGAGCCCGGCGAGTGGGTAGATGTAACACAGCTACCGCGACGCGGTAGCGGCCAGGCACGCGTGGCATCGGTTCTGTACAGTAGTGGCAATGATCTGACCGGGGGTCACCCGTACTCACTCGGACCGCTGGAGTTCATTCTGGAGGTGGTATCCGATTCCGCGCGCACTCTGTCATCGCTGGCGGTAGTGATTCGCGATCAGGGCGGGACGAACCTGGTGAACGCGGATATCGCGACGCACGGCCACGTGATCCAACTTGAGGCGGGACGCAACGCCGTTCGTGTCAGGATCGCAGCCCTCTATCTCAATCCGGGGCAGTATACAGTCGACCTGTGGCTGGGCGACGGCACCGGCGCGGGATTCGATCACGTTGAATCCGCATTTCCACTCATGGTTCTGGATCCGCGGCCAGCAGGCACTGGCGCGATCACGGTTGTCGCTGGTGCCGTCCCGTGCAGGATTACCGCGTCAGTCGAACCATTCGCGGAGTATCGCAGCGCCCTCACAGTTGCGTCATCGTGACGACACACTCGTCTGCGATCCAACGCAACAACCCCGTCCGCGTTTCCATCGTTCTGCCGTTCCTCAACGCCGAGCGTTTTCTCCGTGAGTGCGTGGAGAGCGTGCTCGCCCAGACCTACGCACAGTGGGAGCTGCTGCTGATCGACGACGGATCTACGGATGGAAGCTCCGCCATGGCGCGCGAGTACGCCGCGCTGCACCCACACAGGATTCGTTACATCGAGCACCCACATCACGCGAACATGGGGATCAGCGCGTCACGCAATGCGGGAGTGTTGCACTCGCGTGGTGAGTTCATCGCCGAGCTCGATGCAGATGACGTGTGGCTTGCGAACAAGCTGGAACACCACATGCCGATCATCGAAGCGCACCCGCAAGTGGGCATGCTGTACGCGAACTCGCTATACTGGTACAGCTGGAGCGGCGAGCCAGCCGATGCGAGCCGCGACTATCTGCCGGCGATCGGCGTACCGGTGGATAGAGTAGTCGATCCCATCGAGCTGCTCCTGCGGCAACTCGAGGGAAAGGCACCAGCGCCCTGTCCCAGCGCGGTCGTGTTGCGCAAGTCCGTGATCCAGCGCGTGGGGGGTTCGGAAGAAGCATTCCGTGGAACGCATGAGGACCTCGTGCTCTACGCCAAGCTGATGCTTGCCGCACCAGTCTTCGTTGTCGGCGGATGGTGGGATCGGTATCGCTGTTACTCTGGTGCGTCCACGTCAGTTACCGTGTCGGAGCAGCAATCGGGCACGCTCGCAGATACGCGGCGCCGCTACCTCGAATGGCTCGCCAGTTACCTGAGTACTAACGGGCTGCGTGACAGCCCGCACTGGCGACTTACGGTCAGCACCTTGCGCCGGCATCGCTTTCCGGGGACTTATGCGGCGTTGCACGCAGGTGAACGGTTGGTGCGTCGCGCCGTTGCGCTGGCCGTCAGGACGCTCAGCATGTCACGCACCCGCCCGGTGGGACATGTCCGCATGGGAGATCTGCGCAATGTCGAGCCAATCAACCGGCACTGGGGCTGGGAGCGCGGCGGGCCCGTGGACAGATACTACATCGAGCGGTTTCTTGCGCTGCATACCGCTGACATCCACGGCCACGTGCTCGAAGTGGCCGACAACTTGTACACGCAACGGTTTGGAGCCCGCAACGTAGCCACGAGTGACGTGCTGGATGTGTCAGCGGACAATCACAATGCAACGATCATCGCGGACCTGGCCGACGCGCCGGGTGTCCGCGACGACGCCTTCGACTGCGTGATCCTCACCCAGACGCTGCAGTACGTGTACGACGCCCCGGCGGCAATGCGGACACTGCATAGAATCCTGGCGCCCGGCGGCACGCTCCTCATGACGGTCCCCGGGATCACTCCTGTCTCGGACGAGACAGACGAGCTGCGCAATTCGCGCTACTGGTGCTTCACTGTTCCATCTGTAACGCGGCTCGCCGCGGACGCGTTCCCCGGCGAATGTATCGAAGTTGAGTCCCACGGGAACGTGCTCGCCGCCATCTCGTTCCTGCACGGCATTGGACGCTCGGAATTACGCATGGAGGAACTTGATGCCAACGACCGTGACTTTCCGCTCGTGGTCACGCTGCGTGCGCGCAAGCCACCTGAGCCGCGACGCGACCCGTCATGAAGATCGCGTTCTTCGTCCACTCGTTCCCAGAAATCTCGGAGACGTTCATTCTCCGCCAGGTTACCGGCCTTCTTGACCGCGGACATGAGTTGAGGATCTTTGCGTACAATGCCGCGCCGAACGGGCCGGTACATGATGCAGTCAACGCGTACCAGTTGCGGCGCCTCGTGCGGATTCTCCCGCGACATACAGACGGAGGCGTGTCGGCCCGCGCCCGAATCGCCGCGCTGGCCGTTCTGCGTCCCGCGGACGCACGGGCCCTCGGCGGCTGGCGATCACTGGTCAGAACCGTCGCGGCGTTCTCCGCGGAGGGACCCTTCGACGTAGTGCACTGCCACTACGGTGACATCGGCCTGCACTACCGCGTAGCTGCGCGCGTGCTGAGATCCCCGCTCGTGGTCTCGTTCTACGGATACGATTGCTCGTCCTATCCCCGCGCGCATGGCCAGCGCGTATTCGAGCCGCTGTTCGCTGCCGCCGATGCGGTCACGAGCCTGAGCACTCACATGGACGCGCGCCTGCGCGAGCTTGGCTCTCCCGCTGATCTGCTACGCCGCATTCCGCTCGCCGCTGATCCGGCGACCTTCCGCCCGGTGGAACGCCCGAGCAGGGACGCTGGCCCGGTGCGCATCCTGACGATCGCCAGACTGACCGAGAAGAAGGGGATCGAGTTTGCGCTCCGCGCGATTGCACTCGTCGTCGAAGAGTTTCCGGGGCTGCGCTACGACATTGTGGGTGATGGTCCTTTGCACGACGAGCTCGAGCACATCGCAGAATCGCTTGGCGTGCGAGCCAACGTCACGTTTTACGGTTCACGGACTGACGACTCCGTGCGCGCCGCGCTCAGCGGGGCCGATCTGTTCATGCTGCCGAGCATTACGGCCGCAGATGGCGACCAGGAGGGCACACCTACGGCGGTGATCGAGGCCGCTTTCTCCGCCCTCCCCGTGTTAAGCACCTGGCATGCCGGGATCCCGGAGCTGGTGCGTGATGGCGAGACTGGATATCTCGTTCCGGAACGGGACTATGAAGCGCTGGCGAACCGGCTGCGCACTCTTCTGCGATCTCCGGAACAGCGGTGGAGCATGGGAGCGGCGGGACGGCGGCATGTGGAGCGGGAGCACACCACCGGCGCAGTCGCTGAGCGCCTGGAGCAGCTCTACCTGGAGCTCGTTGAGCGCACCACCAGCCAGGCTTAACGACCAGAGTCAGGCTGG
>Ga0070683_100003772_pt1 | contig 12376 bp, 9 predicted proteins | sample KBSC713LmetaG_FD_64662 | JGI IMG/M metagenome (GOLD analysis project Ga0070683, IMG submission 64662) | Corn rhizosphere microbial communities from Kellogg Biological Station, Michigan, USA - KBS C7.1-3L metaG | ecosystem: Host-associated > Plants > Roots > Rhizosphere ...
CCTCGGACATCGCCGTCGACCAGACAACCGGCGATCTGTTCGTGAATCACGGGCAGTTCGGCGGCATGGACATCACCGAGTACAACTCGTCCGGGACGCCGATCGACAGATTCGGTGGGCCTGAACCGGCGGCCGAATACGAAGGGCTCAACAACTTCGCGCGATCCCTGGCCGTGAATCAGCAGACGCACGACGTCTACGTCATGAACCAGAACCAGCAGTGCGACGTCGGCAACTCGGGCTGCGACTTCACTGAAACTCACCCGCACATCGACGTCTTCGCGCCCGGGTCGCCGATCACGATTCCGACGGTCGCACTGGAATCGCCAGTGCTCCATCCGACCGAAGTCACCCTGAGGGGAACCGTCGACCCCGATGGCGGCGGCGCAACCACGGACTGTCACTTCGAATGGGCGTCGCAGTCGCAATGGCAATCCGAACATACCTACGCCAACTCGACCCCCTGCACCCCGGGCGGGCCGTTCAGCGGATCGGGCGTCAATCAGGTCAGCGCGACGCTGACGGGGCTCACCCAGGGCACCAGGTACCACTACCGACTCGTCTCGAACAACGCCACCGGCGAAGCCAACGGCCTCGACGCCCGAACCGCGGACGCGACATTCAGGCCGCAGGGCCCGCCGATCGTCGTCGACGAGTTCGTCAGCGGTGTCAACACCGACAACCTCGACCTCAACGCCGACGTCGAACCCAATGGTGGTGAAACGACCTACCAGATCGAATGGGGCGCAGACGAAACCTACGGCAACGTCCTCCCGGTCCAGGGCGCGAATGTGAATGCGATTCTGGGGGTCGAGCGGGTCACCCAGCACCTCAGCGGCCTGACCCCAGGGGCCACTTATCACTATCGCTTCGTCTTCACGAACCAGGCGGGAACGGTTCCGGGCCAGGATCGCGAATTCACCACGTTCGCGAGGCCGCCGGGAACCGATACCTGCGCCAACGCCCACGTCCGACAGCAGACCGGTGCGTCGCTCCTGCTCGACTGCCGCGCCTACGAGCTCGTGTCCGCGGCGAACGCAGGTGGATATGACGTCGAGTCCGACATCATCCCGGGCCAGGAGCCGCCGGAAGCCTTCCCGCGCGCGACCGACCGGATCCTGTACTCCCTGCATCGCGGCACGATCCCGGGCATCGCCGGCAATCCGACCAACTACGGCACCGATCCCTATGTCGCGGAGCGGGGCGCGAACGGCTGGACCACCCGGTACGTGGGACTTCCCGCGAACGGGATGCCATCGACCCTGCCGTTCGGCTCGCCGCTGCTGGGGGCCGACCTCAACCTCTCGACCTTCGCCTTCGGCGAAAACGGAAGCGGCACTCCGATCTGCGATCCCTGCTTCAGCGACGGCTCGATCAACATCCCGCTGCGCCATGGCGATGCGCCGATCGCGAAGGGGATGGCGGGCTCGCTGAACCCGGCGGCCGATCCCGCGGTCGGATCGGTCCGCGAGCCGGTGTCCGGTGACGGCACGCATCTGATCTTCGGCACGACCGCCAAATTCGAGTCCGACGGGAACTCCAACGGCGACGTCACGATCTACGACCGCAACCTCTCGAACGGCGTCACCCACGTCGTCTCGAAGACGCCGGGCGGGGCGACGGTGACCGGAACCGGAATCGCCGAGCTGGCGGTCTCCGACGACGGGTCGCACGTCCTCATCGGCCAGCTCGTCTCGAGCGATCCGACGACCGGCAACCAGTACTGGCACCTCTACATGAACGTCGGCGACGCCGGCAGCAGCATCGACCTGACCCCGAGCTCTCCCGCCGGCGTCCTCTACGACGGGATGACCGCCGACGGATCGAGGGTCTACTTCAGCGCCGCATCCGCGGGCCTGGGCGAGTCCGACTCGAGCATCGACCTCTACCGCGCCGACGTCGGCGCGACGAGCGCCACCACCAGCCGGGTCTCGACCGGCAGCGGTGGCAGTGGCGACACCGACTCCTGCACGCCCGTCCTCCATTGGAACACCGCGACGGGCGCGGACAACTGCGACGTCGTCGCCTTTGCCGGCGGGGCCGGGGTGGCCGCTGGCGACGGCACCGTCTTCTTCCTCTCGCCGGAGGAACTGGACGGCTCCGGCACCGCCGACGAGCCGAACCTATTCGTCGCCCGGCCCGGCTCGGCGCCGCACTTCGTCGCGACCCTCGATCCCGGGAATCCGGCGATCCACGACGCCGTCTATGACAACGAGGTCCACAGCTACGGCGACTTCCAGGTGACTCCGAGCGGCAGGTTCGCCGCCTTCGCCACGACCGCGCCGGTGACCGAATTCACGACCTTCGACCACTCGGAGATCTACCGCTACGACACCGACTCGGACGCGGTCGTCTGCGCCTCCTGTCCGCCGACTCAGGCGCTTCCAACCACCCAGACGTTCCTCACGCCGCACGGGCTCAACCTCAGCGACGATGGCCGCGTCTTCTTCACGTCATCGGAGCCGCTGGCGCTGCGGGACACGAACAACCTGGCCGACGCCTACGAGTGGGAGAACGGCACGGTCGAGCTGATCTCGACCGGCTCGAGCGAGGCCGACTCCGGCATCGTCACAGCGAGCGCCGACGGGAAGAACGCCTTCTTCTTCACCCGCCAGACGCTGGTCGCGCAGGACCTGAACGGCAACGCGGTGAAGATCTACGACGCCCGCACCGAAGGGGGCTTCCCCTTCATCGCGCCGCCCGATCCGTGCAAAGCGTCGGACGAGTGCCACGGCCCGGGCACGCAGGCCGCCCCGGAGCCGGTCATCAACACCGTCACCGGGCCCGGCAACGTGAAGCATCCGTCGAAGAAGCCGCACTGCCGCCGCGGCTTCAAGAAGAAGAAGCGGCGCTGTGTCCGGGTGCATCACCGCAAGCACCACCGCCATGCGACCCGCCATCACGGTTGAGGTGCCGACGATGAGCAAGCAGAGAGAGACGATGGCCGCCAGGACGATCACCGCCGTGCTCATGGCCCTCCTCGCGGCAATGCTCCTGGCGGTGCCGGCAAGGGCGGCCGGGCCGCTCTCGATCGAATCGTTCAGCGTCGGGTCCTCGAACACCGAGGCGGGCGCCCATCCCGACGTGACGACACACATCACGATGAGCAATCCGGGCGAACCCGAGGCTGCGCAGAACGTCGCGATCAACTTCCCCGTGGGGCTGTTCGGTAACCCCCGTGCGGTCTCGGTCTGCCGCTCGGTCGACTTCGCGTTGAACCAGTGTCCCGGCTCCGCGCAGGTCGGCATCATCACGATCTACGCGAACTACGAATCCAACCCGGACTATCTGCTGGGGACCGCGCCTCTCTACAACATGGAGGCCCGCGGTGGGTTCGAGACGGCACGGTTCGCCTTCGTCGCGCCGACGGCGGAAGTGCCGGTCAACGTCCCGATCACGGTCCGCACCGGCTCCGACTACGGCCTGCGGATGACCGTCACCGGGATCACCCAGGAAATCCCGTTCGCCGGCGCCGACATCACAGTGTGGGGCTTCCCGGCGGATGTGGGACACGACACCGACAGATTCCACGTCGGCGAGAAAGGCTGTGCCGGCATCGCCGCCACCAGCTGCATCGTGCCTCCGTACGTGACGGCCGGGATCCCGGTCAAGCCCTACGTCGACAACCCGACGGTCTGCACCGGCCAGCCGCTGACCGCGAGGCTCGAAGTGACCAGCTACGAGGATCCCGGAAGCCCCGCGAGCGCCCTGGCGGACTATCAGCCGACGACCCACTGCGAGAAACAGGTCTTCAACCCCGTCCTCAACCTGGCTCTGACGAACACCGAGTCCGATGCCCCATCCGGGCTCGACCTGCAGTTCCGGGACCCGATCTTCCTCGGGCAGTCGAACTCACCCTCCGAGCTGCGGTCGGCGACCGTGACTCTGCCCGAAGGGCTGACGATCAACCCCGACGCAGCGGATGGCCAGATCGCCTGCACCGACGCCGACGCGAACTTCAACAGCGACGAGGCCGCGCACTGCCCGGACAACTCGAAGATCGGGACCTTCCAGCTGCACACCCCGTCGCTGCCCGATGCCCTGACCGGCGCTCTCTACATCGGCGAGCCTCAGCCCGGCGACCAGTACCGGATCGTGATGGTGGCCGAGGGCTTCGGGATCCATGCGAAGCTCGTCGCCTCGGTCCGTCCCGACCCTCAGACCGGTCGGGTGACGATGCACGTCGACGACCTGCCGCAGGTCCCGTTCGAAGAGTTCGACCTTCACCTGTTCGCATCGGACCGGGCGCTAATGGCGACGCCGACGCAGTGCCGGGTCTACGTCGCCGAATCGGTGTTCACCCCGTGGAACGCGGCGCTCTCCCCGCAGGTCTCGAGCCCGATCATCTCGATCGACTCCGGGCCTAACGGGAGGCCTTGTCCCGGCCAGGAGCGCCCGTTCCAGCCGACGCTCGTCGCCGGTTCATCGAACCCGATCGCAGGTGACTTCACCGACTTCAGGCTGAAGCTGGGCCGCGAAGACGGCGACCAGTTCCTCGGTGACCTCAACTTCACGATGCCGCCCGGGTTGACCGCGAGCCTCCGCGGCCTCGGCTACTGCCCGGAAAGCGCGATCGGCGCCGCCGCCCGGAACTCGGGCCGGGCCGAGCAGGCGAGCCCGAGCTGTCCGGCCGGCAGCCTGATCGGGACCACCAACGTCGCGGCGGGCCCCGGTTCGCACCCGTTCCACGCCGTCGGCAGGCTGTACCTGGCGGGACCGTTCAAGGGTGCCCCGCTGAGCCTGGTCGCGGTGACGCCCGCGCTCGCGGGCCCCTACGACTACGGGGTGGTCGTCGTCCGGGTCGCGATTCACGTCGACCCCCACGACGCCCATGTCAGCGCCATCTCGGACACGGTCCCGTCGATCATCGGCGGCATCCCGATCCGGATGCGATCGATCCAGGTCAACGTCGATCGGGGCCGGTTCATGATCAACCCGACCAACTGCTCCCCGTTCAGCGTCGCCTCGCAGGGAATCGGCGACCAGGGGTCGGTGGCCGACTTCTCCTCCTACTTCCAGACGATCGACTGCGCGAAGCTCCGCTTCAAGCCGAGGATGACGCTGAAGCAGCTCGGCGGCCGCAAGGCGACCCGCAGGAGCAAGGATCCGGCGCTTCGCTTCGACCTGCGGACGCGGCGTGGGGACGCCAACATCAAGTCCTTGACGGTGACCCTGCCGAAGTCATTCGCGATTGATCAGCGCCACCTCGGCAACATCTGCTCGAAGGCGCAGCTGGCCTCCGAAAGGTGCGCCGGGCGGCAACCGATCGGCACCGCTATCGCCGAGACGCCGCTGCTCGAACAGCCCCTCAAGGGCCCCGCCTACGCGGTCTCGGGATTCGGCAAGCTGCCGCACGTCGTCTTCATCCTCAACGGGCAGGTGACGATCATGCCGGAAGCGGAATCGTCCTCGGTGAAGGGCCGTTTGAGGACGACTGTTCCGGTCGTCCCCGACGCGCCGGTCGGCCACTTCCGCCTCGACCTGTTCGGTGGAAAACGCGGCTACATCGTCAACACCCGAAACCTCTGCGCCTCAGCCGCCTCGATGGTCGTCGACTACACGGCGCAGAACGGCGATACCTACCAGCAGCGGGTCAGGCCGAAGGCCGCCTGCGGCGGCAAGCGCAAGCACCACCGCCATTAGGCGCAAATAGCGCCCGCGCCGATCGATCCGGGTGAGCCGGGTGCTAGTTTCGGCGCCAGTCCGAGCCGCCGCGCGCAGGCGAAGGCGGACGGGGGACCCGAGAAGTCGGGGCGAGTGGGCCGGTGTTCCGGCCCTAGCGGTATCGGCCGCGAGCCCGTCAGCTAACCCCGTAGGAGTCCGACAGAGGAGGCGCGATATGAAGACCCTGATGGAATCCCCGATGTCCGTCTACATGACCGGAGTCGCGATCGGCATGGGGTGCGCGTTCGTGGCGATCCTGATCCTGATCGGGGTGCTCAGCGTCTAGGGGCGGGGTGTCCGCGCGGACGCGCCGGCGGCGATCAGGCCGAGCATCTCCCCGAACAGGGCGTCGTCGGTGCGCTCGGGATCGATCAGCTTTTCGAACGAGATCCCGCTGAAGAGGGCGAAGATCCCGTCGACGAAACGGTCGGTCGGCAGCGGGAGCTCGACGCCGCGTCTCTTGGTCTCCTGGTCGACCAGGCGGGTGATCGCGTCCTTCGCTTCGCGGAAGCGGGCGCGGAAGCGATCGCCGATCGCCTCGTCGCGAGAGGCGACCGAGCAGAATTCGTGGAAGAGCTGCTCCCAGGCGCGCTCGCGGCTGAAGTAGGCGCTGAAGACGGAGCCGACGTCGAGCGCGGTGCGCGCGGCCGGGGCCTCGCGGATGATCGCCTCAACCTGGTCGATGTGGGACTGGAAGCGGCGCTCGACGATCTCCAGCAGCAGCTCGGCCTTGCCCGAGAAGTTCGAGTAGACGGCCTTGCGGGTGAAGCCGGCGCGCTCGGCGATCTCCTCGAGCGAGCTGTCCGCGTAGCCGCGCTCTTCGAAGACCTCGCGGGCGGAGACCAGCAGCTGCTCACGCGTCAGCCGCCTCCGCTCCTGGCGGGTGAGGCGGGTCGGTCTTGGTTTTGAGGTTACAGCATGCACCTGGGAACATAGTGTATCCTGAGTGCCGGATGGATGGATCGGCTCAGGCCCAGGCCCAGCCCTCGCTGTTCGGGCGCTTCACCGCCGCGACGTCGCAGTTCGGCAACAGGCACGGCTTCTATCTGGGGCGCCGGCTGACCAGGGTCCACGTCGCGATCTACCGCCGGTCCGGCGGCAGGATGGCCGGCCATCTCCCCGGCTGGCCGCAGGCCCGGGTCGCGCTCGTCGACCACACCGGGGCGAGGACGGGGAGGGCGCGAACCTCGCCGCTGATGTACCACGAGGACGGCGACTGGATCGTCGTTGCGGCGACGAAGGGCGGCCAGCCCACCCATCCGGCCTGGTACCACAACCTGATGGCAAATCCGGCGACGACCGTCCAGATCGGCTCCGAGGTCCGCGAGGTGCGGGCCCGCGAGGCGACCGGGGAGGAGCGCGAGCGGCTCTGGCCGGAGTTCGTCGGCTTCTATCCCGGCTATGAATTCTTCAGGACCCATGCCGGCGATCGCAGGATCCCGATCGTGATCCTGGAACCCCGTTAGCGGGTACGGACATGCAGATGAACAACGACATCCTCTACGAGGGTCACCGGATCGAGTTCGAGACCCATGGCGAGGGCGACCGCGTTCTCGTGCTCGTCCACGGCCTGCTGATGAGCCGCCGCATGTACTCGCGGCTGGCGCCGGAGCTGGCCGACCGCGGGAACCGGGTCGTCTGCATCGACATGCTCGGTCACGGCGGCTCCGACCGCCCCGAGGACCTGCGGCTCTACTCGATGCCGCTGTTCGCCCGCCAGGTGGCGGCGGTCCTCGACCATCTCGAGGTGCCGACGGCGGTGATCGGCGGCACCTCGCTGGGAGCCAATGTCGCGCTCGAGCTCGCGGTGCGCGAACCGGAGCGCGCGCGGGCGCTCTTCATCGAGATGCCGGTCCTCGACAACGCCCTGCCCGCGGTGGTCGCGGTGTTCGCCCCACTGCTGCTCGGGCTCAGGTTCGGGCGGCCGGCATTCGAGCTGCTCTCCCGGGCCACCTCGACGATCCCCCGCAGCCTTCACCTGCTCGACCTCGGGCTCGACTTCGTGCGGCAGCGCCCCGGCCCGTCGGGCGCGGTGCTCGAGGGACTGCTGCTCGGTGAGACGGCCCCGCATCGGGAGGATCGGCGCAGGATCGAGCAGCCGGCGCTGGTGGTCGGCCATCCGCGCGACCCGCTCCATCCCTTCAGCGACGCCGGGATGCTGCTCGAGGAGCTGCCCGACGCCCGGCTGCTGGAGGCAAACTCGATCATCGAGTGGCAGCTGACGCCCAAGCGTCTCACCGGCGAGCTCCTTGCGTTCCTCGACGAGGTCTGGGCCGAGGCCCATCTGCCGAGCGCCTAGATGTGGCCGCTCGGCAGATGCCAGTGGTGAGGTGAAATCAGCGCCTCGGCCGCCTGCGGGCCCCATGACCCCGGCTCGTAGGCCTCGACCGGCGGCATGTTCCTCAGCAGCGGTTCGCTGACTTCCCAGAGGCGCTCGATTGCCTCCGAGGTGGTGAAGAATGTTCGGTGGCCGACCATCACGTCGTGGATCAGGCGCTCGTACGCGTCCAGGGACTGCTCGGTGCCGCCGAAGCCATCGCCGTAGCTGAAGTTCATGTGGGCCTGGCCGAGTCGCAGCGTCGGCCCCGGCAGCTTCGCCAGGAAGCTCGCCGAGATGCTGCCGGGGTCGCCGAGCTCGAAGGTCAGGTGATCGCAGCCGAAGGCGTCGGCAACGTGCCTGGTGTCGATCGGGAACATCCGCCGCGGCGGTTTCTTGAAGGAGACGGTCAGCAGGTGCCGCGACTGGGCCATCCGCTTGCCGGTCCGCAGGTAGAAGGGAACGCCGGACCAGCGCCAGTTGTCGACGAAGGCGATCAGCGCCACGTAGGTCGCCGTGCCGGAGTCGGGCGCCACGCCCTCCTCCTCGCGATAGCCGTCGTACTGGCCGCGGACGACGTTGCCGGGGTCGATCGGCAGCATCGCGTCGAAGACCTTCTGCCGCTCCGCCATCAGCGCCTTCGAGGTCAGCTCGTTCGGCGGCTCCATAGCGACGAATCCGAGGACCTGGAAGAGGTGGGTGACGACCATGTCGCGGAAGGCGCCGGTCTGCTCGTAGAAGTCCGCCCGCATCCCGATCCCGAGTGTCTCCGGGACGTCGATCTGAACGTGGCTGATCAGGTTGCGGTTCCAGACCGGCTCATACATCCCGTTCGCGAACCTCATCGCCAGCAGGTTCTGGACCGCGTCGCGGCCGAGGTAGTGGTCGATGCGGAAGATCTGGTCCTCGTCGAACACCCGATGCAGGACGCCGTCTAGCGAACGGGCCGAGGCGAGGTCGGTCCCGAACGGCTTCTCGAGGATGATCCGCGAGCGCGCCGCGAGGCCCGCGGCGCCGAGGCTCTCGATCACACCGGCGTGGGCGCTCGGCGGCAGCGAGAGGTAGTGCAGAAGGCGCGGCTCGCCGCCGAGCTCACCCTCGGCCTCGCGCACGACCTCGCTCAGCGGGTCGTAACCGTCGCCGACGTGGGCCGAGCGCAACGACGCCGCAAAGCGCTCCCAGGCGGAATCCGAGACCGGCCCGGGGCCGCAGTTCTCGACCGCCTCGCGGGCGATGGCCGCGAACTCGTCGTCGGCCATCTCGCCGCGCGAGGCGCCGACGATGATGAAGCGGTTTGGCATCAGCCCCGCCTCGGCGAGGTGGAACATCCCCGGCAGGAGCTTCCGCCTCGCGAGGTCACCGGTCGCCCCGAAGAGGACGATCACGTGATCGTCGGGGACGGTCGCCGCCTGAGCGACCGCCGGCGCCTCGGCGGTCTCGACGCTCATGTGCACAGTCTGACGATCACGCGTCGCCTCTACCCGTTCGTCCGATTTGCGATCCCGCGACCGGGCCTTTCGCTAGCTTGCCGCCCATGACCTATCTCATGCCTGTCAGGAACCGCGTTCTCGCCGTCTGCCTCTTCATCGCCGGCCTTCTCGCTCTCGCCGTCTCCTCTTCCGCGCGGGCGGCCGACACCGTCTACTGGGCCGACTACGAAAGCAATCACATCGGCTTCGCGAACCTGGCCGGGGGCGGGGCGGGCTTTCTCGACATCACGGGGGCGGCCGGAACGCTGGTTAACGGCGTCGCGATCGACTCCGCCGCCGGGCGGATCTACTGGGTCTCGGCCGAACCGCCCAAGGTCTACTTCGCCAACCTCGCCGGCGGCGGCGGCGGCGAACTGAACATCAACGGAGCGACGACCACCGGCTTCCTGATCGGGGCCGCGATCGACCCCGCGCTCGGCCGGATCTACTGGGCCAACGGGCCCGAGAACAAGATCTCCTACGCGAACCTGGACGGCAGCGGCGGCGGCGATCTCGACACGACCGGTGCGACCGTCAGCGACCCGCTCGGCGTCGATGTCGACCCCAACACCGGTCGCGTTTACTGGTCGAACGGATTCCTGGAAGAAGGGATCTCCTACGCGAACCTCAACGGTGGCGGAGGGGGGGACCTCAACACCTCCGGAGCAACCGTCAATGAGCCCGCCGGCGTCGCGATCGACTCCACGTCGGGCAGGATCTACTGGGGTAACTACGAAGCCGACAACATCTCCTACGCCAACCTGAACGGCACCGGGGGCGGTGACCTGCCGACCCCAGGCGCAACCGCCGAAAAACCGTTCGGCGTCTCGGTCGATCCGACCACCGGCCGCGTCTACTGGGCCGCCGAACAGGCGGGACGGATCTCCTACGCGAGCGTCAGCGGGAGCGGCGGAGCCGACCTCGACACCACCGGAGTGACCCCGGACCTCCCCGCCTTCCCGATCCTTCTCAAGACGCCGAGCCCGGTGGCGGCGCCGAGCGCCAGCGGCGGGGTCAAGCCGGGCTCGGCCCTCGCCTGCACGCCCGGGACCTGGGCGCCGGACCTGGTCGAGTCGTTCCTCTATCGGGCTCCGCAGACCACCACCACGCGGTGGCTGAAGGACGGCGTGCCGGTCGCGACCGGGACCACGGTGAATGCCGGGGCGGTCGGCAGCTACGCATGTCAGAGCACCGCGACCAATCACGCCGGTTCGAGCTCGCAGACGAGCGCGCCGATCGGCGTCTTCAAGATCGGCAAGGTGAAGCGGAACCTCAGGAAGGGCACCGCGACGATTGCGGTCCAGGTGCCCGGCGCCGGCGTGTTGAAGCTGTCCGGGAAGAAGGTCCGCAAGCAGACGAAGACGCGCTCGGCGACCTCCGCAGCCACCGTCAAGCTCCTCGTCAGGGCGAAGGGGAAGGCGAAGAAGGGGCTGAAGAAGAAGGGCAGGGCGAAGGTCAGGGCCTCCGTCAGCTTCACGCCGGCCGGCGGCAGCGGCGGAACTCAGACGAAGGCCCTGACCCTGAAGAAGAAGGCGAAGGGGAAGAAGCGCGCCGGCTGATTCAGTCCTCCGGCTCTTCACCGTTGGGCATCAGCGCGTACCACTGGGCGCCGAAGGCCTTGTAGTCGTTGCCGTTCGCTTCGCCGGGCTTTTCGTCTTTGACGAAGGTGTAGAGCGGGTGGCCCGCGTAGGTCACCTGCATCGTCCCGTCTTTGCGTTCGGTCGTCCCCAGCATCGACGCCTGGGCGCCGCCCTTGGCCATCGGTTCGCCAGAGGTGGTGAGCGGAGGCCAGAAGCCTTCGCACGCTCCGTAGCAGGACGGCTTGGTGCCCTTGTCCTTGTGGAAGTCGTAGAGCGTCATCCCATCCGAGTTGACGATGACCTGACCGAGGTCGCCCGCCTTCCCGGTCGAGACGAAGGTCGTGCCGCCGCCTTCGGAGCTCGATTCGGCCGCGGCGGTGGTGCTGGACGATTCACCGCCGCCTCCGTAGGCGCGTCCGTAGCCGCCGGTTTCCGCGCTCGCGTTTTCGGCGCTCCCCCCGCCGGCCGATTCGCCCGTCGTTTCATCGTTGCTGCTGCCGCAGCCGGCGATCACCAGCGCGCCGAGCACAGCGGCGGCGATCAGCGCCAAGTAGCCCTTCTTCATACTGCGCCCTCCTAGATCGGTTGGTTCGCGCGAATTCGCGATGCGGCAGGGTGTACGGGCGAATCCCGAGCCGGGTTCAGGGCGATGGCCCGCGGCCGTCTCACGTTTCGGCGGCTGACGGCGTTCCTATGTTTATGCGTATGAGAACCGGCTGGACCGTCCACGAGAGCCCGATCGGGCCGCTGACCGTGATCGCCGGGGAGAGCGGCCTCCGCGGCATCCATTTCCCCGGCCGCTCGCCGCGGCTCGAGGAGGGCTCCCGGGTCCCGATGCCGGAGGTCGGCGATCAGCTCGATCGGTATTTCGCCGGTGAGCTGAGAGCCTTCGACCTCGAGCTCGACCTCCGGGGCCGGCCGCTGGAGAGGGCGGTCTGGGGCCTGCTGCTGGAGATTCCCTACGGCGAGACGACCAGCTACGGCGAGCTCGCGGGCCGGATCGACCCGAGCTTCTACCCGCACGACCTCGAGCCCCACATGCGACCCCGCCTCGTCGGCGCCGCGGTCGGGCGCACCCCGACTCCGATCATCGTGCCCTGCCATCGCGTGATCGGAGCCGACGGGTCGCTGACCGGATACGGCGGCGGTATCCACCGCAAGCAGTCGCTCCTCGACCTCGAGCGGCGTGTCGTCACGGGGCACGACCCCGATCCCGTCTGGGCGACGCGCCAACAGGCGCTGCTCTGAGCGCCCGCTTCACTCTGCTCGGGCCCGACGGCGAGCCCTATGAGAGCGCGAGGCCGGGCACCCTCGGCGGGCACCGCCGGACCCGGATCTACGGGCGC
>Ga0070683_100003774_pt1 | contig 12371 bp, 11 predicted proteins | sample KBSC713LmetaG_FD_64662 | JGI IMG/M metagenome (GOLD analysis project Ga0070683, IMG submission 64662) | Corn rhizosphere microbial communities from Kellogg Biological Station, Michigan, USA - KBS C7.1-3L metaG | ecosystem: Host-associated > Plants > Roots > Rhizosphere ...
CCGCGTTACGCTCCCGTGAGTGGCTACCTACGAACTGATCCTCCCGGACTACTTCGATGCCGACGCAGCCTTGATCGAAGCAAAGGGCTGGTTCGGAGACGCGGTCGTGACGGTCGATGATGGCCGGAAGTTCGCGCTCTCCTTCTACGACCCAACCCGGCTAAGCCAGGAAATCGCCGACGAACTCGAACGCAACGGACTTTTCTCTGAGCCGAACCTAGTCGTCGTTTCGACCGTAGCCAGACAGTCGATCGAAAGGGCCGTGGCCCAACTGAGCGACGCAGGCTTCGCGACGCTGATCGCTTCGTAGCTCCCAAGCGCCGCCTTCGGCGCTTACCGATGGCGGAACGAGAACCGCCGGGCGACGTCGGCTTCCCGACGTCGCCCGCTCAGTGCGGCGACGGCTGCTGCTCCTGCTTCGGCAGGCCGTCCGTCGTCTCGAGCTCGGTGTCCGCGAGGAACAACAGGCTCGCGATGACGCGACGGCTGACGTCGACGTCGTCGTCGAGGTTCAGCTTCGAGAAGATCGAGTTGATGTTCTTCTCGACCGCGCGCTTCGTCAGGAAGAGCGACTTCGCGACCGCGGCGTTCGACTTGCCCTCTGCGATGCCCGCAAGCACCTCCCGCTCCCGCGGCGTCAACTGCGCGAGCGGCGAGTTGCGCGCCTTCGTGCGGGCCTTGACGAGCACGTCGACCACCTTCGGGTCGACGACGGAACCGCCCCGCGACACCTCGCGGATCGCCTCCATCAGCTGGATGCGGTGCCCGACGTGCTCCTTCAGCAGGTACGCGCGCCCGCCCGAGCCGTGCTCGAAGAGACGGAGCGCGTAGTGCGGGCTGACGTACTGGCTGATCACGACCACTCCGACGTCGGGATGCGACTCGTGCAACGCCGCAGCAGCCTGGATGCCCTCGTCCGTGTGTGTCGGCGGCATGCGAATGTCGGTGATCACGACGTCCGGCTGGTGCCCCTCGACCGCATGCAGGAGTGACGGCAGGTCGCCGCAGTACTCGGCGACCTCGACCTCGTCCTCGCCCTCGAGCACCTGCCGGATGCCCTCCCGGATCAGGTACGCGTCCTCCGCGACGATCACGGTATAGCTGCGTTCGTCCTCACTCACCGGTGGTTCACCTCCTCCCGTTCGCCCAGGGGGATCCGTCCCTCGACCGTCGTGCCGCTGCCGGGAACGGAGCGGATCGCGATCGAGCCGCCGACCGCGCCGATGCGGTCGGTCATGTTCGTCAGGCCCGTGCCGCCGGGACGGCCGCGGACGGCGAAACCGGCGCCGTCGTCTGCAATCCGGAAGTGGAGCGTCCGCCCTTCGCGGCGCAGCGTCACGCGCGCGTTGACGATCTCGCCGCCGTGCTTGACGACGTTCTGCAGCGCCTCGAGGCAGGTGTAGTAGACGGCGACCTCGGTCTCCTCCGCCAGGCGGCCGATGTCGTCGGCGTCCACCTCGACGGGAACGGGGATGCGCGGCGCCGTGTCGTGCAACGCCGCCGACAGGCCCTCGTCGGTGAGCAGCTGCGGATAGATGCCGTGCGCGACTGCGCGCAACTCGTCGAGCGCATCGGTCAGGTCGTCGCCCATCCGCGCGAGACGAGCGCGAAGCGGTGTGCCGGTCGGCGCCTGCTCACGCGCCAGCTCGAGTTGGATGCGAAGCGCTACGAGCTTCTGCTGCGTGCTGTCGTGCAGGTTGCGCTCGATCCGGCGGCGTTCGGACGCGGCCGCGACGACGAGCCGCCGACGCGACGCGCGCAGCTCGTCGATCGAGTCGAACAGGTTGTGCTGCAGCCGTCGGTTCTCGAGCGCGATCAGCGCCGCCGACCCGACCGCCTGCACGAGCTCGGGATCGTCGCTCAACGCCGGGTCGTGGCGGAGCGCGAGCGTCTTCTCGCCGTTCCGGTCGAAGACGTGCCACGTCCCCCACTCCTCGTCCGGCGGGAGCTCGAGCGTCCGCCCGTGCCGGTCGACGAAGACCCCGAACCGCGCGACCCAGAAGCCGAGCTTTGCGCCCGCGTCGTCGAGGACACGGCGCACGAGATCCTCGACGGCCGCAACCGAGCTCGAGTCGCCGAGCCCGCGCGCCATACCCGCGAGCGCCGTTCCCGCATACGCGTGCGCGAGCAGGATCGCCGCGATGAAGCCGAGCGGGAAGAGCAGGCGCGTCGCCACGATCAGGAAGCGCGCCGACGACGAGGGAGTGTGGTCGAGCACGTCGACGGCGATCCCGACGACGGCGACCGAGAGCGCGTAGAGCAGGGCGACGCCGTAGACCGGCAGCACGATCCGTCGCCGAGGCCGGCTGGCGCGCGCGTAGCGCACCGCCAGGTAGGCGACGATCGCGAGCCCGAGGGTTGCGCGACTGACGCCCTGCGCGATCTGCAGCTCGTGGGCGGTGCCCGGCCTGTCCCAGACGAGCGCGACGTTGCGCGGGCAGGCGCCGTTGCAACGGCCGATGAACGAGGAGCCGACGCCGTGCGCGGAAAGCAGGAGCCTCGGCAGCCACGCCCCGAGCAGGATGGCGCCGCCGAAGCCGACGAGCAGACGACCGCCTGTGTCGAGCCGGCCGCTCGGGAAGGCCGCGAGGGCCCAGACCGTGCCGACCGCGAGCAGCCAGAGCGCGGCATTGCCGAGCAGGAAGAGCCACGGCGACGGCGCGCCCGCAAGGCTGCCGACGAACGAGACGGCGGCGAGCCGCAGCAGCAGCGGGCCGAGTCCGTTCCACGGGCGGGCCTGCAGCCAGAGCAAGCCTGCGAACGCGAAGCCGAGGATCGACACCGCGGCGACGGTGGCGAACGCACCGGGACGCTGGACGACGTCGCCGGTCTCGACGATCGCCGCCGCACCGGCAGCGGCCGCGAGCGCGACGACGAACGCGAGCAGCTCCGGCCGGGACGCGCGGCGGTAGGCGGGCCAGTCGACCTGTGCCTGCGCGTCGTCGGCGACGCCTGCGAACTCCGGTCGGTTGTAGGTGATCTCTGCCATTGGCGGTCGGGGATCTCGCGCCGCAGCAGCTGCTTGAGACAAGTGTGACAGCCGGACTGCCCGCTGGCCAGACCCCCGCCCGAAAGGCTGTCGATCGTCGCGGTTCGGCGGAATCGTGCATGCACCACAAGCCTTCACCCGGATCGGACGATGCCGCTCTCCCGCACCGGGCGGACGATCGCCGCATGACGCCTCCAGCCCTCAGTCGCCGCCGCCGCATCGCGATCTGGTCGCTCGTCGTCCTGGCGAGCGTCATCTGTGTCCTGTCGATCGTCACCACCTGGGTGGATCGGCAGATGTTCGACAACCACGCGTGGAACAAGGCCACCACGCAGATCGTCCAGGACTCGCAGGTCCAGGCCGCCCTGTCCACCTACGTCGTCAACCAGCTCTACGACAACGTCGACGTCGCGGCTGCGCTGGCACAGCGTCTTCCGCCGAACCTGAAGCCCCTCGGGCCGCCGCTCGCAGGCGCGCTCCGCGATCCGGCGACGCGGGGCGTCGCGTTCCTCTTCACGCGCCCACGCATCCAGAACCTGATCGTCGAGGCGAGCGCGGTCGCGCACGAGAAGCTCGTCAACGTCCTCGAGAACAAGACCGGGCTCGGGATCTCGACGGGCGGCGGCGTCGTGACCGTCGACCTCCACGAGCTCGTGACCGAAGTCGGCATCAGTCTCGGCCTGCCGGCAAGCGCCCTCGACAAGCTGCCGGCGGACGCCGGCACCGTCACGCTGCTGAAGTCCGACCAGCTGTCGACAGCCCAGACTGCCGTTCGTGCGCTGCACGCGCTCAGCGCCTGGCTGCTCGTGCTCGTCCTCGCGATGTACGCGACGGCCGTCTACCTCGCCCGCGGTGCGCGCCGGCCGGTGCTGCGCAACGTCGGCTGGGCGCTCGTGCTCGTCGGGCTCGTCGTGCTCGTCATCCGGCGTGTCGCCGGCAACTACATCACCGACACGCTCGCGGCTCCCGGCTATACCCAGGCCACGCATCACCTGTGGCTGATCGGCACGGCGATTCTCGGCCAGATCGGCGCGGCGACGATTCTCTACGGCGTGCTCATGGCGCTCGGCGCGATGCTCGCCGGGCCGGCGACGGCCGCCGTCGCGGTCCGCAGGCGGATCGCGCCGGTGCTGAACGAGCGACAGGGGATCGTCTGGGGCGTGGCCGCAGGCGCATACCTGCTCCTCGTCCTCTGGGGCGGCACGCATGCGCTGCGCACGTGGTGGGGCATCCTGCTCCTCGCCGCGCTCCTCGCGGCCGGCATCGCGGCGCTCCGCAGGCAGACCCTCCTCGAGTTCCCCGCCGGTGCGCAGCCCGAGCCGGAGCCCGGACGCCCGACGGCCGACGAGCAGCTCGCCACGCTGCACGAGCTGCACGAGCGTGGGGCGATCGGCGACGAGCAGTACGAGGACGCGAAGAAGCTGGTCACCACCTGACGACGACGGAGGTACGTGAGATGGCGCTCGTTGCACCGACATACGCCGGGACCGCGGAGGCGACCTTCGACCAGGAAGGCCGCTACTGGTGGATCCTGCTCGTCACCGGCAGCCTCTGGTCGCTGTTCGGCCTGGTCGTGTTCCGGTTCGACTACACGACGGTCTCGGCGCTGTCGATCCTGCTCGGGACGGTCTGCATCGCCGCGTCGGTGCTCGCGTTGATGAACGCGTTCCAGAGCCACGGCTGGGGGCGTGTCGGCCGCATCGTCTTCGCGGTGCTGCTCGGCATCGTCGGCCTGGTTGCGTACATCCATCCCGGCAACACGTTCGCCGCGCTCGCCGCCGTCTTCGCGTTCTACCTGCTGCTGCGCGGCGTCTTCGAGATCGTCATGTCGATCGCCGCGCACGGGGCGCCGCTGTGGTGGGTGACGCTCATCTCCGGCATCGTCCAGGTGCTGCTCGCCTTCTGGGCAGCCGGCAACTTCGGGCACAAGGCGTTCCTGCTCGTCGTCTGGGTCGGCGCCAGCGCGCTCGCGCACGGCATCGCCGAGATCGTCACGGCGTTCCGGATCAAGCCGAGTCAGTAGAGCCCCAGCTCGCGCATCCGCTCGAGCGCCTCCTCGCGCGAGGAGGCGCCGAGCTTCCGGTAGATGGACTTCGTGTGGCTGTGCACGGTGTTGAAGGAGACCCCGAGCTCGTCGGCGATCTGCCGCTTCGACTTGCCGCGCGCCAGCAGGCGCAGCACCGTGCGCTCGCGCGCGGTCAGCTCGTCGCCGGTGCGATAGACGTCCGGCCGCGGCAATGCGGCGCGGGCGGCGCCGGCGAGCCGCGCCTGCAGCACGCCGGCGTCGGGGCACGCACCGACGAGCAGGCGCGCCTCCGAGAGCAGTGACGCGGCCGCGCGGCGTCCGCGCAGCGCGGCGGCGACCGGCGCGGTGACGACGAGCGCGTCGATCGTCTCGAGCGGATGACCCCAGCTGCGCCGGAGGCGGACGCCGCGCTCGAGCAGCTCGAGCGCCGACTCGCCCTCTCCGCGCTCCGCTGCGACGGCGCCCGCCGCGGTCGCGGCCATGCCGAGCGCCGGCAGCTCCTCCAGCCCCGCTGTGTCGAGCGCCTCGGCCGCCTGCGCGGCGAGCGCTCCGGCCTCTGCCAGGTCGCCGCGGGCGAGCGCAATCCGCGCGAGCACGCTCCGCGCCGCGATCGAGACCACCGGCGGGCCGGCGAGCGCCTCGAGCAGCGACGGGTGCGCGACGTCGTCGTCGCCGCTCAGCCACGCCGACCAGCCGACGGCCCACGCGGCCGCGGCGCGCCGCGGGCCGCTCCGCTCCGCGCGCCAGGCACGCCGTGCGAGCGCGAGCGCCTGACCGGCGTCGTCCCACGGCAGCACCGCGCGCGCGAGCGCGCACGACCGCACGATCGACGGACGAGCCCGCGGCGGCGCCGCGCGCCGCGCCGCATCGAGCCACGCGTCGCCCTCGGCACGCCGGCCGTCGAGACGAAGCAGCCAGCCGCGTGCGAGCGCGAGCCGCGCGTCGTCCGGGTCCGGCGGCAGCCGGTCGAGCCACGCGAGCGCAAGCGCGTGCCGGCCGTTGCCGGCGAGCTCGGTCCACGCACGTCCGACGCGCACCGACGCTGCGTGCAGGTCGCCGCACGCCAGCAGGTGCTCGATCTCGCGCCGAGCGTCGCCGGTGACGCGGTACCACGCGGCCGCCCGGCGGTGCAGTCGCGGCACCGCGCGCGGCGCCGTGCGCTCGAGCTCGGCTCGCACGATGCGGCGCGCCGCCGGATGCACGCGCAGCCCGCCGTCGCCGGCAGGCTCGACGAAGAGATTGTCCCGCTCGATCCGCGCCAGCACGTCGGCCGAGCGCCTGCGCCCGGTGACGGCATCACACAGGGACGGCGAGAGCTCGTCGAGGATCGAGCATTCGACGAGCAGCAGGCGCTCTTCGTCGCGCTCCGCGAGCAGCTGCAGCACGAGCTCGCGCAGCGCCTCCGGCTCGAGCTGCAGCGCGGCCGCCCAACCGGCGCAACGCGCGGCGATCGCGTCGTCGTCGACCAGCACGCGCGCCTCGTCGTCGCTCAGCCGCAGGTCGCGCGCACGGAGCTCGACGAGCTCGCCGCGCGCGCGCAGCGACGCGAGCGGGAACGCCGGCTCGCGACGGCCTGCGACGACCAGCTGGAACGACCAGGGGCGATCGCGCGCGAACTGCCAGAGCGACGCCTCGGCCTCGGCGGAGGCGCCGAGATGCTCGTACCCGTCGAGGACGAGCGCGCCGCGGTGACGCTCGGCGACGAACGCGGCCGCCGCGGCCGGCGTCGCCTCGATCCCTGCCGGCGCGCCGAGCGCGGCGAGGACGTCCGTCCAGAGCGCGCTCGGCTCCGCGTCGCGCTGCTCGAGCGTCACCCACGCCGGCGGCGTCGGGCGCTGCGCGGCCCAGTCCTGCAGCAGCGTCGTCTTGCCGAAGCCCGCCGGCGCCGCGACGAGCGTGAGCACCGCGCCCGCGCCCTCGTCGAGCCGGCCGAGCAGACGGGGGCGCGAGACGCGGCGGCCGCCGTCAGTCGGCCGCCGCGCGTCGCGATGTCGAAGACTCGGTGGTGGCGTCCCGCCGGCCATCGAGAACAGCCTCTCCCGCCCGCGCGAGGCGGGCAGCGACGCCGTCACGATTCGCAGCGGGATGCCCGCCTCTCGCCGCCGGGCGGCTCACCCCTACCCGAGCAGCTTCGCCTTCTCTGCCGCGAACTCTTCCTCCGTCAGGATCCCTTGCTCGCGTAGCTCGTTCAGCTGCTTCAGCTGCTCGATCGGGTCGGCCGCCGCGGCCTGCTCCGGCGCCTGCTCCTCCTGGACGGGTTGCTGCTGCTCCTGCCCCGCGGCTGCATGCTTGCCGGCGGCGTACGCGGCGCCGCCGATGACGGCGGTGCGCGCGATGGCGCGGCGGCGCATCACTCTGCGCGGTCTCATCATCGTCGACTCCTTTACATGGACGGCTCGAGCTCGAGACCGAGCGCGAGCATCAACTCGGGGGCGGCCGCGATCACCTTCGGCAGGCCGACCTGCGGCGCCACCGCGACCAGCACGCCGAGGATCTCCTCCGGCTCAACGCCGCTCTCGAGCGCGAACGCGACCTGCGCGAGATACGACGCAGGCGGGGCGTCGAGCGCGACGAGCGTCGCGATCTTGATCAGCGAGTACGTCCGCGCATCGAGCTTGGACTGCTCGAGATTGTGGAGCTGCATGGCGAGCAGCCCGGCGAGCATCTCCTGCTCGGCGGTCGCGATCGCCTCGAGCTGATCGGCCGTCTCCTTGGACACTTCGGGCATGCACCACTCCTTCGTCGGGAATCCGATCGTGCGGCCCACCGGGGTGACGGTGCATCGCCCGCCGTCAGACGAGGTTCAGCTCACGCGCGGCGCGCACGGCGGTCTCGCGGCCGTCGACGCCGAGCTTGCGGTAGATGACGCGCGCATGCGTCTTGATCGTGTTCGGCGAGAGATAGAGCTCGCGCGCGATCTCGCGCTGTGTCAATCGGCTTGCGAACAGACGCAGCACGCGCAGCTCCGCGGGGCTCAGCTCTTCCGCTGCGGTCACGAGCGGGCGTTCGTGCGGCTCGAGCCGCTTCTCGGCATCCGTCGCGAGCTCGGCGATCAACGGCGCGTCGCCCGCCTCGCTGCGTGCGGTGTCGAGCTGCAGCCGTGCACCGAGAGGGTCGTCGGCGGCGCGCAGCGACGCCAGCATCGCGAGCGCGAGCGCCCGCGTCGCGGGATCACCGTGCGCGACCGCAGCCGCCAGCGACCGCTGCGCACGGGCGTGCGCGCCGGCCGTCGCCGCAGCGACGCCGTCGGCCGCGTGCGCGAGCGCGCAGGCACGGCCGCCGTGGACACCTGCGCCGCCGACGGCCGACATCGCCGCGCGGGCGAGCGGTGCGGCAGCGACGTGCAGCCCGCGCAGCGTCGCCGCGAGCGAGCCGACGGCGGCGAGTTGCGCACGCGCCGCCGACGGCGGGCCGAGCTCGACGACGTTCGCCGCGTCGCACGCCTCCTCGCAGCGCCCGAGCAGGAGCAGCGCATAGGCGCGTTCCGCTGCGGCCGTCTCCCGCAGGAGCGTGCGCACCTGGCCCACCGGCAGCTCACCGGCCGCGCGCGCGACGCGCTCCGCTGCCGCGAGCAGCTCGGCCGGCGCCGCCGCAGCGCCGAGGCGCCGCACTTCCTCGACGACGGCCGCACGCCGTGCCGGCACGACGTGCTCGAGCATCTCGATGCGGCCGGACCGCGCCAGCTCGAGCGCATGCCTGCGCGCGATCGCCGCCGCGGCGCGGGCGTCGCCCGCCGCGCGCGCCTGCTCGATCGCCTCGTCGACGAGACCTGAACGCTCGCACGCCGACGCCGCGCGCCGTCGCAGGAGCGGGACGGTCGCCGCGTCCGTGCGGAGCAGCTCACGCTGCAGGAACTCGCGCACCGGGCGGCGATAGCGATGCGTGCCGTCGCCCCCCGCGACGAGGAAGGCGCCGGCGTCGGCGAGCTCCTCGAGCAGCGCCCCGGCGCCGCTCGACCCGAGCACCGCGTCGACGGAGGCCGGCGTCAGCCGATCGAGCACGGACGTACGGAGCAGGAAATCGCGGTGGGCGTCGTCGGGCTGCACATGCAGCAGCTCCTGGCGCAGGTAGTCGGCCACGAGCCGCGAGCCGCCCGGGAACGCGCGGAGCGCGTCGAGCGGCCGCGCGGAGCCCGCCGCCGCGAGCGCGGCCAGATGGAGCCCGGCGGGCCAGCCCTCGAGCCGGTCGACGAGTGCGGCCAGCTCGCTCACCGGCACCGCGGCGTCTACGAGACGCTCGGCGGCCGCGACGTCGAAGCGGAGATCCTCCTCGACGAGCTCGACGAGCTCGCTGCGGGCGCGCCGGACCGCGAGGCCGAGCTCCGGACGGCGGCGCGTCGAGAGCACGAGGTGCAGCGTCGGCGGCATCCGCTCGAGCAGCCGCGCGAGTGCGCGCTCGACGGCAGGGCCCGCGACCTGGACGTCGTCGAGGACGAGAACGAGCTCTTCGGGATACGACGCAACCGCCTCGACGAGCGCACGAAGCTGCGCGGCCGATGACCGCGTCGCCGCGACATGCTGCAAACGCAGGGACGGCTCGACGTCGTCGACCGCGCGTGCGAGCGCCTCGGCGACGAACGGCCAGAGACGGGACGGCGCGCGCTCCACGCCCGACAGCGTCGCCCAGGCGCAGCGCGCCGGCGGCGACTGCGCCCAGCGCGCCAGCAGCATCGTCTTCCCGTAGCCCGTCGGCGCGTGCACGACGGTAAGTGGGCGCTCGACCGCCGCGTCGAGCGCTGCGAGCAGCGCCGGCCGCTCGAGGTGGCCTGGACGGACCGGCGGCGGCGTCAGGCGCGCCGGCGACCCGGACGCGCTGCGCGAGACGGCAATGGCTGCCATGCATCGACCGTACGCCGCGTCCCGCAGCGAGCCGGTGCGCTTGCACCACCTCCCCCGGGTGAGCGCCGCCCGGGTGAGTGCGGCGTCTCCACCTCACCCGGGGTGAACGAACCCCGGGCGATGTGACATCGCCCACGTCACCCCGAACGTAGAGCCATTCGAATCGAAAGGAGCACCGATGGTTGTCGGCGCGTACACGTTCTGGGATGCGATGTGGACGATGATCGTCTTCTTCGCCTGGCTGATGTTCTTCTGGTGGGTGGTCATGCTGCTGGTGGACAACTTCCGCCGCAAGGACCACGGGGGCCTGGCGAAGGCCGGCTGGGCCGTGCTGATCATCTTCCTGCCGATCATCGGCGCGGTCTCGTACACGATCGCCCGGCCCGACATCGACGTGGCCGACTACGGCTACAGCGGGTACGGCTACTCGGCGCCGCCGCAGGCGTACAAGCAGACGTCGACGGCGGACGAGCTCGCCCGCCTCAACGAGCTGCGGACGGAAGGCGCGATCAGCGACGCCGAGTTCGAGGAGCTCAAGCGGAAGACGATCGCCACCGCGTGATTCGGGATGTGCGGGCGCTGCACCGTCGGCGCGGCGCCCGCGCCCCAGTCCGCCCCCCCATGGTCTTCCTGCTCTTCCTCCTCCTCGCGATCTTCCTGCCCGTCTCGTCGACGTGGGCGGCGATCCTCGTGATCGCCGGCTGCGTGCTCGAGATCGGCGAGGTGACGATTCTCCGCCGCTGGTCGAAACGGCTCGACAAGGCCGTCCCGGTCGCCGCCGGCGCGGAGACGATGGTCGGCGAGACCGGCGTCGTCGTCTCCCCGTGTCGTCCGCAGGGCACGGTGCGCATCCACGGCGAGCTCTGGAACGCGCGCTGCGCGCAGGGCGCCGATGCCGGGGCCACCGTGCGCGTCGACTCGCTCGACGAGCTCGAGCTCGTCGTCTCTCCCGCCTCATGACGACGCTGGTGTGCGCAGGCCCGGCGCCGGGTGTTGCACGCCTGCCCACCGGGTGGGGACGGCTCCCTTGGCCGACGCGGCCGGGCTTTGCAGGCTGACAGTGCCCATGATCGAGCCGCTCACGATCGAGCCTGTCCGTCCCGCCCGCCGGCGTTCGCACGCGGTGGCGCGCACCCCGCTCGTCAACCGCCTGTGCGCAGCGGTCGACATGCCGGTCGTCGCGCTCGTCGCCCCGGCCGGGTTCGGGAAGACGACGCTGCTGCGGCAATGGGCCGAGCGCGACACGCGGCCGACGAGCTGGCACACGCCCGACGACGGCGAGGACGCACTCGCCGATGCCGCCGCGACGCCCGGCCGGCTCGTGATCGTGGACGACGCCGACACGTGCCGGCCCCTGCAGCGCATCCTGCATGCGACGGCCATGGGCACGACCGTCGCGTTCGCAGCCCGCGCCGAGCCTGCACGCCTGCTGCCGCGCCTGCGCGCCGCCGGCCGCGTGCTCGAGATCGGCGCGACGGATCTCACCCTCGGCGAGCGCGAGACGCAAGCGCTCCTGCGCCAGGCCGGCGTCCTCCTACCCGAGCGCGATGCCGCGCGTCTCGTCGAATGGACGGAAGGCTGGCCTGCCGCCCTCGCGCTCGCCGCGCTCGCGCTCCGCACGGGGGTCCCGGCGGCCGCGATCGGCGGCGACGACCGCTACCTCACGGACTACCTCGAGGCGGAGCAACTCGCCCTGCTGACGCCGGCCGAGCGCCGGTTCGCGGAGCAGACGTGCATCCTCGACGAGCTGACAGTCGACGCGTGCACTGCGCTCGTCGACCATCTCGACGCGGCGCGCACGATCGGCGCGCTGGAGCGCAAGGGGCTTGTCGTCCCGCTCGATCACCGGCGCGTGCGCTACCGCTACCGCCGTCTCGTGCGCGACGCGCTGCTGACCCGGCTCGAGCCGCAGCGCGCTCGCTCGCTGCACAAGGCGGTCGCGACGTGGAGCGCGGCGCGCGGCGCGGGCGAGGACGCGCTTCGACACGCGCTCGCCGCAGAGGACTTCCGGGTCGCGGGCAAGCTCGCGGCGCAGGTCGTGCCGACGATCGTGCGTGAAGGGCGGCTCGACGCCGCCGAGCAGCTGCTCGACCAGCTCGACGACGAGCGGCTGCCGCAGCCGGACGCAGAGGTCTGCCTCGCGGGCTGGTGGGTGTGCGCGCTGCGCGGCCGCACGACCGACAGCCGCCGCTGGGCGGACGCGGCGCTTCGCCGGCTGACGCCGGGCGATCCGCGCACCAACGTCCTGCAGGCGCTGCGCGCACGCGACGGCGCGCGCACGATGCTCGCCGACGCCGACGCGGCGTGCGCCGAGTTGCCGCCGGGGAGCCCTTGGCTGCCGGCGGCGGCGATCGCGCACGGCGTCGCCTCGTCGCTCACGGGCGACGAGGCCGTCGTCGACGGCCACCTCGTCGACGTCCTCGACACGGACGCGTCCGATCTGCGGCTCCTCGCCTCCGCCCTGCTCGCACGCCGCTCCGACGAGCATCCGGACGACTCTGTGACGCGCGTGCTCGTC
>Ga0070683_100003779_pt1 | contig 12360 bp, 12 predicted proteins | sample KBSC713LmetaG_FD_64662 | JGI IMG/M metagenome (GOLD analysis project Ga0070683, IMG submission 64662) | Corn rhizosphere microbial communities from Kellogg Biological Station, Michigan, USA - KBS C7.1-3L metaG | ecosystem: Host-associated > Plants > Roots > Rhizosphere ...
CGCGCGGGAGAGGCCGAAGCGGTCGAGCGCGCGCTTGCCGGCCACGTATGCGCCGCTGATCGCGGCGCAGCGCGTGCCGCCGTCCGCCTGCAGCACGTCGCAGTCGAGCCACATCGTCCGCTCGCCGAGCGCGCGGAAGTCGACGACGGCGCGCAGCGCGCGGCCGATCAGCCGCTGGATCTCCACCGTGCGCCCCTGCTGCTTGCCGCGCGAGGCCTCGCGCTCGACGCGGTCGCCCGTGGACGCCGGCAGCAGCGAGTACTCGGCCGTCATCCAGCCGCGGCCCTTGTTGCGCAGCCAGCGCGGCACCTCCTCCTGGACCATCGCCGTGCAGAGGACGATCGTCTTGCCCTGGCGCACGAGGGCGGAGCCGTGCGGGTTCTCGAGGTGGTCGGGCTCGATCGTGAGCGGCCGCAGCGCGTCCGGCCGGCGCCCGTCGTTGCGCGCGCTCATACAGCACTCAGCTCTTGCAGGGTCACGTGCTCGACCTCCCCGATCGGCAGTTGCAGGAAGCGGCGGCCCATCTCCCGGAAGGCTGCCGGATCTCCGGTGGTCAGGAAGCGGTACTCGCCGCGGCGCGCGCGGTCGTGCTCGATCCTCTTCCGCGCCAGCGTCTCCGCGACCTCGCGCGCCGTCTCCTCGGCCGAGAAGACGAGCGTGACGTCGCGGCCGAGGACGCGCTGCAGGACGGGACGGATCAGCGGATAGTGCGTGCAGCCGAGGATGACCGTGTCCACGCCTGCCGCCTCGAGCGGCGCGGCGTACTCGCGCACCGCGTCCTCGACCTCCTCGCCGTACGGGTCGTCGCCCTCGATCAGCGGCACGAGCCGCGGGCATGCGACGGCGTGGAAGGAGACACCGGCATCGAGTGCGCGCACGAGCGTCGCGTAGCGGCCGGAGTCGACCGTCCCCTGCGTCGCGAGCAGGCCGATGCGGCGGTTGCGCGTCGCCTGCACGGCGGCGTGCGCCTCCGGCGTGATCACGCCGAGGACCGGCACGGACAGCTCCTCCTGCAGCTGCGGCAGCGCGGCCGAGGTGGCTGTGTTGCACGCGACGACGATCGTCTTCACCTCCTGTCGCTCGAGGAACGAACCGATCTCGCGCGAGAAACCGCGCACCTCGTCGAGCGGTCGCGGCCCGTACGGCAGCCGCGCGTGGTCGCCGAGATAGACGAAGTCCTCGTTCGGCATCGTCACGAGGCATTCGTGGAGGACGGTGAGGCCGCCGACTCCGGAGTCGAACACGCCGACGGGCCGCGGATCCATTCGTCGGAGGCTACCCTGGCGCGGTGCTCCGGAGGGCCATGGTCGTGGCGGTGCTCGCGCTCGCGTGGTCCGCGTCGGCGAACGCCGCGACACCGCAGCAGCTGACCCTGCCCATGTCGGACGGCGCGCAGCTCGCCTGCTCGCTCACGCTGCCGGACCCGCCCGCGGCCGCGAGGGCCGGCGTGATCCTCTTCCACGGTCTCGGGGGCAAGCACCAGGACCTGGAGCCGGTCGCGACGCAATTCCTCGCGCCGGCCGGCTACGCGGCACTCGCCTGCGACGCGCGCGGCCACGGCGCCTCGCAGGGCCAGTTCGGCCTCGACGGCCCGCGGGACGTCGCCGACACGCGCGAGCTCTACGACTGGTTCGCGGCGCGGATCGGGACGCAGCAGATCGGCGCGCTCGGCGTCTCGCTCGGCGGCGGCGCCGTCTGGAACGCGCTGGCCGCGGGGGTGCCCTTCAAGGCGGCGGTGCCGGTGATCACGTGGACGAACCTGCTCACGGCGCTCGCGCCGCAGAGCCTGTCCAAATCGGGGCTCGTCCAGTACCTCGCCGGGCTCGTCCCGACCAGCCGCTGGGATCCGGCGCTCCTCGCCGCCACGCAGGGCCTGACCACGAGCGCCGACCTGACCGCAGCGGCCGCGCTCAGCGCCGCGCGCTCGGTCACGGCGGCGAAGCTGCGCACGATCACGACGCCGACGCTGCTCGTGCAAGGCCGGCACGACTTCCTCTTCGACGTCGACCAGGCGCTCGCCGCGTACCGGTCGCTCGGCGGCCCGAAGGCGCTGTACCTCTCCGACTTCGGCCATCCGCCGAGCACTGACGTACCGGCCGAAGATCCGACACTCTACGGCACCGCGGTCAAGTGGTTCGACCATTTCCTCAAGGGGGCGCCGAACGGGATCGAGCGGACGAAGGTGCTGCTCGCGCACGACCCGTGGGACGGGAAGACGACGGCCTACGCCGGCATCCCCGGGACGAAGAACGTCACCGTCAACCTGCCCGGCTCGGCGACGATCGACGGCGCCACGGGCAAGGTCGTCCGCAGCGTGCGGATCACCGGCGGCCCGCACGAGACGTTCGGCGACTCGACCGTCACCGTGCGCTACTCGAACGCGAACGGGTTCGACCATCTCGTCGCCGTCCTCGCCGCCCAGGGCAGCGCGACGCCGATCAGCGCGGGCGGCGTGAAGCTGAAGGGCACGTCGGGCACCGCGACGATCCGACTGATGAACGAGGTCGTGCGCGTGCCCGCCGGCAGGAAGCTCGTGCTCTATCTCTCCTCGACGTCGCTCGCGCAGAGCACGTCGGACGCGCTCTACATCAACGGCGTGCAGCCGGACGCGTCCGTGACGGTCGGCAAGGCGACCCTGAAGCTGTCGGTGCTGAAGAAGGCGGTCTCACGCTGAAAGGACAGTGGTACATGAAGAGAGTCATCGCCGGTCTCGCGCTCGCCGCCGGGCTCGTGCTCGCGCAGGGCGCGTTCGCCGCCAACACGGGGGCGATCTCCGTCTCGCACGACCCGATGGTGCTCTCCGGGTCGAAGTCGACGACCATCCACGTGACGCTGCCGCAGGCGGACGACGCGATCGCCGCGATCAACATCTACGCGCCGAGCGGCTACGCGGCGAACCTCTCGCAGGCGCCCGGCACGACGATCGGCACCGTCGACGCCACCGCGTTCTCGCACACGGCGGGTATCCCGGTGCCGCTGTCCGGCAACGTGGTCGTGGCCAATCCGGCCAGCTTCGCGCAGCAGTCGGCCCAGTGCGCGGGCGTGCCGGCGAGCGCCGCGGTGTGGCTGCTCAACCTCGCGATCCAGAGCCAGACGATCCAGGTGCCGGCGTACGTCAACCCCACCGCGGGTGCGGAGCAGGCGCTCGGCGCCGAGAAGATCAGCGTCTGCCTGACGCCGTGGGACGTGCCCGAGGCGCTCGGCGGTGCCCCGCAGGGCGCGCAGGTGCTCGACGTGCGCTTCACCGTCAACGGCGTCTTCACGACCCCGGCGAGCGGGAGCCTGCTCCGCTGGGACACGCTCTTCACGCCCTACACGCCCGGAACGGGCAAGCCGAACCTCGCCGGGACGTTCGAGGCACGCGCCTTCGTCCCGCTGCCGCTCGTCCTCGGCCTCCATCCGACGTACGTCCCGAAGACGAACACGTTCCGCCTGAACGGGACGGTGACCGAGGGCGGCCTTCCCGTCCCGAACCTGACCGTGCACGTGAGCCGCGGCATCGCGCCGGCGCGCCTGACGCAGCAGTCGTCGACGCGGACGGGCTCGAACGGCGCCTACCGGACGGCCGGGCACCTGAAGCCGCGCAGGACGACGTACTTCCGCGTCAACGCGTCGATGCCGGAGCACGCCTTCGCCGCGGGCTGCCAGAGCCCGGCGCCGCCGACGGTCGCCCCGGGCGGCTGCGTGAGCGCGACGCTCTCCGGCTGGACGGTGAAGAGCCCCGTGCTCAAGCTCAAGGTGCCGAAGGCGCCCAAGAAGTAGCGAGTGGACGGTCATGTCCGCCCCCGTCCGCATCGGAACGTGCTCCTGGGCCGACGAGGCCCTGTCGAAGCACTTCTATCCACCGAAGCTGCCCGCGAAGGAGCGGCTCGCCTGGTACTCGGAGCACTTCGACACGGTCGAGGTCGACTCGACGTACTACCGGCTCCCCGACGAGTCGATGGTGCAGGGGTGGGCCGACCGCACCCCTGACGGCTTCACGATGCACGTGAAGGCCTTCGGGCTGATGACGCGCCATCCCGTCAAGGTGGAGGTGCTGCCCGAGGACCTGCGCGACGCGATGCCGGTGGACGAGCGCGGCCGCGTCGATCGGCCGCCGCGCGAGCTGCGCGGCGAGGTGTTCCGGCGCTTCCTCGACGCGCTCGAACCGCTGCGGGCGGCAGGGAAGCTGGGCGGGATCCTCTTCCAGCTGCCCTCGTACGTGGTCTTCAAGCCGTACTCCTTCGAGTACCTGGAATGGGCGCGCGAGCAGCTCGGCGGCGACACGATGCTCGTGGAGCTCCGGCACCGCTCGTGGCTCGACGAGGACAACCGGGCCGAGACGCTCGCCTTCCTCGAGCGGATCGACGCCGCGTACGTGACCGTGGACGCGCCGCGTTCGGAATCGGCGAAGAACCTGATCCCGACGATCCCGGCGGTCACGGCCGACGTCGCGTACGTGCGCTTCCACGGCCGCAACCTCGCCACGTGGAACAAGCGCGGCGGGTCGGCGGCCGAGCGCTTCGACTACCTCTACACCGACGAGGAGCTCGCGGAGTGGGTGCCCACGCTGCGCGAGCTCGCGGGCGAGGCGAGGGAGGCGTACGCGTTCTTCAACAACAACGCGTCGTCGGCCGACCCGGAGAACCCGCTCGGACGCATCTCGCAGGCCGCCGACGGCGCGTTCCGGCTGCGTAAGCTGCTCGACGTGAACGTCTCGTGAGATTCCTCTCCGTGGTCCACTCGGAGCACGCCGGAACGTCGCTCTTCCGGGCGGCGGGTCACGAGCTCCAGGAGTGGTCGTTCGCGGCCCGAGGAACGCCGCCGGACGAGTGGGACGCCTACATGGTGTTCGGCGGGTCGATGCACGCCGACGAGGACGCGCTCCATCCGTGGCTCGCCGACGAGACGGCGTGGCTGCAGGGTCTGCTCCAGCGCGGCGTGCCGACGCTCGGCGTGTGCCTGGGCGCGCAGATGCTCGCGCGTGCCGCCGGCGCGCCGGTCGGCAAGCTCGGAAGCGGGCCGGAGATCGGCTGGTACGAGGTCGAGCGCCTCGGCGGCCCCGATCCGGTGCTCGACGCGCTGCCGCAGCGCTTCGAGGCGTTCGAGTGGCACCACTACACGTACGGCGTGCCGGACGGCGCGGTCGAGCTGGCGCGCAGCGAGCGCGCGACGCAGGCGTTCCGGCTCGGCGACGCGTGCTGGGCGGTGCAGTTCCATCCCGAGGTCACGCACGAGCAGGTTCTCGACTGGATAGACGACAAGAGTGACCCGCCGGTGGACGCCGATGCGCTGCGCGCCGAGACGGCAGCCAAGATCGGCCGCTGGAACGAGCTCGGGCTCGCGCTCTGCGACGCCTTCGTCGGCGCGGCCGAGCGCACGCTCGCGCGTGCCGGCTGAGGCACTTGCCTTCGCGCTCGCCGCGGCGTTCCTGCACGCCGGCTGGAACGTGCTGCTGCGCGGCTCGGCGGACGTCGCCGCGCGCACCGTCGCGGTGCTGTGCTGGTCGGTCGTGCTGTTCGCGCCGGTCGCCGCGGCGACGTGGCGCGTCGAGGGGGCCGCGGTGCCGTACATCGCCGCATCCGCGGCGGCTGAGGGCGTCTACTTCGTGCTGCTCGTGGCGGCGTACCGGCGGCGCGAGCTGTCGGTCGTCTATCCGGTGGCGCGCGGCTCGGCGCCGGCGCTCGTGCTCGCGGGGACGGCGGTCGTGCTCGGCCGGGCGGTCTCGTCGGCGGAGGTGGCAGGCGTGCTGCTCGTGGCGGCGGGCGTCGTGCTCGTGCGCGGGCTGCGCAGCGGCGCCGAGGGGATCGGCGTCGGGCTGGCGATCGGCGTCACGATCGCGACGTACACGCTGATCGACAAGGAAGGGCTGCGCCACGCGGCCCCCATCCCCTACCTCGAGCTGGTGCTCGCGCCGCTCGCGCTGCTCGCGCTCGCGGCGCGGCCGACGGCGCTGCGCACGCAGCTCTCGTGGCCGACCGTCGGCGCCGCGGTCGGCTCGTTCGGCGCATACGTGCTGTTCCTCTTCGCGCTGCGGCTGACGGCAGCGCCGGGCGTGGCGGCGGTCCGCGAGACGAGCGTCGTGATCGGCGCGGCGCTCGCGGCGCTGTTCCTGAAGGAGCACGTCTCATGGCCCCGCTTCGCCGGCGCCGCGGCGGTCGCCGGCGGGGTGGCGCTCCTGGCGGTCGCGTGATCGGCGCGAGGTGCTGAACGACGGCCGCCGCCGGAACGACCTGACCCCGCAAGTAACACGCTGCTACTAGCTAGCTAGCTCGGGCAGGACGTACCGTGCAGCCCAATGCGTGCGGGCGTGATCCTCTGCGCGGTGATCGGACATCGGTGGCACGTAGACGAGACCTCGACGGAGGTCGAGCCGGTGATCCGCTGCGACCGCTGTGGCGCCACGGAGATCGCGCCCGACAGCACTGCCTTCGGCCGTCGCCTGGAAGCCGAGACGAGGGCCGACCGTGCGCTCGGCCCGTTCGGCGGCAGGCGCTAAGTAACAGACTGTTACGAGCTGCTAGGCGGCGCGCGCGACCGCGCGGTCCATGGCCGGGAGCGGGTCGCGGACGACCGGGCCGTGGCCGACGACGAGGATCCGCGGGTCGAGCGCGCGCAGCGCACGCGCCGACTCGAGGTCCTGCGCCTTGTCCTCGGTCGCCATCGCGGCGAGCGGGAAGCGCAGGTGGAAGTGGTTCGTCACCTCGACGCCGCCGTAGCTCGTGAAGACGTCGCCGCCGATCAGCGTCCGGTCGCGGGTATCGAGGAACGACACGTGCCCGGGCGTGTGCCCGGGGCTCGCAACGACCTCGAGGCTGCCGATGCGGTCGCCGGGCGCGAGTCGCACGTCCGGCGCCGTCGTCAGCGTCGGCCAGCTGCCCTTCGTCTTCTCCCGCTCGCCCGCGTGGATCTGCGCGTCGATCTCGGGCATCAGCACCTCGACGTCCCCGCCGAGCCGCGCCTTCAGATCGTCGAGCGAGCCGACGTGGTCGCCGTGACCGTGGGTGAGCGCGATCCGGCGGACCGGCACGTCCGCGACGGCCAGGATCTGCTCGGCGGCCTTCATCGCCGTGTCGACGAGGGTCAGCCCGTCCTCCTCCCGCACGAGGAAGCAGTTGACGAAGCGGTAGCGCGTCAGCTGGGTGACGTTGCCGGTGACGGTGACGACTCTCATCGCTCGATCGGCAGCTCCGCATGGCGCGACCACTCGTGCCAGGAGCCGGCGTAGTTGCGGGCGTCGTACCCGGCGCTGCGCAAGGCAAGCGTCGCGAGCGCCGACCGCGACCCGGAGTGGCAGTACGCGACCACCTCGCCGGCGTCGCCGACGAGCGCGCGGATCTCCTCGGCGGCCTTCGGCCGGCCGTCGGGACCGTAGAGCTCGTCGACCTGCAGGCGCCGCGCGCCGGGGATGTGCCCCTGCCGCGGGTCGCAGGCGCTGCCGCCCTTGCCGTTGTACTCCTCCGCGCGCCGCACGTCGAGGATCGTCAGCGCGGGATCGTCCAGCCGCGACGCGAGCTCCTGCCGGGTCGGGAACGCGTGCGTGTCCGGCTCGAGCGACGCCTCGCGCACCGGCTCGAGCGCGACCGCGCCCTGTACGAGCTCTCCCGGCCAGCCCGCGATCCCGCCGAGCAGGATCGCGACCCGCGGATGGCCCGCCAGCTCGGCGAGCTGCGCCGCCGGCATGGCCCCGACCCCGTCGCCGCGGTCGGCGAGCACGAGCGTCTCGGTGCCCGTGATCCCGTGACGGCGCAGGCGAAGCGCCACCTCCTTGGCGAGCTCCGCGACCGTCGACTCGTCGGCCCCCGGCGGCGGCGAGCCGAGCACGAGCGGCCGCGACCCGGGGATGTGCCCGCGCATGTGCGCGTTCGGGCCGCGCACGTCGCCGACCACGACGTCGGCGTCGTCGAGGTGCCGGGCCAGCCACTCGGCGGTGACGACCTTCGGAAGCTCAGAGCTGGGCAACGGTTTCGACCTCCCTCGCGACCGCCGGCCGCTCCTCGAGCCGGTCGAGCCACGAGCGTAGTGCAGGAAAGCGGTCGAGCGACACGCCCAGGACGTCGCGGGCGCGCAGTACCCAGGGCACGTACGCGATGTCCGCGAGGCCGTACTCGCGCCCCGTCAGCCACGGGCGCGCCGCAAGCGTCGCGTCGAGCCTGGCCAGCTGCTCGTCGAACCGCTCGCCTGCACCCTCCTCGCCGCGTCGCAACGCGTAGTAGGGCTTCGTGAAGTCGTCGTGGCGGAAGATCAGCACCCGCGCCAAAGCGCGCTCGCCCGCGTCGGCGGGAAGCAGCGGCGGCTCCGGATACCGCTCCTCGAGGTACTCGAGGATCACCGACGACTCGGGCAGCAGCCACGCGTCCTCCTCGAGCACGGGAACGCGGCCCGTGTCGTTCTTCTCGTAGATCCACGCGGGGCGGTCGGTGAGGTCGATCTCGACGACGTCGTGCTCGACCCCCTTCTCGGCGAGCGCGATCCGCGCCCGCGCGCAGTAGGGACAGCGGTCGGCGTCGTACAGCGTGACCACTACGTCACCTCGAGGCCGAGCACCGCGGCGATGGACGCATACAGCTCCTGGGCCGGCGGCAGGTCGGCGGGCGACGACGCCGTGCGCGCCACGGCGCGCACGCGCGCCGGGTCGGCGCCGGTCAGCCGCGCGACGACGGTCGGGTTCGCGCCCAGCGCGATCACGTCGCCGGGCGGGAGCGAGCCGTGGAACTCCGGCAGCGACGCGTACTCGTCCACGAGCGACCCGCGATCGAAGAGGATGTAACGGACGACCGCCCCGCTCTCGACGCTCAACGCGAGCGCCACGCCGTTCGAGTACGACAGCTCGCGCGCGAGCATGCGCAGACGGTCCGGCTCCGTGTCGACCCGCACCCAGCTGCCGGTGAGCTCGACCGCCGGGACGGCGTGCAGCACCTTCGCCGCGTCGCGCCGAACCGCGTCCGCGTCGTCCGTCTGCACGTGCACCGCGCCGTAGCTCGGCCCGACCGCGCGCGCCGCGAGCAGCGCGGACACGGGCGCCGCGAGCGTCCTCTCGACGGTGGAGAAGCCGAGTCGCTCGTACAGCCGTCGCGCGCCCTCGTTCGACTCCAGCACCTCGAGCTCGAGCGTCGTGCCCTCGCCCACCTGCTCCGCGGCTGCGCGGAGGAGGTCCGCTCCCAGTCCGCGGCCGCGTGCCTCGGGCCGCACGTAGACGACGTCCACGAACCACGCCCGCTCGCCGTGCCGCGAGAGCGCGGCGAGCCCGTCCTCGTCGGCGAGCAGCGCAACGTCCGGGTGGAAGTCCGCGGCGTCGTCCTCGCGCCACGGCAGGTCGGGCACCTCGGCGTTGAACGCCCGCCAGTGCTGTTGCACGAGCTGCGAGTCGGTTTCGGTGGCGACGCGGATCACGGGACGCGTTGGGCGAGCAGGAGGTAGTGGGCGGTGAGGTTCTCGAACGGGTGGAAGCGCTCGCGCGCCTCGCGGACATCGAGGCCACCATAGAGATCCGCGACGGCCTTGCGCAGCGCCAGGTCGCCCCACGGCCACGCGTTCGGCCGCGCGAGGTGCCGGGCGAGGAACCACTCCGCCGTCCAGTCGCCCAGGCCGCGGAGTGCGACGATCCGCGCGCGCACCTCGTCGTCCGGCAGTCCGCGCAGCGCGCCGAGATCGAGGTCGCTGCGCGCGAGCCCGAGCACGTACTCCTCCTTGCGCCGGGAGAAGCCGAGCGCGAGGAGGTCGCCCTCCTCGGCAGCCGCGACCGCCTCGCGCGTAGGGAACGCCCAGGCCTCCCCGTGCCGGGTGCCGTACCGCTCGATCAGGCGGTTGCGGATCGCCGTCGCGCTGAAGAGGGACACCTGCTGCGCAGTGATCGAGCCGACCAGCATCTCCCACGGGTCCGGCATCAGCGGTGGCCGGAAGCCGCGCAGCCGCGCGACGACGTGGCGGAGCACCTCGTCGTGCTGCGCCCACTCGTAGAACGGCTCCAGCTCGAACGGGAACCCGAGCAGCTCGCGGACGCCCTCGTCGAACGGCTCCACGTCGACGCCGCCGTCGGCGACCTCGATCCGCACCTCCCGCCCCCCGACGACGCGGTGCAGCCCGCCCTCGTGCCAGACGGTCGCACGGTCGACGCCGAAGACGCGGAAGCGCTCGGTCGAGAGCGCGAAGTCGTACGGCTGCGGGACGGCTAGAGGTGCGACGTCAGCCCGGCGCCGGTCGCGTCGTCGATCGGCGCGCCGTCCCCGTTCGCCGAGCTCTCGTACCACGAGTACGCGTACCTGCCGTCGTCGAGGTCCCGCGCGAAGGCCGACAGCTTCAGCGGGTTGAACGTGTCGCACATCACCGCGAGCTCGTGCGTCTCGTGCATGCCGATCGATTTTTCCGCGAGGCCGGGCTGCGGGCCGTGCGGCAGGCCGGACGGGTGCAGCGTGATCGAGCCGACGTCGACGCCCTTCCGCGAGCCGAAGTTGCCGGAGACGTAATAGATCATCTCCTCCGACTGCAGGTTCGAGTGGTGGTACGGGATCGGCACCGCCAGCGGGTCGAAGTCGAGCTTGCGCGGACAGAACGAGCAGATGACGAAGTTCGGGCCCGCGAACGTCTGGTGCGACGGCGGCGGCTGGTGGATGCGCCCGGTGATCGGCTCGAAGTCGTGGATGGAGAACGTCCACGGATAGAGGTAGCCGTCCCAGCCCACGACGTCGAACGGGTGGTAGTCGAGCACGTACGTCTGGTAGCCGCCGCGCACGCGCACCTTCACCGGGAACTCGCCCTGCTCGCGATACGTCTTCAACTCGGTGGGCGGATGGATGTCGCGGTGGTAGTAGGGCGCGCCCTCCATGATCTGCCCGTACTGGTTGCGATAGCGGCGCGGGATCTCGATCAGGCCCGGCGTCTCGAACACGAGATAGCGCTGCGGCCCCTCCGGCTGGAAGCGGTACGTCGTGCCACGCGGGACGACGAGGTAGTCGCCCTCCTTGTACGGGACGTCGCCGAAGATCGTCTCGAGGACGCCGCTGCCCTCGTGCACGAAGATCACCTCGTCGCCCTCGCCGTTGCGGAAGAAGTACCCCATCGTCTCCGTCGGGCGGCAGAGCGAAATCTCCACGTCGTTGTTCCACATCAGCAGCCGGCGCCCGCCGATCTCGTCGCCGCCCGCGTCGATCTCCTTCGTGTGGAAATGCCGGTGCGCGTGCTGGTCCGGCACCCACTCCTCGCGCACGATCGGCTCGAACCCGTCGAGCTTCATCACCCGGCACGGAGACTGCAGGTGGTAGAGGATCGACTCGTTCCCGGTGAACCCCTCGAGCCCCATCACCTCCTCGGTCAGCAACGTCCCGTTCTCCCGGAACTGCACGTGCCGCTTGCGCGGAACGTCACCGAGCCGCTGATAGAAGGGCATGGAGAAAGTCTAGACCGCGTTCGCCACGACCCATTCGGCCAGGAACGGCTCGGCGATGCGGTACGAGCCCGGGCCCTCGCGGACGACCAGCTCCGCCGCGACGAGCGCCTCCACCGCCTTCTGCACGCTCGACGGCGCCGGCAGCCCGTGCCGGCGGCGGTACTCGCCGCTCGTCAGGCCGGCTGCCGGCTGGGCGGCAAGCGCCTGCAGGACGAGACGCTGCGTCCGCGAGGTCGTGTCCCAGACGCGCGTGAAGTGCGCGTTCTCCGAGCGCAGCACACGTGCGAGCGCCGCCGCGACGGTCTCGACGGAGGCGGCGCCGCCCTCCGGCGTCTCCTCCCAGAGTGCGTAGCAGAGCTCCTGCGTCGCGTACGGGTGCCCGCCGGTGCTCGCCAGCACGCGGTCGAGCGCCGCGCCGTCGATCGAGCGGCCCGTCTCGCGGAGCTTGCGCTCGATGAACGGCCGGAACGCGTCGGCGGGGATCGGCCCCAGCTCGACCTGCCGGGCGCTGCGCCAGAACGGCTCGTTCGCGTCGTTGAAGAGCTCGCGCATCATGCTCCGCTTGCTGCCGAGGTAGACGTGCGCGACCTCCGGCTGCGCCTGGAAGACCGCGCGCATCAGCGCGGGCAGGCGTGGGTCGAGCTCGAGGACCTCCTGGAACTCGTCGAAGACGAGCGCGACCCGCCGCCCGCGCTCGCCGGCGAGCTCGGCCGGAAGCTCCAGCAGCCGCTCGATCGTCGCGTCCACGTCGTCCCGCGCATAGCCGCCGGTGAAGCTGAAGCTGAGCGAGCCGTCGACGGGGTCGACGGTGATCGTCGGCGTCACGCGCAAGCTGCGGAAGATCTGCGCCGCGCGCTCGCGCGCCCGGTAGATCGGCGTCGCGATGTCCTCGTAGATCGCGCGCGAGAGGAGCGCCGCCAGCTGCTCCTTCGTCGCGGCCCGCATCAGGTCGATCTGGGCGACCAGGACCCCCTCGGCGACGAGCCGCTGGGACG
>Ga0070683_100003782_pt1 | contig 12354 bp, 14 predicted proteins | sample KBSC713LmetaG_FD_64662 | JGI IMG/M metagenome (GOLD analysis project Ga0070683, IMG submission 64662) | Corn rhizosphere microbial communities from Kellogg Biological Station, Michigan, USA - KBS C7.1-3L metaG | ecosystem: Host-associated > Plants > Roots > Rhizosphere ...
ACTGACTCGTGACGCTGACCTGCTGCGCCGCGATTCCCTTGCCCAGCGAGCCGTCTTCACGATCGGAGACGCTGACCGAGTAGTGCACCGGGACTCCGGGGAAGAAGAACGTCTTGTTCCCGCCCGCCACATTCACCCCGACGGTCGGCGGCTCGTTGCCGGCGGCAATCGGTACTCTCGCCGTCGCGCTCGCCCCGTGAGTGTCCGTCGCGGTGAGCGAAGCGGTGTAAGTGCCGGGCTGAGTGATGGTGAACGATGGATTCGCGCCACTGAGTCTGCGCACGACCCGTCCGTTGCGATCGGTAATGGTCCACGCGTAGCGCAGCGAATCCTCGTCGAGATCGAGGGTACCCGCCGAGCTGAGCTTGACGCGCAGCGGAAGCGCGCCCGCGTGTTGATCGACTGCTGCAGCGACAATTGGTTTGCGATTGCCGGCGTTGTACTCGACGCGCACCAGGCGCGCGTCGGGATTGCCCTGGAACCACGCGGTGCCGTACTCGAGCAGATACATGTCGCCGTTGGGCGCGAATTCCATCTCGATCGGCGCGCTGAACTTCGCGTCCGGCATGAAGCGCTCCATCGAAACGAAGTCGCCGTTCGGCGCCATCGTCACCGCCATGATCCAGTGCCGCATGAACTCGTAGATGAACAGCTTGCCGTCGTAGTATTGCGGGAACGGCCGCTCGGCACCGCGGAAATCATCGCGGTGAAACACGGGACCGGCCGCGGCGGCGCGCCCACCGGAGCCCACGATCGGAAAATCCGGGGAGGCCGCGTACGGATACCAGATGAAAGCCGGCCGCGCGGGCGGGAGATCGTTGAGACCCGTGTTGTTGGGCGAGCGATTGACCGGATGCGCCGGATCGAACTTGTCGCCGGCAATGACGTGCGCGGAATCAATCCACGTGACCTTGTTGTACGCGTAGTTGTTGCCGACGAAGTAAGGCCAGCCGTAGTTGCCGGCGGAGCGCGCCTGATTCACCTCGTCATAGCCGCGCGGGCCGCGACCGACGGAATCAACGTTCGCATCGGGTCCGACATCGCCCCAATACAGGAAGCCGGTGTGCGAATCAACCGAGATCCGGTACGGATTGCGATGACCCATGGTGTAGATCTCGGGTCGCGTCTTCGGCGTGCCGGGCGGAAAGAGGTTTCCCGCAGGAATGGTGTAGGTCCCGTTAGCCTCGGGATGGATGCGGATGATCTTGCCCCGCAGGTCGTTGGTGTTCCCCGAAGATTTCTGGGCGTCCCACGGCATGCGGCCGGGCCGCTCATCGATCGGCGCGTAGCCGCTGGCGAAGGGGTTGGAGTTGTCGCCCGTCGACAGGTACAGATTGCCTTTGCTGTCGAAGGTGATGGAGCCGCCGGTGTGACAGCATTGCAGGCGCTGGGTCGGGATCTCGAGCAGAATCTGCTTCGATGCCATGTGCAGCTCGTCGCCCGCCATGTGGAATCGCGCCAGTACGTTCTCCGATGTCGCTCCGGCCGGCGAGTAGTACATGTAGACCCACCCATTGCTTGCAAAGTGCGGATCCAGCGCGAGGCCGAGCAGGCCGTCCTCGGCCCGACTGCCGTCCGCGTAATTGTTGCTGACCGGAATCGTCGCAATGCGCGTCACTTTCCCTGTCGACGGCTTGTAAAGATTGACGTAGCCGTGGCGCTCGATGAACAACACTCTCATGTCGGGGAGCACCGCCAGCTCCACGGGCTCGTCGAGCTTGTCGGCGAGAACGACTCTGGTGAAGCGGTTCTCCTCCGGTCGCGCGCGGGAGAAATCGACCGCCTTCGTGCCGATCGCGTATTTGATACCGCCGAGAAGGTGACCGAGGAAAAGCGGATCGGTGTAGGTGGCTTCGGTGTGACCCATGTTGGTGTACCACGCGCGGCCGCCGTCGAAATCGTGGTACCAGCTCATTGGATGGAAGTCGCCGTTCGTTCCACCCTCGTAGCTCTTCTCGTCGATGTCGACGAGGACGTGGATGGTCGGGTCGATCGACTTGAAGTTGTAGAACTCGTCTTCGCGCGGCCACACAGCGGGAAGCCCGGCGGTCGACGGATTGTTTTTGTCGACGACGCGGAAGGTTCCCTGGCGGACGTTCGGATTGCCCGGATGTCCGTTGAACCATGCGCCGGCGAGCCTGCCGTACCAGGGCCAGCCGTACTCGGTGTCGGCGGCGGCGTGGACGCCGACGTAGCCACCGCCTGCCTGGATGAAGCGCTCGAAGTCGTCCTGCTGTGCGGGATCGAGCACATCCCCCGTCGTGTTGAGAAAGACTACAGCGCGATATCTCGCCAGGTTCTTCGAGGTGAACGCCCCGGCATCTTCGGTGGTGTCGACAGTGAATCCGTTCGCCTGGCCGAGCTTGCGTATGGCGGCGATTCCGTTGGGGATGGAGCTGTGGCGGAAGCCGGCGGTTTTAGTGAAGACGAGGATGCGTGGCTGCTGAGCGGAGGTTGCTGCGGAAACGCCGAGCAGAAGTGCGAGCAGTACGACGATTCGTTTCATTGCGATCCGTGGGGCGACAGGTTAGGACCGGTTCTAGGGACGCCCGCCAATACTGCAGCGCGGTCAGGGCGGCGGAAAGGGGAGGTAATTCCACCGTTGGCTATTGAACGAACGGCGCCGTCGCGCCACTCTATTGAGATTCCGGGAAGCGCACGCCATGGCCAATCTGAACCTGCAGATCCGATCTCACTAATGACGCGTTTGTCGAGATTAGACCCGATCGTACTTTGGGTTGCTGCCGTGTTCGCGGCTGCGTGTGAAAAGAAAGACGCTGGTGCGGTGGCTCGCGACGCTCTCGCTTCTCAATTGCGCGATAGTATCGGAGCCACAGCCGATCCGCAGGTGAGCCTGTTTTCTGGAGGCCCATCGCCTGAGCGACACCTATACATTCAGTTGGACACCGCCGCCTTCGCGAACCAGAGTGAGCCGCAGTTCGCCGATCACGCTGGGGATGTCGCACGATTCGCTACTAGGCATTACGACGTCTCGCGACCGATCGATAGCATCACGGTAGCGTCCCGCTCGCCAATGGGCCCTGGCATCTGGAAGATCTATCACAGCCGAACATTCAGCACGCGAGAGCTCGGTGGACGCTGACGCCATTTCCGTCGCTTCGACTGCCAGCCACGTCCAGATCGGTGGGTTCGGCACCACCTTTCTCGCCACCGATGAAGCATATGCACTGATCCAGCATTCCCTCGGCGGGAAACTGATTGGCGCTCCGCCCCACCGCCACAATCGCGAAGACGAGCTGTCGTACGTGCTCGAGGGAACTCTCACAGTGTGGAGAGAAGGCGTGGTGACGGAGGCGGGGCCGGGCACCCTCGTGACAAAACCGCGCGGCGAGTGGCACACCTTCTGGAATGCGGGCGATGTGACGGTGCGATTTCTGGAGATCATCTCGCCGCCGGACTTCGCCAACTACTTCCGCGAGCTCGCCACCATCATCCCCGAGTCGGGCCCGCCGGATCCGGCCAGGGTGATGGCGCTCGCTGCGCGTTATGAGCTCGAATTCGATTTTCGGATGCTGGGCCAGCTGACCGAGCGGTATGGGCTGCGCCTTGGCTGAGATGCTCGAGCGCGACCGAACCCTGCGAGCTGGGCTGAGCGGCTCGGAGATCAAGATCATCGGGATCTCGGGTAGCCTGCGCTCCCGCTCCTCCAACACCGAAGCTTTGAAAGCGGCGGCGCTCGTCCCACCCGCATCGGTCACTGTGACTGTGTACGATGGGCTCGCGGATCTGCCGGCGTTCAATCCGGATCTCGACACGCCCGGCGCCATGGTTCCAGCCTCCGTGCAGGATTTTCGCGCGCGCATCGGCGCTGCCGACGCAGTCTTCATCTGCTCGCCGGAATACGCGCACGGAGTACCGGGCTCGCTCAAGAACGCCCTCGATTGGCTGGTGAGCTCCTCGGAAATGCTGTTCAAACCGATTGGACTGCTCAACGTCTCGCCGCGCTCAACGCACGCCTACGCTTCGCTCGCCGAGACGCTCCGCACGATGTCAACGGTGATCGTGGAAGACGCGTCGATCGAATTGCCCCTCTCAGAAAATCGACTCGACGCCGCAGCCATCGCCGCGCGCGCAGAATTCGCCGAGCCGTTGCGACGGGCGATCGCGGCGTTATGCGAGGCGGCGCAAGAATACCGAGTGCGGCGAGACGAGCTGCGCGCCATCGCCGGTGAGGTATCGCCGGCGGCGACCGTTCCCCGCTGATGCGCCCCCGCCTTACAGTCCTCACCCTCGGCGTCGACGATCTCGACCGCGCGGTGAAGTTCTATCGCGACGGACTCGGCTGGCGCACGGAAGGCATCATCGGCCAGGAATTCGAGCACGGTGCGGTTGCATTTTTCGATCTGCAGGGCGGTCTGCGGCTGGCCGTGTGGCCGCGCACATCGATCGCGCACGATACCGGCCTGCCCCGCGGTGCGCCCAATCAGACCGAGATCACCCTCGGCTACAATGTCAACAAGCGCGAAGAGGTGGACGCCGCGATGGCGGAGGCCAAGCGGGCCGGCGCGCGCATCGTCAAGCCGGCGGCGGAAACCTTCTGGGGCGGCTACGCCGGATACTTCCAGGATCCCGACGGCCACGTCTGGGAAGTCGTCTGGAATCCGCAATTCGAGGTCGAAGACTGAATGCGCAACATCCGCGTTGCGACGGTGCAGTTCCAGCATCGGCCGGGCGACAAAGCGTACAACATCGGCCGCGTCCGGCATTTCGTCGCCGGGGCAGCAAAGGATGGCGTCGAGATAATCGCGTTTCCGGAGATGTGCATTACCGGCTACTGGCACGTGCGCAAGCTCCCGCGCGAGGACGTCGAAGCGTTGGCCGAGTCGGTTCCCGACGGTCCGAGCACCCGTGAACTGCTGCGGATGTCGCGCGAGCAGCGCATGACGATCGGAGCTGGGCTCATCGAGCGCGGCGAAGGTGGAAAACTCTACAACGCTTACGTCGTAGCGATGCCGGACGGACGCTGGGCAGTGCATCGCAAGCTACACGTCTTCGTGTCGAGATTCCTGTCAGAGGGCAATCAGTACACGGTCTTCGACACGCCGCACGGTTGCCGTGTTGGCGTACTCATCTGCTACGACAACAACATCGTCGAAAACGCGCGGGCGACAGCATTACTTGGCGCTGAGATCCTGCTGGCTCCGCACCAGACCGGCGGCTGCAACTCGGTGAGCCCGAAGGCGATGAAGCCAGTCGACCCGGCGATCTGGGCTCGGCGCGACGAAGATCCTGCCGCCTGTGAAGCGGAACTGTGTGGTCCGAAAGGGCGCGGCTGGCTGATGCGGTGGCTGCCGAGCCGCGCGCACGACAACGGGATGTTCCTGCTGTTCGCCAACGGCATCGGTCCTGATGACGATGAGATCCGCACCGGCAACGCGATGATCCTCGATCCTTACGGCGAGATCATCGCCGAGACCCGATCGGCGGACGATGCGATGGTGTGCGCGGATCTCGATGCTGCGCTGCTCGAGACATCGTCGGGCCGGCGCTGGATGCGCGCGCGGCGGCCGGAGCTGTACGAATCACTCGCGAAACGTACGGGGCGTGAGCAGGACACCCGACGGGTGCGATTCGGGGAATGATGAAGGCGGTAGATAGCGACATGAAGGCGGTGATAGAGGCGACGCATCTCTGCTTCGCTGCCACTGTCACGCCTGACGGTCGACCGAACCTGTCGCCGAAGGGAACGATCCGTGTCTGGGACGACGACCATCTCTTTTTTCTCGACATTGCCTCGCCGCGGACCCGAGCGAATCTGCAACGGACACCGTGGATGGAGCTCAACGTCGTCGAGCAGCTGTCGCGGCGCGGCTATCGATTCTTCGGACGCGCCGAAGTTCATTTGATCGGCAGCCCGATTTACGCCGAGGCACTGCAGCGAGTTTTCAGCGATGCCGAGCCGGCGTATCCGGTGAGTGCGGTGGTGTTGCTCGAGGTGGAGCGCGCTGAGCCTCTTCTCTCTCCGGCATACTGGCGAGTGAGTGACGAGAATGAGCTGCGGGCGATCTGGCGGGGTCGTCGTGAGGGAATGGATCGCGAGTTCGACGTCCATGTCGCCGCATCGGGGCCGGTGCGCGTCGATCACGAAAATCAAAGCCGCACGAGACCTACCAGCGATTCGCGGATCAGGGGACAACCCTGAACCTTCGCGCCCTCACCGTCGGCCAGAGCTGTTGGGTCGCGATCGAGAGCTTCGACGAGAACGGCGTGTCGGCGCTCGGTGCGGCGATTCCAATCAGATAGCTCGAATTACCCGACCGGCACACGAGCGATGGTCCTCTGTTTGCCCTCCTCAAGGTGAACAATCCCGGAGGAGAAATGGCAACCAAGAGCAAAGGCCGAATCAAGAATCGCAAGAAATACGAAGCCCTGAAGGACAAAGGCATGAGCAAGACCCGCGCGGCAAAGATCGCCAACAGCGGGAAGAAGGGCTCCCGCAAGGGCGGCAAGAACAGCCACAAGTGATCGCAGACGATGCGCAGCCTGGTCGCACCGACACCGCGGAGGTCGGCGACCAGCGGGTCATCCGCGATCGCGTAGTCCGGCTCGTTTTCGGAGGGGACGACGCTCGCTTCGACGAGTTTCTGCGCACGCTGGAGGATGCGACGCCCGCCGGCGTCCAGGTGATCCTGCGCGGCAGCGCGGTCACTGGTCACAAGTTCAAAACCGATGAGCCGTTCGATGCAGATGGTCCGGGCACGAGCGACATGGACGTCACCTTCGTCGGCGGCGACATGGTCTCGCTGTTTCGGGAGTTTCATATTCCCGGCGTGCACTCGGTCCCACTCAGTGAAGCGCATCCCTTCGCATCGCCGACCCTCGGCCCATTGCGCAAGCGGTTGTGCGAGATGGCGGGCCGACCGGTGAATCTCCAGGCGACGACATCGCTCGTGCAGTTCCTTCGCGATGTGGTGATGGGTCAGCCCTATCTCGTGCTTCTGGAAACCCCGGAAGAAGGCAAGCCGGACGAATCATCCGGCAGCTGACCGTGCGGCTGCTCACCTACAACATCCGGGAAGGCGGAGTCGGGCGCGCCAAGCAGATCGCGGAGGTCATCACAGCCGCAAAGGCGGATTTCGTGGCGCTCCAGGAGGCACGCGACCCGGCGGTCGTTCAACAAATCGCGACCATCACCGGACTGCGCCACTGCGGATCGCGCCCGTCGCACTCGACCGGATTCCTTAGTCGGTTACCGGTCGTCCAGCATGCCTGGCGTCATCCGCCGCGAACGCGGCACGCAGTGCTCGAGGTCTCGCTCGGAGAGAGCCTGCCGCGGATCTTCGTCGTGCACCTCCGGGCCTGGTTCTCCAACTGGAGTGAGCAGCAACGCTGGCGCGAGCTGAGCGGCCTGCTCGACGGAATCAAGGAGCAGCTGGTGCGAGAGCGCCACTCCTTCGCCTTTCACATTCTCGCCGGAGATTTCAACGCGCTCGCTCCCGGCGAGGCCTTCGATCCCTCACCGATGCCGGCCTGGATTCGCGGCATGATCTGGCTGAGCGGCCGCGACATCGCGCGCAAAACGATCGGAATGATGCAGACCGAAGGCTACGCAGACTCGTGGCGGATCATGCATCCCGACTCGGTGAAGGATCCGGGCTTTACGTTCCCGGTCTGGAATCCACACGTGAGGCTGGACTACGTGTTCACGCCCGCCGCTTATGCATCGCGAGTGCGGAGCTGCGAGGTCCTGCGCTCTCCCGACGCGGCGCGCACCGCGTCGGACCACTTTCCCCTGCTCGTAGAGCTCGCTGATTCCTGAGTCGCGGGATCAGTCGTTGGTCATGATGAACAGCGGCGCACCGTCGAACTCGTAGATCGGTCTCAGTCGATCGGTGTTGTAGAACTTCTTGACGTCCACGACTTTTTTGTCCGACGTCACGCTGGTGATCGGGACGCTGTCGTAGAATCCCTTGTGCACGCTCACCAGGCGTCCGTACTCCTTCTTGAGGATCAGATCGAGCGCGAGATTGCCGAACACCATCGGCACGATGGAGTCGAGCGCATCGGGATCGCCGGAGCGAACGAGGTAGCCAAGCCGCTGGTTGACGACATCGATGCGCCGGCCGTTGTTGTACTTGGGCGAGTACTCCTTGAGCGCGGATGCGACCTTGTCGCCGATCCCGCCCAGCTTGCGGTGGCCGAACATGTCGGTCTCCTCGCTCTCGAAGCTCATGCCCTGGTGCGACTCGAGATTGGCGCCCTCCGACACGAGCACGACGGAGTACTTGCTGGGATTGCGATTGTGATCGTAGACCATGAGCTCGGTGAGGTGCTCGACGTTGGCGGCGTGCTCGGGAATCAGGCAGCGATCCGCCGCGCCGGCCATCGTCGGCAGGAGCGCGGTGAAACCGGCGTACCTGCCGAAGACTTCGATGACCAGGAATCGCTCGTGTGATCCGGCCGATGTGCGCAGGCGGTGGGTAAGCTCGATCGTGCGCGTCACGCAGGTGCTGAACCCGATGCAGTAGTCGGTGCCGAAGACATCGTTGTCCATTGTCTTCGGAATCGCGACCACCTTCATGCCTTCGTCGTGCAGCCGCTTGCCGTAGCTCAGAGTGTCGTCGCCGCCAATCGGAACCAGAACGTCGACGCCGATGTGCTCGAGATTTCGCAGCACGTCCTTGGTGACGTCGTTGGTCTTCTCGTTGTACCCGCTGAGATGTTTCGGCACTCTGCCGAGCGGGAGGTGACTGGGCCGGGTGCGCGAAGTGTGCAGGAAGGTGCCGCCGGTGCGGCCGGCGCGATTCACTTCCGCCTCGGTGAGATCCTGGACATTGTCTGAGTTGTCGGCGCCCTTGTCTTTGTTGTAGTCGACGATTCCGGCCCAACCGCGCCTGATACCGACGACGCGGTAGCCTTCGCGCAGCGCGCGAATGGTGATCGCCCTGATGGCGGGATTGAGACCGGGGACGTCGCCGCCGCCGGTGAGGATCGCGATGGTTGGTTTGCTCGGCATGCGTAAAAGCTAGCGCGGCTGGGACATTCATCCAGTCGGGGCTAACCATGTCTGCCACCGGGCAGCATTTTTCGAGCGACCATCAGGAACACATGAGCTCGGCTTACCGAGGAGATTTTGATGCCACCGACCATCGGCAACGGCAAGATCTGTTACCTGGAGATTCCGACGACGGACATCGCCCGATCGGTCCGCTTTTACGAAAAAGTTTTCGGCTGGGAGACCCGCAAGCGGGGTGACGGCGCGACCGCGTTCGACGACGGCGTCGGCCAGGTCAGCGGATCGTGGGTGACTGGCCGAAAGCCGTCCACCGATCCCGGACTTCTCGTCTACATCATGATGGACAGCGTTGCGGCGACGATCGAGTCGATCGCCGCGAACGGAGGGCGGGTCGTACAGCCGATCGGTGCCGACGCGCCGGAGATAACTGCCCGCTTCGCCGACCCCGACGGCAACGTGCTCGGTCTCTACCAGGAGCCGGGCTGACCGAAAAGTAGCGCGCGCACAGTGAGGATCAGCAGTTACGAGCCGCAGAAAGCGCTTCTCGTAGATCATCCCCCGGCAGGCGACCGCTGGATCCACGAGCTCAAGCTCGACGGGTTCAGAATGGGAATTCTCATCGACGGACGCAGCGTGCGCATCATCTCGCGACGCGGCACCGAGTACACCGCCCAGTTTCCGGAGATCGTCGCCGCGGCGCGCAAGCTCAAAACGAAAAACGCGATCGTCGACGGGGAGGTCGTGGTGCTCGACAAGCGCGGTGTCTCGCGCTTTCAGCTGTTGCAGCAGCTGGGCGCCGACAGGGCGGGACTCACTTACTTCGCGTTCGATCTGCTCGCCCTGGATGGAAAGAATCTCGTCCGCGAACCGCTCGAGGAGCGCAAGCGCGCGCTCGCCAAACTCGTTGGACGTCGAGCTGGAATCATCCGCTACACCGAGCACGTCGTCGGCAACGGCGACAAAGTGTTCGCCAACGCCTGCGCCCTCGGCGCCGAAGGCATCATCAGCAAGCTGCGCGACGGACCGTATCGGCTCGGCGCGCGCAGCTCCGACTGGCAGAAAATCAAATGCATCAAACGGCAGGAATTCGTGGTCGGCGGATTTACCGATCCGTCGGGGTCGCGTGTCGGGGTCGGGTCCATTCTCGTGGGCTACTATGAGCGGGATTGTTTGCGCTTCGCCGGAAAGGTCGGTACCGGCGCTGGCTGGAGCGCGTCGTTCGGCCGTCAGCTGCGACGCGACCTCGAGAAGATCTCGATCGACAAGTCGCCATTCGATCCACCGCCCCCCGGGCGGCTCGGGAAAATCGCGCACTTCGTGAGACCGCGCCTCGTCGCGGAGGTCGAGTTCACGGAGTGGACTGGCGACGGGCGGATCAGGCATCCGTCACTGCAAGGGTTCCGGAAAGACAAGAAGCCGCGCGAAGTCATACGTGAGCGCGAAGTGTCGCCTCCGCCGGCAAAGGCTGCGTCGCGGGGGCGGTCGCGATCGAGATGACCGAGCAATCCGCGCGGAGCTACTGGTCAAACAGGCAGCGGTTGGTTACGTAATGGGTATCAGAGAGCAGTCCCATTATTTCCCCCGCGCGTTGACAGGCACAAGGGCATCGAAGCGCAAAGCGTTGGTCGGATTGGCCCTGCTCTGCGTCGGCTGCCTCGACGATCCGGTCGTTGGGACGACGACGCTGACCGGCGCGTACGTGCTGCGTTCGTTGAACGGCTCGCCGCCTCCAGCCATCGTCTCTGGCAGCGGGGACAACAAAACGGAAGTCATCGATGACGTGATCACCTTCTTCGAGGGCGGTAGCTACGCGGAGAACGGACACACCCGTATAACGGTCAACGGCCAGACTACCGACGGTACCATCTTCGACACCGGCCGCTATTCACCGCTTGGTACTTCCATCGCCCTTAACAGCACCGGCGGGGGCACTCGCTCTGCATTGAGCACCGATGGGAAATCGCTGACGATCGTTGAAGCGGGCGTGCGATGGGTTTTCACCAAGTGATGGACGGGGAATAACAATGCAAAATCGCTTCTCGTTCCTGCTCGCTGGCTCGCTAGCCCTGGTTGCGTGCGCGTTCCCGCTCAATCGACGCGCGAATGTCATTCCCGATGACGAGTACTCCGCCTATGATGAGGTCGACTCTGCTCCGCCGATCGTCCAGGTGCGCGAGTACCCGCATTCGCCGATCGTTGCGGTGCTGGCGTGGGAGCCCGACGAGAATGGCCTCGGCCTCAGCACTCAGCTGCGCAGGGATGGCTCTATGGTCAGCGACCACCAGCTCTACGTCAGCACCTACTACAACGGTCGCATCTCTGTGACGGACTCGCCGTTGCTGCGCCGCGCAAACTGGAACGTCGCCGAAGCGGTGGTACCGGCTCACGAGGTCCTGCTCTCGACCGGAGTGTGGCACGACCAGTATCACTGCTACTGGGGACCGTGCTCACCCTATGAGGTGCGCGGGATCCGGATTCGCGACGAGATGCTGCGCAGCAATCGCGACAGCATCGCAGTCAAGCTGTACGGCCGGGGTGACCAGCCTCTGGTCGTGACGGTGCGCCGCGATCTGATCGACGCGTATCTGTCGACGGTCGATTCGGTCGCAGCGGCGCTGCGCAAGGACTAGCCTTCGCGCTTCATCCGCTTCTGCCGGGCGATCTCACGATCGCTCGGAGTATCAAGACTGGTATCGCCGAGCTTCACGTCACCCTCTCGCTCGTAGTGGCCGACGATCAGACCATTTGAGCCGACGCGCGATCCTGTCAGCTTGAACGAATGCGGCACCGAACCATCGGCGAACAATCTCTTGCCGCGCCCGAGCACAACCGGCAGCGTGAAGATGCTGATTGCATCGACCAGGTCGCTGGCGAGCAGCGCGTGCACGAGCACGGTGCTGCCCTGGGTGACGAGATTGGGGCCGTCTTCCTGTTTCAGGCGCTTCACGTCGGCGATATCGCGCAGCAGAACCGAGCCCTTCCAGCCCGTCTCGACCTCGCCCGACCGCGAGACCACGTACTTCCTGATGTCCTTGAACATCCTGGCGATGCTCCCATGGGGAGCGTCTTCTTCGTAGTAGGGCCAGTAGGCGGCAAAAATCTCGTAAGTCTTGCGGCCGAGCAGCAGGTCGAACTTCTCGCTGAAGACACGATCGATCTCTTCGCCGAACTCCGCGGCGAAGTACGGCATCGCCCAGCCGCCGAACCTGAAGCCGTTGGTGGTGTCCTCCATCCGAGCGCCGGGCGCCTGCATGACGCCATCCATGGATACCTGGGCGCCAACGATAAGCTTTCGCATAGGTCACTCTCCTTGTCTACCACTACGACGAACGGCCCGACCCCACTTCGACAAGTTGCACCAACATGAGCTTGGCTCC
>Ga0070683_100003783_pt1 | contig 12354 bp, 7 predicted proteins | sample KBSC713LmetaG_FD_64662 | JGI IMG/M metagenome (GOLD analysis project Ga0070683, IMG submission 64662) | Corn rhizosphere microbial communities from Kellogg Biological Station, Michigan, USA - KBS C7.1-3L metaG | ecosystem: Host-associated > Plants > Roots > Rhizosphere ...
GCGACCTCCATGTTCGCGAGCTCGGGCCGCGCATCGATCAGCGCTTCCACCGCCGGGAAATCGTTCGCGCGAACCGCATCCACGAGACGCCGAACTGTCGCGCCGTCGACGTACGTCTTGAGTTTGGGCCAACTGTCGAATCCGTATGAGCGCGCCAACACGAGCTGCGCATCGTGCAGCGCGAACGCGGCGGGATCGACGTTGCGATACCGCGCGCGTACTTCGGCGATCGCGTCCTCGTCGCCCGAGCGAAACGCGGCGAGTAACTCCTTGGCTTGACGCCGGAGTTGGTCGAGATCGGGGCGCGCCGCGAGAACGCGGCTCGCCGGAGCCTTTCGTACCGTCATGATGATCTCCTTTCCTGGCCGTCTATGACGGCCGTCACGCCCGGTGTCCGCTCGCTCGGGCAGAAAAGAGTCATCGAGTTGTCGACATTCAGCTCAGTTGGACGCAGTCCTTTCCGCGGACACGGGGGCGATCTGAAGCGCCTCCCCTAGGATAGCGCGAAGACCCTCCGGCCGCGAGCCGCTACCTGCCGAGCCGTTTTCTCGCCGCGATCGCCTCGTCGTAGCGCGGATTCAGCACGATCGCTGAATCGTATTGCGCGCGTGCGGTCGCGACGTCGCCCTGCTTCTCCCGAATCATGCCGAGGCGATAGTGGGCGTTCGCCCGCGACTGCGGATCGCTCACGCCGAGCAGCGCGAGGAACTTGTGCAGCGCCGCCTCGCCGCGCGTCAGCTCCGCGCCCGAGATCGCCGCCGCCCGCCCGAGCTGATAGATCATGACCGTGTCATTCGGAAAACGGGCCAGCCGCGCGTCGATCACGGCGAACGCTTCGGCGAATCGCTCGCGATTCTGCAACAGCGTCGCGAGAGCCACGACCGGCCGCGCGCTATCGGGGAATGAGCGCATCAGGTCGCGATACTCGCCCTCCGCCTGATCCGACATCTTTTCTTTCTCGGCGATCCTGGCCTTGGCAAATCCGCCGACGTACGCGTTGAGACGCGTGAGACGCGCGGCTTCGGTCTTCGCCTTGTCTACGCCGCCACCGGCCATCCCCGGCGCCTCGAGGTAGAAGTCGACGCGCGTGTCCGCCGCGACGACACTCGTCGAGTCCAGCTCCACCGCTTTGTCGTACTGCGGCCCGATGCGCCGGCCGATGATTCCCTTTCGAATGAAGTTCGCTGTCGCCAGCTGTTTGGTATACGCGTTGCCGAGCCAGAGATGATACTCGGATCGGCCCGGATGGAGCTCGACGGCCCGCTCGAACGCCGTCGCCGCGTCGTCGAACCGGCGCGCTTGGAAGAAGGCACGGCCTTGCTCGAACAACGCGCGCGCCCGAGCGGAATCGCTGCTCGGCTGCGCCGCCGGGCCGTGAAGAGTCGAGTCGAATGGCGCAGTCGCCGAATAGCCGAGAAGCCGGGAAGCGGAGTACCCAATACCGAGCAGCAAGGCGAATCGCATCACTCCCTCCTCAGCGCGGCGACCGGGTCGAGCTTCACGGCTCGGCGCGCCGGCAAATAAGTCGCGATCAGGACGACGAGCGCGAGCACCAACGGAACCACGGCGAAGGTCAGCGGGTCGCGCGACGAAAGTCCGAGCAGCAATCCGGACAGCCCGACCGAAACCCCGAACGCGGCGACCAGTCCGATCCCCAATCCCCACGCGCCGAGCCGGCCGCCGCCGCGCATCACGAAGCGCAACACGCCGGTGGGAGTCGATCCGAGTGCCAGACGGATGCCGATCTCGCGCGTTCGCTCCACGACGCCGCTCGCGACGACGGCGTAGAGACCGACGGCCGCGATCAAGAGCGCCAAGCTGCCGAAGAATCCAGCGACCATCGCGGCCGTCCGTGACGTCGAGAGTCCGCTCGCCACGGCCTCCGTCATCGTCGTCGCTCCGAAAGTGGGGAGCGTCGGGTCGACGGTGGCGACGACACGCTTGATGTCGCGAAGCATGGCCATCGGCTCGCCGCGCGTGTGGACAACGAGCGTCTGCCAATCGCGGTACCGCTGACGAAGCGGCAAGTAAGCCCGCCGCTCGGTGAGGTCGCCGAGCGTGGCGAACTTCGCGTCGGCCACGACCCCGATCACGGTGACTTCCGGTCCCGACGGACTGCCGCGACGCACGTGCCGGCCGATCGGATTCACACCGGGCCAGAAGCGCGCCGCGAGCGACTGGCTCACCACCATCACCTCGGGCGTCCCGCCCGAATCGGCTCGCGCAAACTGCCGCCCGTCACTGAGCCGCAAGCCGAGCGCGGGAACGAAGTCCTCGCCAACGACACTGATGTCCACGGCGACAGTCGGCGTCTCCTTGTTGGTGCGCAGCCCTTCCACGTAGAAGGCCATGCGTCGGTCGTAGGTGTCGAACGGTACAGGGAACGCCCACGACGCCGACGCGACGCCCGGTATCGTGCGCGCGCGTGCGATCACGTCGTCGTAGAAGCGTCGGCCGCGCGCTTCGTCGTATCCTTGCAGACCGACGTTGACGGAGACCGAAAGACGATTGCTCGCATCGAAGCCGAGGTCCGCTTGCCGCGCGATCCACAAGCTGCGCACGAAGAGCGTTCCGGCGACGAGCAAGATCACCGACATGGCGATTTGGCTGACGACGAGGGCGTCGCGTACGCGTATTCGAGTCTTGGTGGTGCGCCGTCGGTCGCCGACCACGCTCGCCAGCATCGCCGAGATATCGAAACGCGACGCACGCAGCGCGGGCGCAAGGCTGAAGAGAACGCCGGCTAGCAGCGCCACCCCCGCCGTGAACGCGACAACGCGCGCGTCGGACCGGACGTCGAGCCCGACCTGGAATTGCAGATGCGGCGCCAAGTACTGCTCGGAGCGCGCGCCGAGGGGCATGAACAACGCGGCAACCGCGATCCCCGGAAGCGTGAGCACGAACGATTCGACGAGCATCAGCCGCATGAGTCGGGTTCGCGACGAACCGAGGGCGAGGCGGATCGCGATCTCGCGGCCGCGCGCCGCGGCGCGCGCCAGCTGCAGGTTCGCCAGATTCGCGCAGATGATGAGAAGGATCACGATCGACGCGAACAATCCCATCGCCGACGCCAGCGCCAGCACGCTCGACTTCACGAACGACGGATGGTCGAATCCAGTACCGGCCGGGAGAAGCGTGACAGCGCCCAGCGACGCGTTGCTCGACGGATACGCCGTCGCCAGCTGCTTCGCGAACAACGACGCCGCGCGTTGCGTGCGGTCGATGGTCCAACCCGGGTGCATCCGGCCGAAGGCCATTACCCACCCGCCGCCGCGTCCCTGCAATTGATTTGTCGATCCCGGCATCACGACGCTGTACATGCCGGCGGGCACCCAGAGCTCGGGCCAGAACCCGAACGTCCGCATGCCGCGAAAGCCCGGCGCGGCTACTCCAGTGATGGTGAATTCGGCGCCGTTGATACGGACCACGCGTCCGATGACGGAGGAATCGCCGTGGAAGCGTCGTCGCCACGACAAATAGCTGAGCACCGCGAACGCGTTCGCACCCTGCGGCGCGTCGGCGGCGGTGAAGAACCGGCCGAGCGCGGGCCGCATGCCGATCACCGAGAAGAAGTTCTCGGTGACCATCTCTCCCCAGACCATGTCCGCCGCGCCGTTGTTTCCGTCAGCAACGAGATTCAACGGAATCCCGGTCATGCCCGCCAGGCTCTCGAACGCGCCGCTGCGGTCTCGGAAGTCCCTGTACTCGTCATACCCCAGATCGTGCGCCGCGCCCGATCGATTGTCGACGGTGAACAGCGCGACTAACCGCGACGTCTCGCGTCCGGGGACCGGACGGAAGAGCATGGTGTTGACGTATCCGAAGATGACGCCATTGACGCCGATGCCGACGCCCAGTGTCAGCGCGACCGCGATCGCGAATCCGGGACTGCGGCGCGTCGTGCGCAGTGCATAGCGGAAGTCGGCAACGAAATCATCGAGCCAACGTCGGCCGCGGCCGTCGCGCATTTCTTCGCGATGGCGGTCCATTCCCCCGAACGAAACCAGCGCGCGGCGGCGTGCCTCGTCCGGCGGCAGGCCCTCGGCAACGAGCCGCTCGGTTTCCATGTCGACGTGGAAGAGAAACTCCTCTTCCATTCGCGCGTCAGCGGCGCTGGAGCTCCGAATGGAACGCGCTCGAGCTTTCAGTCCTTTGAGGAGACTCATGATCGCCTCCCGTCACGAGTCGAGGACGAGCGCCATCGTCTCGGCGAAGCGCTTCCATTTGCTCACTTCCTCGCCGAGTGCTTTGCGCCCGTCGCGCGTCAGTGTGTAATAGCGCGCGCGGCGGTTGTTCTCGGTGTTCTGCCACTCGCTCTCGATCCAGCCGCGATGCTCGAGACGCTGCAGTGCCGGGTAGAGCGATCCTTGGTTGACGTCGAGCCGACCGCGCGAGATCTGCTCGATGCGCAGCCCGATGCCCCATCCATGCATCGGCTGGAGGGCGAGCGCTTTGAGGATGAGCAAATCGATGCTCCCACGCAGCGCATCGGGTTCCTGCGGATGTCGGGTCGGCACGACGGACGCCCCTCTCGAAGTCGAGAGGAGTATTCATCCGACTCCTCTAGAAGTCAAGAGTAGCGGAAGAAACGGCGGAAAAGCCTTTGACACAGAGGACACGGAGGAAATAGAGGACACGGAGGACCGCTGAACCGGGACCATCTCGAGCGACGTCCCGGGCTCGTTGCGAACGGAGCTCAAGAAGTGGAACGAACAGTAGTCCTCTGTGTCCCCCTTGCCCTCGGTGTCCTCTGTGTTCGAAAGCTTTTCCGCAGTTTTGTCCCCCGCCCCTACTCCTGACGCAGCGCCACGTTCGGATCCATCCCCGCCGCGCGGCGGGCCGGGATCCAACAGGCCGCCGATGCAATGCCGAGGAAGACGAGGACGATGGCGACGAAGGTCAGCGGGTCCGTCGGCTTGACGTCGACCAGCATGCTCGACATCACGCGAGTCGAAACCACCGCGATCACCAGCCCGATGCCGATCCCGATCGCGCTCATCCGGAGTCCCTGCCCGATCACCAGACCGAAGATCGTCGAGCTCTGCGCGCCAAACGCCATGCGGATACCGATCTCCGACGTCCGCTGCCGCACGGTGCTCGACAGAACGCCGTACAGCCCGACCGCCGCGAGCACCGCGGCGATCGACGCGAAGATGCCGATCAACACGAGCGCGAAGCGCGTCGCCGAGCGCGCCTTGTCCACGTTGTCGGTGAGCGGGTGAATCTCCGTCACGAACGCCTGCGGGTTGACCGACGCTACCGCCGCGCGCACCGCTGGTGCCACCGCCGACGGATCACCGGCCGTGCGAATCAGATAGCGCCCGCCGAACGGCCCGGTCGGGAAGAAAATCAACTCCTTCTCGTCGCCGTAGAGCGTGAGATGGCGGTGATGACGCACTACGCCGATCACCGTGAACGGTTCCGGTGTCTCCGTCCGGATGCGAGCGAAGATCGTCTTGCCGAGTGGTGATTCCTTGCCGAACGCGAGCTTGGCCGTCTCGTCGTCGATCACGACGAGCTTCGAGTTCGGATCGTCGTTTTCGGCCGGCGTGAAGATTCGTCCGGCGAGGAGCTTCACACGCAAAAGGTCGAAGTAGCTCGGTGGAACCTGCACGAATCCACCCTGACGGAAGCGCGTCGGATCATTCATCGCGTCCTGCGTTCCCCAGCGCCCGCTCGGGTCGTTGCCATCGAACGGAACCGCGTTCGCCGACGACACGTTTTTCACACCTGGGATCACCGCGAGCTTCTCGGAGAACTGCGTGAACATGGCGCGCGCCTCGTCTGGACTCCGGAAGCGCAGGTTGCTCAGTCCAAAAGTGAGTACGCCGTTGGGCTCGAAGCCGGGATCGGTGTGGATCAGCGACACGAAGCTGCGCACCATCAGGCCGGATCCGATCAGCAACACGAACGAGAGTGCGACCTCGGCGACGATCACCGTGTTGCGCAGTCTCGCGGCCCCGCCGAGCGCCGGCGTGCGGCCAGTGGCGCGCAGCACTTGCGCCAGATCCGGACGCGACGCGCGCAACGCGGGCACGAGTCCGAACACGACGACGGCGGCGATGCTCGCCAGGATCGTGAACCCGAGCACCATCGGATCGAGTGAAACGTCGGCGAGCCGCGGCAGATTCGCCGGCGCAAGTTGTAGGAGAAGCACGATGCCGAGCTTCGCCAGTCCGATTCCGATGATCGCGGCGAGCCCAGCGAGCACCGCGCACTCGGCGAGAAGCTGCCGCACGATCGCGTAGGGCGAGCCGCCCATCGCCGCGCGCACGGCCAGCTCGCGCTCGCGCTGCGACGCCCGGACGAGCAACAGGTTCGCGACGTTGGCGCAGGAGATGAGCAGCACGAGAATCACCGCGCCCATCAGCGACCAGATCGACGTTCGCACACTTGCCACGACGTAGTCGAGCATCGGCTCGACGTGGTAGGTGACGCCCGCCGTCTTGTCGTTCGGGAAACGCGCCTGAAGATCGGTGGTCACGCGCGCGATCTCGGCGCGCGCCTGGGAGATCGACGCGTTCGGCTTGAGCCGGCCAAGCAACCGATAGGCGACGTTCTGCCGCGAGCCCTGATCGAAGTTCACGCGGAGCGCGGTCCAGACGTCGGGATGCCGTTCGACCTGCATGCTGACCGGAAACACCAGCTCGGCTCGCGGCGACGCGATGCCGACCACCTGCACTGGCTGGATGAGCGTAATCGTCTTGCCGACGATCGACGGGTCGCCGCCGAACGCCCGCTGCCAGAAGTCGTAGCTGAGGATGCCGATCGTCGGCAATTGTGGCGGCGGCGGCGCCTGCGGATTGGCGGCGGGCTGGCCGCCCGGCGGGATTTGCACGATCGGATTCGGGGTGCCGTCGTCGTCCGTGAAATCTCGCCCCAGGACGACGGGCACCTCGAGCAGCTTGAAGATGTTCGGTGTCGCGCGCGCGACGGTGATCAGCTGTGTCTTGCTGTCCTTGTCGGTGTACGGAAAGTTGCGCCCGGTCTGGAGCGCTGCGATCCCGTCGAAGACCGTCGTGCCTTTGCGGATGTCCGGAACGTCACCCGGCCCGACCGGGAAATCCACGACGCCGCGCGCGCGCAGATCCTGGCTGATGATCGTGAGCCGATCGGCGTGGCCATACGGCAGCGGTCGCAGGAGGACCGCGTTCACAACGCTGAAGATCGCGGTACTCGCGCCGATGCCGAGAGCGAGGGTGATGATCGCGGTGAGGGCGAACGCCGGATTCTTCCGCAGCGTTCTGGCACCGAGCGCCAAATCTCGAGACAGGGTCGGCATCGTGTGTGACGAGTTGGAGGGAGTCAGCGGACCACGACTTTCTTCACTCTAGGCTTGGCCGACGGATCAAACCATAGCAGAAGGATTAGCGTCTGATTAACCCGCTCCAGCGGATGCAGCCGATAGGCGACACCTTCGGCGTCGAGTCGCTGTCGAAGCGGCTTGAAACACAGAGATCACAGAGATCACGGAGAACTGCTTGAAATTGAAACAGCAGGCTTCCGAGCGCCCGCCCAAGAAAGTTTTGCTCTCCTAGCTCGTGGAGAATGGAGAAACAGCGACCACACGGAGATCTCTCCTCTGTGATCTCTGTGATCTCTGTGTTTCAAAGCTTTTCCGCCGTTATCCGCTCACTCCATTCGGATCGCCGCCAGCGGATCGACGCGCGTAGCGCGCCGCACGGGCGTGTACGTGGCCAGCATGGTGACGATCGCCAGCAGAACGGGCACGGCGACGAACGTCGACAGGTCCCTGGCGCTCACACCGAACAGCATGCTCGACATCAGGCTCGTGAGCATGATTGCGGCAATGGCCCCCGTAACGAGCCCCGCCGCCACCACACCGGCGAACTCACGCGCGATCATCGTCACGATGCGCCCGCCGTCGGCGCCGAGCGCGATGCGGATGCCGATGTCACGCGTCCGCTGACCGACCCAGTACGACATCAGACCGTACACGCCGACGATCGCCAGCGCGAAGGCACACGCGGCAAACGTGACGAGCAGCGACATCGCGAGACGCCGCCGGGCCAGCGAATCGTGCAGGCGCTGCTCCATCGTCGCGACGTCGTACGAAGGAAGATCCGGATCGATGGCGCGCAGCTCGCGCGCGACAGTAAGCATCAAGCTCGCCGCGTCGACGGTTGAAGCCGTGCGCACGACGACGAACCGGCTGCCGATCGTGTACTGCTCCACCGGAAAGAAGGCCGTGATCGGCGGCTCCGCGTCGACTTCGTACTCGCGCGTGTCCGCGACGACCCCGACGACAGTGCGCCACGGGCCGTCGTTGCCCTGGCGAATGCGCTTGCCGATCGCGCTCTCGTGCGGCCAGAAGCGCGCGGCGAGCTTGTCGTCGACGATGACGACCTGTGGCGCCGCCTTGTTGTCGGTCGGCGCGAAGAAACGACCGGTGAGCAGCGGAATCCCCATCGCGCGAAAGTAATCGGGGCTCACGTAGGCGCTGCTCGAGATGATGAGGTCATTTCCCGGAGTCGTCGGTACGTATCCTTCGACGCCGATCGGCTCCCAGGCCAGCGCGACGGAGCTAAGCGGGAGCTGATAGTTCGTGCCGACATGCTCGATGCCAGGGAGAGACGAAAGGCGGCGTCCGAGCTGGTCGAAGAAGCCGGCGACGAGCTCCGGCGTGTTGTAGCGCGACCCCGGCAACGACACGCGAAACGTCAGCACGTGGCGAGGGTCGAAGCCCGGATTCGCACGCGTGATCCGTGCATAGCTGCGCGCGAGCAGCGTCGCGCCGATCAACAGGACGAGCGAGAGCGCGAGCTGCGCGGCGATGACGTAACGCCGCAATCCCGCGTGACGCCGCGACGAGCCCAAGATGGAACGCGCCGACTCATTGAGAACCTGCTGTGGATCAGCATCCGACGCGCGCCACGCCGGCAGGAGACCAAATAGAATGGTCGCGGCGACGCTGATCGCCAGCGTGAATGCCAACACACGTCCGTCGATCGTCACGCCGGCGGCGCGCGGGATGTTCGCGTCGAATGATCGAAGCGCTCGCACCGCAATGAATGCCACCGCCAATCCGGCTATCCCACCGGCGATGGAAAGCACGAGCTGTTCCGTGAGCAACTGGCGAAGTAGTCGTGTACGCTCGGCGCCGATCGCGGCGCGTATTGCCAGCTCCCTTTCACGCGCCGTGGCGCGCGACAACAGCAGCCCGCCAACGTTCCCGCAGGCGATGACCAGCAGCATTACCACCGCGCCGAGCAAGACGTAGAGCGCGAGGCGAACATCGCCGACCACCTGATCGATCAGCGGCACCGCGCTCAACGTCAGTCCGCCGTTCGCGGGATAATTCGCTGGGAACTGCTGCTTCATGCGCTTGGCCAGCGCGTCGAGCTCGGCTTGCGCGCGATCGAAGCTGGCGTTCGGCCGCAGCTTCGCGAAAACGTCGTAATCCTCGCGATCGCGAATCCCCTGCGCACTTGCCGGAAGCGGCAGTGGCAGGAGCAAGTCGACGCGCTGAATGCCGTTCACGGCCGGCATGACTTCCTTGTCGAACGAGAACTGCTCGGCCATGACGCCCGCGATCGTCACCGTCGTGCCGTTGAGCAGCAGGGTCTTCCCGATCACGTCGCGGTCGCCGCCGAATCGGCGACGCCAGTAGCCGTGCATGAGAATGACGGCGGGCGCCTTGCCCGGCGCGTCATCGTCGGGGCCGAACACTCGCCCCACTGCCGCGCGCGCACCGAAGAGCGAAAAGAACGACGACGACACGCGCATCCCGTCGACGCGCTCTGGTCTCCCGCCGGCGTCGCCCATCACGTTGAAGCTGGCGCCGATCGCCCCCGCGACTTGTTCGAACGCGGTGGTGCCGCTCTTGATGTCGAGGTACTGGCCGATCGAGAGCCAGTCACGCGGAACGTTGAGACCGGGCGACCGCTGCCAAACGATGGCGATGCGATCGGCGTCCCTATAAGGAAGTGGACGGAGAATGAGCCCGTTGGCGACGCTGAAGATCGCGCTGTTCGCGCCGATGCCGATCGCGAGCGACAGGATCGCGACCGCGGCGAACGCCGGCGACTTGCCGAGCATGCGAATGCCGTGACGAAGGTCGTTGCGCCACGTGGTCATACATCAAATTGTGTTGTCGGTCGGCGGCACGCACCTTTGGAAGGCACGATTTTCATTTTCCGAACCACCTCGGAGAGCTCTCATGCGATCTCGCTCGGCGAAGACGTCGCGGCTCTGTCTCGCGCTCCTCGGCGCCCTTCTGAGCCATTCGCTCGCCGCCCAGGTAATGCAGACGGGCGACGTCGCCAAACGCGGCCTCAAGCCGGCCGACTTCCCGCGCGCCCACCAACTGGCGCCGGGCGTCTATTCATATGAAGCCCTCCGAGCCGGCGACCCTGGCGGCCAGATGACGACGGTGAGTCTGATCGTCATCTCGAACGACGGCGTTCTCGTCGCTGACGGCCAGGGGACTGTCGCGCAGACGCAGGAGATGGTCGACTGGATCAAGAAGACCACGACGCAGCCGATCAAATACGTCGTCGTCTGCTCCGATCACGGCGACCACACCGGCGGGAACGCCGCCTTTCCGCAGGGCGCGATCTTCCTCGCGCATCCCACGTCCAAGAAGGTGCTCGACGACGCGGGTCGACCGCCCTTCGTGACCGAGACGGTGCCGCACCGTCGCGTCATTCACCTCGGTTCGACCGACGTCGAGGTTCTCTTCCTCGGACGCGCTCACACCGGTGGCGACCTCAGCGTGTATCTCCCGAAAGACAAAGTGCTGTTCATGAGCGAGGCTTACCTGCATTGGCTCTTTCCCGCGATGCGGTCGGCCTATCCCACCGAGTGGGTGCAGACGCTCAAGAACGCCGAGACGATCGACCCCGTCTGGTTCGTTCCCGGCCACGGCTTCGTCGACGATGCCAAGACGCTCAAAGCCGACCTCCCGGCATACCGTCATGCCGTCGAGCAGGTCGTAGCGGAGGCAACGCGGCTTCACGACGCCAAGGTTCCCTGCCCCGCGCCGGCTCGCGGGGCGTCGGGCGGAGCAGCGCGTCCGCTTTGCGACGCCGCGACCCAAGCAAAGTGGGGCGGTCTCGAGGGCTGGACGCTTTACTCGAGCCAGGTGGAAACCGCCATTCGTCGCGTATACGACGAGTTGGACGGGAAACTTCCCTAGCTAGTGGTCCGATCCGATCGGTTCGGACGACGGTAAGTCGGGTCGCACCCAGCTTCGTGGTCACCATCATCGCGATCCCGGGCAGGTCCGGGTCGCACCAGACCATTCGCTAAGCGGGGAAGACCATGTTCAACAAGCACACACTTGCGGCCGCCGTGGCCGCGATCGCGCTGAGCCAGACACCGGCGGCCGCGCAAGCTGACAACCACCCGAAGCTTCACGTCAATCCGCGTTGGGAAGAGTGTTCCTTCCAGCTCGATCCATCCCTGACCCAGGCCGCCTGGCGTCAGTTCACGCGCGAGGCGGGGCTCGTCTCGTATTTCCGTCCGCTCGCCGCCGCGCGACCGATGGGCCGCGGCAATTTCGAAGTCTCCATGCTCCAGTGGCAGACCAACATCGACGACAACACGTCGGCGTGGAACGACACCTTCGTGCATCCCGACTCCATGCATTGGCTGAAGGAGGGCAAGGGACTGAAGTTCCCCGGCGTCATGGCCAGAGCGGGTGTGGCTGCTAAGACGGACGTCGCCGTCTATTTCACCAAGAACCCGGGCGCCAACTACGGCTTCTACGGCGCGCAGCTGCAACAGAACTTGTTCGAGGACGGTTCAGGCAACTGGAGCGCCTCGGCGCGCACAAGCTTCACCAAGATCTACGGTCCCGAGGATTTGGACTTCACGACCTTCGGCGGCGATTTGGTGGTGAGCAGGCGAATCGCCGTCTCGAGGTGGATCAAGGTCTCGCCCTACGCGGGGGTTTCCAGCTACCTCGCCAGCTCTCACGAAAAGTCCGCCGTCGTGAACCTCGCCGACGAACACGTGCTCGGCGGTCAAGCGATGATGGGCGCCGAAGTCCAGTTGTCGAAGGCGCGCCTGGCCGCCGAGTACAACGTCTCGCGAGTGAACTCCTTCTCTTTGAAGGTCGGGATCGGCCGCTAATCTCAATACGCCTCAACCCGTACCAAAACTGAACGGAGTCTGACCCCAATTCGAAAATTCGAAATGGGGTCAGACTCCGTTCAGTTTTGCGCCCAGCTGTAGGCGTATTCCCGCACTGGCTCGGCTCGCCGCTGTCGCTATTTTCTCGGCGATGGCGAGTCTCACGCTCGACTGGATCCAGCTCGCGGCCGTCGTCGGGGCCTTGCAAGGGTTGTTTCTTGCCGGCACGCTCGTGGCGCAACGAAACAACCGGACCGC
>Ga0070683_100003784_pt1 | contig 12351 bp, 10 predicted proteins | sample KBSC713LmetaG_FD_64662 | JGI IMG/M metagenome (GOLD analysis project Ga0070683, IMG submission 64662) | Corn rhizosphere microbial communities from Kellogg Biological Station, Michigan, USA - KBS C7.1-3L metaG | ecosystem: Host-associated > Plants > Roots > Rhizosphere ...
GAGCAGAACAGCCTGCCGGGGTTCACCAACCGCGTGCTCGGGCGCGTCGTGCGGCGCGTGTTCGTCGCCTTCGACGACGCCGCCGCGCGCTTCGCACGCCGCAAGGTGCGCTACGCGGGCAACCCCGTGCGCCGATCGTTCCTCGACCGCGTCGCCGCCGCCGCGTCGGCCCCGCAACAGGAAGGCAACGCGATCGTCATCCTGGGCGGCAGCCAGGGCTCGCGCGCCGTCAACGAGCTGGCGTCCGGCATGGTGCGCGTGCTGGACGCGCGCGGCCGCCTGCCGGCCGTCATCCACCAGACGGGGGCCGACCAGTTCGACGAGATGCAGGTCCACTACGCGGCGCACGGATACGAGGGCCGCGTCGACGTGCGCGCGTACATCGACGACATGCCCGGCGTGCTGGCCAAGGCCGCCCTCTGCGTCGCGCGCGCCGGCGCCCTGACGCTCGCCGAGCTCGCGATCATGCGGCGCCCGGCGATCCTGATCCCGCTGCCCACCGCCGCCGACGACCACCAGACGATGAACGCGCTGGCGTTCGAGCGCGCCGGGGCGGCCGTGGTGTTGCCGCAGGCCGAGGCGTCGGCAACCCGCCTCGCCGATCTGGTCGACGAGATCCTCGGCGATCCGGCCCGCCACGCCGCCATGGCCGACGCGATGGGCACGCTCGCCCGCGCCGACGCCACCCGTCAGATCGTCGCCGAGCTCGCCGCGATCGCGCGTCGCTAGTCGGCCGCAGCGTTGTCCCCCGACCGACACCCTGTTGCCGGCCGTACAACGCGCCTTCCCCCAGGGCGGCCCTCGGTCGCGTATTGTTTGCATAATTATTGTAATTTGAATTACTGTTTGCGTGGCATATGAGGTGCAGCCAGGGTTCTCACGGAGATCATCCATCCCATGCGCACCGCCCGAACTTTTTCGCTGACCCTCTCGCTGCTCGCTGGCCCCGCCTTCCTGTCGTCGTGTCAGGACGCTGACGCGCCGGTCGAGACATCAACGGACGAGGCCGTCGCTTCGGACAACGGCCTCTCGGGCATCAACGGGCTCTCGGGCGTGAACGGCCTTTACGGCGTGAACGGTCTCTCCGGCGTCAATGGGATCTCCGGCGTGAACGGCCTGTCGGGCGTGAACGGCCTATCGAATACGACCGGCCTCATCACGACGACGAACGGCCGCGACACGATCAAGTACATCGTCAAGTGCGCGCTGCCCGCGGGCCACACCATCACGAAGGTCTACAACGGGGTCACCTACTCGTTCCCCGGATCGCTGGGCCTCGGCGCCGGCTGGGAGTACGGCGCGTGCGACACGAACTGCCAGCAGCTCGTGTCGGCGTGCGTGATGGCGCACGTGAACACCACCGGCCGCCACATTCCGATCTACTTGGACAGCCCGAGCGTCCTCGGTCTCGGCCGCAGCAACACGTACCCGATGCAGGAGGGCGCGTTCTTCGGGAACATCTTCGTGAGCCCGCCGCAGGCGTACTACTGCAACGGCTACGACTGGGACCGCGGCCCCGTCTCCGGCCGCATCGGCGCGTACCAGACCGGCAGCCCCTACAAGGACCCATACGGCGGCGCCGGCCTCTGCCAGAACAACTGCAGCACCGTCGGCGCGGTCGGCGAGGCGTTCAGCAACTGCTGGGGCTACGGCAACAACGTCATCACGGTGTACCGCGACTTCGATCCGAACGTGCCCTACACGATCTGCAACCCGATCACGAACATGTGCATCGCGATCAAGGGCAACTCGACGTCGGCGGGCGGGATCGTCGACCTGTGGCCGCTCAACAGCAGCAGCCAGAAGTTCTACTTCGAACGCGCGAACTCGAACAGCCACGACGGCAACTACCGCATCCGCTCGAACAACAGCGGGCTCTACGTCGACGTCAGCGGCGGCCTGACCACGAACGGCGCCACGATGGTGCAGTGGCCCAACAGCGGCGGCACCAACCAACTCTGGAACATGATCCAGGTCTCTGCCGGGTCTTACCTCATCGAGAATGAGAAGAGCCGCCTGCTTCTCAACGCCCGCGGCATCGCTGCCGGGGCGCCGCTGGTACAGAGCGGGAGCGGCAGCTACGACGATTACCAGATGTGGAAGCTGACGCTCGCGCAGTAGCGAGGTCGCCAGCGCCTCCGCGCGGTTCGGCTGGAACCGCATCGGGGTTCCGGGCTAGAACGTCGCTTCCGTGTTCGGAAAGCGTAACGTCGCCATCCATTTCGTCGGCATCGGCGGCATCGGCATGTCCGGTATCGCCGAGGTGCTGCTGAACCTCGGCTACCCGGTCACGGGGTCGGACGTGCGCGACGGCGACGCCACCCGCCGCCTGGCGGGCCTGGGCGCGGGCATCAGCATCGGCCACCGCCCCGAGAACGTGGCGCGCGCCGACGTCGTGGTGGTGTCCAGCGCGGTCCGCCCCGACAACCCGGAGATCGCCACCGCCCGCGCGCGCGGCATCCCGGTCATCCCCCGCGCCGAGATGCTGGGCGAGCTGATGCGCGTCAAGGAAGGCGTCGCGGTCGCGGGGAGCCACGGCAAGACGACGACCACCACGATGATCGCCGCGATCCTCGCCGAGGCGGCGCTGGATCCGACCGCGGTCATCGGCGGCAAGGCGCGCGCCTTCGGATCGAACGCCCGCCTGGGCAGCGGCGAGATCCTGGTCGCCGAGGCCGACGAGTCAGACGGGTCGTTCCGCCACCTGTTCCCGACCGTCGCCGTCGTGACCAACATCGACCGCGAGCACCTCGACCATTTCGGGTCGGAGCAGGCGCTGTTCACCGCGTTTTTAGACTTTGCCGAGAAGGTGCCGTTTTATGGATTGGTCGTGATCGGCGCCGATAACCCCGCGGCGGCGCGCTTGGCGCCGCTCGTCACCAAGCGTCACACCACCTACGGCCTGGTGGCGGGCGACTGGCGCGGCGAGATCATCGACGCCGGCCCGGGCGGTACGCGCTTCCGCGTCCGCGTCCGCGGCAAGGCGCACGGCGAGGTGCGGGTGCGCATGCCCGGCATTCACTACGCCGGCAACGCGCTGGCCGCCCTGTGTGTCTCCGATTTTCTGGGCGTGCCCTTCACGACCGCGGGCGAGGCGCTGGCGAGCTTCGAGGGCGTCGACCGCCGCTTCACGATCCGGGGCGAGGTCGCCGAGGTGCTGGTTGTCGACGACTACGGCCACCACCCGACCGAGCTGGCGGCGACCATCGCGGCGGCGCGCCTCTACGGCCGGCGGCTGGTGGTCGCGTTCCAGCCGCACCGCTACACGCGGACGCGCGACCTGCTGCACGAGTTCGCGCCCGCGCTGGCCGGCGCCGACGAGCTGCTGCTGACCGACATCTACGCCGCGGGCGAGGCGGCGATCGCGGGCGTCGATGCGGCGGCGTTGCTGGCCACCTTCCCCGGCGGGATCGCGCGCCACGTGGGGCGCGACAAGCTGCCCGCGGCGCTGGCCGAGGCCGCGGTCCCCGGTGACCTGGTGCTGTGCCTGGGCGCCGGTGACATCACCGGCGTCCCCACGGAGCTGATCACGCTGCTCGAGGCCAAAGCCCTGTCGTGAGCGCGTCGCGCATCGACGAAGAGCCGCGCGCCGTCGTCGTCGACCGGACGCCGCCCCAGCGCGGCTGGTTCCGGCGGCGGCGCAACCGGCGCGTCCCGTTCGCGCGGCCTTCGGTGCCGGTGGTGGTGGCGGGCGGCGCGCGCTGGCTGGGGCGCAAGCTGGTCGTCACCGGCAAGGTGATGGTCGTGATGGCCGTCGTCGCGCTGTCGGTGCTGGCAGGCCGTCAGATCGTGCGCCACGTGATCGCGTCCCCGCGCTTCGCGGTGAAGGAGCTGCGGATCACGGCGACCACGCACGTGACCGCCGAGGAGATCCAGGAACTGGCGGGCGTCGAGCTGGGCGATCGCCTGCTGACCGTCGATCCGGACGGCGTCGCGGCGAAGTTGACGACGCACCCGTGGATCGCGACGGCCCGCGTACGGCGCGAGCTGCCGTCGGTGCTGTCGATCGACGTGACCGAGAAGCACGCCGTCGCGAGCGCGCTGATGGGCGCGCTTTACCTGCTGGACGGGAACGGCCGGCCCTTCAAGCGCGCCGATTTCGACGAGGCGGACGGGCTGCCCGTGATCACGGGCGTCACGCGCGAACAGTACGCGGCGGTGCGGGGCGCCAGCGAGGCCGTGTTCCGCGAGGCGCTCGCGCTGCTCGCCAGCTACGGCGACGTGGCGGGCCGCCCGAAGCTGTCGGAAGTCCACGTCGATCCGCGGGCGGGGTTCTCACTGGTGCTGCTCGACGGCGCCGGGGAGATCCGCCTCGGACGCGGCCGCGCCGACGAGAAGCTCGCGCGCTTCGACCAGCTCGTCGCGGCGGCCGGCCCACGCGGCCCGGCCGCGCTCGCCACCGTGTATCTGGACGGCGCGCAGGTCGATCGGGTGACGGTGAAGCTGGTGCCCGGTGCGGCCGAACCGGCACCGGCGCCTGTCGTCGCGATCAAAAAATTTCGGGTGGCGAAGAAACGCGGCGAAGATTAGCTGCACTCATGCCCAGAAGATCTTCCGACATCGTCGTCGGTCTCGACATCGGCACCACCAAGATCGCCGCGGTCGTGGGCGAAGTCGGCCCTGACGGCCTCGACATCATCGGCGTCGGCACGCACCCGTCGCGAGGCCTGAAAAAGGGCGTCATCGTCAACATCGACTCGACGGTCGCGTCGATCAAGCAGGCGATCCTCGAGGCCGAGAGCATGTCCGGCTGCGAGATCTCGCAGGTGTATGTCGGCATCGCCGGCGGCCACATCAAGGGCGTCAACTCGACAGGCACGGTCGCGATCAAGGACAAGGAAGTCCGCCCCGGCGACGTGACGAAGGTGCTGGAGCTGGCGCGCGCGATCGCGCTGCCCGTCGACCGCCACATCATTCACGTGCTGCCCCAGGAGTACAAGATCGACGGGCAGGACGGCGTGCGCGAGCCGCTGGGCATGTGCGGCGTGCGCCTGGAGGCGCGCGTCCACATCGTGACCGCCGCGGCGGCCGCGGCGCAGAACATCATCAAGTGCTGCACGCGCTGCGATCTCGAGGTGCTGGACATCGTGCTGGAACCGCTCGCCTCGGGTGAAGCGGTCCTCGAAGAAGACGAGAAGGGGCTGGGCGTCGCGCTGGTCGACATCGGCGGCGGCACCACCGACATCGCGATCTTCACGGACGGCGCGGTCGCGCACACCAGCGTCATCCCGATCGGCGGCCACCAGCTGACCAGCGACATCGCGTTCGGGCTACGCACGCCGCCGCACGAGGCAGAGAAGATCAAGATCCGCTCCGGCTGCGCGCTGTCGGCGATGGTCGCGGAGGACGAGACGCTGGAGGTCGCGTCGGTGGGCGGGCGCGCGCCGCGCGTACTGTCGCGCCACACGCTTTGCCGCGACATCATCCAGCCGCGCATCGAGGAGGTGTTCGCGTTCGTGAAGGCGGAGATCATCCGCCTCGGCTGCGAGGACATGCTCGCGTCGGGCGCGGTGATCACCGGCGGCACCACGCACCTGGCCGGCATGACCGAGCTGGGCGAGGAGATCCTCGGCATCCCCGTGCGGCGCGGCGCGCCCAAGGGCGTCGGCGGGCTGGCGGAGGTGGTGCGCAACGCGGCGTTCTCGACGGCGGTCGGGTTGGTCCAGTACGGCGTCTCGCGCCAGACCGGCGAACGGCCGGCCAGCGATGTGCCGAAGCGCGGCGGGTTGTTCTCGCGGCTGCGCCGGTCGCTTTCGAACGCGTTTTAGCGCAGACCCCTCACCCTAACCCTCTCCCCGCTTCGCGGGGCGAGGGGACCAGAAGCTTCGCGGGGCGAGGGGACCGGAATGATCACGCCAGCCGGCGGCAGACGGCGGCGACCTTCGAGACGAGCTCGGCGGCGGCGATCGGCTTCGTGAGGTGGTCGTTGCAGCCGGCGGCGAGGCAGGCCGCGCGCTGATCGGGCGTCGCGCTGGCGGTCAGGGCGACGATCGGGCGCCAGAAACCGGCGGCGCGCAGCCGACTGGTCGCCCCCAGCCCGTCGAGCACCGGCATCCGGATGTCCATCAGGATCAGCGCGAAGTCCTGGGCGAGCGCCTGCTCCATCGCCTGCTCGCCGTCCGTCGCGCGGCCCACGATGGCGCCCGCGGTCTCGAGCAGCTTGCACAGCGTGTCCAGCATCAGCTCCTCGTCGTCGGCGACCAGCACGCGCAGCCCCTCCAGCGGCCGCGCGCGCACCGGCAAGATCGGCGTGTTGTCTGCGGGATCGAAGGCGATCTCGACGACGCCCGACGCCGTGTCGACCGGCAGCGTGAACCGGAACGTCGACCCTTCACCCTCGACGCTGGACACCAGCCACAGGTCGCCCTTCAGCTTCTCGACGAATCGCTTCGCGAGCGCCAGCCCGACGCCGGAGCCGCCCAGCTTCTGCGAGGCCGCGCGGTTCACCTGGAAGAACGGCTCGAAGATGCGCCCCTGCGCGCCCTCGGGAATTCCGATGCCGCTGTCCTCGACGTCGATCGCCAGCGTGTTCTCGCCGCGCTGCACGCGAACCACGACCTCGCCCTGCGCCGTGAACTTGATGGCGTTGGCCACCAGATTCGTGATCACCTGGCGGAAGTGCTGCCCGTTCGTCCGCAGCGTCGCGGGCACGCCTGCCCCCATCACCAGGCGCAGGCCGATCTGCTTCCGCTCGGCGAGCGGCTGCAGGTTCTCCAGCGCCTCGCGCACCGCCTCCGCCACGTCGACGATCTCGGGCTCGGTCTCCTCGTCGGGCTGGTCGAGCCGCGACAGATCCAGGACCGCCTCGGTGGTGCGCAGCAGCTCCTCGGCGCTGCGGCGGATGCCCACCAGCGATCGCACGAAGCGCTCGGGCGGGACCCGTTCGGGATCGCGGAGCAGCTCGGTCAGCCACACGATCACGGCGAGCGGCGTCCGCAGCTCGTGGCTGGCGGTGCGCAGGAACTTCGTCTTCGCGGCGTTGGCGGCCTCGGCCTCGGCCTGCGCGCGCCGGAAGCTGGCGGTGGCGAACGCCAGCTCACCGACCAGGATGTTCACGCTGTAGCAGATCGCGTCCAGCTGATCGCCATCGTCGGACACCGGAAGCTGCCGCTCGAGATCGCCGCCGATCATCGCCTCCAGCGCGCGTGTGATCTTCTCCAGGCGGCGCTTGTCCGCGCCCGCGCGCGGCCCGCGCTCTATTTTTTTTCGATCGCGCGCAGCCATTCCACCGCCTTGGGCTCCTGCGCGAAGATCCGGGTCGGGATTCCCGGCCGCGCGATCTTCAAGTACACGTTGCCCATCGTTCGACCGAGGGGGCTGCCGCGCACGAGAAGGCCCATCGCCGCGAACGACCGGTCCAGCCGCTCGCCCATGTAGGTGTGGCGAACCTCGGGCAGCAGCGGCTTCGCGGCGCGGATGTCGACCAGCAGCGGCTTCCGATCCGGCTCGGCGAGGCGCGCGCACGCGTCGAGGTTCTGGCGCGCGTCGTCCACCGTCTGAAGCTGATCGCTGAGGCGCGCGACGACGATCCCGGTCTCGAGGATCTCGATGCGGGCCGTCCTGGTGTCGATCGCGCTCACTCGGGTCGCTTCATTGCTAACACGGGTCGCGTTGATCCGCGCCACCCGTATGATGCCTGCTCAGGCGTTCACCGTCGGAATGAAAAGGAAAAAACGGGTGAAAAATTAGCGTCGGCTTTCGAGTCATGGGATCGATGGATGAGGAGATCCCATGCTCGAATTTGACGACGAAGCTCAAGGTCCCGGCCGTCCCGTCATCAAGGTGATCGGTGTCGGCGGTGGCGGCGGCAACTCGGTCAACACGATGATCGAGGCCGGCGTCGAGGGTGTCGATTTCATCTGCGCGAACACCGATTGCCAGGTGCTGGAGGCCAGCATGGCCGGCACCAAGGTCCATCTGGGCAGGAACCTGACCAAGGGCCTGGGCGCGGGCGCCAACCCCGAGATCGGCCGCGCGGCCGCGCTCGAGGACGCGCAGCGCGTCGCGGAGACGCTGACCGGCGCGGACATGGTGTTCGTGACCGCCGGGATGGGCGGGGGCACCGGCACGGGCGCCGCGCCCGTCATCGCTCAGGTCGCGCGCGACCTGGGGGCGTTGACGGTCGGTGTCGTGACCAAGCCGTTCGCCTTCGAGGGCTCGCAGCGCAAGAAGAAGGCCTCGTCCGGCATCGCTGAGCTGGCCAAGTCGGTCGACGCGCTGATCGTCATCCCGAACGACCGGCTGGTGTCGCTGGCCGGCATGAAGATGACCCTGAAGGACGCCTTCGGGATGGTCGACAACGTCTGCGTGAACGCCGTGCGCGGCATCAGCGACCTGGTCATCGCGCCCGGCCTGATCAACGTCGACTTCGCCGACGTCCGGACGATCATGACCGGCATGGGCCGCGCCCTGATGGGCACCGGCTACGGCAAGGGCGACAAGCGCGCCATCGAGGCCGCCCAGCAGGCGATCAGCTCGCCGCTGCTGGAGGACGTGTCGATCAACGGCGCGACGGGCATCCTGCTGAACATCACGGGCGGCCCCGACCTGACGCTCGCCGAGATGAACGAGGCGTGCACCCTGATCGCCGAGGCGGCCGATCCCGAGGCGAACATCATCTTCGGTTCGGTCATCGACGCGCACGCGGGCGACGAGGTCCGCATCACCGTCATCGCGACGGGGTTCAACGGGCACGTGCACGAGCACCCGACGCCCAGCGTGGGCCGCGGCCAGGTGCGCGGACGCGAGGGGCAGATGGCGCTGCCGATGCAGGCGGCCAGCATGGCGCCGACCATGATGCAGCAGCCGCAGCCGGCGATGAGCCCGTGGGGCCAGACGTCGAACCCCACGACGCGCGGTGGTTACGCGGCGGCGCCGCCGCCGCCGCCGGCCCGCTCGGGCGACAGCGGCGAGGCCATCAACCTCGACGAGTTCTACTCGAGCATGGCGGAGGTTCCGCCGGCCGCGATGGGCGCCATCCCGTCGGCCGCGCAGCCGAACGGGCCCGAATGGACGCCTTCGGAGCGGCTGGAGCGCCCGGAACAGCGTCCTCTCGTCCGGCCGCAGGCGGCGGCCACGGTTCCCCCGGCGGCGCGCCATCCTGCGCGGGTGCAGTCCCCGCGCCCGGCCGACGAGCTGGGCGTCGAGGAGTCGGAGTTCGACAAGCCGACCTACCTGCGCCGCGGCCTGTACGCGCCCGAGTAGTCGCTCGGTAGAATCCGGGGCCGCGGAAGCAACCGCGGCCCGGCGGTCCCGATAAGGGCGGCATGAATCTCATGCCGCTGGTGTCCGAGTCGTTGCATCTGATCTGGCCCGCGCGCTGCGCCGGCTGCGACGAGACGGTCCCCGAGGCGGCGTTGTTCTGCGCGCCGTGCAGCCTCTCGTTGAATCCGCTGTGCGGCGTCTGTCCGGGTTGCGCGCTGCCCCGCCACCACGATCCGCGCGAGTTGATGTTCGCGGGCAAGCGGTGCGCGCGCTGCCTGCGCGTTCCGCTCCCATTCACGACGGGCAACGCGTGCTTCGAGTACGGCGAGACGATCGCGCGCGCGATCGTCCGCATGAAGCACGGCAAGCGGCGGGAGCTGGCCCGGCGGCTGGCGCGCCTTATGGTGCCGTCGCTGGCGGATCTGCTGGCGCGGGCGCACCTCGGGCCCGACGACGTGGTCGTGCCGGTGCCGCTCCACAACGCCAAGCTCCGCGACCGCGGCTTCAACCAGGCGCTGGAGCTGGCGCGCTTCGCGCTGATCGGGATCGCGCGGGCGCCCAGGCTGAAGCCGGCGCAAGGCTTGCCGCGCCTGGAGCGCAGCCTGCTGCACCGCACGCGCGACACGCGCTCGCTCGGCCATGCCAGCCCCGCGGCGCGCTTCGCCGAGGTGGCGGGCGCGTTCGTGGTCAGCGAGACCGAGCGCGTGCGCAACCGGCGGGTGGTGGTCGTCGACGACGTCTACACGACCGGCGCGACGTTCAGCGAGTGCAGCGACGCGCTGATCACCGCCGGCGCCGCCGACGTCCACGTGCTCGCGCTCGCCCGCGCGGTGTGAGATCAGCCTTTCAGCGCGGCGAGCACCGCGTCGACCAGGTCGAAGTAGGTCTTGATCGCGGACGTGGCGCCGACGTTGGAGGGGGCGGCGACCAGGCGCGCCTTGCCGTTCTCGGCGACGAACTTCGCCATCGTGCTCGGGTAGAACGACTCGACGATCACCAGGCGCACGCCGTTCTTCTTCATCAGCTCGACGAGCTGCGCGGTGTGGTTCGCGGTCGGCGGGATGCCGGGCTTGGGCTCGATGTAGCCGATCTCTTCCATGCCCAGCCAGTGCGCCACGTACGACCAGCTCTTGTGGTACGTGACGACGCGCGTTCCCTTCAGTGGCGCCGCTGCGGCCTCCCATTCCTTTTCCTTCGCCGTAAGGCGCGCCTCGAAGCGCGCGAGCTCGGCCTTGTAGGTGGCGGCGCCTCCCGGATCCAGCGCCGTGAATCGCTCGGCGAGCAGCCTCGCGATCGCGCGCGCGTTCTTGGGCGGGATCCAGTAGTGCGGGTTGCCGAGCGGGTGGATGTCACCGAGGGCGCGCAGCTGGTCGGACGGAACGTTCGGGATGTCATCGGGCCGGGTCGACGTCGACGCGTCGATGTTCCCGGGCTGCCCGCGCTGGATCTTCGCGTTGCGCGATTGCTGCACCAGCGGCGGCAGCCAGCCGATCTCCAGATCCAGGCCCACGTGCACCAGCGCGTCGGCGCGGTTCAGCGCCAGCACCAGCGACGGCTTGGCCTCGACGAAGTGCGGGTCCTGGTACCCGCGCGACAGCGACGTGACGTCGACGCGATCGCCGCCCACCTGGCGGCTGAGATCGGCGAGCACCTCGATCGACGTGACGACGCGCAGCTTGGCCTCGGCGCGCGCGCCCAGGCCCGACAGCACGGCCACGAAAACGACGGCAACGATGGTCTTGATGGAAAGTCGCATGGCGGTCTCCTCAGTACGGGTGCGCGCCGTGGGCGCCCATCGAGTATTCGACCTGGAGGAACGCGACCAGCGCCGAGTGCCCGCCGCCGACCAGCTCCTGCCCGTAAAGGCGGACGCGTGAGAATTCGCTGGGCGCGAACGTCAGCGACCCCGCGTAGCCGTAGCGGCGCGGGACGCTGGGTCCGCTGGGCAGCCCGGTCAGATCGAAGCGCGCGCCGAGGTAGAACCGGCGCGCGATCTGCGCGACCGGCTCGGTGTAGCCGGCGCCCTCGGTCGGACCACCGTTCGCGATCGAGCGCGCGAACCATTCGGTCGTCCACTGCAGGCTTCCGTAGGTCTGGGCCTGGTTCGCCGGCTTCCACTTGAAGTAGAGGTCGCCGCCGTAGAGGTAACTTCGCGGTCCTGTCGCCAGCGCCACGCTGCAGGGCACCGCTTGCATGCAGTCGAAGACGTGGCCGGTGGCGAAGTTGGCGCCGAGGAGGATCGACGTCGATTCGCCCAACTCCCAGAACTGCTCGAGCACGGCCGTGTACGTGAGGTTCGAGGGCGTCAGGCGCACGCCGCCGCCGAAGGTCGTTGGCTGGGCGGTGTCCTCCGGCGCGCCGATGCTGAACGCCTCGGCGAACAGCGTCGCGAACCAGGGGAGCGGCAGCAACAGCGAGGCCTGCGCGCCCGGGCCACGGAAGCCGTCGATGCCGAACAGCAGCGGTCCCATCAGCGGCCGGCGCGTGAAGTTCTGCACGTGCAGGTGCTGGCCGTTGTTGCGCCCGACGGCCGACCGGAAGGTGCCCGCCTTGAGCTGCAGGTTCGCGGGCAGGCTGGTCGTCACCAGGTAGGCCTCCTCGACCTCCAGGCCCTCCAGGTTCGGGATGGTCAGGAAGATCGCGCCCTCGATGTAGGGATCGATCGCCGCCTGGGCGGCCAGCTCGATCTCCTGGACGCTGAAGCCCTCGATCGCCGGCGTCGGGTCGTCGCCCGCGACCGGCAGCCCGAGCGCGTCGAAGGCGCCCGCGTGGACGCCGTAGTACCCGAACGCGCTGTCGAGGACCAGCGACAGGGCCGGGTTCAGCAGGCTGGATCCCGGCGCGCGCACGTTCGATTGCGCCGAAGCAACGTCGGTCGCGCTCGTCGTGTCGGCTGGCGCCACCGGCGGGGGTGGCGGCGCTGCCGTGGGGGCGGGAGCCTCGGGCGGCGCGGCGGCGGGCGGACTGCCCACGGGCGCGGCGCCGGCGGCATCGGACGGCGGCGGTGCCGGGGCGGCGGGAACGGCGGGCGCCGCCACGGGCGGCGGTCGGGTGTCGGGCGGGCGTGGAACTTCGGCGGGCTCTTGCTGGAACCAGAGATAGCAGAACAGGGCAGAAAGCATGGATCTCCTCGCGAGCGTGCTTGAA
>Ga0070683_100003785_pt1 | contig 12350 bp, 9 predicted proteins | sample KBSC713LmetaG_FD_64662 | JGI IMG/M metagenome (GOLD analysis project Ga0070683, IMG submission 64662) | Corn rhizosphere microbial communities from Kellogg Biological Station, Michigan, USA - KBS C7.1-3L metaG | ecosystem: Host-associated > Plants > Roots > Rhizosphere ...
AGTTGCTGAACTTTTGCCGCGCGGACATCATCGGACAGAACCCGGCTGACCCTGGCTTCGTTGAGGGTCGGACTGGATTTGAGGGAATCGCGAAACGAGGCATAACGCGCCGGGTCGAACTGGCCGTCCTGGCCGGAAAACACGCGAAGTTTTTTGATGAAATCGGTAATCTCCTGCGTCGATGGTTGCGGCAGGTGGAGCTGGTCGGCGAGGGCGAGGGAGGCGGCGCGTTGAAAGGCGTAGTTTTGCAGGTCGGCGCCCTCGGGCGGATATCCGCTCTGGAGCTGGCCGCTGAGACTGGCGTCGTTGAAAAGGCGGGAGGAATCTTGCTGCGAGCTGAGATTGTAGCCGAAGACATGGCGCTCGACGAAATTGTGATCGGAGCCACGCGTGCCCGAGGAGGGGTTGAAAACCCAAATCAGCGGCACGACCATGATGATGAGCATCACGGCAAAAATCGTGCGGAAGTGACGCTGAAAGTATTTCTGAATCCAAGAAATCATGGGGAGAAAAGGGCGACGGTAGGTCGTGAAAGGCGGCTGGCAAGGGCGAAGTACGGTGGACGATGGCGATGCGAACGGCCCGCTTTTGCAGGAGCGGCTTTACATCGCGACGATTCGCGGATTGGCGCGGGTGCGGCTGGTCTTGGATCGCGACCTTGCGCGTGAGCGTGAAAACGCGACCGGGCGAATCAGCGCATAACGCCGCTCCTACGCCGTGCTCTTGGTTCCCGGTTGGCCGAGGGTGAAGGGCGGGTGCGAATCGTCGAAGGCGTTTTCGAGAAAAAGATCCTCCAACGTTTTCTTAAAAAACTCCTGCTCACCGAGCTGGTCGATCGCGTGGTTGTACCGATGCAGAATCGGATCGATATTTTCGAGCGAACTGCCGACGGGATCATCACCGTAGTTGTCGTCGAGCTTTTTGAAATCGTGCAGCGTGATCCGGTTCAGCGGGCGCGCCGGTTGATAAAGCAGATCGGCAGAATCGTCTTTTTCCAGCGGCGGAACCGGCGTGATGAGCTTGAGATCCACGAGGCGGTTGAGGCACTCGTTCAGGATTTGCGTCGGCACCTTGATCATGCCGCCGAGATGCGAAGCCGTCACGGCCGGCAGGCAGTTTTGAAAACGCCGGCAAATGGTCAGCAGCACGACGAGCAGCAGTCGCTCGCGCATGGACTCCGATAGTTTGACCCAGGCGGCCTGACTGTTGCGAAAATGCACATTTTGGACGGCGTAGCTGATCTGCCCGCCGACGAGCACGTACAGCCAGAAAATATACAGGCCGAACATCACCACGAGTGGAAACCCGAGCGATCCGTACAGGCTTTCAGTGAGGATCACGCGCCGCACGTAGAGGAACGCCAGGTAGTTGTTGAGCGTTAGCAGCGAGGCGACCACGAGTGCGCCCGCAAAAGCCGCCCGCCAAAAAACGCGAGTGTGCGGGATCACACGATAAAATACGGTGAGCAGCACGACGAGCAGCGTAAACGAAAACGCGGGACCCGACCACTGCAACGCGACGGCGACCTGTTGCGAAAAGGGCAGGTGGGCGGTGGCTTCATTGAAGACACTGAGAAACGTGACCGCGCCGAGCAGCGTGACCGACGCGAAAAAAAGCACCGCGCCCAGCGTGAGAATCGTCCAGTAAAACACGACGCGCATCAACAGCGAACGGCCGCTGCGCACACCCCAGATTTCATTGAAGGTGTCTTCGACGGTTTTGAAAAGGAACAGGACAATAATAATGAACGAGAAGACCCCGAGAGTGCCGGCCGACCCGGACCGGCCTTCGCTGATGAAATTATTCACCATCCGGACGAGTCGCGGATTGAGTTGCACTTCGGGCGGGGTGGCTCGAGTCCGCGAATCCGTCGGCGCGGCGCTCGGCGAATTCGTTTTTTTGGAATCCGCCGGCGTCGGTGCGTGGATATTCGGGACCGGGGCGGCGCGATTTTTTTCAGGGGCGGAGGCGTGCTCCGTCGAGACGGAGTGCTGATCCTGGTCATTCTGCGAAGGGAGTTTGCCGTATTGACCGACCTGCGGTGCGACGAAATTGATCAGCCGGCTGAGCGTATTGGCGGCGAGGTCAGGATCGTTTTTGTCCAACGCGAATCCCGCGATGAGCACGGTGATGGCGACGAGCGGGCCGAGTCCGAGCAGGGAGCTGAAGCTCAACGCGGCGGCGCGACTCGCGGCCCGCGTTTCGTTGAAAACCGTCCAGGTAATCGAAATCACTCGCAGTGTGGCATAAACCCAGGCAAGCGGCGTGCGATTTTTCAACTGGCCGGGCTGCCAGATCTCTTTCTGGTAAAGCCGGACGAATTGTTTCCAACGATCGGCCAGCTTGGACATGACGCGAAAGAAAATCAGCGCCGGCTCAGGCGCCACTCACGACAGCAATTGCCAAGCGAGAAATCCAAAACCGCCCACTCCGAGAATCGCGGCAATCGCGACCGCCAGCATGTCCACCAACGCGGTGCAGAGATAAAGTCCGAGACAGGCGGCGCCGAGCACGGCGACGTAGAAATTTTGACCCTGCATCCAAAAAAGAAAACCTACGAAACCCAGGCCGAGCGCGGCGCGAAAGCGCACGAATGGATAAATGGATACGGTGCCGAGCCCGAGCAGCACGGCGAGCAGAAGATCGAGCGCGCCGAGGATGACCACGGCGTTCAGCGCGATCTTGCCGAAATCCATCGCCACGATCAGATCGGCGGAAGGAATCATCTCGCCGGCCGCGGCGAGCAGAAGCGCGAGAATTGCGGCCCAACGTCCGATGCCGGCGGCTCGCGCCATCGCGTCGACGGGATCCTGTTTGCCCTTCGTATCCGCGGTGCGGCCTTCCGCGGCGGCGAGAATGTCGGTGACGGTGATCGGCGCCGCCCCGGGTTTTTTCTTGTTGAGGACTTCTTCGCGTTCCGGGTACGCGCGAACCGTTAATTTTCGTTTTTCCGGGAAAAGGGCGCCTTTGAGATCGGCGTCCGACTCGACCGTCTTCCATTCCTCGGTCGTGGCGTCGAAGTAAAGCGTGGCTGGAGTGACTTGGTCGGAGTCAATCAGCGATCTGAGTTGCTCGACGGTGAAGGGTCCGCGCGCTTCGGTGTCCGACTCGTTTCGGATATAGAATTCCTGCATCGCCATGAACGGGGACGCTGGGCGGACGGCGTCGGAGCGGCAAGAGTTTAGTGGTTGGCCGACGGGGCGGAAGGTCGAAATTAACGGAGTATTTCGATTTCACGTGCAGCCGGGAGGCATTACGGCCCGCCGGCAAAAACCGCCGGGGTGCCGGTCGATTGCTGAGCGAGGCTGCCGGACGGCTCCTTTTGATCACATTCGCGTGAGCGTGCGGAGACCGAGCAGATGAAGGCCGGTTTCCAAAATCAGCAAAGTGCGATCACAGAGCAGCAACCGGCGCGTGCGCACCGCGGGGTCGTCGACCAGGACTTTGTCCGCGTTGTTGAACGTGCTGTAGTCGCCCGCGAGCTCAAAAAGATAGAGGCTCAGGAAATGCGGACGCAACGTGTCGGTCGCGAGCCGGATGGCGTCGGGAAATTTCACCAGCTTCCGGGCCAAACCGATTTCGGCGGCGGTCTCGAGTCCGGAGGCGAGCGATTCGTCGAACGCGCGCGCCGAATTCCGGATCGCGGATTGATCGGCGCTGTCGGTCGGAACGACTGTTGCCGTGCCGGCCGGCGTCGTTTGCGCTGCCGGATCACGTTCGCCGGCTTTGCGGAAAATCGAGTGGATGCGCGCGACGGCGTACAAAAGGTAGGGAGCCGTGTTGCCGTCGAGCGCCAGCATTTTTTCCCATGAAAACACGTAGTTGCTGCTGCGATTTTGTGAGAGGTCGGCGTACTGGATCGCGCCGACGCCGACGGTTTCGGCGATCGCGCGACGTTCGGTTTCCGGCAGCTCGGGATTTTTTTCCGTGACGATTCCGAAGGCGCGCTCCGTCGCTTCGTCGAGCAGCGATTTGAGTTTGATCGTGCCGCCATCACGGGTTCGCAGCGCTTTTCCGTCTTCTCCGGTGACGGCCCCGAACGTCACGTGGTGCAATTCCGGCAGACGGCGATTCGTCGCCGCGAACCATTTTTTAACGGTGAGAAAAAGTTGTTCGAAGTGATCGCCCTGCCGGAAATCGGTGACGACCACGATGCCGTCCGCGTGAAAATGTTCCGCGCGGTAAAACGCGGTCGCGAGATCGGTCGAAGCGTAGTTGCTCGCGCTGTCGGCTTTGCGAATGAGAAACGGCTGCGTCTTGAAACGCGGATGTTCGGGATGAAACACGACCAGCGCGCCCTCGCTTTCGGTCGCGAGCCCGGTTTCGGTAAGTTCGCGGTACACGTGCGCGACCTTGTCGTTGTAGAAACTTTCGCCGAGATGATGGTCGAATTTTATCCCGAGCCGGTCGTAGATTTGCTGAAAGGCCGCGAGGCTGACATCGCTGAATTTTTTCCAGAGCGCGACGTTTTCGGGATCGCCGTTCTGCAATTTCACGAGTTCGCGCCGCGCTTCCTCGAGTTCGGGCGAGCCCTCGGGAGTGGCGTCGTGGCCGAGTTTGTAGAGCCGTTCGAGTTCTTCGATCGGATCGGCGGCGAGCGCAGCGGGATCGGCCCAACGTTTGAAGGCGTAGATGAGTTTCCCGAATTGCGTGCCCCAGTCGCCAAGGTGATTGTCGCGAATCACGTGTGCGCCGGTGAATGACAGCAGCCGGCAAATCGCTTCGCCGATCACGGCGGAACGGAGATGGCCGACGTGCATTTGCTTCGCGGTGTTGGGCGAACTGTAATCGACGACCCAGGTTTGTCCCGCGTGCGCTGCCGCGGCGCCGGCGGCGAGCTTGGCGTAAGAATTGTGGGCGCGAAGCCATGCGAGCAGTGCCGAGGGCTTGAGGGCGAAATTGATGAAGCCAGGGCCGGCGATGGAAATATCGCAGAACTCGCGTACCGCGGAGGGAATGAGCGCGATGATTTTTTCGGCGACGGCGCGGGGGTTTTCTTTGCGCGCCTTCGCGTACCCGAGCACGCCGTTGGCCTGGAAATCGCCGTGTTTCGGATCGGCGATGCGCACCTCGGGCGTGAACGCGCCGGCCTCGAGGCCGGCAGCGGCGGCGGCGGTTTTGAGGACCGCGTCGAGTTCGTTCGCGAGATTGAAGGAAACGCGCATTTGAAGAGAAAACGGGAACGCAGGTGCGGCGGGCAAGCGTGGAGTTGCGCGCGAATTAACGTTGCGGCGAACGTGAGCATTACAATTACGACATTTCATTTCGGCGCTACGTCTTCGCTTGCCGGCGAATCAGCCGGCGGTTGGCATCGGTCTGGCCTGCTTCGCCGATTTAATGGATGCGCACGTGATCGATTTTCTCAGCCTGCTTTTGCGCTGGTTGCACGTCATCGCAGGCATCGCGTGGATCGGGTCCTCGTTTTATTTTATCTGGCTCGATAACAGCCTCGATCCGCCGCCGCCCGGTTCCGATACCGCGGCAAAAGGCGTCGCGGGCGAACTGTGGGCGGTGCACGGCGGCGGTTTCTACAATCCGCAAAAATATGCCGTCGCGCCGGCGTCGCTGCCGGAAAAACTCCACTGGTTCAAATGGGAGGCGTACACGACGTGGCTGTCGGGAACGGCGCTGCTCGTGGTCGTCTACTGGCTCAGGGCGCAATCGATGATGCTTGATACGACTGCGCCGATATTGGCGCCTTGGGAGGCGATCGGAATTGGAGTCGCGAGCATGATTGGCGCCTGGATTGTTTATGATCTGCTGTGCCGGTCGTCGCTCGCGAAACGTGACGCGTTGCTGGGAGTAATCGGGTTCGCGCTGTTGACGCTGCTCGCGTGGGGCTTGACGCGAACGCTCGGTGGACGCGCGGCGTTTATTCACGTCGGCGCGTCGATCGGAACAATCATGGCGGCGAACGTTTTTTTTGTAATCATTCCCGGTCAGAAGCGAATAGTGGCGGCGATCCGGGCGGGAAGAGCGCCGGACCCGGCGGACGGCAAACGCGGCAAACAGCGAAGTGTGCACAACAACTATTTCACGCTGCCGGTGCTATTCACCATGATCAGCAATCACTATGCGCTGACCTATGCTCACCCTTACAGCTGGGCGGTCCTTGCGCTGATTGCAGCGGCGGGCGTTTCGATCCGCCATTTTTTCAACCGCCGGCACAAAGGCGTTTTCGCGTGGCAGTATCCGATTATCGGCGCCATTTTGCTGGGTTTCGTCGGCTGGTGGACGATGCCTCGAATCGCCCCGCTGCCAAAAATCGATGGTCCGGTGACGCTCGACCAGGTAAGAGCAATTGTGGGCCAGCGTTGTGTGACCTGTCACTCGCCCGTGCCGACCTTTCCGGGAATCGCGCAACCGCCGGCTGGCGTCGTCTTGAACAACCCGGCGGCTCTGATGCAGAATGCGCAGCGCATTTATCAGCAGGTTGTCGTTACACGAGTCATGCCGCTTGGAAACACCACGCGGATGACGAACGATGAACGGGCCATGATTGCGGCGTGGGTGACTGACGTCGGAAAAGTGAAATGAGAGGATTCTAGACTATCTGCGGCCGAAAAACTCGCGCACCTTTGCAGCGACGGCGACCGGAGACGCGACAGATTGCAAAGTGCAGGTCGGTTTGAATCGGCGAGTTTCGCGCGGTCACGATCCGGATTTTCCCCCATGGCGATTGGGTTGAGACGGGAGTACCTCTTGCAAAAATGCCGGTCGTTCGCCGGCGATGAAATGGCGGGAACAACCACAATTTTAGCAGACGATCGCCGTTTTCGGGAATCGGAAGGGACCGGGCGACATGGGTAGTTTTGGCTCGACAAATTGTCATAAGCGGGTGTCATCTCACACTTTTCCGCACCGCGATCCCTTCGCGGCAGTTTACCTTCTATCCACATGACGAAACGCACCATTCCGGCTCGCCGATTCATCAAGCCGACCTTCGAATTTCTAATCGAAAAGAAGCGCGATGGCGGCGAGTTTACCCAAGAGGAAATTCGCTACATCATTGACAGCACGTTGGATGGCGAAATGCCCCAACACCAGTTGTCCGCTTTGATGATGGCGATTTACTTCTCGAATATGTCCGCCCAAGAAACGGCGGATTTGACGGAGGAGATGATGCTTTCGGGCGAAGTAATCGACCTTTCCGCCATCGCGAAACCGAAGATCGACAAGTACTCGACCGGCGGCGTCGGTGATAAAACCTCGCTCGTGCTCGTACCGTTGGCGATGGCGAGTGGCGTCGTGGTGCCGATGATGTGCGGCGTCGAACACGATTACGTGATCAACACGCTGGAAAAACTCGGCTGCTTTCCCGGATTCAAAGGTCATCTGGCGATCGATCAGTTTATCGCGCAACTCGCGCGCATCGGCGGCGCGATTGTTCAGCAAAGCGAAGCGCTCGCGCCGGCTGACGCGAAATTCTACGCGTTGCGCAAGGAAACCGGCACGATTCCGAGCCTTCCGCTCATCACCGGAAGCGTACTTTCCAAGAAACTCGCCGAAGGTTCGGAAGGCCTCGTCATCGACGTAAAATGGGGCAATGGCTCCTTCATTAAGGATCTCGAGCAAGCGAAGCAGCTTGCGCGCTCCATGACCCGCGTCGGGCGTTCGATGAAACGACGCTGTGTCGCGCTGGTTACGGACATGAATCAACCGCTCGGCGACACCGTCGGCACTTCGCTAGAGGTCAAGGAAGCGATCCAACTCCTCAAAGGCGAAGGTCCTGAAGACATGAAGGAATTGGTCCTGAAACTCGGCATGGAAATCGTGCGGCTGGCGGGCGTGGCGGGTTCGACGCTTTCCGCCAAACAGACCGTGCAGCGTCATCTGACCGACGGCTCCGCTCTTCAGAAGTTCAAGGACCTGGTAAAAGCGCAGGGCGGCGACACGATTTTCATCGATCACCCGGACAAATTTCCGGCAGCGAAACATATTCGCAAACTCCCGGCGCCGAAGCGCGGCTACGTGCACACGATCAATGCCGCGATGATCGCCCGTGGCGTGCATCTTCTCGGCGCAGGCCGGGAGAATGCGCACGACAAAATCGACCATTCGGTCGGCGTTTCAGAGATCAAAAAAGTGGGCACCCAGGTGAAACAGGGTGAACCGCTGATGATGATTCATTACAACGACGAGGCGAAGCTCGAGCAGGCGCTGGAATATTTCAAGAACGCGTACCGGCTCGCACCGAAGCGGCCGACGCCTCCGCCCCTCATCGTCGAGCGCGTTGCGTAACCGAATCGATTATTGCAGTTTTCCCGGCCGCCCAAGCAAAGGGGCGGCCATTATTTTATTTCCGTTCCGGTCGCTTTCAGGGCAGCAGCCAGCGACCAAGATTTGACCATAAAGTATAGGCGAAGTGATCAAGGCGACATGGGATTTATTGGATTCGAATGCGAGCGTCGTCGCCGCCGCGTTGGATTCAAAAAAGTGTTTCGCCTCACCGGAAAGCTGCCGCATGGTGACGGTCATGCCCGAAATGTCCGCGTCTGAACAACCCGCCAAGGCCGTCGACCGTTCCGCGTGGCCGAAGCCGTGGGCGCAATTGAAATATTTCACGTTTCAACCAGCGATTTTTCCGCGGCTGCTCGGGCAGGTTTCGTCGGACGCGCGGCCGGGAGATTTCGTCAACGTTTACGACAAGAATGGAAACCTGACGGGCGGTGGACTTTTCAACCCGCGGGCGAAAATTCCGCTGCGCGTGGTTTGCCACTCGACGGAACCCGTGACGGAAAATTATTTTGAGGTCGCGATCCGTCGCGCGGTCGCGCTGCGACGCGATCTGTTCAAACTCGACGCCATCACGGATGCGTACCGGCTGATCAATTCCGATGGCGACGGGCTCAGCGGACTCACGATCGACCGCTATGGAGAAACGCTGTTGTGCGAGGTGTACAGCCTCGGCATCGCGCAACGTCTGCCGGCGTGGCTGCCGTTGTTGCACGAACTGGCGGCGACGAAATTCGCGCGCGTGCACGTCGATCACGATCTTGGCAGTCTCGAGGGAATCAAGCCATCGACGTTCAATGAAACGAATGCCGCCGCGCCGCGGCGCGTGAAAATTTGCGAGCACGGTGTGCGTTACGAAGTGGATTTTGCCGAGGGGCACAAAACCGGTTTTTTCTGCGACCAGCGGGAAAATCGCCGCGCGCTCGCGCGCTTCACGAAAGACGCGCGCGTGCTCGATCTCTGTTGTTACACGGGCGGCTTTTCACTGAACGCAAAGGCATCGGGCGGTGCGGCGGAAGTAACGAGCGTGGATCTCGATGAGGTCGCGCTGGCGCAGGCGAAGCGGAACGCGAATTTGAATCAGGCGCGGCTGAAATTTGTTCACGCCGATGCGTTCGCGTACGCGCGGCAGATGCAGCAGAACGGAGAGAAGTGGGACGTTGTGGTGCTGGACCCGCCGAAATTCATCTTCACGCGCGATGATCACGGCAACTGGGAGGGACGCCAAAAATACGAGGACTTGAATCTGCTCGCGATCTCGCTCGTGAAGGCCGGCGGTATCTTTGTGACGTGTTCGTGTTCGGGATTGTTGAGCCTGGAGGATTTCGAGGCGCATGTGATCAAGGCGGCGCACCGGCAGAATCGGCGCCTGCAATTTTTCGATCGCACCGGCCCCGGCCCGGATCATCCCGTGTACTCGAACTGTCTCGAGAGCCGATATCTGAAAGTGCTGTGGGCGCGGGTGGTTTGAATTCGCGAGCAAAGGTGCAGGCAGCAACGTCGGGTGTTCGAGGACAATTTCGAGAGTGGCTTTGCGCCGCGATTTGCAGGCGACCAGCGTGCGCGCGATGCGAGCGCGAACGAACTTGCGGCCTGCGACCCAAAGCGGCGCGACCGGCGATCAGGACTTTGCTTTAACCCGCGGATCGACATCGATTCGGATCGTCTCCAATCTGCGATGCTGAATTCCATTCGCGTTAATTTGCGTCCGTTTGCGGTTCGATTTTCTCATGATCAAAAAACTCGCCCACGTCTGTTTGTTCACGGATCAGCTCGCCACCATGATCGCGTTTTATCGCGACGTGCTCGGATTCCCGGTCAAGTTCACGATGAAGAACACTGACGACGGATTCGAGTTCGGGTATTATTTTGCCGCCGGTGACGTCACGTTCGTGGAGATTTTCGATCAACGCCGGGCGGTAAAACAATGGGGCGGCCAGGTGCGGGCGATGCGATCGAATGAGGAGGCGCACACGCGGCATTTTTGTTTCGAGGTAAACGAGCTCGAGCAGGTGGTCACCGGACTCGAAGCCAAAGGCATCAAAGTCCGCCCGATTTCGGTCGGCATGGATCATTCGAAACAAGCGTGGATCAAGGATCCGGACGGCAATGATATCGAGCTGATGGAATACACGCCGCGCAGTCTGCAATTGTAGCACGTGTTCGCGGCTGAGTGGACGGCGAGCTCGCTCGCGCTCAGTGTCACAGTGGCGGCGAACTCGTGATCGGGCGTTCGCATCGATTCGCGATGGACATCGCCACCGCGGTCCGGAGCATGGGCGTTGCGTATGGATTCGTTGATTCATCTGTTTCAAAAAAACAAAGCGTGGTCCGAAGGGATTCGCACGAGAGATCCGCAGTTTTTCGACAAGCTCTCGCTTCAGCAGAATCCGGAATATTTTTGGATCGGCTGTTCGGACAGCCGGGTGCCAGCAAATGAAATTCTCGGCCTGCTCCCAGGCGAAGTGTTTGTTCACCGCAACCTCGCAAACGTCGTCGTCCACACGGATCTCAATTGTCTGAGCGTGCTGCAATTTGCGGTGGACGTGCTGAAGGTGAAACACGTTATCGTGACCGGGCATTACGGTTGTGCCGGCGTGCGGGCGGCCCTGCGGTGCGAACGCGTGGGCCTGGCCGATAACTGGCTGCGTCACGTGCAGGACGTGCGCACGAAACACGATGCTTGTTTGTGTCGTCTCGCGGACGAGACCGCGCGCAATGCCCGGTTGTGCGAGCTGAACGTGATCGAGCAGGTCGCGAATGTTTGCCAGACTTCGATTGTTCGAGACGCCTGGAAACGCGGCCAGGATCTTCACGTCCACGGTTGGATTTATGCGTTGAAGGATGGATTGCTGCGCGATCTGAAATGTGGCGGCAGCGGCATCGAGGTAGCGACCGAACGCTCCGCAACGGCGATCGCGGCTCTGGATTGACAGACGAATCCGCAGTCTAAAAACCCGCCGACACTCGATCGCTCTCAGGCTCCCGGCGTTTTTTTCAAACTCGAGTCGTTTCGCTCGGACGAATGACGGCCATTCGCCCGTGCGATTGGAGACGCTTCAGTGGCCGAATTGAACGGGCAACCCGAACAGCTTCATCCGAAGATGATCGAGGGCGCGTTCGGGAATTAGTTTGGGCAAAAGCGTCAGCTGCCGGGCACCTTTGCCAACAATATAGCGAATGCGTGGCCGCCGCGCCGTGAGCGCATGACTGACCACGCGCGCGACCACTTCTGGCGCGCTGCCGTTTTGTTCCTGGGCGTAGGCGCGCCGTGTAAAATTCCTGAGCATGTTTCCGTAAAGTCGCGCGCCATCCGGTGGCAGCCGGCGAATCCGGCCTTCCACGTCGCCCAAAGTTTTGTCAACCGCCGGCGTGTGAATCGAGCCCGGCTCGACCACGCAGACGTGGATGCCAAACGGCCGCAGCTCCAGTCGCAACGTGTCGCTCAGCGAGCCGAACGCGCTCTTCGATGCTGCCAGCGCTCCACCGAAAGGCACGGCGATATGCGCGACCACCGAGCTGATGTTCACGATGCGGCCGCACGTTTTTCGCAGTAAGGGAACGAACGCCTGGATGACGGCGATCTGGCCAAATACATTTACTTCAAAAACTTTTTTGAGTTCGCCGGGATCGATGTATTCGAGCGGCCCGGACGTGCCGATGCCGGCGACGTTGACGAGACCGTCGAGGCCGCGCTCGCCGAGCCGCGTCGTCAATGCGGAAGCCGCGGTGTTGATCGACTCCGGATCGGCGACATCCATCACGATCGGGACAATGCGGACGCCCGCTTCGGCCTGGAGTTTTTCGCCATCCCGCAATTTCCGAACGCCGGCAAACACCTCGAAACCGAGATGGGCCATGAGAAGCGCTGAGGCGCGGCCGACGCCACTCGACGTGCCGGTGATCAAAACAGTTTTGTCCGAGGTTTCCGTCATCACAGCGGATCGAAAATTCACCAGTCGCTCTCGGTGATGTGGGCGCGGCTCGGTAGTGTTGTGTGCAAGATGATGGCTTTGCGCCGGTCGAGTGCGTCGTGCTCTTGAATCAAAGGCGCGCTCAATTTCAGTCGCTCGCGTTTTTCGAGCAAAATTGGCGAGCGCGGCAGGACATCGCTC
>Ga0070683_100003786_pt1 | contig 12349 bp, 10 predicted proteins | sample KBSC713LmetaG_FD_64662 | JGI IMG/M metagenome (GOLD analysis project Ga0070683, IMG submission 64662) | Corn rhizosphere microbial communities from Kellogg Biological Station, Michigan, USA - KBS C7.1-3L metaG | ecosystem: Host-associated > Plants > Roots > Rhizosphere ...
CTGCTCCCCGACGCTGTGCTGCGCGACCCAGGCCAGCTCGTACGCGCGCGCGAGCGCGAGGATCTCCCGGGCGTCCTTGACGATGCGGATCGCCGCGAGCTCCGGCTCCGCGTCCACCTGGACGCAGGACAGCGCCTCGGCCAGAGCGCTGCGAAAGGCGCCGTCCTGGCCGCCGACGCCGATCCGCGAGACGTCCGCGATCGACGGCTCCCGCACCACTCGCTCGACGAGCTGTGGAACCGGATCGGGGACCAGGCCGAAGCCCCGTTTGCCGTAACCGCGGACCACGGCGTCCGGCAGCAGTTCTCGCGCGCCAGCCACCTCGTCGTGCACGACGACGACGGTGAGAGGCCCGTCCGGCTCGACAATTGCCGCGGCCGGGCTGCCGAAGTAACGCCAGTAGCCAGCGATGTGGTTGACGGCGATTTGGCCCGAGACGACGACGCTGTCGAGTTGCTCGGAGCGCATCCAGTCGCGGACGCGGTCGATGCGGTCGGGCAACTCGAGCGGGCCGGCGATCATCGCTCAGCCGCTCCCCGTCCGGATTCCCAGCAGGCTTGAGAGGTTGCTCGCGGCGTTGACCACGGCCTTGGTCACCTCGGCAATGGACCGCTCGTTCAGCTGTGCGGCGAGCGCGGTCACGCCCACCGCCGCCGCTCCCGCGCCGCCCGCGTAGGAGACGGGCGCCGCCACGCAGGCTACGCCCACACTCTCCTCCTCGTTCTCGAGCGCCACACCGCTCTGGCGCACCCGCCGCAGCTCGGCCAGGAAGCTCTGGCGGCTGCGAATGCGCGAGTTCTCGCCGCCGGTGAACTCGTGGCCGTCGAGCAGGCGCGCGAGGTCCCGTTCGTCGAGCACCGCCGCGATCGCACGTCCGATCGCGGTCAGATGCACCGAGGCTTTCTTCCCCGGATAGGTGTCGAACTTGACCATGTTCTCGGGCGGCTCGACCTTGAGCGCGTAGACGATCGAGCGGCCGTCGAACATGCCGAGGTGCGCGGTCATGCTCGTGGTGTCGCTCAGCTCGTTGACGATCGGCTGTGCGACCAAGAGGATGTCGATGTTCTGCGCGGCGGTCACGCCGAGGTGGTAGAGCCGCAGCGTGAGCATCCACTCGTCGCGCGCATTGCGCCTCACGTAGCCGCCGTCCTCGAGCGTCGACAGTAGCGCGAAGCACGAGGACTTTGGAATCTCGAGACGCCTGGAGATCTCGCTCACGCCGTATGCCTTGCGAGCCTCGGCGAGCAGTTCGAGGACCGCGAGCATCCTGGCGGCGGCGGGGACCCGGTAGCGGGAGGAACCCTCGACGGGCCTGACGGCCGCGGACGAGCGGCCGTCACGACTGGTATTGCTCGGGCTGGTCATGAAGCTCAGCCGCCCTCCAGCGACACGGACTCGGCTGATCGGTGCTCGTCATTCGAGTGGCACAGATCGTATGCGGCGCGGAGGAGGCTGCGTCTGTCCGCGCCGACGGGGATGAGCGGCGGCAGGAGATCGGCGGACGCGAAGATCCCGACCTCGTGCAGGATCGCCTTGCTCGTCGCTACCTCATCGCCGATGCCGAACACGTGGGTGAAGGGCAGGATGCGCTCGGAGAACACCTTCAGCGCCCCGGCCTGGTTCGCTTCCCTCATCAGGGCCCAAGTCTCCTGGAAGGCCTCGGGGAAGATGGCCGGCGCAATGACCATCGCACCGTCCACGCCGGCGGTGAGATAGCGAAAGACGATCGAGTCGTCGCCGGCGAGCACGCGCAGGCCGGCGGCCTGACAGAGCTCGATCTTTGCGAGGTTGTGATCGGTGAGCTTCACCGCTGTGAGCCGTTCGAGCTTTGCCGCCCAGTCGAGGATCCACTCCGCCTGGATCACAGTCTTGGTGGACACCGGATTGTCGTACAGCACGAGGTCGATTCCCAGGGCGGCGTCGAGTGGCTCGAGATAGCTCAGGATCCCCGCGCTCGAATTCAGGAAGTAGTAGGGAGCGCAGCACAGCACGGCCGATGCCCCTGCTCGCTCGGCGTGCTGCGCCAGCGAGACGGACTCCGCCGCGCTCGTGTGCGAGACGCCCACCACCACCAGCTTGTCCTCCGGCGTCATCGCCAGAGCGGCCTCCGTGACGGCCTGCCTCTCCGCGGTGGTGAGAGATGAGGCTTCGCCGGTGCTGCCGAGCAGCGTGTAGCCGTCGACAAAGGGCAGCATGTGGTCGAGGAAGCGCCGAAAGCTGTCGGCGTCGAACCGGCCATCGAGAAACGGGGTGGGGATGACGGGGAGAATTCCTTCGACTGGCATGGTCAGGCGACTCCTTGGTTGCTTGTGAGGAGGAGGTTCTGGAGGCGCCGTGCGCTCGCCTCGATGGTCTCCGGATCTGCGTCCGGACGCACGATGGCGCCGCCGACCGCCACCGCGGCCGCGCCGGCGTCGAGGAAGTCGCGCGCATTGGCTTCGTCGATGCCGCCAGTGGGCAGCAGCCTGACGTCCGGAAACGGCCCTTGAAGATCGTGAAGGTAGCCGGGTCCCAACTGCGAAGCGGGGAACAGCTTGATCAGCCTTGCGCCGGTGAGTGTGCACGCGTGGATCTCCGTCGGCGTCAAGGCGCCGGGGATGGACGGCACGCCGAGCGCCTGGGCGGACTCGGTCACGCCGGGGTGCAGACCCGGAGAGACAAGGAAGGAGGCGCCGGCTTCGACTGCCCGCTCGGCATCGTCCGCGCTCGTGACGGTGCCGGCGCCGATCACGAGGTCGGAGTGCCGCTCGCGCCAGCGAGCGATCGTCTGGGTCGCCCGTTCCGAGACCAGGCTGATCTCGATCACCTTGATCCCGGCGTCGCGCAGGGCGTCTACGATCGCGTCGTCGAGGTCGGGACGCCGAATGATCACGAGCAGCCGCGACCGCTCGATGGCGTCGATCGGGTCCACGCTCGTCATCGCCTGATCTCCGCCGCGACGGGGTTCGCGAGCGCGGCTTCCAGCTCCGCTGCGTCGAAGCGCGCGATGTCGCCCAGCGTGGTGCAGTTGAGCGCGGCGAGGAGGGTCCCGGCGCGCAGCGCCGTGGCGTGATCCGCTCCCTCTGACAGTCGCCAGAGGAAACCGGCGAGAAACGCGTCGCCGGCGCCGAACGGATCGAGAACGTCGGCCGGCAGGGCGTGCTGCTCGAGGATGCCCTCCGCGTTCAGGAGCGTGCTCCCGCGCTCCGCGCGCGTGAGGACGACGATCTCCGCCTCGGGAGCCCACTCGTCCGCGAACTCCCTCAGGGCGTCGGCGCCGCGGCCCCCGATCCCGAAAACGCGCTCGGCGTCACGCTCGCTGCAGACCACGATCTGCGCCGCCCTGATCAGGTCCTTGAGCCCCGCTCGCGCCTCCTCCGGCGACCACAGGAGCGCCCTGTAGTTGACGTCCACGCACAGAGTCGCCCCGCTCACCCTGGCCTGGCGGACGAAGTCGCGGACGAACTCCCCGCCGGGGTGTCCGAGCGCGGCGGTGATGCCAGACAAGACCGCAAAGCTCGCTCCGGCGAGCGCTTCCGCAGGCACCTCGCGCAGCCTGGTGAACGCCGATCCGGCGCGGTCGTACAGCACCCGGCCGCCGCGCGGAGAGCCGCCGGACTCGGCGAAGAAGAGGCCGAGCCGGGTGTCCGGCAGGCGCACCACATGGTTCAGATCCACCCCGGCCGCCCTCAGCTCCGACGCCACGCGGTCGCCGAGCGGGCCCTCCGGAAGAGCGCTGATCCAGCGGACCGGCGCCCCCAGGAAGCCGAGGGCCGCTGCCACGTTTGCCTCGGATCCAGCCACGTGGCAGGTCAGCGAGCGGGCCTGGCGCAGGAGCTCGCCGGGCTCGGCGGTCATCCGCAGCATCGCCTCTCCCGCGGTCACGATCGCGCCGTGCCCCTCGACTCGGTCGCCGGACCGCGAGCCACCGCTGTTCCGAGCCTCGTTCAAGCGTCCTCGACCACGAGGCACGCCTCGAGTCGTTCCTGATCGATCTCCACGCCGAGCCCCGGGTCCTGCGGAATCTCCACGAAGCCGTCGACCACCGGGAAGCGCTGCGCCACGAGGCGCTCGTTCAGTGGCGTTGACTGCACGCAGTACTCCATGTACTCGGCCTCCACCATGGCGCTCAGCACCTGGAGCGTGGCCGCCTTGATGATTCCCGTGCTCCACGCGTGCGGAATGCAGCGCCGCCCCCTGCCGCGCGCCAGCTCGGCGATGCGCATGCACTCGCTGATGCCGCCTGCCCTCGTCACATCGGGCTGGACCACCTCCACGCCGCCCGCCGAGATCAGGCGCTCGAAGTCCCACACCGTCGTCTCCTCCTCGCCCGCCGCGATCGGGGTCGAGACGGCCTCGGCCAGCGCGCGGTACTTGGCGTAGTCGTCCGGCATGAACGGCTCCTCGATCCAGGCGACGCCGAATTCCTCCATCGCGCGCACCCGCTCGACGCCGTCTCTCACCGTCGCCCATCGTTTGCCGATGTCGATCATCAATTCCATCTCTGGGCCGGCCGCGGCCCGCGCCGCCGCGACCAACTCGATGTCTCGCTTTGCGGATTGGCCGAGCGACCCCCAGCCCAGCTTGATGGCGGTGAAGCCGGCCTCGCGCTGCTCGGACACCACGGAGGCGACCTCCTCGGGCGTGTCCGGCATGAGCGTGCTCGCATACGCGCGAACGCGATCCCGGTGACGCCCGCCGAGCAGCGTTGAAACCGGCTTGCCGGTGGCCTTGCCCAGAAGGTCCCAGAGTGCGATGTCCACACCGGAGATCGCGTGAATGGCCGCCCCGCGTCTTCCGTAGTAGAGGGAGCCGCGGAACATCCGCTCCCAGAGCCGGCGAACCTCGAACGGGTCCTCGCCCACCAGCAGCGAACGCAGGCCGGCGGCGACAGAGTGCGACGCAGGAGCGTCGATGATCGCCTTGATCACGCTGGGCGAGGAGTCCACCTCACCGATGCCTGTCAGGCCTTCATCGCTCTCCACCATGACGAGCAGCGCGTCCTGGCTGCCGTCAGCCGCAGCGGCGTCGATCTCCGGCTGTCTCAAGATGAGGGCTCTTACGTTGGTGATTTGCATGGCGCAAGTAGAGGGAGGACGGACTGCCCCGATCGGATGACGTCGAGGCAGTCCGTCTCCCGTGGCGTCAGGGCTGGTAGTCCTTCAGCCACTCCTGGTAGTTCTGCAGCTCGCCCGTTTGCAGCTGCTTCCACTTCGTTATCTGCGTCTGGTAGGTCTGAACGGCCTGCGAGACGCTCATGTTCCCGCCGTACATCCCCTGGAACACGACGAAGTTTCCATTCGTGTCGAGGGTGGTCGGGTAGTAGTTGGCCGAGTAGTAGTCGATGCCGGCCTTGAGCCACTGCACGAGCTGCTTATCCGTCGGGCTCTTGTAGCTCGAGGGCTGCCAGCGCGTGTCGCTCGGTATGTCGCCGGTCGACGTGTACAGCGCGTTCATCTGGTCGGGCGTGTGCAGGAAGGCGAGAAACGCCCCGGCCAGCTTGGCGTTCTTCGCGAACTTGGTCACCTGGAACCCCGGCGTGTCCTCGTACAACTTGGCTGCATCCGGGTTCGAGGAGTACGTGGGCACCTTGAAGATCCCCACATGCTTGCCCTGGGAGTTCATCTGGATCACCGTCTGCTGCCAGCCGGGCGAGGCGAAGATCATCGCCGCCTTCGCTGACTGGAAGCGAGCCAGTCCCTGTGAATAGGTGATCGAGTTGGTGTCGTTGTTGAAGTAAGGCTTCAGCTCATAGGCGTGGCCTATCCATTCCTTCCACGCGGGAGTGGACATGTTCCCGTCGACCACCGACTTGATGAGACTCGACACCGGGAGCGACTGCCGCTGGATCGCGACCGCCAGGTTCTCCCCGCCGAAGCCGTCCTTGAGGCCCGTGATGAGGGGCTGAACACCGGCTGCCTTCAGCTTCTGGAGATCCGTGAGGAAGTCCGACCAGGTCGTGGGCGTGCCGCTGATCTTGGCCTTGGCGAAGAGGTCCTTGTTGTAGATGATCGGGTAGAGCCGCTGCTCGATCGGGTAGATCCAGGTCTTCCCGCCCCACTTCGTGCCCCCGATCGCCGGCACCGTGCTGAGGTCCTTGCCACTCAGCACCGCCTCATTCGGAACAACGCAGCCGGGCCAAGCAGACTCGAGCGACCACGTCCCGCCCCAGTTGTACCAGATGTCCGGACCGGTTCCACTCTTACACGCGGTCTTCTGTGTAGTGGTGTAGGTGTCCGTGCTCTGCAGCACCGTTTTGACGGTTACGTTGGGGTGAAGCTGCTCGAACTTAGCCACGGCGTTCTTCATCCATGACTCGATCCCCGGGATCTCCTGGTTACCCAGCCACCACATGGTGAGGGTCGCCTTGCCCGCCTTCGATACGTCGTAATCGCTACCCAGCCCGGATCCACCACTGCTAGTGGTCTGACCCGTGGAACTCTTGCTGCTCCCCCCGCAGCCCACAACCACCAGCAGCACGCTGACGGCCGTTGCACAAAGTGCTAGCAGGCGGACCTTCTGTCCTATGCGCATGAGCACGCTCCTTTGATGACACCGTTGTCGTGCCGCTTCCCTACTTTCATCCCTTCACCCCTCCAGCCGTTAGACCTCGGATAAAGAACCGTTGACCGCCGAGATAGAGAAGAAACATCGGCAGTGTTGCCACGAGCATCCCGGCCATTACCACTGGGACGTCGACCTGGTAGCGAGACTTGAACAGCGTTAGTCCCACCATGAGTGTTCTCAACGTGTCCTTCTGGAGGAACACCACTGCAATCAAGACCTCGTTCCACACCCACAGGGCCTGCACCACGACGACGGTCACGAGCGCTGGGACCGAGAGCGGGAGCACCACCCGGATGAAGGTCCGCCAGGCGGACGCCCCATCCATCCGCGCCGCCTCGAGCAGCGAGCGCGGGATCGTGGAGAAGAAGCTGACCAGCAGGAACGTCGAGAAGGGGAGCATGATCCCGGTGTAGATCACGATGACCCCCCGGTAAGTGTTGAGCTGATGCGCGTCGCTCATCATCTGGAAGAGGGGGATGATGAGAACAATCGGCGGCACCACCATCAGCGCGATCAGCAGGGTGAGGAGCCACCTCCCGGGCCGCCAGCGCATCAGGCTCAGCGGGTAGGCCGCCGCAGCCGCGAGGGCGGTCGACACGATCACCGCCGCCGCGGTGATGAGAAGCGAGTTCAGCAGCCAGCGCCCCATATCGCCGCCCGAGACGGCGGAGTGGAAGGTGCTGAAGACAACGTGGTGCGGCGGGCCGAGCTGGTTGTCGGCAAAGTCGGAGTTGGTCTTCAGCGCGGAGGCGATCATGAAATAGAGCGGGAACAGCGCCAGGGCACTGAACAGCAGCAGCACGGCATGCCGCCCTATCGCGCCGGCGAGCGACCAGCGGCGCGTGCGCTGCACCCGGCGCGCGAACACGTCCTGCGCGATCTCACTCGTAGCCATAGGCGCTGAGCCTCCTCTCGAGAGTCGTTCGCGCGACGATCAGGATGCTCACGATGCCGAGCAGCACCACCCCCGCGGCCGCGCCAACACCGATCACGTTGTTCTGGAAGACCTGCTCGTAGATGTAGAACTCGCTGACGACCGTGCTGTTCTGAGGGCCGCCGAGCGTCATCACGTAGATGTAGGCGAAGACCCAGGAGAGCATGTTGATCAGCTCGACCACGGCGAAGAACGCGATCGCGGGAACGAGCTGGGGAACGGTGATGTGCCAGAGCCGGCGCCACCAGCGAGCGCCGTCAACCCGAGCGGCCTCAGAGAACTCCTCGCTCACGCTCATCAGGCGCGCGTTGAATACGATCACCCCGAAGCCGAGCTCCTTCCAGATGATCACGAGCCCGATCGTCGGGAGCGCCCATTTGGTGCTGCCCAGCCAGTCCTGCGCGAAGAGCCCGAGTCCAACGCTGCGGAGTGCCTCGTTGACGCTCCCGTTGTAGGTAAACAGATAACCGAACACCACCCCGACGACGGGAATCGACAGCACGTAGGGGAGAAAAAGAATCGCCCTGTACACCTTCCACCCGCGCGGTCGCTCATAGAGAATCGCCGCAAGCAGCACGGCGAGAATGACCATGATCGGGACGCAGAGGAACAACTTCAGGTTGTTCTCGATCGCCCGGACGAAGAGTGAGTCGCCGAATATGTAACGAAAGTTGGCGAGTCCCACCGAGCGCGTCGGTATGTACTGGGAGGTGCCGACGCTCTCCGTGCTGTAGCGGATGAGCGTGACGATCGGGTAGGCGAAGATCAGGACGACGAACGCCAGCGTGGGCGCTGCATAGAGCCACGGGATGCCGCGTTTGGGCTTCATCCGTCTCGCCGTGTTCGACATACTGAACGCACGTTCGGCGGGTATGATTCCACGCGTCACCGGAGCCGTCAAGGCGATTGCCCTCGGCGCACCCATGGAACAGCCCCTCGGAAGGAGGCGCAACGATGAAGATCACCGCCGTCGAGCCGATCGTCCTTCGTCTGCCAACCGTCGACGTGACGCGAGCCGACGGGACGCAGGACGCCCTCATCGTCCGGATCCACACCGACGAGGGACTGGTGGGGATCGGCGAGGCCGACTCCTCGCCGTACCTCGTGCGAACCGCGCTCGAGATGCCCTCGTCGCATGCCGTCTCTCACGGCCTCGGGGAGCTCCTGATCGGCGTCGACCCGCTCCAGATCGACCTGATCTGGCAACAGCTCTACGAGGGCAGCTCTTACTACGGCCGCAGCGCCGTCGCGCTGCACGCGATCAGCGCAATCGACATCGCGCTCTGGGACCTGGCGGGCAAGGCCCTGGGCCTACCGGTCTCGGAGCTGCTCGGTGGGAGGCGGGTGGACCGGGTGTCCGTCTACGCGAGCGAGGTCATGCCGGAGGACGTAGGTGCCGTGACGTCCCTGGCCGAGCGCGCGGTCGCCGCCGGCTACGGCGCGTTCAAGCTGGGATGGGGCCCGCTCGGCCGGGATCCCGACCTAGATGTCGTCCTGATCAAGGCTGCGCGCCGCGCCCTCGGACCCGAGCGGCTCCTGATGATCGACGGCGGTCAGCGCTACACGGTCAAGTCCGCCCTCAGGCTTTTGCAGCGGGTCGAGGACGCGGACCTGTTCTGGTTCGAGGAGCCGTTCGCGCCTGAGGACATCGCCGGCTATCGCGACCTCAGCGGGCGGACGTCGACGGCGATTGCGGCCGGGGAGGCGGATGCCGGCCGCGCGGCGTTCGAGACGCTCGTCCACGACGCCCGCGTGGACGTGCTGCAGCCGGACCTGTCCCGCTGTGGCGGCTTCACGGTGGCCAGGCAGATACGCGATATCTGCCGTCCGTCGGGGCCGCTGATCGTCCCCCACTGCTTCTCGTCCGGGGTGCTGGTCGCGGCCTGCCTCCACTTCGTCGCGAGTCTGGACAGGCCGCTGCTTTCCGAGTACTCGATCGCCGACTCGCCGTTCGTCAACGATCTGCTCGCTTCGCCCTTCGCTTTGGAGAACGGTTCGCTCGCGGTCCCCACCGGGCCGGGTCTCGGGATCGAGCTCGACGAGGGCATGCTTTCGCGTCTGAGGGTGGAGTGACGACCGCCCAAGCCGGTTGACAAGCGCTGTAAGTTGGTGCGGGTCCTCAGAACAGATGTTCGATATGTTGAACGATAGATATTCCGTCGGCATAGATACGGGCGGCACCTTCACCGACCTCGTGATCGCGTCCCACCGCACATCGGAGCGCCGGACGGTCAAGGTGCCGTCCACCCCGGAGCGGCCGGCCGACGCGGTGCTCACTGCACTCGAGCGCACGGGAGTGACGTCACAGGTTGACTTCTTCGTGCTGGGCACGACCGTCGGCACCAATGCTCTTCTCCAGCGCAAGGGTGAGCGAACGATCTATGTAACTACAGCGGGGTTTGAGGATTCACTCTTTATCCAACGGATCAACCGCCGCGGCCTGTATGACCTGCAATGGGTTAAGCCCGCACCGTACGTGTCGCGTGCCGATTGCCTGGGAGTCCACGAGCGCATCGCCTACGACGGCGAGGTTCGCATCGCGCTCACGCCGGAGGAGATCGAGCGGGTGATCGACCTGCTGCACGATCGCGATGGCGCGATCGCCATCAACCTCCTGTTCTCCTTCGCCAATCCGGAGCACGAGGTTCGTCTCGCCGAGGCCGTCCGAGCCGCGTTCCCCGGACGCAGCGTGTCGGTGGGGAGCGAGGTGGCCCCGGTGTGGCGGGAGTACGAGCGCGGGACCACGGTCACAGTGGACGCCGGGCTCAAGCGCCTGATCGCCGAGTTCGCGGGCGAGGTCGACGCGGGGCTGGCGCGGGCGGAGCTCGACTGTCCGCGCTTCTTCCTCAAGTCGAACGGCGGCCAGGTGAGCACGGAGGCTGCCGCTCGGCGCCCCGTGGACCTGACGCTGTCGGGGCTCGCGGGCGGCCTGATCGCAGGCAAGCACTATGCGGAGGCGATCGGGTTGGACTCCGTCGTCACGCTCGATATGGGCGGCACGAGCGCGGACGTGGGCCTGGTGCTCGACCGCCAGATCCGCTCGGCCAGCCAGTACGAGTTCGAGTGGGGCCTGCCGATCATCGTCCCGGTGGTGGACCTCACGACGATCGGCGCGGGCGGAAGCTCGATCGCCGGCCTCGACAGCGGCGGGCTGCTCAAGGTCGGGCCGGAGAGCGCTGGCGCCGACCCCGGCCCCGCCTGCTACGGGCTGGGCGGAGAGGCCCCCACGGTCACAGACGCCAACGTGGTGCTCGGGCGCCTCAACCCGGCCTACTTCCTGGGCGGCGAGCTCCCGCTCGACGGCAAGGAGGCGGAGAGCTCGCTTGCCGGCCTCGCCGGCTCGCTCGAGCTGAGCGCGCCGGAGACGGCTCAGGCAATCATCGAGGTCGCCGTGGAGAACATGGCCAACGCCATCCGGCTTCTGTGCGCGGATCGGGGCATCGACTACAGATCACTCGATCTGATGGCGTTCGGCGGGGCCGGGCCGCTGCACGCTGCGCTGATCGGTCGGCGCCTCGGGCTGCGGCGAGTGGTCATCCCCCCGCAGCCCGGCCTGGCGTCCGCGTTCGGAGCGCTCGTGGCGGATCTGCGGGTGGACCGGCGCGTGACGCGTTCCATGCGCTCCGACATCGCCACGGCCGCCGAGCTCCGTGCCACGCTCGCCGAGCTCGCCGCCGATGCGCTGAGCGCCCTGCACGAGGAGGGCGAGGCCAAGGCGCCGCTCGTGTCGGTGGGCGCAGGCTGTCGCTATCTCGGTCAAAACTACGAGCAGGAGGTCGCGCTCGCCCTCGATGACGAATCCGACCTCATGGATGAGCTCGTCGAACGCTTCCATCGCCAGCACGAGTCCATCTACGGCTACAGGCTCCCGAACGCGCCGGTGGAGATCGTCTACCTGACGGCCACCGCCGTCGACACCGGGCGCCCGCGCCCGGCGGGGGCCGAGAGCCCGGCACTGCCGCCGGCCGGGGCCGTGGAATCCGCCACGCGTCCCGTCTACTTGAAGGATGAGGGCTGGGTGGAGACAGACGTCGTGCGCCGCGGGAGCCTGCCCCCCGGCACCTCCTTGGCGGGGCCGCTCGTGATCGAGGAGCACGACTCCACGGTGCTGGTTCTCAGCGGTCAGCAGGTCACGGTGCACGCGAGCGGCGCGCTTGTGCTCGAGCTGGCCGCCGGCATCGGCGACGGTGGCGAAGCACGAGAGGTCGGTGCGCGAGTTGGCTGATCAGATCTGGCTGAAGATCCTGTATTCGCAGTTCATGAACGTCTGCGAGGAGATGGCGCTCGCCATGATGCGCACCGCCTACTCCCCGATCTTCAGCGAGGGTCTCGACTTCTCAACGATGATCCTCGACGCCAATGGCGACCTCGTGGCCATGGCCAACATGAACCCGTCGATGCTCGGCCAGTCGCTCTTCTCGGGACGCTGGGTGATCGACGATCTCGGGGCCGAGGGCTTCGCGCCCGGCGATGTGGTCGTCCACAACGATCCCTACCGCGGCGGCTCCCACATGCCCGAGCACCTGCTGCTCACCCCGTTCTTCCACGGCGGCGAGCTGCGCGGGTTCGTGGGCAACGTCGCGCACGTGGCCGAGATCGGCGGCATGGCCCCCGGCTCGTTCGCCTCGAACGCGACCGATATCTACCAAGAGGGCCTGCGCCTGCCGCCGGTCAAGCTGATGGCGGCGGGCGAGCCGGTGCAGGACGTGTGGCGCATCCTGCTCGCCAACCACCGCACCCCCGACAGCTCGTGGGGGGACTTCAACGCCATGATCGGGTCCCTCAATGTCGGCCTGCGCCGGCTCGAGGAGCTCTACGGGGAGCATGGCGCCGAGGCCATCGCCGAGGCCATCCCCGCGCTCTACGACT